>JACCDQ011570679.1_pt1 | contig 53247 bp, 43 predicted proteins | sample 7446031 | NCBI WGS metagenome assembly JACCDQ01 (sample SAMN15323442, study PRJNA562643) | freshwater metagenome | isolation source: river surface water | place: USA:Blue River Watershed | collected 2017-08-17
AATAGAGGCAATAATACTTACGGGCCAATTGAGAATATTGTTTTTACCGGCAAGATAAACACACCAAAGTGAAAATACTGCCGCAATCGTTTCTATTGCCAGGAGATGTGTGTGCATGGATGGAAATCGCAAACTTAACGATTATTTTAGAGTTGGTTTGTTACCGAACAATTCGTGATGTAACTTTGTTTAACTAAGAAAATCAAATATTATGTTCGAATTACCAAAATTACCGTACGACTTCAATGCATTGGAGCCACACATTGATGCAAGAACAATGGAAATTCACCATGGAAAGCACCATCAAGCATACGTTACTAACTTGAATGCTGCTATCCAAGGTACAGATGCCGAGGGAAAAAACATTCTGGAGTTATTAGCTTCAGTTAGTAAGTATTCACCTGCGGTTAGAAATAATGGCGGTGGGCATTTTAACCACACATTATTTTGGAATATTATGGGTCCAAATGGTGGCGGAGAGCCAACTGGAAATTTGAAAGCCGCAATTGATACTACGTTTGGGAGTTTCGCTGCTTTCAAGGAAGAGTTTGCAAAGGCAGGTGCAACTCGTTTTGGAAGCGGTTGGGCTTGGTTAGTGGTTCAAGATAAAAAGTTAGTTGTTTGCTCTACACCAAATCAAGATAATCCGTTAATGGATGTTGCTGATGTAAAAGGAACTCCAATTTTAGGTTTAGACGTTTGGGAACATGCTTACTATTTAAACTACCAGAATCGCCGCCCTGACTATATTGGTGCATTTTGGAACGTAGTAAACTGGAATGCGGTTTCTGAAATGTTCGAGAAAGCCATATTATAAAATATTATGAATTAGTGGAAGTGTAGAACTCAGTTTTTTCAGTGGTATGGCTTCGAATTGTTTGTAGACGCATCAAATCAACTAAAATTCTTGAAGTTCTGCGCTTCCCTAAATTAAATTTTTTGCAAATTTCATCTAGGGTGGTTTTCTCTCTTCCTCCTACAAAAAGGAGAATTGATTGTTCTAATTTGCCCAGTGTCATCTTTACTGGTTTTGAACGGTTATGCATGAAATCAACAGTGGTTTTAGAGGCTAGAATGCATTTGTCGTTTACACGAACATAAACCCACCATTTTTCATCATCTGATTTTGCGTAATAGGGTTGATTTTCGCCCTTAGGTATAAAAACTTTCAGTATTGTTTTGCCCTCAAGATTATATTCTTGCACTGTAAACTGAATTTCGGGTTTCGAAAAAAATGAAGCTGCGAGACTCAACATGTGAACTTCATCCTCACTTTTAATTCCAGCTATGCTTCCATTGTCGCGAACTCCAATAAGCAAAACGCCACCCTGTGTATTAGCAAAACTTACCATAGATTTTGCAATCTTTCGGGGATTTTGGATTTCCTGTTTGAAGTCTAAATCAACACCTTCACCTTTGGATATCAGTACTTTTATGGGATGCTCTTTATTTGTCAGGGACATAATATAGATGGCTAAATGATTCAAGATCGAAAACTAAATTGGCAGTTTCGAGTAAATTTTCAGCAGTTATTTTACTAATGTGTTCAATTGTTTCTTTAATTGAATTTGCTTTTCCTGATTTTACAATACCCTTGCCTAAATGTAGCATCAATCCACTTTTTGATTCATTGGCGATGGTCAATTGACCAATAAATTGGTTTTTCGCTTGAGAAAGTTGGACTCTTCCAAGTTTAGTTGTTTTAAGTTTAGTAAGCTCTTTTTCTATAAGATCAATCGATCTTTTTAAATATTTTTCTTCACAACTCAAATAGCAGTGGAACAAACCTGAGTCTCGAAACGCCTGATAACCACTTTCAATATGATATGTATAACCATATTTCTCACGAATAGCCAAACTCAATCGTGAATTCATTCCAGGTCCTCCCAATAAATTATTAAGTAGTAATAACGGGAATTTATGACTATGTGACTCATTTAATGTGGGTAAACCTATTATTCCGTAGGACTGGCCAAAATCACTTTTTTTTACATCACGGAAAGGAACATAGTCAAAAATTTGATTTGAGTGATCAGGAAATGATTGAGAATCAGTCAAATTATTATTATTGTATTTAAAGGATAGATTTTCTGCAATTTGTAACACTTTTTCAAAAGGAATATTACCTACCACAACAAAAACAAGATTGTTATATTGATAATGAGTATTAACGAATTCTACAATGTCTTGTCGTGTAATTTGATCTACAGATTCACTAGTTCCTAAAATGTTATGGGCAAGAGGGTGAGAGTTGTATATTTTTTCCTGGAATTCATCATAAATATTCTCTTCAGGAGTATCTAAATACATGTTGATTTCGTCTTTAATTACCTTTTTCTCCTTAATCAATTCATTTTCTGGAAAATTTGAATTAAATGTGATATCAAATAATATATCAGCTGCCCGTTTAAAATGTTTTTTTTGAACTGTTGCGTATATGGAAGTGATTTCTTTAGTTGTGAAAGCATTTAATTCGCCGCCTACTACTTCAAGATGATTTAAAACATGAATGGTTTTTCGGGAATTCGTTCCTTTAAAGAGCATATGTTCAAGACAGTGAGCAATACCAGGATTTTTGCCATCGTTTCTACTTCCAGCATGAATAACAAAGCCACAATGTGCAAGTAGTGCCGATGGAGTTTTTAGGTAGGCTACTCGAAGTCCATTAGACAAGGTATGCAACCGATATTCTGAACTGCTCATTTAATGCAAATTTACTTTAGGTAATCCGTATTTTTGTTGTGAAAATGAGAATAAACACCACCGCCGAATTAATCGAACAAATTAAAAATGGTCAATTTGAAAAAATTGCCATCACTACACACCATAAACCGGACGGAGATGCCATGGGTTCTACATTGGGTTTGTGGCATATTTTAAAGAGTTTAGGGCAAAATGCTCAAGTTATTACACCAACGGATTATGCAGATTTCTTGAGTTGGTTGCCGGGAAATAATAGCGTGATTAATTTTGAAGAAAGAATCGATGAGGCCACGACATATATCAACAGTGCGGATTTGGTTTTTTGCTTAGATTTTAACCGACTTTCTCGAATTAATTTTTTGGGTGAACTAATACGAAATAGAAAGTCTCAAGGAACTAAATTGGTGATGATTGATCATCATTTAGAGGCAGAAGAATTTTATGATTTTTGTTTTTATGACACAACAGCCAGCAGTACGTGTGAGTTGGTGTTTGAATGGACCAAAGAGTATTTTGGAACACAGCCTATTTCCAAAGACGCTGTAAATTGTTTATATACGGGGTTAATGACGGATACTGGGAATTTTCAACATAATAATACCAAGCCTCATACACACAGAATTGCAGCTGAAATGATGGAATTGGGCGCAGAACATATTCAAATACATCAAAGAATATATGATGTTTTTACGTTGAATAGAACTCGATTATTTGGGTATTGCATGTATCATAAATTAGAAATTATTGAAGATTGTCACACTGCTTTAATTTACCTGAGTCGAGAAGAATTAGACCAATTTCAAGTAGTAACCGGAGATACCGAAGGATTAGTGAATTTTGGTTTAGGTATAAAAGGAATCGTATTTAGTGTGCTAATAATAGATAGAACAGAACGTGTGAAAATGAGTTTCAGAAGTAAAGGTAAATTTGCAGCAAATGAATTTGCAGGAAATTATTTTACCGGCGGAGGGCATTTCAATGCCGCAGGTGGACAAAGCGAGGAACCTTTGGAGCGTGTTGTAGAAAAATTCAGAAAAGAATTGGTTAAGTATAAAGAACAATTAAAACAAATTGCAAATGAACTCTAAATGGTTGATTCGATCACTGGTAATGTTAGCGACAGTGTCTTTGGGATTTTTTATTTATCGCTATTTTTTGGGATATCAAACGACTGAAACTGGTTTAAAGTACCGATTTTTAAAGGGTAAGCCATTAGAAACTGTACTTTCTTCTGATAATTATTGTTTGTTAAATTACATGATAATTGGACCTGGTAATGATACAATTTTTAATTCATATAATGCAGATACTTTAGTAGAAGTACCTTATCCTTCTGATGCCAACAATGAACTTACAGAAGCTTTACAAATGGCTTCCGCTGGCAGTAAATTAGAGGTAATTATTCCTACGGATAGTCTGAAAAAGAAAGTTTCTAGTCACTACAAAGTTCAATTGTTGCCAGATAAACAAGAAGCACGGGTAATTTTTGAGGTAAGTAAAATAATGTCGAGTCAAGATTATTTTAATTTTATCGCTGAAAAAGCATATCAACGATCAGTTGTTGAACAGAAGTTAATTGAACAATATTGTGGCAAAGGTTGGTATTTAGATACAGCAACTGGAATTAGATATCGTAAGTTAGAATCAATAATAAATATAGATCAGGGTCCAAAAAATTCATCCATGCCTAAAAGTGTGAATGAAGATCAATCTGGATTGCAAAACCTATTTAAGAATGCACCTTTTCATAAAGGGGCATTTAGTTTGGAATATGATTTGGTGATGAAACGATTAAATGGCGATTTAATTTATGACAGTAAGTTGGAAGGCAAAAAATACTTTACTCAATGGGATCAACAAATAAATCCTGTAACTGCAATGAATGAATTTCCTTTTTGGGTAGCTTCAAATTCAATAATGGAGTTTGTAGTTCCTTCAAAATTTGGTTTTGGTGCAGCGGGTCGTATTGGAGTGCCTGCCTATTCTCCTTTGTATGTGAAAATTTATGGTGTTAAACCCGTTCAAAGATGATTTTGTATTGTTTGACTAATAAAAAGTTGAAAACTGAAACAACAAACAGAAATTTGTAAATTAAGTGTATTTAAATATATCAGTTTTCATATTGTTAACCTAATGTATTTATATCAAATTAAATTCACCCCTAAAAAATGAAAAAGAATATTTTAATCACCGGTGGAGCGGGTTTTATTGGTTCTCATGTGGTTAGACGATTTGTGAACAAATACCCTGATTATCAAATCATTAATCTAGATGCATTAACGTATGCCGGAAATTTGGCAAATTTGACCGATCTAGAAAGTTGTCAAAATTATGAATTTCACAAAGCTGACATAACCAATGCAACTGAAGTGGAGAAAATATTCCAGTCTAAAAAAATTGATTCAGTAATTCACTTAGCTGCTGAAAGTCATGTTGACAGAAGTATTTCCAACCCATTAGAGTTTGTGATGACCAATGTGGTAGGCACTGTGATTCTTTTAAATGCTTTTAAAGCATTTGGGAATATTGAATCGGGTCGATTTTACCATGTAAGTACCGATGAGGTATATGGAACTTTGGGAGATGAAGGTAAATTCACAGAAACGACACCTTATTCGCCCAATTCTCCTTATTCAGCGAGTAAAGCAAGTTCAGACCATTTTGTGAGAGCTTATGGCGAAACCTTCCACTTGCCTTTTGTTATTAGCAATTGTTCAAATAATTATGGAAGTCATCAGTTTCCTGAAAAACTAATACCCTTGATGATTCATAATATAAAGAATAATAAACCATTACCGGTATATGGTAAGGGCGAGAATGTTCGCGATTGGTTGTGGGTAAATGATCATGCAGCAGCCATTGATGTAGTTTTTCATCATGGAAAGTTGAGCGAAACCTACAATATTGGTGGAAATAATGAATGGAAAAACATCGATTTAGTTAAAAAATTGTGTGAAATCATGGATAGAAAATTGGGCAGGACTAAGGGTGATTCAGAAAAATTGATTACGTATGTTACCGATCGTGCGGGACATGATTTTAGATACGCAATCGATGCTTCCAAATTGGAAACTGAGTTAGGATGGACGCCCAGTGTGAACTTTGATCAAGGGTTTGAAAGAACTATTGATTGGTACTTAGAAAATGAAGAATGGTTAACTAATGTAACCAGTGGAAATTACCAGTTATATTATCAAAAAATGTACGAAAATCGTGAAACTTTATAATACACTTAGCAGAAATACAGAGGAATTTACGTCGATTATCCCCCAAAAAGCGGGAATATATGTTTGTGGACCAACTGTTTACGGAGCTCCCCACCTTGGGCACGTTCGTGGTCCAATAGTATTTGATGTCCTGAGACGTTATTTGATCCAACAAGGATATCAGGTTCGATTCGTTCGAAATATTACGGATGTGGGTCATTTGGTTGGGGATGCAGATGAGGGAGAAGATAAGCTACAAAAACAAGCAAGATTGGAGCAATTGGAACCGATGGAAGTAGCTCAAACTTACACGGATATGTATAATTCGGTGATGGATCGATTGAATGTTATTCGACCCAGTATCGAACCTAAAGCCAGCGGTCATATTATTGAGCAAATTGAAATGATTCAAACAATTTTGAATCAGGGAATGGCATATGAAGTTGACGGTTCAGTGTATTTTGATGTGGAGGCTTATAGAAATGCATCGAATAATTACGGTGAATTAAGTGGACGAGTTGTTGAGGATCTAGTTGCTGGTGCAGGAAACCAAAGTCGCGATTTGGAAGGACAAACTGAAAAGAGAAATCCAACTGATTTTGCACTTTGGAAAAAGGCGAGTCCCGAACACATAATGCAATGGTCGTCTCCATGGGGGAAGGGTTATCCAGGTTGGCACATTGAGTGTAGTGCAATGTCTGCTAAATATTTGGGTGAATTTTTTGATATTCATGGTGGTGGGATGGATTTATTGTTTCCGCATCACGAATGTGAAATAGCTCAAAGTAAAGCAGCGCATAAGCATACCCCAGCAAAATATTGGGTTCATCACAATATGATCACTATAAATGGCCAGAAAATGGCTAAAAGTTTGAATAATGGGATTAAAGTTGAAGAACTATTTACAGGGAATCATGAATTGTTGACTAGAGGGTTTGGTGCAGCTACATTGCGCTTCTTTGTTTTACAGGCACATTATAGAGGTACTTTAGATTTTAGTGAAGAAGCATTATTGGCTTCGGATAAAGGATTGGCTCGATTAGTGGCTGCAGAGCAACTAATTGAAGGGTTGAAAGTTTCAGAAGTTTCAACTGTTGATTTTTCTGATATAATTGACTCAATTGAATATGCTTTAAATGACGATTTAAACACTCCGATAGTAATTGCTCAATTGTTCGAGGCAGCTAGAAGAGTAAATCTAGTTAATGATGGAAAAGAAACCATTGATTCCAATAGTAAAGATTTAGTGAGCTCTCTTTTTCGTGATTATTTTAGAGGAGTTTTGGGAATACCATCGAATCAGGATTCAAGCGATAATGGAACATTGGATTCCGTTCTTAAACTGTTAATTGAACTGAGGTCTGAAGCTAAGTTGAGCAAGAATTATGCACTCAGTGATCAGATTCGTAACAAATTAAAAGAATCTGGTATTGAATTAATGGATTCCAAAGAGGGAACTTCCTGGAAGAAAGCCTAATAAGATGCCAGGTAAATTTACATTTTTTTCGGAGTATATTCATCAAAATATTGCGGAATTTTCTGAGGGTGAATATAATCATATTGTTAATGTAACGCGATATGATATCGGTGATTTCATCGAATTTACCGACGGTAAAGGTCATCTTTTCAAGGGTAAACTGATTGAAATTAATAAACGCAGTTGTAAGGTGGAAATTCAAGAAACCATCCTTCAAGAATTGCCAAGTTTGTGGATAGCCATGGGTATTTTAAAGAATTCTGATCGAATGGAATGGGCAGTTGAAAAATGCACGGAATTGGGAGTATTTAGCTTAACATTTCTTCATACCAAGAATTCAGAGAGAAGCAAAATTAATTTAGATCGCTTGCGGAAAACAGCCATCAGTGCAATTAAACAGTCTCATACTTCTCATCTACCTCAGATGGAGGATTTGAAATTTACAGAATTTATAAACCAGTTTTCTGGCGAAAAGTTCAACTATATGAATAAATACATTGCATTTTGTGATATTTCTACTTTAGGTAATGTGGTCAATTTAAATGGTAATAGCATCTTAATTAGCGATTTGATTTCAAATTCAAAAGACTTGAAAAGTAATGATTTAATTGCTATCGGTCCAGAGGGAGATTTTAGTCTGGAAGAAGTTACTTTAGCTTTAACCCAAGGCTTTCGTTTGTTGGATTTAGGGAATAGAATATTGCGTTCAGAAACGGCGGTTGTTTCAACATGTGCAATTGCCAATCATAATTAATAAATTGTAAATAAACGTGTATAAACGGTTACATCTGTTTGTTTTACAACTGTTGAGAAAGGCACTGCTCATCTTTGTGTTATAAATCAATCGAAACGCGCGAATCGATTTTAATAAACACAAAAATGAAAAATCTATTAAACTCAGTAAGGTTGTTTGGGAACGTGGGCAAGGATCCCATTATTACTCAATTTGAAAACGGAAACAAGGTGGCCAAATGGAGTATGGCTACCAATGAAAAAATTAAAAACTCTAAAGGTGAAACCGTAGATGATGTTCAATGGCATAACATTGTAGCTTGGGGAAATGTAGCTACGGTTGTCGAGAAATATGTTACCAAAGGAACTCGATTGTCAATTGAAGGAAAGTTACATTATCGACGTTTTGTGAATAAAGACGGAGAAGAAAAGGAAGTTGCTGAAATCATCGTTAAGGATGTGCTTTTAGTTGAAAAGTCAGGAGGTAAAAAATCATTTTCTGCAACCGAATCAGAGATGGAAGATGAAATAGAGCATGTGGAAATTCCATTTTAATTCTGCTATTTAGAAAATTATAGCAATTTGTAACTTATTCAAAAATGGCCAAATTTATAGTGAATTTGGCCATTTTGCATTTTTTGCAATTATTAGACAAAAATTAATTCACATTTAATTGGGGGAAGGTACTCGTATTCTAATTTTTTATGATATGGATCAAAAATTACTTAAAACCTGCATAGAATGTGATGAAGTTATCCGGGGCAGAACGGATAAGCGTTTTTGCTCTGATTCTTGTAGATCAGCGTTTCACAATCGCGATAAGTTTCAGTTACCTGCAACTTATCGCTTGATTGATCATCGATTAAAACGAAATCGAAAAATATTAGAAAAGTGTTATAGACTACTTGAATCAACTAAAAATAATTCCAGTGTTTTGGAACGAATGGACATGCACTTAAATAAAATGAATGTTAAAACTTTGGGTTTTGCTTTCGATTATTATACGCACAAAGATTGGGTAGATGCCAAGGAATATACTTTTTGCTACGAATATGGCTATAGATTTACCGAAAATAATGCAATTGTGCTAATTAGAAGGATGCCTTTTGATGGGGACTCCGTATATTTTGTGTAATTTTGTAGTTTTAATTTTCACCATGAGTAAAAACCAAGAAGAGGGAAACAAATTTAATTTAAATGAACGTAAACCCGTAAGTAAAGATAGAGGCAATAATACGCCTGAAAAAAAGTCTGAATCTCGCGGGTCAGAAAACCGTCGTAGGGATGACTCTGGTGGGCGAGATTCTGGTTTCTCTCGAGGTGGAGAAGGTGGATTCAATCGCAGTGAAAAACGTGAAGGATTCGGTGGAGACCGCCGAGAAAATCGCGGTAGCTTTGGAGGAAATGACCGCAGAGGTGGGTCCGGAGATAGAGATCGGAGATCAAATGGAAACAGCTTTGGTGGCGATAGAGACCGTAAACCAAGCGGTTTTGGCGGTGACAGAGATCGCAGAGAAGGCGGATTCAATCGCGGTGAAAAACGTGAAGGATTCGGTGGAGACCGCCGAGAAAATCGCGGTGGCTTTGGCGGAAATGACCGCAGAGGAGGTTCAGGAGATAGAGATCGGAGATCAAATGGAAACAGCTTTGGTGGGGATAGAGACCGTAAACCAAGCGGTTTTGGCGGTGACAGAGATCGCAGAGAAGGCGGTTTCAATCGCGGAGAAAAGCGTGAAGGATTCGGTGGAGACCGCAGAGAAAATCGCGGTGGCTTTGGCGGAGATAGAGATCGCAGAGAAGGTGGATTCAATCGCGGTGAAAAGCGTGAAGGATTCGGTGGGGACCGCCGAGAAAATCGCGGTGGCTATGGAGATTCGAATCAAAGAGCATATTCTAAAGATTTTAAAAAAATTAAGGGAAAAACATTCGATACTAAAAATCCTTATTCAGATTCAGAAGTCGATGCAAATAATGAACGAAATAAACCCAAAAAAGTTAAAAGAGAGCGCATAGAATCTAAGAGTGTAAAAGCTGGATTTGGATATAAAGGGGCAAATCGCGATTTGCAAAAGCACGGAGAAGGACTTCAGAAGGGAAGTAGGTTATTACAAGAAGAAATTCGTTTGAACCGGTATATTTCGAATTCAGGTTTATGCAGTCGGAGGGAAGCTGACGCATTAATCGCTCAAGGTTTGGTTCAAGTAAATGGGAATGTTGTAACTGAATTAGGTTCGAAAGTTGGACCAAAAGATGTGATCAAAGTAGAAGGTAGACGTATTATGCCAGAAAAACCCGTTTACATCCTCTTGAATAAGCCGAAAGGTTACATTACTACTACAGATGATCCGGATGGCCGTAAAACAGTTATGGATCTAATTGATTTACCTGGAAAAGAACGAATTTATCCAGTTGGTCGTCTAGACCGCAATACTACTGGAGTACTGTTGTTAACCAATGATGGTGAATTTGCACAAAAAATGACTCATCCGAGTTTTGAGATAAAAAAGATATATCGCGCAAAATTAGATAGAAAGCCCAACAAGGAAAGCATGTTGGCTTGGGTTGAAGGTATAGAATTGGAGGATGGATTTATGAACTTTGAACAAGTTGGCTTTGTGGATGAAAATGATCCAACAATTCTTGGTTTAGAAATTCACTCAGGAAGAAATAGAATTGTTCGAAGAATGTTTGAACACTTTAAATATGAAGTGGAAGCATTGGATCGGGTATTAATTGGAGAATTTGACAAATTGAAATTAGGACGGGGAAAATGGCGTTTTCTGTCAGAAAAAGAAGTGGCTTATGTGGAGAGACTTAAGCGTCAAAAGCCAAAGCAAATTGAACCAAGAAAAGTAATTGATCCTGATAAAATAGATTTTAGCTTTGGATCAATGGATTTGTCAGAAGAGTAAAAATTCGATTAAATTTCAATCAATTCAGAGGTTTCGACGTAACTTTGTTATGTGAATATTTTATTATTAGGATCAGGAGGTAGAGAACATGCTTATGCTTATTTTATTAGTCAAAGTTCTTTACTGAATAAACTTTTTATTGCACCTGGAAATGCAGGAACTTCATTTGTAGGTGAAAATGTTGATTTGAATCCGCTGAATTTTGAAGAGGTTTGGAACTTTTGTATTGAACAAAAAATTGATTTACTTGTTCCAGGAAATGAAGATCCACTTTGTGCGGGTATTACGGACTTTATACAAGTTAAAAATGAAGAGATTGGTTCGAGAAAAGTTGTTGTAGCCGGACCAGATCAATTTTGTTCTCAGTTAGAAGGGAGCAAAGATTTTGCCAAAGAGTTTATGGTGGATCACCAAATTCCAACTGCTAAATATCAAACTTTCGATGAGCACAATCTAAGTAGTTCTGATGCTTTTTTGGCATCCTTAGAACCTCCATATGTTTTGAAAGCAGATGGACTTGCAGCGGGTAAAGGTGTTATAATTACTGAAGATCTTCAAGAAGCAAAAAATGTTTTAAACCAAATGATTTTGGGGAAAATGTTTGGTCAATCCTCCAGTAAAGTAGTAGTAGAGGAATTTCTTAAAGGAATTGAGATCTCGGTTTTCGCCGTTTCTGATGGAGATGATTACAAAATTCTCGGTTCTGCAAAAGATTATAAACGTATTTTTGACCATGACTTAGGTCCCAATACGGGTGGAATGGGTGCAATAAGTCCTGTTCCGTTTGCAGATATCAGTTTTATGAAGAAAGTGGAGGATGATATCATTCGTCCTACATTTAAAGGTTTAGCAGAAAAAGGACATCCGTATAGGGGGTTTCTTTTTTTGGGATTGATGAATGTGAATGGCGAGCCTAAAGTTATTGAGTACAACGTTCGAATGGGTGACCCAGAAACTGAAGCAATATTTCCTCGATTGGAATGTGATATGATTGAATTATTGTTGTCCATTGCAAAGGGAGGTATTAGTGAAATTGACTTTGAATTGAAACCTCAAACTGCTGCTACTGTTTTTTCAGTTGCTGGAGGGTATCCATCATCAGTAGAAAAAGGTCATGAAATTAGTTTTACTTCGCCTAAAATTGCTGGTAAAATGCCGGATCAAGATGGGTATATATTTCATGCTGGAACCAAACTGGCGGATCAAAAAATAGTAACCAATGGTGGTAGGGTTATTGCGGTTACCTATTTGGGTGACTCAATTATTGATGCTACGGAAAAAGCCTATGAATTGTTGAGCAAAGTTCAATTCGAAGGCAAGTTCAATAGAACAGATATTGGAAAGGACCTTTTGAAATTTACACAATAAAATGAATAATAAATTCAACTATATGAAGCCTAAAGCCAGAGTTTTGATTAATCTTTTTTTAAGAGGATTATTGGTTGTGCTACCCTTAGCCTTAACCATTGTTATTCTGATTTGGATTTTAGGGATTTTTACGGATTTACTTCATTTAAATGAACTTTCATTCGTTGAAATTGTGGTTTATTTGGCTTCGGGTGTAATTGCAATAACTTTAATAGGGCGATTCACTCAAGGTGTTGTTGCTCAGCAAGTTTTAGAATTTCTTGAAGGAATAATCGAAAAAGCGCCTGGACTGTCATGGATTTTTGGCACAACTAAAGACATGACCGAAGCATTTGTTGGTGATAATCGCAAATTCACCAAACCAGTTAGAATAAAAATTACTGAAACAACTTGGAGATTGGGCTTTTTAACGGATGAAGATTTAGAGGAGTTGGGTTTACCAGGCTTTTGTTCCGTTTATTTGCCGATGAGTTATTCTATTGCAGGAGAAGTGCTTGTAGTAGAGAAAAGCAACATAGAACCAGTCGATGTTGATCCTAGTGTTTTAACAAAGTTCCTCATTAGCGGTGGGGTAACCGAAATCAAATAGTCGATTTTTTAGTTCGTTTAATTTACACAATAGTTCGGTTCAGTGTGTTGAGTAAATTGTACGGCTTTTCTGCATTTAAAGAATTTGGGGATAATTATTAAAACTTCCCTAAACTAATTTACCTAATTACATCGTTAATTCGCATAGATATGTTATTCTTAACTTTATTACAAGCATCAAGCGCTGTTGCTGATACCGCGAATAAGGCTGCTGCAGCTGGAGCAACTGAACATGTTTCAGCACCTGTATTGGAAATCATGACTAAAGGTGGAGTGGTTATGGCTCTTTTAGCATTTTCTCTATTATTGGCAATATATTTTATTGTTGAACGGTATATTTATGTAAGTAAACGAGCGGCAATAGATAGTAATTTGATTAATGTAGTAAAAGATAGTTTAAAAGAGAACCGCCCAGATTCAGCTTTGGCGTATTGCGATAGAACACCTACTGCACAGGCACAAGTGATTGCAACCGGTTTGAGGTTCTTGGGAAGTAATATGCGTGAAATAGAAAGTGCAATGGAAACGAAAGCATCGGTTGAACTGAGCGCAATGGAAAGTAATTTGCATTATTTGAGTTTAATTGCTCGTATTGCCCCAATGTTGGGATTTGTAGGAACCATTTGGGGGGTAATCAATATATTCTATTCCATTTCAACTACAAATGATTTAAGTATAGGTGCCATTTCTGGTGGTCTTTATACTAAAATGGTAGCGAGCTTTGCTGGTCTTTTGGTTGGTATTATTGCGTTTCTCGGCTATCAGCTATATGTTCGTAAAATCGATCGATTTGCCGAAAGATTGCAAGAGCAAAGTCTTAACCTGATGGAGATTCTAGTTAAATCTCATTTGTAATTTTATTCTAATTTAAGATGAAATTAAGAAGGAGACACAGAGAAGATGCTGAAGTAGAGTCATCTGCTCTGAATGATATCATGTTTTTCTTGCTATTATTCTTTCTAATAGCTAGTACATTGGCTAATCCCAATGTTATTAAAATCATGTTGCCTAAAGCAAAAACTACTTCCACAGTACAAACTAAACCTTTTATTTTAACTGTTAAGTTTGATGAAAACGACCCAACAAAGTCACAGATTTTTTACTTTATAGCAAATGAGAAAACACCGGTTTCTTTGGATGAATTGCAACAACGTCTGATAAAAAGTAGAGATGAATTCTATGATCCAGAAAATCCTGAGAATCGTTTGAATGTAGTACTGAGATTGGATCGAAATCTAACAGTGCAACAAATGGTTGATGTTATGGAAATCGGAGCAAATTTGGGTATTAGAATGGTGTTGGCTACTGATAAATCGAGAGGCTAAGTTGTACTTTGTGAGTAGTAATCTATTCAACTGAATAATAAATTAATAGTATTCTCGAAGCTTAGAGTTTAATTCTAAATCATAATCTGCAATAAGCTATAGTGTTAAATGTGTAAAGATATTCAGTCTGAATCGACTCTAAATCATAATCTGAAGTAAGCCATAGTAATAGATTAATTATTAGACCATCTATTTTGTCTATTATTCTAATTTATTAATATGTATAGTGGCCAATTATATATTTAAAATAAAGCCCAGTTGAAAATGCAAATTGATTTCGATCAAGAATGTAAATTGGTTCTACTCGAATATCTATAATAGATGGAGTATTGGGGATTTGTTTGCTGTAAAATAAGCGAGTTTGAATAAGTTGTCTGCGGTGTGAGCGATTGTCATTGATTGAAACATATTCATTCGAAAATAATCTTGCGCCTAGTGGACTTGAATAATTATAGCTATTGAAATACGAAAGTACCATCCCCAAGTATTGATTGAAATGAACTGTTGTATTTAAAAAAATGGCATGACCATTCTTTTGTGTTTTCAAAGGTTCAGGGGAAATATCATTTGCTCCTAAATATAATATTTCTGTGTTCCAATAATTTCTATTTGAGGTATATTTCAAACCCGTTGCATAATTTACCAATGTGTTAATAGGTTTTCCAACTGCCAGTGCTTCACCGCCTCGATGATATATCATTGTTTGAATAGGTATGGTAACTCTTCCAAAATTGTGGTGTTTCCCAGTGATAATATGGTAATAAAAGCGGTTGCCAAATGCTATGATTTCTTGTTGTGACGTTTTTCTAATGGCTAACTGTCGAAATTCAAGCCAAGTATTGAAATCCAAGCGTTTTGAAAATTTACGAAACTCAATACCGTATTCGATGGGTTTGGTAAACGTATATTCATAATTGTAGATGGCTTCTGTTAATCGATGATTGGTGTTGGAATTGAGACTTCCAAAATTGAAATAAGAACGGCTGAAAAAATATTGAATATTCATCAATGGGAATACTTGAACTTGATTGCCACCGTACTGATAATTTAATAAAAGACCTAAGTTCATACGTGATTGCAATAACTTTGGTCGGTTTGATTTCTTTTCTTCTCGGAAATATCGCTCTTTATGTTTAAGATTTACGTTGTTTAATCCAATAATTAATTGCGTTCCCAACAATGTTTCACCTGGATTGTGAAATTCGCTGTATTCATTGTTTTTAAAATAATTCAGAGAGGTTAACCCAATAGCATTTTTCCCCATATATGGAAATGGGTCTGAAATATTTAACTCTGGACTCATGAATTTTTTGGATTTAAACATCCATGAGGAATAAATATTGGGAATTCGAATATTTGATTGACTGTCGGATTTTAATCCAGATTGTTCAATAGCTGTAGTTAATGGCGAATTGAATATGTGATTTTCAAGTTGTGCATTTACATTATTTGAGAAAAAACTTAACAGCAATATTAATATGGATGTAAATAATGTTCTTTCATTGAAGTATGCATATGATTTGAGGTAATAGTAATAATACGAATTAGAAGATATTCTAGCATCCAAAAATGAAATATTTGAACGTAATATCTGTTGAACGTTTAAATTCCGAATATTAATAATAAATATTGTGGGATTTGTTTTTATAACCATAATTAGAAACCTCGCAATTTTCTGAATTGATTGCGTGAATCTACAATAAAAATGCTGTTTGTGTGTTTTTCTATGAGATTTTGGTAGGCTTCTTTTGCTTTCTCAGGATTATTTAATTTGTACTGATAAATTTGAGCTAAATAATAATAAGCATTATCCGCTAAAATATCGTTAGGATAAGCACCAATTAGAGTGTTATATAAATCCTTCGCCCGTTCATAGTCACCCCGAGATTCGGAGATTTTAGCTTTTAGATATAATACATCATCCCCCAAAGAATGTGACGGAAATTGAACTGTGATTAAGTTTGCATAATACAAGGAACTATCAAAAAGCATCATTTTTTGATATAGTTTGGCTTTGGAAAAATAGTTCATTGCTGTATAGTTACTGTCTACACCGAGATTGTCTGTTATGCATAACGACAATTCCATGGCGTCGTTGGAAATTACCCTTGATGTTGCTCCTTTCAGCACATCTAATTGCATATTTGCCCATTCGTAATCTCCTCGATAGAAAGAAAGTTCAGCACGTTTAAATTTTGCTGTTTGGCCTAGGTTGTCTTCTGTGAAGGATTTTTCTACTTGTGCTAAAAGTAATTCACTTTGCCAGACATCCCCAGAAATAGTTAAAACATCAGCAAGTGCAATTTTTGCTTGAGCAGTGGCTGATTTTTGAAGAAATTTAGATTCTACAAAGGGTTCTAAAACTACAATTGCAGAATCGCTGTTTTTTAGTTTTTGGACATACAATTCACTTAATATTTCAGCTACAGGAAGTGCATCGTTAATAGGTCCATTTTCAGCAATAAATTTTTTACAGTCAAGTATTAATGAAGACCAATCTTGGCTATCATTGTATTGCAATTTTAAACGATTATAGCGACTTTGAAGCAAAAAGGTCTGTGATCGAGAAAAGTCATTTCCGTTTTCACCTAAACTTACACAATAAGAGAAACATTTTTCAGCAGTGGTAAATGCTTGATTTGAGTAACATAAAATCCCAACATCGTACACTCTACGTCCGTCTTCCTTTAAACGTTTATCTAATGATCGAGCGTAGATAAATGCTTTATCCCAATCCTGCAGGTTAACAAATGTCCATTTCAACCATTCCGCAAGTGCTGGTACATTGGGATACTGTTGTATTTTTACCATCAGTAGTTGCTGAAGCGAAACAATATCTGCACTATCTGTAATGTAGGTATCAAAAATTTGTTTTAATTGTTCATATCGAATATTGGAACTAACCATAAGGTCGAGGTACCGTTCCAAAGCTTTAAGTCGGTTGCCATTTTCCAAATAAAGCAGAGCAATTTCATTCGATAGTTGGGGGTTGTCGCCGAATACTTCTTCGGCTTGTTGTAAAATCTGAATGGATTTTTCTGATAGATTGCGGTATTTAAATAGATCTGCCGAAAGCAGTGCAACATTTAAATTATTCTTAGACTTTTCCAAGATGAATGAAAATAGTTTATCACTCTCATTCTTTGTGTCATTTTTTAATGATAAAACCCAGCATTCATCTACAAGGAATTGAATCGGATTTGCACTCTTTTTACCTATCTTTTTGATGTGTTTTAGAGCTTTTTTGTGTTCATTGAGTTGAATTAAACTCTGAACATAGTTCTCATAATATTCTTGATTTTGGGGATGCTTGTCGGCTAATTCCTCATATAAAATTACAGCTTTATCAAACGATTTGTCTTCAAAAAGCTGACGAGCTAGTTGATCATTGGATTGGGCAAAAACAGAAACACTTCCAAAACAAAGAAAAAGCAAAAACCATTTTAAATTCAATGCATTCATATTGTTTTTGGAGTATGTTGATTGGTTCAAAATTAAATTTAATCTAAGTTAGAAAAAAAATCACTTGGCTCTAATTGTTTTTCTACCATGTTTTTGTAAATTCCTTGATCTAGATTCATTAAACTTTGGTGATCTCCAGATTCTAAAATCTTTCCATTTTTTATCACTAAAATGTTATCTGCGTTTCTTATGGTGCTCAAACGGTGTGCAATTACTAGTGAAGTACGGTTTTGCATTAATTTCTGTAAAGCTTTTTGAACTTCAAATTCACTTTCAGAATCAAGAGCTGAAGTGGCTTCATCCAAAATTAAAAATTGAGGGTTTCGCAAAATAGCTCGTGCAATAGCGATACGTTGTTTTTGTCCACCTGATAGTTTTAATCCACGATCTCCGACTTCTGTGTTAAAACCTTCTGGAAAATCTTGAATAAAATTCCAACAGTAAGCATCTTTAGCAGCTTGGTAAATTTGATCGGTACTTGCATTTGGATTGCCGTATGCAATATTTTCTAAAATGGTTCCGCCAAAAAGCAGTACTTCTTGGGGTACCAAGGCAAATTGTGACCTGTATTCGTGTAAATCAAATTGGGTTATATCCGTATTATTCAATTGAATCTGTCCAGAAGTAGGATGATAAAACTGGTAAAGCAATGCAGTTATAGTGGTTTTTCCAGAACCACTTGGTCCCACAAGCGCAGTGGTAGTGCCGGGTGAAAGTGTAAAGGAGATATCTTTAAGGATTAAGTTATTAGGTCGAGATGGATATGCGAATTCAATTTTTTCAAGCGATAACTTAGAATTTTTAGGAACGGATTCTGTAACATTGTTTATTTCAACGGGAGAATCAATGATGTCGAGAACTCTATCAATGGCCCCCAGTGTTTTTTGTATTTGAACAAATTGTTCTGCTAAACCACCAATACTGGCACCTACAAAAGCGGTAAGTAACATGAAGTTGAATAGTTCGCCAACGGCAAGTTCTCCTTTTTGTACCATACCCAATCCCATAAAAATAAGCCAAACAATTGCACCGAAAAGACAAACTATGATGAATGATGAGAAAGCACCCCTCCAATATCCACGTTTAATGCTTTCTTTTTGTAAAAAATCTGCATTTTGAACGTATCGATTTAATTCAAATTCCTCGTTTGTAAATGCTTTGACATTTACAATTCCAGATGTGGTTTCTTCAACAATAACACTATTTTTGGCTGTAATATCTTGAACTTCTTTAGAAATGTTACGAATAAATCTTCCAAAAAACAGAGCAATTACGATAATTACCGGAATGGTAAGTAACATGTAAAATGCTAACTCTTTTGAGGTGTAAAAAATTAAAACTACTCCTCCAACACCCACTAAAATTTGACGAAGGAACATTGCAAGATTGGTTGTGAAGGTATCTTGAATCTGAGAAATATCAGAGCTGAACCGAGATAAAATCTCTCCAACTCGATTCTCCTGAAAAAAGTCTAATTTCTGGCCAATTACTGACTTATAAAGATCTTTTCGAAGTGAAAAAGTCATGTTCTCAGTTACTTTCACGTATAATACAATTCTTAGAAAACTGAATAATGCCTGAACTGCGAAAAGATAAATAAAATAGAAAGCAATTTCACGCAATTTTGATGAATTAGGAGCTGTGGATATACCTGTTTTGTCGTACACAAATACTCCGTCCATCATGTTTCCAATGAGTTTGGGGAACATTATTGAGGCACCTGCTGAAATAGCTAAGAAAAGTGTTCCAAGAGCAAAAAGCCACCTATTTTTCGTCGACATATATCGAAATAATCTTAGGGATTTTTTAAAATTTTCCTTTGAAAATTTCGCTTTAGGAATATCTGGATTTTCGGTTGAGTGGTTGCGTTTAGCCATAGTTGTAAAAAGTGCAAAACAAAGGTCGTGTAAAAGTGCTTGAATTTTAAGGGAAGCAGTTGAATTAAATGTAGTTGTTTAAAAATAATCGACGAAAATGAATCGCATTCAAGAATTATGGAAGTTTAGGAATTCGCATATTGTATTTCAAGAAATGTTAGATTTGGTTTATCCGCGGCATTGTGTAGTATGTGGGAATACTCTTTGGGGTAAATATGAAAGATATTTATGTGTTCACTGCTTCTATGACTTGCCGTTACTCGATTTTCAGGATTATACAATGAAAAATGCAATTGGAAAAGTGTTTTGGGGTAGATGTAATTTTGAATTTTGTTGGGGTTGGATGGAGTACCGAAGCGGTAGTAAGACATCTGATATTATAAAGGAACTTAAGTACAAAGGAAATCCAGATATTGCTCATTATTTGGGGACAGTAATGGGGGAGAGTTTGATAGATTTGGAATACCTCAAATCACATGAAGTTGTTTTGATTCCCGTTCCAATGTCCCCCGAAAAAAGAAAAAAACGAGGATACAATCAAACTGAAGAAATTGCTAAAGGTATATCAAAAATATGCGGATATGAGATTCAAGAAGATTTATTGGAGCGGACCGTGATGCGAGATTCACAGACTCGGATGAATCGAGTTTCTCGATTTGATAATATGCAAGGTGTTTTTAGATTCAATTCTGGTGAATTACAATCCAGATTGGATCGAAAAATGAGTCAATCGAATAATTCGTTATTGTTAATTATAATTGATGATATTATTACTACAGGTGCAACAATTGAAACGTGTTACCGTGCTATCAATGATAATTTAAAAGTAAAAATTGGAGTATGCTCGTTAGGCCTGACTAATAAGTAGTAGATTGATAAGGGAAAATGACTATTTTTGTTGTAAACTATCTTCATTATGACAAAAAGATACTATTTAATTATGTTGATGCTTTTGACTACGATTTTTCAAAAGTCAAATGCTCAGCGAACATCCCAAAATGTGATGGGAGTAATGGTGCCGAAGTATATTGCTAGCGGTGCGAGTAACGGACGGGGAGTAACTTATGCTCGTTTGAGAATTATGAATTTGATGCCAAATTCTTCTTACAAGTACATTATCCGTGCTTGTAGTTTGCAAGAAATGACATCAACTTCTATAGCTCCAGGAGCCGGAAATGGTATGTATATCAAATCCAATGGTAAGCAACACTATATTACGAGCCCTTCTTTTTCAAATACTGAGCATGATACAATTACCGCATCCATGACAGGAGATTACGAGGGTTGGTTCGGTATAGTTGGAACGGGATCAGGTAGATTCACTGCCGGAAATCATTTGTATTTATCGATCACATTTTTAGGAATTCAATCGAATGATACATTAAAGTATTATTGTGAAGATTCATTGCAAGTAATTAGTTATGGAACTACCACTGGTACAAGTTCAGGAACCGGTATTTGGGGGAAATCTTTCGGAGATACAACTAATTTTGTAGCTTTATATGACAACACCAATGGCCAAGGAAGACCTATTACCATTGCTAGTATTCAAGGTGATGTGCATACAGGCGCTACATATGTAATCCCTACCACAACAACTGTTCCTACATGGTTCAGAGATTCCGTTTTTGGCAAGTCAGGTAGATGGGGAAGTTTTATTCCAAATGATTTGGATTCAGGTGTGAGAGCCATTGTGCAATTAAATTCAAAAAATGGTTTGTTTGTATACAATAACTTCGATAAAGACGGAGTATGGGGGCCAGGGAATATTAGCACAAAAAGCCCTACAGGTGGAATCTCAAGTCCTGTAAAAATAAGCCAGTTTGAAGCTCCATTGGTTCAACCAGAAATCCAATTTTGGAAGAGAAATTCAACTACAAATGAAGGATCTGGTAAAGTAGAAGTCTATGTTTCTCGTAAGTATAGCAATTCGGAAGATCAAACCGTACGATTATCGATTAGTGGAGGAACAGCCACCGGTTCTGGAACCGATTACACAATTACATCCCCAAAAACCATAACCTTCAAACCTGGTTATGATGTTTTGGATACTACGGCAATTACGTTAGTTGATGATAATATTTCTGAGGGTACTGAATCTATTTTCTTGAAGTTAGATCAACCAACAAATAGTAAGTTGGGAACTGAAACTTCTCATGGTATCGATATTTTGGATAATGATGATGCATATGTTTCTGTTAAGGCAAAAGAAGTAACAGTAAATGAAGGTGCTGGTAAAGTAGGTATTGAAATTAAAATCGATCGCGGTGTAACCACTCAGTCCAAAATTAGGTTGATGGTAAAATCCAAAGGTGATAGTACGTTGATTCCGTCAGAATTTTCTTTGAGTCAGACATACAATGATACTACATTCTCTTTTGGAAAATCAACGGGTGCTGACTCGGTTACCATTTTTGCAAAAGTAGGGGATGATGTAAAAGCAGATCCAGATGACACCATTAATTTGGTAATTCGTAAAATTTCGGGCGATGGAATTGTTCGTGATTCTTTGATTCGTGTTATAATTCAAGACAATGATGGTCCAAGTACGATTCAAATGATTGGAAAATCAATCAATGTAAATGAAACGGGTAAATCAGTAGATGTAAAAGTTCGTGTTGTAAATAAAAAAGATGCGGGTGGCGACTTTGCTTTGCGCTTATATACGTCTGAGAGTTCTGCAAAAGAAGGTTCAGACTTTACATTCAGTCCAACATCTCAGATTAAAACCATTTCAAATACCACTCCCGATACCATTGTATTTAATGTACCAATTAAGGACGATGCAATTTTTGAAGGAAATGAAAGAATTAAATTTGGTTTAATAAATGTATCAAACGTAATAATACTTCAACCAGATTCATTCATAGTTAATATCATTGATGATGATTTACCGGTATATACAATTGGTAAAATTAATAAGCAAACCAAAGCAGATGGTACAGTAGATTCCTCAGGAGTACGTTGCAGAATCTTTGGTGTAGTTTATGGAGTTAATACTCGTAGCACTGGTTTAGGTTTTACAGTTAGAGATCAAACAGGAGGTATTGGAGTATTCTCCGCTAGTAAAACGTATGGATATGCTGTAAACGAAGGTGATTCAGTTTTGATTCAAGGTCGTGTTTCTCAGTTCCAAGGTAGTGCTCAAATGGATAACTTGGACACTATTGTTTGGTTAAGCTCTAATGCAAAATTAAAATCCCCTGTAGTTTTAACTTCGAAAGTTGGAGAATCAAATGAATCCGATTTAATTCAATTACGAAGAGTAAAATTAGTTGATCCTTCAGAATGGCCTGAAACTGCTTTAAATGCAAATGGATTTAAATACGTGAGAGTTGAAAGCACTGATGGTAGAGTAGATACCTTAAATATCGATGCTGAAACTAATATAGATGGAACTACTGCTCCATCCGGTTATTTCAATGTTACTGGTTTAGGAATTCAATTTGATAATAAATCACCTTACTTCGAGAAGTATTATTTAGCTCCTCGTTCATTGAGTGATTTCACAATGGCTTCCTTACCTACTATTAAATTCTCTAAAACGGTTGATGAAATTACGGAGTTAGCTGATTCATTCACTATGGAGTTAAATATTCTTCCTACAGACGAGAATTTCAGTGTAGATATAGTGTGTATAGGCGGAACTGCAATTTCACCAACGGATTATGATTACAATACGCGCACTGTAAATGTTAAGAAGAACAACAACTATTATGTAGTAAGAGCTAACATTTCCGATGATAACGTTTATGATAACGACAAGACTTTGATTTTTGCATTGAGAAATCTTCAAGGTCCAGGTATGTTAGGTAAAGATTCTGTTATAACGGTTACCATAAAAGACAACGAAGTAAATTCTGTTAATTCATTTATTGCGGGTGGCATTCGTTGTTTCCCGAATCCAAGTAATGGTTTGATTACTATTGAAAGTAAGAAAATCATAGAGAGTATGGAAATTTTGGACATTAACGGTAGAATGATTAAGCAGGTTAATACCATGATAGATTGTGGAAATGGCAATAATGCTAATGTATATAAAATTGATATGACAGGTTATAATGGTGTGTTTATTTTATCTACACAAGTAGAAGGTAGAGTTTATACGCAAAGAGTTATAATTAAATAAGGTTTTAATTTTCATAGAAAAAGGGGACAACCAATGTTGTCCCCTTTTTTTTACTCATTTTTTTTGGGTGATTCATATTTGATTTTTAAACTCTTGAGCAGGTGGATAGTGCATTTAGTAAATTAATGATGGAATTTTAACTGGATTTTGAATCATGTATATTTGAGGTATACGGATTGATTCTACTAATTTGTAACTTTGTTCTGATTTGAAAGCTGTATTTAAATTTTTAAAATACGCCTCTGACTACAAGGGGCTCATTTTTGGCAATTTCCTGTTTAACCTTTTTTATATCGTGTTTCAATTGGCTTCACTGCTGATGATCATGCCTGTTTTACGCTTTTTGTTCTCTAAGGATCAGGATACAACTAAGTTAAAGTCTGGAGCACATGGAGTAGGTGAGTGGTTTTCTGCTGTTTACGATTCATTTTTAAATTGGTTTGCCAACATTGCTTTGGGCCAACCCTATAAAGCACTTGCATATTTAAGCATTGGTTTAGTAGTAATTACCGTATTGAAGAATATTTCTCGATTTACGGCAATGAATTTTATGGTATTAATTCGCAACAGAAGTGTTAGAAAAATGCGGCTGGATATTTATGAAAAGTGTCTGAAACTACCCATCGCATTTTTTAATAATGAAAGAAAAGGTGACCTAATTTCTAGAATGAGTAATGATATTAAAGAGATTGAGTTTGCTTTAATGGTTTCTTTGGAAGCTTTATATTTTCAACCATTGAATATTATTATTTTTATGGTTGCTTTAGTGGTGCTATCTCTAAAGTTAACTCTTTACATATTGCTTTTTTTACCTATCACAGCTCTGATTATTGGGTTAATCGGAAGGTCTTTGCGGAGAAAATCTTCTAAGAATCAACAGCTTCTCGGTAAAGTAATGAGTTCGTTTGAGGAAACACTTGGTGGCATTCGAATCATTAAATCATTTAATGCATCCAAATTCTTTTTTAATCGTTATAGTCAACAGGATCTTGAATATACCAAAAATAATATTTCGGTTCAACGTCGATATGATTTGTCATCTCCTATCTCTGAAACAATTGGAATATCAGTGTCGGCAGTATTACTGTGGTTAGGTGGTAGCATGGTTTTCAGAAATGAACTGGATCCAGAATTTTTCTTAACGTATTTCGCTATTTTCAGTCAATTAATTCCTCCCTTTAAAGCGTTTTCAAATGCATTATATGCGGCTCAAAAAGGAATGGCTAGCTTAGAAAGAATTCAAGAGTTAGTAACAGCTCCAGTAATGGTAGAAGAGCCTAGTAATCCAGTGGAAGTTAAGTTTAAAGATACCATTTCCTTCAATAATGTACATTTTCAGTATAGTTCAGGTATTCCAGTTTTGAACGATATCAAGATTGACATTAAGAAAGGTGAAATAGTGGCACTTGTTGGTCCGTCAGGTGCGGGAAAAACGACTATTACAGATTTATTGGCTCGCTTTTATGATGTTTCCGCTGGTAGTATTACTATTGATGGGACGGATATTCGTAATTTTAAACAGGAAGATCTGCGAAGCTTAATTGGAGTTGTAAGTCAGGAAAGTATATTGTTTAATGATTCTGTTCGGAATAATGTGGCATTGGGGTTGCCGGATGTAAGTTTAGATGATATAATAAGCGCTTGTAAGGCTGCTCACGCTCATGAATTTATTTTGTCGATGAATAATGGTTATGATACTGAAATTGGCGAAAGAGGGGGTAAATTATCCGGTGGACAAAAACAACGACTTTCCATAGCACGCGCATTACTTAAAAATCCAGAGATATTGATTTTAGATGAAGCTACATCTGCTTTAGATAGTCAAAGCGAAAAGGCAGTACAAGAAGCTCTTGAAACGCTGATGACAAATAGAACGAGTTTGGTAATTGCTCACCGTTTGAGTACGGTTATGCATGCTGATAAAATTATTGTGATGGATAAAGGTAAAGTAGTTGAATTGGGAAATCACAAGGAATTGATTGCACAAAAAGGATTGTATTATAACTTAATTCAATTGCAGGAATTGGGTTAAATAATTCGCTCAATTCAGGCTATTTTTAATTCCCAATAGGTTGACAAATCCTGTTTGTTAATGAAAAAAGGGCTGTCTTTGTTGGAGACAGCCCTTTTTATATTCTAAACTAATGAATGACAGAAGATTAATTTTCTGTATTTTTTTCTTCGCTTCTTTTGTTATCTGAATCAATGTTTGAATCAGAATCTGAATTCTCGGTAAAATCTGTTGATTCTACCTCATAATCCTGTGTGTGAGAAGTTGATGTACTCTCATGTTCAGCTGGCTCATTTACTTCCTCAGAATGAAGTGAAGTTTCAGAATTTGAATTTGATTCAATCAACGATTGACGTTGATTAAGTTCTGCAACTTGTTGGGCAACTTCTCCCTCTTCAAAGGGTCGATTTCCAATTAATCGCTCAATATCCTGCTTGAAAATAATTTCCTTACTTAACAATTCCAAAGCAATTGTTTCAACTTGCGCTTTTTTCTCGGTAAGTAACTGTATGGTTCTTTGATATGCGGCATCAATCATCGATCTAACTTCTTTGTCAATGATTTCAGCTGTTGTTTCAGAATAGGGTTTTTGATAACCATATTCACCCGTTGGATCGTTATAACTAACTTGGCCTACCTTGTCACTCATACCATATATTGTAACCATACTGTAAGCCAATTTGGTAATACGCTCTAAATCGTTTTGGGCACCTGTAGACACTTTTCCGAAGAAGATTTGCTCTGCAGCTCTTCCTCCTAGGGTCATGCACATAGAGTCTAATAATTGCTCTGTACGATATAGATATTGTTCTTTCGGGAGATATTGAGCATAACCCAATGCTGCTACACCACGAGGTACAATGGATACTTTAAGTAATGGATCAGCAAATTCCAGAAACCAACCAGCCACTGCATGTCCAGCTTCATGGTAGGCAACGATTTTCTTCTCTTCAGGGGAAATGATTTTATTTTTCTTTTCCAAACCTCCAATTACTCGATCAATGGCATCTTGGAAGTCTTTCATTTCAACAACTGCTTTATTTCTTCTTGCAGCGATTAAAGCGGCTTCGTTACACACATTTGCAATTTCAGCACCAGCAAAACCAGGAGTCTGAAGTGCTAATTTATGCGCATCTACATCAGGACTTAACTTAGTTAACGGTCTAAGATGTACACCAAAAATCTGTTCACGCCCCACGATGTCTGGACGATCTACAGAGATTTGTCGGTCGAATCTACCTGGACGCATCAAGGCGCTATCTAATATGTCAGCTCTGTTTGTTGCAGCCAGAATAATTACACCAGAATCCGTGCCGAATCCATCCATTTCAGCGAGAAGCTGATTCAGGGTATTTTCTCTTTCGTCGTTAGAACTTTGAACTAAATTTTTACCTCTTGCTCTACCTATTGCATCAATTTCATCGATGAAAATAATGGCAGGAGCTTTTTCTTTGGCTTGTTTAAAAAGGTCACGCACACGGCTTGCACCAACCCCAACAAACATTTCAACGAAGTCGGAACCCGATAAAGAGAAGAAAGGAACACCGGCTTCTCCAGCTACCGCTTTAGCAAGCAATGTTTTACCTGTGCCTGGAGGGCCAACAAGCAAAGCGCCTTTGGGAATTTTACCTCCTAGGTCTGTGTATTTTTTAGGGTTTTTAAGGAAATCAACGATTTCCATAATTTCTTCTTTTGCTTCTTCGAGTCCAGCAACATCTTTGAAAGAAACGTTAACTTTTGTGTCTTTATCGAATAGTTGTGCTCTAGCCCTACCAATAGAGAAAATGTTGGGTCCACCACCAGAACCTCCACCACCACCCATGCGTTTGAACGCAAGATTCCAGAAAATTAAGAAAATGGCGATAAAGAAAATCCATTGGAAAAGTTGACCAAAAATATCACTTTGACTTTCGTATTTTAGAACTAAAGAATTGGGATTATCTAATTGTTTTTTGAGGTCTTTAATCTCATCATTGAAATAACCTTTCTCTATTTCAAAAGAATAGTTTGGTTCGGTTTGACCGAACATATCTTCACGGCGTTTAGCTTTAGAGTGGTTTTTTTGTTCAGTAGCTTCTTTGGTGAGATAAACTTCCAAGTATCTATCGTTAATGAGCTTAAGTTCTTTTACATCGCCTTTTAAAACCATTTCTCGAACCTCATTCCAGTTGGCTGCTTGACCGCCACTTCTTGGAAGAAAGTTTAATGCTAAAAAGACAATGAAAAGTATTCCATAAATCCAATAGTGATTAAATTTAAAACCATTGGGTTTTTGTTTGGGAGCTTTTGGTTCTTCGATCATTCTGTTATTCGTATTTTTTAAGTTGGGCAATTCTATGTTGAAAGTATTAAAAACGTACACCAACAAAAGAATTAAATTTCCGTTTACACAAAGCTACAATTTTCGTGTCAATTCAGTTTTAAAAGATTCTTTTAAACCATAAATAATTGACTAAAGCAATTGTTTTACGGATGAAATTTGAATTTAATTAACGGTTATTTTTGAGGATGGTTAATACTTAGATAATACTTCCCCTAATTTAAACACATCTTCAAAAGAATTGTACATGGGTGTAGGCGCAATTCTTATTACATTGGGTTCTCTCCAATCTGCAATAATCTGGTTATTGGTTAGATGGTCGAAAATGTTTTTACCATTTTCTAGAACCAATAAAGACAATTGTGCGCCACGTTCATTTGGATTGCTAGGTGTTATAATTTCAAATTTGAGTTTTGGATTTTCAATTTGTATTTGTTGAAGAACATACTCTAAAAAGTTGGTTAGTTCGATGCTTTTATTTCGAAGGTTGTGAATTCCAGCCTTATGAAATAACTCTAATGAAGACAAATGAACAGCCATTCCAAAAACAGGTGCATTAGACATTTGCCAACCAGCAGCTCCTGGCTCGGGTTGATATCCACGTTGCATCAGGAATCGTTTGTCTTCTCTATAACCCCACCAACCTGAAAGTCTGAAGGTATTTGGATTGGTAGAATGCTTCTCGTGAATAAATACGCCTGAAACATTTCCTGGACCTGAGTTTAGGTATTTATAAGAACACCAGGCGGCAAAATCTACACCCCAATCATGTAATTTCATTTCAGCATTTCCCGCTGCATGGGCCAAATCAAAACCTGCAAATGCCCCTATTTCGTGTGCTTTTTGAGTTATTTTTTGAATGTCAAATAATTGTCCTGTATAGTATTGAACACCACTGAAAAACACAAGTGCAATTTCATCTTTATGATCATCAATGGACTGAAGGATATCTTCGGTTCTTAGTGTATGTTCACCATCGCGGGGTTTTAATTCTATTACCGCGTCATCATAGTTGTAACCATGAAAACGCACTTGACTTTCCACGGCATACATGTCAGAAGGGAAAGCTCCCGCTTCCATGATAATTTTATAGCGTTGTTTGGAGGGTTGATAAAAACTTGCCATTAATAAATGCAAATTCACTGTAAGTTGATTCATTACAACAACTTCAATGGGTTTTGCACCAACTACCTCAGCGGAATAGTCGGTTAAAAATTTATGATAATGAAACCAAGGTTTGCGACCGTGAAAATGTCCTTCTACTCCCCATTTTGCCCAATCATGCAATTCATTTTCCAGTGCATTTTTTGTATTTTTTGGTTGTAAACCTAAAGAATTACCACAAAAATATAGCTGAGGATTTCCTGAATTATCCGATGTGAAAATAAATTCGTTTCTGAATTCCTTTAATGAATCTTGTTGGTCTTTTTCTTGCGCAAATTGAAGGGTATTTTGAAAATTCATAATTGACCTCAAAGTTAGTTTTTTTTATTTTCTTTGCATCGTGAAATTCTCCTTTCTTGTGAAAGGAATAGGCATCCCCCGAAAAGGGAAATAGATAAAAAAATACTCATTAAAATCCATCCAAAGTGAAAATAGAAAACGAACTCAAGCAAAGTAAATTCCAATCCAATGTGCACAAGGCCGTGGTAAACATTATGTTTACCAATAGTTGGGTGGAAGATCAATTCCGACAGGTGTTCAAAAACTATAAAATCACGTCTCAGCAATACAATGTTTTGAGGATTTTACGGGGTAAGTATCCCGACTCTTTGAACCCATCTGAGATCAAAGAAGTAATGTTGGATAAAAACCCGGATTTAACGCGATTGTGCGACCGATTGTTGAATATGGATTATATTGATCGCTGTGTTGATGCGGCTAATAAGAGAAAAATGAACATCCGAATTAATGAAACGGGGATGGAAGTACTGCGAAAAATTGATCCTATAATTTTTGAATTGAATAAAGTAAAATTCAATTTAACTGAAGATGAAGCGATGATTTTGAGCGATTTACTTGATAAAATGCGGGGATAAATAAAATTGAAGTGGGTAGTTGAAATCCTTGAAGAGGGTAGTTGAAATCCTTGTTTTTAACATAAATAGTTAATCAAAACGAATAATAGTTAGGCCATCTCGAATTGGCAGTAAAAGGGTTTTCCAGTTTTTTTCTTGTGCTACTAATTCATTAAATTCATGCATAATTTTGGTATCTAAATCTTTCTCCAGTAATGTTGAGTCGGTTACTTTTCCGCTCCACAATGTATTGTCGAAAATCATAATACCGCCTGAAGTTATCTTGGGGAAGCACAAATTGAAATAGGAAAGATAATTCCGTTTATCGGCATCAATAAACACAAAATCAAATTTTTCGTTGGTGTTTTGGAGAAATTCTAACCCCGATAGATTCATCCAATTTACTTTGTTCATAAACGGGTAGTTAGCCCAAAAAGATTTGGCTTTAAAAAGTACCTCTGCATCGGCTTCAACTGCAGTGATTTTTGATTGAGGATGTAAGTTTTCTGTCAAACATGCAGTGGAATAACCGGTGAACGATCCAATTTCAAGAATGTTTTTGGGTTGATTCATGGCTACAAGTAGAGCTAAAAGTCTTCCTTGAAGATGTCCACTTAACATTCTTGGATTGGTGGTTTTTTTCCACGTAAAAGCCACCAGGTCTTTTAAATAGGGTGGTTCTTGAGAGGAAAAATTTTCAGAATATACGTGTAAATTGTTTTGCCAATCGGGGTGCATAAAGAAGGTAATACAAATTTGACTTGATTTATTGAAATAAAAACATATTTTCGCGAGAAAATTAAACTTTTTATTTATGTACTGGACGTTAGAGTTAGTAAGTTATTTGGACGATGCTCCATGGCCTGCTACAAAAGATGAATTAATTGATTATGCTATTCGCTCTGGAGCTCCTTTGGAGGTTATAGAAAATTTGCAAGAATTGGAAGATGATGGTGAGCCCTACGAGAGCATCGAAGAAATTTGGAGTGATTATCCAACGGATGATGACTACTTCTTCAATGAGGACGAGCTTTAATCATTAAAAATTTTAAAATCGGAATTGTTTTGGAGAGGCTTTAATTATCTCTGAAACAATCATTTCGCGGAGTTTCGCGATGTTCAATGCGCCTTTTGCAGAAATAAATACTGCGGGCGCATTTTCTTTTGCAATCCAACTTGCTTCAAATTGTCGGATGTTTAATCCCGTATTCCCAACAAAAAAATCATCATTTTCTTTAAATGCATCCACTTTGTTAAATACTATGATTTCTGGTTTATTGGAAGCACCGATGCTGTGAAGCGTTTCTTTTACTGCAATCATTTGATCTTCAAATTTTGGATTTGAAATATCTACAACGTGTATTAGAATGTCTGCCTCTAAAGCTTCAGCTAAAGTGCTTTTGAAACTTTCAACCAATAACGTTGGGAGTTTGCGTATGAAACCAACAGTGTCGCTCAGTAAAATGGGAATATTTTCGGTTAAATCGATTAATTCACCTTCAACCGAAACTGCAGCGTTAGGTGTAGTGAAAGGAAATACCACTTTTCTAACAGTAGCATCTAGTGTTGCGAATAATTTATTTTCAACTAAAACATCTGAACGTGAAAGTAGGTTCATTATGGTGCTTTTACCCACGTTTGTATAACCCACCAATGCCGCACGATACATTCCATCGCGAGCTGAACGTTGAGTTTTACCAATTTTGTCGATGTGTTCTAATTTTTCTTTTAGAAGTGAAATTCGGTTCCGAAGTGCACGGCGGTCGGTTTCGATTTCCGTTTCTCCCGGACCCTTCATTCCAATACCCCCTTTTTGTTTACTTAAGTGAGTCCATAAACCAGTTAATCTTGGTAGCATGAAAATACTCTGTGCCAATTCAACCTGAGTTTTAGCTTGTGCTGTTTTCGCATTTTTAGCAAATATGTCCAGAATTAGGTGGGTTCGGGTTAAAACTTTTACATCTGTAAGTATTTGTTCTACATTTCGTATTTGTGCAGGGCTCAAATCATCATCAAATATTGCGATATCAATAGATTCAGCTTTGCAGAATTCTGCAATCTCTTCTATTTTACCCGTACCTACAAAGGTTTTAGGATTAGGATGCTCTAATTTTTGTGTGAATCGTTTCACTGCAGTTGCTCCAGAGGTAAAGCAAAGTTGTTCCAATTCATCTAAATATTCATCAATTGGTATGTCTTGGTCTTGAGTTTGAATACCAATAAGTATGGCTTTTTCGTGTTTTTTTTTGGTTTCGTGCACGATGTATATTTGTTGTTTTTGTTGTTGTAATTATATAACTATTTAAAATACAGCGTTTTTATTTGAGTTATTTAAGTTTTTACGAATTGTATAAATTCTAAAATCTGTGTGTTGTGTATTTAAATAGAATTTATTTTAATGATGAATTCCACATGCAAAATTAGTTGTATTTTGGCATTTCATCTAGAACCATGCAAAAATTGGGAATATCTGGTTTTTTTAATACGCTTATACTAATAATACTTTTACTATTAAGTGCTCCATTAAATGGACAGCATTATCTATTATCGAATAAACCCCAGTTGAATCAGAAGAAGAGTCTTTACCATTTACCAATTGGTGAGAATGAATTTGGAACATACACCATGAATTATGTTTCCATGTATTTAAAAGATGGATTTAGTTTAGAATGGTACGATGCGGAAATGGGAGTGCAAGAAGATCGTTTCATCGATGTAGCTAAACGATCTTGGGTTTTGAGAGTTTGGGTAACAGATTCTACAGTTTGTTGGTTAACAGCAATTAAAAAGCGCAGACAAGGTTTTTTTCTTTATTTGAATAAATTACCTTCAAATTTAAAGGGTGAAATTCAAACTCAATTATTGCAATCAATTGCAATTAAAGAAATTAATTCCGATGATATCATTGTTCGAAATCATCCACGTGATTTTTCTTTTGTTTTGGGATATATTAAGAAGGAAAAAACAGGAACATCCGTTAACTTTTTGCGGTTTTCGCCTAATGGCATTTTACTTAATGATTTGAACAAAGATCTTCCCTATGAGATGAATTCAATTTATTGGGAAGATTTAGAATTGGCATCTTTCTCAGGTGAATCATTTATGGGATTAATGCATATAACAAAACCAAAGGAAATGTTCAAGTCTACTCGACAATCTATTTATTTAGCGATAGGACATGTAGAAAGTACGTTTACTTCCCCCAAAATAAGCATTGAAAAATGGGGGAAAAACAGGCCTGATAGGTTGGAAACTCATAAATTAAGTGTTGAAGAAAAATGGAAAAATAAAGATGTTAGTGACTCACTCGTGTTTTTTGAAACAAATTGTGAGGAACTGCTACAAAAACCTATTTTGAACTTTAATCCTCAAAATAGCTGTTGGGTTATTTCAGGATTATGGGGGAATATTAAATCGGAATCAAAAGGGTATTGGATATGGCAAATTTTCAGAGATTCAAATGAAAACAGTGTAGTCAATAATTTTAGTTTAAAAGAATATACTTTGAATGCTTCCAAAATTCTGGATGGTATCATAAAAAGAAGAAAGAAAGTAGATCCTGAAAATTACATTGCACGAAGGTTGATTTTTCAAGCCGATGGTAGCATGGTAATCTTACTGGAGCGTTTTGTGGAATTGAAGCAATTGGAAACCTATTATATTAATGGAATTCCTCAAACGGCAACCAAAATTTTATATAATTACAATGAAATTGGGTTGCTTTTTGTAAATAAAGAGTTGAACATCGACACTTGTTTGCGCATCGACAAGGAACAAACAGCTTCGCCAAATACTGCTTATTTACTTGGCTTTGGTTCATTTATTTGTGAAGATGGAATCCATCTTCTGTATAATGCCGACATTTCGAAAGACAATGACGTATTGGATGTAATTGTTCGACCGAATTACGAAATAATAACCCGTACATTGATAAATAGTGATCATGTTTATTCGGTTATGGTACCAATGGATGGAAAAGAAACGAACTATTGTACCTTTACGGTACCTTTGCTGAAGGATAAGCAATGGTTCTGGATGAAAGTAATTGATTATGTTAAGTAGGCTTTACGAAAATAAAATTGGGGTTTTATTTCTTGTGTTGATTTTGATGGTTGGAGTCCGAGTATTGGCATTTCAATTTGTTCAAAATCACTTTGGTGCTCCTAAAATTGCTGGTATATTGGGTCCTTATTTGGTTCAATTACATCGCTTTCCATGGATTTCCTTTGGAATTGCTACTTTGTTACTCTTATTTGAAGGATTGTTGTTAAATAGAATTTGTTTGGATTTTAATATTTTGGAACGGCCTGGATACTCCGTTTTATTTTTTTATTTATTGTTAAGCTCAAGTTTTGTAGGTAGTTATGGTTTAAATCATATTCATTTGGGTTTGTTTTTTGTTCTTTGGGGGATATATTTTCTGTATCGTTTCATTAAAGAAAACTTTCAAAAGTCGCAGTTATTTGTTTCTTCATTCTTTTTGGGAATTTCTGCTATTTGTGTAGCTGAATTTTATTGGTCTATAATATTGTTGGTTGGTAGCGTGCTTTTTTTTAAACCAATTAAAGCAGCTGATGTTGCTGTAATAGTTTTTGGTTTGTTTATGCCCTATTATTTGGTTTCTTCAGTGGGATATTTAACATCGGCATCGATTGACTTCATGACCGCATGGAAAATTTGGATTGTGAAGTATGAACCAGTTAATTTTAAATGGCTTTCCAATGGTTGGGATTTGCTCTTGATAATTTCTTTTAGTTTGATTGCTGTACTTGGTTTGATGAAGTTCTATGGGAACTATTATCGATATAACGTAGAAACCAGAAGAAGCAAGTTAGCCATGTCGGTTATTAGTGGCTATTTAATTTTAGTCTTTTTGTTTAGGGTAAAAGAATATCCCGTTTATTTTAGCACGTTGATCGTTCCTATGTCGATTTATTTATCAAACTACTTTCAAGGTGAAAAACTGAAATTTTGGAAGAACTTAACGGCAATGGTATTAATTACTTATTGGGTGTGGAATTTGACCAAACAATTGATTTAATCTATTTAAAACGTGGTGGCATCTGCAGTTGTTTGCACCGTTTTTTATTCGTTTAATGGAAAGTTGTTATGAGCAATAGGAAAAAAAATCAATCCCAAGTTTCGGTAGAAACCGGTTCAATGATATTGAAGTGTTTTTCAATGGAAAAGGCTATTTGAATCAATACGGGAGTTAGAATGGTTATTTGTTCAATGGTCCAATCTTGTTTTTGAATACCAATTTGTTGATAGATTCTATTAAGACCATAAATTATACCCGAATGGTCTGTATATTTTTTGAGAAATTGGACTTCTAAAAATCGGGTGAAACCTTCGATGAATTTTTGGGGATTTTGATGATCAACGGAATTAAGGATTTGTAGTAGGGTGCTTTCTGATAATTGCGATAAGTTTTCGTAAAATGTATTGAGTTTTTCGGGATGTAAACGGATAAGAAATTGATCTAATTGCATTTCAATGAGAATGTGAAGTGCAAACCAAAAGCGCGGAATTGAAGCTTTTAAAAATGCCTCTTCAATTGTTGGATGTATTTCTTGGTATACCGATTCAAAGAATACGGATTTATGAAAAGATTTATCTCTTGTTAAATGCATTTCCATACCCTTGAAAAAATCCGATATTTGGATTGAACTATTTGGGGTGTTTATTAGTTTATTGTAAATTAGAGTTGCATGGGCAACTTTACTTTTGTTGTATGAATCTTTGGAGTAATTCCTTAACAAATCGGGCGCTAATAATCCAAAATTAAATTCTGATGATTCTGGATGGTGATCAAAATAATAATGACTGAAATAATTCAAAGTGTAACAAAAATAATATAAAATATGATGAAACGATGGATGATTTTAGGATGTTTGTTTTCGAGTTTATTTTTGAGATGCCAAACTTCAACTATAACTTCAAATAATAGCATTGAAAGTAAAGATATAAAACAAGATAAAAGTAATTTAAAAATGAATAATACAGAATTTGAAGTAGTAAAATCAGAGGAAGAATGGAAAAAACAATTGGGTGATTTTTCGTATAACGTGATGCGCGAAAAAGGAACCGAAAGACCGTATTCAAGTGAATATGAAACACTTTGGGATTCGGGCATTTATGTTTGCAAAGGTTGTGGATCGGAATTGTTCCATTCAGAAACTAAGTTTGATGCTGGGTGTGGTTGGCCCAGTTTTTATCAATCCATTAAGAAAGATGCCATCCTTGAAATTCTAGATAAAAGTCATGGGATGATTCGAACTGAAGTAGTTTGTAAAAAATGCGGAGGACACTTAGGTCATGTTTTTAATGATGGTTACGATCAACCAACGGGTTTACGATATTGTATCAATGGTGCATCTTTGGGATTTGTAAAAAAGCCCAAATGAATTTAGTTTATTGAAATAGTGGGGTTGAAATAATTCAACTCCTATGCGTAAATTGCTAAGCTATTTCATGAACAACGGAAAATTATTTTTACTCGATGGCATGGCTTTAGTATATAGAGCCTTTTTTGCGTTTAGTCAGAACCCGAGAATCACCAGTTCTGGTTTGAATGCGAGTGCAATGTTTGGTTTTACAAATACATTATTGGATATTATTAATAAACAAAAACCAACGCACTTGGCGGTGGTTTTTGATACGGATAAACCTACTCACAGGCATATAGAATTTGAAACTTATAAAGCTCATCGAGAGGAAATGCCAGAAGATCTTCGTAAAAGCCTTCCTTATATCGTTCGAATTTTAGAAGCTTTTAATGTGCCAGTTTTAACCATGGACGGTTTTGAAGCGGATGATATCATTGGGACATTGGCTTGGAGAGTTGAAGGCGTGGATGTATACATGATGACACCTGATAAAGATTTTGGACAATTAGTTCGAGATGGGGTGTACATTTATAAGCCGGGAAGAATGGGAAATCCTGATGAGATTTTAGGGGTTCCTGAAATTCTAAATCGATGGAAAATTGAGCGAGTAGATCAAGTAATAGATATTTTAGGTTTGTGGGGTGATGCTGTGGATAATATTCCTGGTGTACCCGGTGTTGGAGAGAAAACAGCTAAGAAATTAATACAGGAGTATGGTAGTTTGGAAGGGGTGCTTCAGAATATTGATAAACTAAAAGGCAAGATGAAAGAGAAATTCCAAGAGTTCTCTGAACAAGCCGTAGTTAGTAAACGATTAGCAACTATAGATACCCAAGTTCCAATTGATATTTCATTAAACGATTTGATTAGAAAGGAACCCAATGAAGAATTACTATCACAGGTTTTTCAAGAATTGGAATTCAGAACTCTCTTGAAGCGTATTTTCCCTGGATCTGCTAATGGATTAGTGGGTGGTGAAGTGAATGAAAGTGCAGAGAAAACATCCCCAGTAAAAAGTAAAAAAGCCGTAGAGTCGAATCCTATGCAGACTAGTTTGTTTGGATTTGAGACGGATGGTGAGGGTATAGAATCGGAGGAAGCAATTAGCTATTTAACCATAAAGGATGTGGAACATAGCTATACTATTATTCAATCGGAAGACGATTGGAATAGGGTTTTAACCGAAATAGAAAATCAATCGGAATTTTGCTTTGACACTGAAACAACGGATTTAGATGTTTTTGAAGCTCAAATCGTTGGAGTTTCTTTATCGTGGAAAGAATTTCAGGGAGTTTACATCCCAATAAGCCAGAATTTGGAAGAAGCGAGAATTCAATTGCTTCGATTGGAGCCCATTTTTGCATCTGATAAACTAAAAATTGCTCAAAATTTGAAGTTTGATATGGCCATGTTACAGAAATATGGACTTGAATTGAAAGGTCCGTTTTTTGACACTATGCTCGCTCACTATTTGATCGAACCTGACCAAAGACACAATATGCAGATTTTAAGTGAGAGTTACCTTGGATATACGCCAGTAAGCATTGAAAGTCTAATTGGGAAAAAAGGCAAGAATCAAGGTTCTATGAAGGATGTGCCTTTAGAGATTATAGCAGAATATGCTGCAGAAGATACAGATGTAACTTTTAGATTAAAAAAGAAGTTAGAAGTCGAACTCCATTCCCGTGGGTTGAATGAAGTGTTTTCTGAAATTGAAATGCCATTGGTCCGCGTTTTAATGGAGATGGAGTCAGAAGGAGTGCGAATTGATGTGGATTTCTTGAACCAATACAGCAAAGAACTTAATGACCAAGCGGTTAACATACAACAAAAAATATTTGAACTAGCTGGAATTCAATTTAATATATCATCTCCATCGCAAGTGGGAAATATTTTATTTGATCACTTGAAGTTGGTAGATAAGCCGAAGAAAACAAAAACGGGTCAATATCAAACCGATGAAGAAACGTTGCAGTCCTTAAAAGGAAAGCATGAAATTATTGATCATATTTTGTCGTTTAGAGCACTTCAGAAGTTAAAACGTACCTATGTAGACGCATTGCCTGCTATAGTTAAAAAACAAACAGGAAAGGTACACACAAGCTTTAATCAGGCAGTAGCTGCAACGGGAAGATTGAGTTCACAGAATCCGAATTTGCAAAATATTCCGATACGTACCGATTTGGGTAGGGAAATTCGTAAGGCGTTTATACCTAAAGATAGTAATCATGTATTGTTAAGCGCAGATTATTCACAAATTGAATTAAGAATTATAGCTCATATTTCTAAGGATCCAGCTATGATTGAAGCGTTTAAATCGGGAATAGATATCCATACAGCAACGGCCTCAAAAGTTTGGGGTGTGCCAATTGAAGAAGTAGATAAGGACATGAGAAGAAAAGCAAAAACGGTGAATTTTGGAATTATTTATGGCATTTCTGCTTTTGGTTTAAGTCAACGGGTGCAGATTTCTCGAGGTGAAGCAAAGGAAATAATAGATAACTATTTCGTGCAGTTTCCTGGAATTAAATCGTATATGGATAATACCATTCATACCGCCCGAGAAACAGGATATGTCGAAACCATTTCAGGTAGAAGGCGTAATTTGAGAGATATAAATTCGAGAAACGCCACTGTACGGGGATTCGCTGAACGAAATGCTATCAACGCTCCCATTCAAGGTTCCGCAGCAGATATGATAAAATTGGCTATGATTAAAATTCAAAATTGGTTAAATACCAGTGAATTAAAAACCAAAATGATCCTGCAAGTACACGACGAATTGTTGTTTGAAGTTCCTAAGGACGAGGTTGACCAAGTTTCAATTCACGTTAAAAAACTAATGGAAGAAGCTATGGAACTGGATGTTCCTGTATTGGTGGAATGGGGAATTGGCGACAATTGGTTAGAGGCGCATTAATTCCAGAATTTCCACGTAAAGCCAAATCGAAAACGGGCAGGTTGGATAGGATATTGATACGTAGATTCTGTGCGTAGATTATAATCTGGAGATACAATCCATTCATTGAAATGTTCGTATTTGAAGAAGATATCGATGGTTTGGATTCTTAACAATAGATACACATCGGCAATTGGGTAATTTCCTAAAATACTCGATTGATTTCCAATGTAATAACGCGCTGCGTCAATTCGATATTGCAACTGGTTGTATGAAGATGTATACTGAATATCTGTTCCAATTCGGTAAAAAATAGCTTTTTTGAACAATGTATTCTGATATGCTAAGCCTAATTTTCCATAGAATACGGGAAGTCCTAAATTAGACAAATTGCTGAGAGAATCCCTCTCAGATGAAACATTTCTTTGAGCAAAAGCAGAGGTTTGAACATACCAATTTTTAAACTGACCCATCCATTGGAAGTGTAGTTGTCCATATTGGATTTGAGAAAGTTGTTCGGGTAAAGGATGATTCAAAAACCAAATGGGATTAGATTGTTGACCCAGTGTTATTCCAATTTGAGTTTTGTGGTTTTTCTGAATGAAATTTAAAGTGTTCGACCAATGTAAATGAGAGGTGAATTTTTCGAACTTATGCGATTCAGTAGTATAATCTAAATGATTCGACAAAAAGTTTAAGCTAACTAATTCAATGGGTTGATATTTAAACGATAATTCAGAATTGTAAAGTGTATTCTTGATTTTTTTTCTGATTTGAGAAAGGATGTCAAAACTATTTTTTGCATATCCTGAAATGAAATAATTGGCATCGATGTTTAAATGTAAGTCGTTTTGAAAATGCCTCATCCATCCCGCATTTAAACCATGGGAATAGGCATAAAAAAATCGATTTCTAAATGCATTGTTTTTATCAATGGAGAACTGTTGGTAATCGGCACTCTGAAATGTATGATTCAAGTAAATTCGTTGAGAAGGAAGTTGAATTACAGTTTTGTTCAATTGAAATAAACTATCTTCTCGAAGCGAGTCTTTTGGTAAACTTTTAATATTCGAATTTTTTGGTGAAGGAGCAAACCAGGATTTGGATATTCCTGTTTTGACTTCAAATCTATGCCATTGAGAAGAATCGTTGGAGCCAACTAATCGATGGTATGAATTGTTTCCATAATAAATGGTATCTGTGTTGGCATCTTCAAAATCATACTTATGTTGTATCCAATTGACTTGGGATTCCAAGTGTAAATTCTTTTCTGAATTGATTAAGTACCTGTGATTGATTTGATGGTGAGTATAACTATTGAAAGATTTTGCACTCGAAATTCGGGGTTGGTAGAATCCAAAAGTTCTAATCCCCCATTCATCTCCTTGGAACCCTCTGGGGCCGTAAAAAACTGAATCGGATGAAAGTCCACCATTTTCGATTCTTCTCATTCGATTCCAGCTAAAAATTAATTGCTGTTCAAATCGTTTATTCATGGATAAAAAGTGGCTTCCCAACCCAATGTTTCTAATTAAGTTATCTTGTGCTGAACCTACAAATACTTCACTGTTAGTGATGGTGTGATAATCAATAGAAACATTCCAAGTTTTTGATAGATTCTGAGTATGCAATGCTTCAAGACCGATATAACCATTTGCTCCCTGTGAATATTTGAATTCAGAAAATGGTTGAGATACTTTGTGGAATTGAAAGTTATTTGGAGTAATGGAATAGGGTTGAAATAGTTCCAGTCCACCTAGTTGAATTCCGGAAAATAGAGATTTATTTAAAAATAGTGCGTTAGACGGAGTGCCGGAGATGCCCAAATTTGCAAATGGCAGTATACTTCGAGCTTCACGGGTATAGAGTTGAACGGGGCCTAATGTGGTATCTATTGCACGAACCGTGTCGAAAAAGTTCCAAGCATTATGTGCGTTTACAGAGGAAGGATACCATCTAAATTTCTTTGTTTTGGGTGCTTTTTTGGCCGTGTCTGAAATGGCTGTATCTGTATTAATACCTCCAGTATTATTTAATAAATTTCCAGAAATTGGTAATTGACCGAATATATTTCCCCCGATAACGAAAAAAAAGACGAGAATAAAAGTTTGAATCGTACTATTGCGGGGCATTGTATTTATTTAATTACAAAAATGCGGATAAAAAATGAACTTTACGAGTTGCGTTTATCGGAAAACAGTGAAGTTATTAATTGAAAACACGATTAACCAAAATAATTACTTCAAAGGATGAATGGAACTTGGGTCACAATTGTGTTGTTGAGTGCAGTTAAATATGCACTTGGAGTGGGCACTGCTCTCGCATCGGTTGATGCTATAACAGGATTTTTCCTAACGAGTTTGGGAGGAATATTAGGGGCCATAGTTTTTGTATTTGGTGGAGGATTTTTGGAGTTATGGGTGTTTAGACATTTTCGTTCTAAAACTAAAATAAAAAAGATCTTTACCAAGAAAAATCGCATTTTAGTTCAAATGCGAAAACGCGGCGGATTGATATTAATTGCATTTATTTCGCCATTGTTCATAAGCATACCTGTTGGTTCACTTGTAGCTGCAAGTTTTATTAAAAACAAACTGAAAATTGTAATTTATCTGTCGATTTCTGTATTAATTTGGGGTGTATTCATCTTTATGATCAAACATCACATTTAGATTCGACCGATAATTAGTAAATTGCCTGAATTATGAAAATTTGGGCGCTTAACCGATTGAGTGTTATCCTCTTTTCTTTGATTTTGATTTTCGGGGGATGTCAACGCAGAGAAGTAACTTGGGATGTTGACAATACCATCCCACTGTTTAAAACAGATATTTCGCTTGATGCAGTTGATACGCGTTATTTAACTAATGTTGCGTCCGATTCAGGCTATTATTTTAGCGATGAGAATCGTATTTATTCGTACAGGATAAATGACCTACAATCTTCTGATACAGGTATTGATGCGTTTTTTAATTTGATGACTTTGCGTTTGAATGATCAGCAACGGTCAAGTGTAATTACATTAGCACAGATCAATCCGTTTTTCAAGGTCCTTGATGGCCAGAATGCAGATATTCCTTCTCAGGATTTGAGCAATTTGGATCCTCAAACTATAGATGTTTCCGAGTTTTTCGAAACGGCAACTTTGGATTCTGGATATTTAGATATATCCATTAAAAATGAATTACCTGTAAATATTCAATTAGTGGTGTTTGAGCTAACGAATAAATCAGATAATTCTGTCGTGGCTTCCGATTCGTTTAGGAATATTCCGAAGAATGGTGGTATTTCTTCAAAATCCATTAATCTGAGGGGAAAAACGGTTACCAAAGAGTTGGTGGGTGTAATCAAACGACTTACTACGGAAGCAAGTGGTGGTCCTGTTTTAATAGAATCGAGTAAAGGTTTGAATGTAACATTAGGAATAAGAAGTTTGAAACCGAGCCGGGCTATTGCGGCATTTCCCACTCAAACGGTTATTGATCAAGACGAAGGGTTGTCATTGTATATGGGGGGTGCAGAAATTAAATACTTTAAAGTAGCGAGTGGGAAGTTAAAAATTAAAATCAGCAGTACTATCGATGAGGATATGCATATGGTTATTGCCTTGCCTGGTGCGGTAAAGGATGGAAAATCCTTTTATCAGGAAGTTACATTGCCTGGTCCAGGTGGTTCAGGAGTGTCAACCACAGAGCAGATTTATGACATGCAAGGTTATTTGATTGATTTTAGAGGAAAGGATCCGGATGTTACAGATACTGTAAATACCTTTCATCAAGTGTTGCTTGTTACTTTAGACAGTAGTGGCCGTAAATTGAATGTAGGATTATCCGATAGCATCAAATTGGAGTATCGAATTGAATCGTTAAAACCGGAATACGCAATTGGTTATTTAGGAAACTCGTTGAGTCGGGTAATGGATACAACTGCATTTGAAATGTTTAAAGGTTTGAGCGGAGATTTAATGTTTAAGGATGTAAAAGTCGATTTTGTAGTACGTAATTCAATTGGAACTGATGGCAGATTTAAGCTTCATAATTTGGCGTCAAAAAACCATTTTACTCAAAAATCAGTAACCCTTTCGGCTCCATTGGTTGGTTATGACCTATTGGTAACCAAACCTGTTTTTCAAAGGGGTGAATTTACAGAAACCAAAGTAAGTCTGAATGTTTCTAATTCGAATATTAAAGAATTCTTAGAAAATTTGCCTCAATATTTCGAGTATGATTTGGAAACAGAAGTTTCGCCTAATGGGAATGTAAACAATTACCAGGATTTTGTTTTTGATGAATCCCGAATGGATGTAATTATGAAAATGACAGCACCCATTTCTTTTGCAATGGGTGGTTTGGTATTACGAGATACACAAGGAGTTGATTTTTCGAAATTGGGGGATATGGATCGCATTAAAAGCGGCTTTTTGTATTTGGATTTAGAGAATTGGTTTCCCATGGATATGAGTGTTGAATTTGAATTGTACGATGAGAAAATGAATTCTTTAGGCATGTTGAATGTCAATCCAACTACTGGGGTGAAAAGCGCAGTCTTAAATAATTCTGGATATCCAATAAGTGGATCCAAAAGCACCTTAAAAATAGGATTGGAAAGAGCGCAAATTTACCGTTTGAAAAAGTCCAAGTTTATTGGAATAAAGATGAATGTTCAAGGTAACGGAAAGATGCAGAAATTATACAACAACAGCAAGTTGAAAATGAACGCTCGCATGCAAGTTGAATACGAAATGAGAGGAAAATAAGGATGAACAGGTATATATTTAATCGTATTGCTGGTGTTGTTTTGGGAAGCGTATTTTTGTTTATTGGTGAGGCGCGTTCGGAAGGGTTAAATGGTAGTTTAACTATTAGGGATTCATTCATTAAAGTTGAAAAACATAGTTTTCCTGATAGTTTGGTTGGGATTTTACCTTATGATAACGATAGTTATGAATCTACCAATAAATTGGATTTAGCAACTCCGAAAGATGTGTTAAGAACAGTCTCTAGTCATGTTGTTCTAGTTTCTTATCGGATGGAAACGGGATCCAATGCGATTCCACTTTCATTAGCTGGAAAATTTGCCTTGGGTGGCTATATTACACCTGCCCAAACGTCTCAAACATACGAACAGTTAAGTTTAGTTAATCGTGCAGGTGGAATACAAGAGTTTAATTTATTGTTATTTCCCACTGCAGGGATTACTAAAAAGATTCAAATTAATAACAAGAATAAACTTTTCAGTTTTAGCGGATTATATTATGAAATGAAATCCCATTTTGGTGTAAATCTTACCCAGGATGCCTTTGGTTTGTTTATGCGTGGAAATACCCCGTTTTTAGGTCAAAATTTGAATGTAGGTGACAACCAATTTAAAAGTTTAAGAACGCATGTTCTTCGCTTTAATTTTGATATTAAATCGAAGAATTTTCGTCCGTTTAGTGGTAGAAGTTATTTGGTAGGCCAATTTTCCATGGGTCAAGTATTGAATTATAATTCCTCGGGAACGAAAGACATGAATTTATATTCTTCCAAAACCGGAGATTCATTAAATTTCAACGGCTCGGTATACAATCAGTCAACCGCATCAGATAAGTTCTCGAATGGTTGGGGTATGCAGTTTGGATTTGTTTGGGGGGTGAATAGCAAAACTACTAAGTCGTCTTTTCAGATTATACTTCGTGATTTTGGTTTTTGGAGTATTAATAACGTCAATACATGGTCGCGAGGAGTACAATGGTCGGGCAATTCATTGAATGCGGTTAGTTGGGACAAGCCCGCGAACTTAGGAATTACTGCCGTAAACTTGGGAGCGACTGATCTTCGTTTTTCCAATTGGTTTGATCGTCAAAAAGATACATTAGAGACAAAAATTGATTTCAAAGAGTATAAACAACGCGGTACTATTCTTTCTCCCTTTTATGTTCGGTTGGGATATACATACAATTCAATTAATACCTCTGGTGAATACAGAAAATTCCAAGTGAACCATTCTTTTGGTTTGGTTTACAGACATTGGTTGGGTTATTTACCCAAATTCGAATACTATGCTCATATTAGACCATCGCGAAATTATAAATTCATCTGGTCGCCTGGTATTTCTTTTGGTGGATTTGACGTGTTTGATGTGAACTTCAATGGAAGATATTTCATTAACAAAGTTATAAAAAGGAATCGTATTCAAACCAGTGTGCATCTAGAGTTGAACGGCATCGAATCGTTCATTATGCCACAAAAATATCACGGTGGGGGTGCTTATTTAAGCTTTACTTTCCCGTTTGATATTAAGTAAATTAGGATTGACTTTACATTTTAAGTCGATGTACCGATAATTCGCCCCATTGTTTGTAAGGGGTGATTTCTATCATATTCCAGATCCAATGATTTTTGGGGATGGAAAAGCTTTGGTTTATGAATATCAACTTTTCGAATTCATGCTTGTTGGTTGCAGCAAATTGTTGATTTTTCTTATCTCTTAAAATGTGGAAAGTGGTAGCACTGTCAAAGTCGGGAGCAATTCGAATTCCTTGTTTTTGGAGCAATAATAGACCTGTATTGGGTGAAGGGTCGAATAAAATGGCCACTTCTTGATTTTTATGTAAATACTCTTTTTTAAGCCAATAGGATGCCTGTTCAAAGTCATTTTCATTGTTGAAAATGTTTTGGCAGTAATAATCTCCAACAGTGAATGTTCGTTTTAATTGACTTTTTGCGTTGGATGCCAAAACAAACGGAGTGATATATAATCCAATTAAAGACAAAATTCCTGCTATACCATTGAAGAATAATTTACCGGAAATATGGGTTTGATACAACCATAATATCCCAAAAAATACAATGGGCAACATCTGAACAAAGTAGTAGTCGTGAAATCGGAATTGGCGATTAAAAAGAATGAAAACGCATAAAAATCCCCCGAAACCCAACAGAAAGAATGTGGAAATCAGATTCAAATCCTGTTTTTTACGCTGAATGGAAATGAGAATTACGAGTAAGAATAAAATTAAAAAGTTTCTGGGATATATCGAATCGATCCATGTGTTTAATGCAAACCGTGAATTGTCGATGAATTCCGCAAAACTAGTTGGAGGGTTCATTTGTTGCAAAAAATGGGTGTTACCTGTACTTTGAGTCAAGAAGGATGCGTAGTAGTACCAAGAGAAAACTGCAATGATCGGTGTGATGATAAACGCTAAAATTTCAAACCAATTGATAATAAATGGTGGATTAAGAGATAAGCTTTGTAAAAAATTAAATCGTTTATTGGATTGATTTTGAATCGGTTGACCATTTTCGTCTAAAATTTCAATTACAGTGTTATCTGAATTGGTATTATTTGATAATTTAGATGAAATAAATACGAAGATAACGGCAATATAATGAACTAGAAATGTGACTTTTAGCAGTCCTGACAACGTGAAAAATACAATGGCCAAATTAAATGATTGCTTTTTATTGATATCGTAATAAAACCTCAAAACAAAGAAATACCCCAGCATCGTGCAAGCCATTGCTGGCACATCGGGTAAGTGGTTAAAACTGTAAAACGAAAGAATGGGTGATGAGAGCCAAAGTAGCATGATAAGAAATCGATGAAATACTCGAGGTATGGTTAACTTTGTGATTTGGTAAACACCCCAATTTCCTGCGAGGTAAAAAGCACCTACAACAATTCGATAAAGTTCGTGTGAATATCCAAAAACTGCACGAAGTAAAGCCGTTATGTATTGAATAATGGGGAATTCTAAGCCGGTAACGCCGTTTGCAGCGCGATTTTCCATAACTTGAGGATAGAAGAACTGGAAATCGTTTTGATAATAATTCCAAGCAATGCTTGCTCGGTCGGCTTGGGCGCCTTGATGCATACCGAAAACGGGAAATTGAATCCATTCCGGCCATCCCAAAAAAAGAAAGAAAAACAAATTAAATGCCCAAAAAATGTAAGAGTCTTTGGGTTTTCGTTGTTCGAAATTATGAATCATTTCGGTGATTAAAATTCGTTTTGATATTGCTTTTGTCGCTGTTTTGAGCGGTTAAATTTGTGTCGCGAATGATGTAATGCGGACGGTTTTTTACATTTTCGCTAACTCTACCTAAATATTCGCCAAGAATGCCGATGCCGAGTAATTGAATTCCCCCCAAAAATAATATGGATATTTGCATAGAAGTCCATCCAACAATAGTGTATCCATAGAATTTCTGGTAAAGTGAATATATGATCAGTAAAAATGCGATGAACGATACAATAAATCCGCTGATAGTAGCGACTTTGAGCGGCCAATTAGAGAATGCGCTGATTCCGTCTAATGCAAATCGAATCATTTTGCGATAAGTAAATTTAGTTGAGCCGGACATACGTTCTTCGCGATCGTATTCAAGAAATGTTTGATTGAAACCAATCCAAGCAATTTGACCTCTAATGTATTTTTGTTGTTCGGGCATTTGCGCCAAGATTTTTTGAATTTTTTGGTCAATTATGCGGAAATCGCCTGTATCTACTGGAATTTCAATGTTGGTTATTCGTGCAAGAATTCGATAAAATATTTTTGCAGTGAATTTTTTTAACCAGCCTTCTCCCTGTCGTTTTTTGCGTTTGGCGTAAACAACTTCAAAGCCTTCTTGGGATTTCTGATAGAGTGCGGGAATGAATTCCGGAGGATCTTGTCCATCGCCGTCCATGATTACTATTTTTTTTCCTGATGCCCATTCAATGCCAGCGGCTATGGCGTTCTGGTGTCCGAAATTTCGGGAAAAATCAATGTATTTTACTTGGGTATCGGTAGTTGATAATCCAATAATAAGAGGAAGCGTTTGGTCGGATGATCCGTCATTGATAAAAATGATTTCGTGATTGAGATTCAATGTATTCAGGGTGGATTTTATTCGATCATATAGAGCGCCAATGTTATTGGCTTCATTAAATAAGGGTACAACAACCGATAATTCCATGATTTTATCCGACACGCAACAAAGGTATTTATTTTTATTATATTTAAATTTGCGGTATGAAACGAATTGTAAATGCACCGATTTCTAATGCGGCGAAAATAGTTTTCTCATTTTTGCTTGCTTTGGGGATGTCAATAAGTTCTTGTAATAATCAAAAGAGCGAAACCGAATTGGTGGATTTAGCTTCATTTGAAGAATCAATAGGTGATAATAAATTGACTATGGTTGATTTTTATGCTACTTGGTGTGGGCCATGTATGCAAATGGATCCATTTGTAAAAGAAATAAAGATGGAGAAGAAAGATTTGGTGAATGTTGTTCAAGTAGATACGGATAAATTTACTGAAATTGCTGAGAAATACCAGATTGATGCTCTACCAACCTTGATATTCTTTAAAAACGGCAAAATTGTTCATCGCGAAGTGGGTGGTAGAAGTAAAGAAGACTTGCTTAAGTTAATAGATCAATTTAGGTAGGATGGATTTCGAAATGGCTATTTCATTGTTTAAATGAACTTGGCTTATTCGATAATTTATAGTTAATCTGATTTAATTGCCAACCGACGAGTTGGTCTGTGGTTAACTTATGGATAATTAAACGTGTTCCATGTCAGAACACACAGATAGTTTTTTAATTTTGGATATATGAGTTTTTTTCCTTCAGATTGGGAAGACGATGATTTCGATGAGAATGAAGATGGCTTTCAAGGCGATGTTGATAGCCTTGTAAGTGATTTTGAAAATAAATCACGCGAGTCTTTTACTGCTAGAGAGTTAATTGAGCTCTTTCGATACTATACCAGTCAATTACCCGGTTCCGCTAATCCATTTCATTTGGAAAAGTATGCGAGAATGGTTATTGAATTGGGTATACAGACTTTTCCTTATGTTCCCATATTTACTTTGCATATGGTGGAATGGTTAATGAATGAAGGAAAGTATAAGAAAGCACATAAATATTTGGATCAAGCAACAGCTTATACGCCCTTTGAGCCCTCGTTAATGATGATTAAATCTATTTTACACTCTCATGAAGGTGCACGAAAATTGGCTTTTGATTCCTTAAAAAATGCTTTGAATATTATCGGTGATGACGAAGGACTAATGGAAGATTATTTAGATATGGTCTTGCATTATGAACAATACGATTTGGCCGATCCAATTGCTAAAAAAGCGGTCGAATTAGACGCTGAAGTTTTGCCTATTTTAGAAAAGTACTTGAGCAAAACGGAAGAACCACACATCATTGCAATGCTCATTCCTGCAATAGAAGCTCAAATTAATAAGGATCCTTATATGTCTGAGGCTTGGTTTGTGAAGGGAACGGCACATATGGCATTGCAACAACATAATCAGGCTGCTGAAGCACTCGACTATGCAGTTACCATAAATGAAGATTTTATTGATGCATGGCATGCGTTGGCTGAGTCTGTTTATGAATTGCAAGAATTTAATCGCGTTATTGAAATTTACGAAGATTTAGCTCATCGTTTCCCAAAACGACCCATTGATATTATTGAAGGATTATATGCGTGGAGTTTGCATGAAACGGGTCAAACATTAAAATCGAGAGAGGTATACAAACGAATTTTAAAGAAATCACCGGAAGATGCGGAATGTTGGTATAGTTTGGGATTGACTTATCATCATGAGGGACAATATTCTTTGGCAATCCCTTATTTAGAACGCGCTTTTCAGTTGGAGGGAATGGAAGCAGATTATGGAATTGTTTTAGCAAGTGCCTATTTTGGGGATCATCAAAAAGACAAATGGTCGGAACTGTATTCAGATTTAAGTGAGCGATTTCCTTTTGAACCGGAATTGTGGTTGGATTGGGGTGTTGCTTTGTATGAAACAGGAGAATCAGATAAGGCTTTAGATATAACTGAAACTGGATTAGAAAATAACCCAGGTAGCATTCAGTTGTTGTATAGATTGAGTGCTTTGTGTTATGTGTCTGGAAATACGGAGTTGGGATTGTTGGTATTAGAAAAAGCCTTGGAAATCGAACCTTCTGAACACAAGGGGATTTTTATTTTTGCACCTGAATTGGCTAAGTCTATGAAGATCATTAGTTTGATATCAAAGTTCGTTCAGCCGGACTTACAATCTGAGTAGCATATTATTCAGTTGATATTAATATTAATCTTGTTTATTAGCATTGAAGCTTTTAATAGACTATCGCTACTTTTTACTGGGTTTTATGGTCAACTGGAGTTAATTTTTCTTGACAAAATTCAGTTAATACTCCATTGGTTGATTTGGGATGTAAAAATGCAATTTCTTTGTTGTCGGCACCGTCTTTTGGTGTTTGATGAATAAGTTGAAATCCCATTTCTGATTTTTCCAGAAGTTCATGACGAATATCAGAACTTTCAAATGCTAGGTGGTGTATGCCCTCTCCTTTTTTGTCTATGAACTTTGCAATGGGACTATCGGGATTGGTGGCTGCTAATAATTCGAATTTTACATCCCCCAAAGCAAAAAAAGAGGTGATAACACCTTCACTTTCAACTGCTTCTCTTTTGTAGGGTTTTACTCCCAATAGTTGTGTAAATAACTCTTCAGAGGCATCCAAATCCTTCACGGCAATTCCAATATGTTCAAGTTTTTTGGGCATAATTTTATAATTAATCGGAAATATGTTACAAATTAACGTAATAACTAAACGAAATTGGTTTAGGAATGTTAATTTTGCAGTTTAGAAGGCGTCTAAATAAATTCTCGCTGAATCATGCAAATTCAGAAAATTTAGTCTAAAACCCCTTTTTTATCTTTTTGGAAACAAGCGTTATTGCTGTTTTCATTTAAAATAACAATTAAACCCATAATCGCATAAACCCATGAAATTGCCTATTTATTTAGATAACAATTCGACAACGCAGATGGATCCGCGTGTATTCGAAACGATGAAACCTTACTTTTTAGAGGTATATGGTAACGCAGCTAGTAAGAGTCACTCGTTTGGTTGGCAGGCTGAAGAAGCTGTTGATTATGCACGTGAACAAGTAGCCAAAATCATTGGTGCAAGCTCCAAGGAAATTATTTTCACTAGTGGTGCCACCGAAAGTAACAACTTAGCAATTAAAGGAGTATACGAAATGTATGCTGCAAAAGGCAATCATTTTATTACTGTTTCCACTGAGCATAAGGCTGTTTTGGATGCTTGTAAGCATTTAGAAAAATTGGGAGCAGAAGTGACCTACCTACCTGTAGGTACAGACGGTTTGATTCAAGTTTCTCAAATTGAAGCTGCTTTAAAACCGACTACTGTTTTGGTTTCAGTTATGTATGCTAATAATGAGTTGGGTGTAATTCAGCCAATTCGAGAAATTGGGGAAGTTTGCCGTAAAAACGGTGTGTTGTTCCATACGGATGCTACTCAAGCTGTTGGTAAAATTCCCGTCGACGTGAATGCAGATTTTATTGATTTATTGAGTTTTACAGGTCATAAGATGTATGGTCCTAAAGGTGTTGGAGCTTTGTATGTTCGTCGAAAAAATCCGCGTGTAAAAGTAACGGCTCAAATGGATGGCGGTGGACATGAACGCGGAATGAGAAGTGGTACTTTAAATGTGCCGGGTATCGTAGGATTTGGCAAAGCATGCGAAATTGCATTGACTGATATGGATAGTGATGCAAAGCGTTTAGGTGCTATGCGTGATCGTTTGGAAAATGCATTGCTTCAATTGGAAGAAACCTATGTTAATGGAAATAAAGAACATCGATTACCTCACACTGCAAATATTTCGTTCAAATATGTGGAGGGTGAAGGTTTAATGATGGGAATTAAAGATATCGCTGTATCGAGCGGTTCAGCTTGTACATCTGCTTCATTAGAGCCCAGTTATGTTTTGAAAAACTTAGGGTTGGACGATGAATTGGCTCATAGCAGTATTCGTTTTGGTTTGGGAAGATTCACTACCGAAGAGGAGATTGACTTTGCAATTAATTGTGTAACTACTGCGGTGAATAAACTTCGTGACATGAGCCCACTGTGGGAAATGTTCAAAGAAGGAATTGATTTGAAGAGCATTGAATGGACGGAGCATTAATCGATAAAACCGTTAATTTTAAACATTTTTCATTGTAGTTTAGAAAGAATATAAATAAATTTGTAAATATAAACCCACTAAAAACATAAACCCATGGCATATTCAGAAAAAGTAGTAGATCATTACACGAACCCCAGAAATATTGGAACCTTAGATAAGGCGGATACCAATGTTGGAACTGGTTTGGTTGGTGCACCTGAATGCGGCGACGTAATGCGCCTACAAATTCAAGTAAATGATGAAACGGGTGTAATTGAAGACGCAAAATTCAAAACATTTGGTTGCGGTTCAGCGATTGCTTCTTCATCGTTGGCAACAGAATGGATTAAAGGTAAAACCATTGACCAGGCTCTGTCTATTGACAATATGGATATAGTTGAAGAATTGGCATTACCCCCAGTTAAAATCCATTGTTCGGTTTTAGCTGAGGATGCAATACGCGCTGCAATTAACGATTACAGAGCGAAGAAAGGATTAGAACCATTGGTTTCAGAAAAAACGCACCATTAATAGGTTGAATGATTTATTGATTTTAAAAAAATCAATAAGTCGAAAAGAATTATTAAATGAATTAATTAGAAAGGAGCAGAAATATGTTAGCAGATGCAGGAGCAATTACCATCACCGATAAAGCATTGGAAAAAGTTTATAATCTAATGAGCGAAGCAAATATTTCTGCTCCGGACTATTTTTTACGGGTAGGAGTTAAAGGTGGCGGTTGTTCTGGTTTATCTTATGAACTGGATTTTGATAATGAATCCAAACCCGGAGATATGGAATTTGGAAGCGACCAATTAAAAATTGTTTGCGATATGAAGAGTTTCCTCTATTTATG
>JACCDQ011979031.1_pt1 | contig 53185 bp, 83 predicted proteins | sample 7446031 | NCBI WGS metagenome assembly JACCDQ01 (sample SAMN15323442, study PRJNA562643) | freshwater metagenome | isolation source: river surface water | place: USA:Blue River Watershed | collected 2017-08-17
CAGCATTGACTACCGAGTTGAGCGCAATTACTGTTTCATTTATTGGCTGGACTGGCAACCTTTGGGAGCACCTGAAGATGCTATGCTCTGCTGTAAGTGCAAGCAATTCAGTTACCTCTCCAATTGAGATGTATGTAGATTCTATGGGTATTGGTTTCCGCAAGGCTAAGACAACCCTATCTGAACTTGACGAACTAAAGTCTGACTACTCTCTAACTGTTGACGCTAAAGAGAGCGCAAAAGAAGTAGAGGTCTTCCAGTACAAAACCTCTAACGGAACCGATAGAGTTGTTTACGAGCAGTCTAACTACGATGAGAATGTAGACCCATCTAAAGCGTTCCTAGCCAGCATCTCTGACGGTATGCAGGTTGAAGCAGGAGAAACTGTAACTAAACGCTTCAAGATTAACGCCACACTAGAAACTATCAATCAGCCAACTTGTGTATCTACTATCACTAGAACACCGCCACTGCCATATGTTGGCACAACTGGGCAGTATGTTGTGGTTGGTACTGACAACCTTCCAATCCTGCCTACGCAGTGGGAAGCGCTTGGTGGCAGCCTTACTGTATCACTAACCGATGTTCCTGATGAGATTGAGGTTTCAATCACCGCACCACCGCTGACTAGCATTGAGCAGACCTCTGGTGGACAAGCCTATGCACCATACAAGATTGGTGTTGAGTCTTCTGGTGAGGCGGACTATCCAGCGCTATGGATTACCGGTAGCGGTGTATTCTTTGAAAAGATTTCTCACATTTTTATTACTGGCGCACCAGATTCATACGCTCCATCAAATGCAGCAAGCACTATTGACAACCCATTCCTAACTACTCTTAATGCAGTTACCTCTCGTGGTGTTGCAGCAGCTCAGGAAATCTGTGGACCAAAGGTAACGATGTCTGCAAGTATTGCTCAAGGCAATCAGTTTGGTTCAACCGTTGGACGCATGGAGGCTCTAGCCAGCAATAAGTTTAGAATCGAATCAGCATCCTACTCTGAGTCATCTGTGTCGCTTGACGCTGTTGCATCTGCAAGTATCAGCGACTTTAATGCAAAGTGGACTGGCAAGACTTTTACTAACTTTAAAAACATTGCTCTTGACTACGCAACTTATGCAGAAGAGGCGCTACTGTTTAATGAGTTTACGGTTATACCGCTAATGGAGGCTAACTAATGATTTACCCTAACAGCAATTTGCCAGCAGTATCGCAGGCATGGGGACGCAGTATTCAGAAGAATATTGATACTGTGCAGGCAGCCCTGGCAACTAGCGAAACCAATAACAAGGCTCGCGATGCCCAATTGCAGGCATCGTATACTCGTCTAGACAAGACCGTTGTTGAGCTTGGCATCACAACTCAAGCAGCGCAAGATGCAGCGGATGACGCAGCCGCTGCTGCTCTTACTGCACAAAACGCAGCAAATGCGGCTCAGGGTGCAGCGAATACTGCAAACTCTGCTGTTGCCTCAATTACAAGCCTCGGCACTGCGGGTAGTTCTACTACTGTAAATGCTAGCAATATTATTGGTGGCACTATCACTGGTATTGCCTTTAGAACGGCAACTTCGGGCCAGCGCGTTGAGCTATCTGGTACATCTATGTCGCTATACAACTCAGGTGGTTCACTTAGTGGCTCTATTTACGGCTCTACTAACAGCGGTTACCCATCGGTAGCAATCACATCTGACTCTGGTTCTGTAGTTGCTTGGGGTGGTGCTGCGCCTGGCGCTAGAATCTCTGACGGCACCGCTGCATTTATGACTAACCTCGGAACCTCATACGCTTCCGGTAATGAATTCCGGTCAACCGCATCAAATAATCTTTTTACACAAGGTGCAACATTTCAGAATGGAATAAACGTCACTGCTGGTACAACTTCAACACTTGCCATTAGCGCCACTAGCGTTACGTCATCTGGAACTATTTCCACGGGTAGCGGTCTTCAGCGTACACAGTATATTGGCGGTGGAACAACTGGTGCATCTGTAAATGATACTGGCACGTTTATCCGTACATCGTCATCTGCAAGGTACAAGCAGGACATTAGCGATACTGAATTTAACTACGAAGCAACTCTCGCTCTACAACCAAAACTTTTCAGGCTTAAAGATGAAGCAGCTGAAGATGAGAATGCAATCTTCTACCCTGGTTTCATTGCGGAAGAAATTGCTGGAACTGCGCTAGACGTGTTTGTGTCATACCAGCCAATGCCAGATGGAACTAAGCGCCCAGACGGCGTTAGATATGCTGAGTTGACGGCTGCTTTGGTGTCTGCTATCAAGCATCAAGACTCATTAATTCGGTCTTTGTCTGATAGAATAGACTTACTAGAGTCTAAGTAATTAGGAGAACAAATGAGCGAACAACCAGAACTAGACATTCAACAAATTCTTGGATACTTCCGTGAGCTAGTTGGTGCACAGGCGCAGGAAATTGCAGTCCTGAAGGCTACAATCCAGGCAATGAGGAATGAATCAAATGGCAGTAACGAATAAAGGCGTAATCTACCCAACGTCTGGCGATAACATTGCGCCACTTGAAACACACTTTGCTAATCTAGCATCGAGTGCTGACAAGGCTGGCGTAGCGACTGGTGCATTTGCTATTGTTGGTCAAGCCAACGCTGGCACTGTTGATGACTTTATTGTAACCTTTGGCCAGACATTTCCTACCGCCCCTAAGGTAGTTGCCACCGTGCAAGGCGGTGCTGCTCCATCTTGCTACGCTCTTACAATTGCTGGAGCACCAACGACCACTGGCTTTACTGCTAGAATCTACAAACTAAATGGAACCGTATCTGAGACTGACCTAAAAATCGTCTGGTACGCAAGCACCTATTAAGGATAAATAATGGCACTCCCACAAATGCCGATTGACGGCAAACTAGGTAGAGAATACAAAGTAACCTCACCGTTTGGATGGCGCATCCACCCTGTGAAGCAGGTCAAGAAGCACCACAACGGTGTTGACATCTGGGGTGCTGCTAACACCATTTACATTGAAGCACCATTTGATGGTCGCGTTATCTTCGCTGGTCCATCTAAGACCAAGAACCCGGATGGTTCTGTTGGTGGCTTCGGTTACCACGTACAAATTGAGTTTGCTTTCAACGGTGAATGGTACATCGCTACCTTGTGCCACATGCGTGAAGGCTCACTCAAGGTAAAGGCTGGCCAGAAGATTGAGGCTGGAACCGTTGTAGGTATCATGGGCGCAACCGGCATGGTTACAGGTAAGCACCTTCACTGGGAGATTACCAAGGGTCGCAAGTACAAGTGGACCGATAACGGCGTTGGTTACATTGACCCAATGTCGTTCACTAAGGCTGCTATCGCATTCGCTAAGGCTAAATTGTCTGCTGCTAAGGCAACTCCAGACTCTGACCCTGTAGCGCCAGCACCAACCCACGATGACGCTCAGGCTGAGATTGTGGCTTCTGAATACCAAGCTAAAAAGGCAGCATCTAAAGCCGTCTAATACAGATACAATTTAATGAATGGGCCCCAGTTAATTCTGGGGTCCATTTTTATTTATAGGGACGTATGAAAAGAATTCGATTTATTGCGGCGCTCACCCTAGCATTTGGTTCACTGCTATTTGCTTCTCCTTCTATGGCAACTTGTGTAAACACTCAACAAGCACAAACTATTGCTGCTACCATTTCGACTGACGCAATTGACGTACCAGCGGTTACTGTATTGGAAACTTGTGGCGGTGATGATACTTCGTATCAAGTGCCATTAACTACAACCGTAACTTTTGATGGACAACAGTTCATTAGCGTCTACGCTACAACCAACTCCGTGATTACTTTTGGTAATCCTGATGGCACTTACTGGACCTATCCAAACACGCCATCAATTAGCCTCTATTCTATGGACTGGGTTGTTTATCCCAACCAGCGAGCCGATGAGCATTTGACAATTTCCACTTCTGATGGTGGATTTCAAATAGATATCTCAGCTCGCCCTATCTGGTTACAGAACACTCCTGAGGTTACAAACATCAATATCGTTGCTGCAATTAACGTTGATGGCACAGTAGCGATTTCCTATGCCGTTACTGGTCCAACTTATGATAACTGGACTCGTACTGGCGTTCGTTTAACTAATGGCGATATTGTAACCCTTGAACAGTATGGCATTGTGCAGGTCGAAGAAGCGCCCGTACTGGCTCCTGAGCCTGTGCCTACTCCTGAACCCACCCCTACCCCAGAGCCGACGATAGAACCAACACCGACACCAGAGCCGACACAAGAGCCCACCATACCACCTGTTGTAGAACCTTCAGCTGAACCTACTCCCGAACCCACTCCTGAGCCCACTATTGAACCTACCCCAGAACCACAGCCAGTGTTGCCATCAACAGATACGACAGATGTTTCACTGCCGATTCAGCCTGAACCTGAACCTGAGCCTGAGCCAGTAGCTCCAGTGCCAGTTGTTGTACCACCTGCACCGCAGCCAGAGCCTATTGTTGTACCTGAACCGCCTGTTGTTTCACCTGAGCCAGTAGAGCCAGAGCCTACTCCTTCACCTCTAGAGCCTTCTCCAGAGCCAGCACCGACAGATACACCAGAGCCACAGCCAATAGTGGAACCACAACCAGAAACAGAACCGACAGTGGCTCCAGAACCAGAAGCAACACTAGAGCCAGCACCTGAACCAGAGATAGAATTACCAATTAAAACTCCTATTGAAACCGTAGAAGAACATTCTATCACGGTTATTGAGAATTTAAAGGAAGTTGACCCAAGCGAGTTGACCGATTCCCAGGTTGCAGCACTTGAGGTTGCTGTGCTTGCGGTGTTTGAGACCGCGGAGCAGGGCTCACCAGCCTACGAAGAGGCACTTCAGGCCCTGACTGTAATTGCTCAAGCAGATGACGTAGAATTGCCAGCAGAACTTGCTGCAATTCCACTGCTAGGAGACGTTGCAGGGGCTGCTCTAGAGGTTTTTAACGCAATCGGTAACATCGGAGCAGATATGTCCCCAGTAGTCCGTGAGCAGGCGGAGGATGCCGTTGTGGCATCTGTTATCGTTGGCCAAGTCGCATCAGCAGCAGCAGCATCGGCTGCAGTGTCTGCATCAGCAGCATCTACAAGAAAGATAAAGTAATGAAGAAAGTACTATCAGCACTAAAGACTGTGTTTATGGAAATCCTAGACCAACTGTGGACCCTTGCAGCACTCGCTGTGGGATGGTTGGTTCTTGAGGGTTCAGCAAAAACCATGACTGCAAACATTGTTATTATTACCCTAGTTGTATGGATTATTACCAGCAAGATTCGCAAATCCAACCAATAAGATAAGATACAATAGTTATATCTTATTCCAATGGGCGCACAACATTGGAGAAATAAATGGACAGAACAATTGTCAAAGCGCTATCTGGGCGCACAGTGGCGTATGTCATTCTAAAGATTAGCGGTGCCTTCGTTGGCGGTTCGGCTATTGGCTTGCAGTTTTGGCAGTCAATCGTTATGGCTGCATTCACTGGTATTATGGAAATCTCTGAGGAGATGTCTCGTAACTACCTAAACGATGGAAACATTAGCGAAGAAGAGATTAATGCATCAGCTGCGAAGCTTATCGAGAAGGCGCAGCAAGAGAACTAATGTCAGAATCACCAGAGCTTTATGTAACCCTTGGAAGAATCGAAGAGAGTACCCGCAATATGCGTGAATCTCAAGAGCGTTTAGAGAAGAAATTCGATGCTCAAGATATTCGTATTAACGAAATCGAACTCGATGTCAAGGAGCTAAAGACTCAGCGTGACGATAAAAGCAACAAAGTTGCCGTATTTGTAGCCATTTTTGCAGTTGTTGTTTCTGCAATAGGAGTCCTTCTGGGGCTATAGGAAATACCCGACAAGACAAAACCCCCAACCCGAGGTGAGTTGGGGGTTTTGCTTTACCTAGATTAGTGGTTGTAGTTCTTTATCCAGATACGGTCGAGGTTTTGCCCCAACCAAGCGATACGCTTCATCGCTACCATCAAGCAGCACTAGCACTGGTATTGATGTAATGTTGTTGTCAATTGCAATTTGTGGAGTGGCATCTATGTCCACCTTTACCAACTGCAAGTCCGGGTTATCTTCTGCAAACTTCTGCACAACAGGCCCAAACATTTTACAGGGTTGACACCAAGGTGCCGAGTAATAGACTAACTGCTTCATGGTGCTACCCTTCCGTTCTGAATGAAATACTTGTGAGTTACTGGCATCCAACTAGAGAAATATGCTTCCATCTTCTCAGCAACCATCTCGATTTCTCGCTGAGGGAAAGACGGATAGGTACTTGCTTCGTCTTTTGTGCGTAAACTCAAGAAGTTCATTAGGCTTCTAGCGTTCATGGTGACATACATTGAACTGAAGATATTCACAGGGAGAACCATGCGAGCAACCTCTCGTGCAATGCCGTTATCAATCATCGTTAGATAGGCGCTGTAAGCAGCATCTGACCTGTCCATTAGAATCTGTTGAACTAACTTAGTGTCATCAACCGTTCCTGGAATGAACTCATATGCCCCAACTTTGCCAGTCTGAATCAGATTACGGCTTGGCCCTGGAATATAAAACACTGGGTCAAGCTGCTTGTACCTACCCGACTCTTCGTTATATGAGGCGATGCGGTGACGCATAAACTCACGGAACACGAAGATTGGTGCTTCAATCCTAAACGTAAACGAGTTATGCTCAAACGGTGAGCCATGTCGGTCACGCATAAGGTAGTTGATTAGCCCCGCATCGCGCTCAGGTAAGTCCTCAGCACCGCTAGAAACCCTAGCAGCCTTAGTTACTGCCTTGTCGCTTGCCATCGCGTCTACGAGCTCTACAGTAACATCCGTTCTAAATGTAATTTGATTTTCCATTAGCCACCCAATCTGTTAATCTCGTCTTCAATGTACCAGATTGCTTTACGCAAGTCCTGCACCTTTGCATCATCTTTCAAGCCGGCCCGCCACAGATACTTGATGGCATTGCCGATGTTGAAGTTGCGATGACGTGTAATCTGAATGCACTCAATACCACTAGGGTCAGAGATATAGTGCACTGGATGGTTTACTGCATCATGCGCCTGTTGAGCCAAAGCCACCATCTCCACGTTCTGAATCTGATAGCTCTTCAGTCTGCACAAAGTTGGCAGTTACGAACTCTTGAATCACCAACTGTGCAATTCGCATACCAGCAGTAATCTCAACCGAGCGACCGCTCGTGTTGTGCAGGATTACCTGAATCTCACCGCGGAAGCCTGAGTCAATTGTTCCTGGCGCGTTTAGCACTGTGATGCCGTGGTTGGCAGCCAGACCAGAGCGAGGGTGAATCAGTCCAACATAACCCTCTGGAATTTCAATCCAAGTTCCTGTCGGAACCAGAACAGTTTGACCTGAACCGATAACAACATCTCGTGTCGAGATTACGTCTGCACCAGCATCGCCAGGCTTACCGTATACGGGAATGTTTCCCTTAATCTTTATATCCATATTTCCTCCTTAATACTATTTACTTCTTTTTATCTGCTGGCCAAGTGCCACCTGGCTCCATCTTCTGAGCTAGCGAGATAGCAACCATCTGTGCGATTGCTGCCTGCTTGTTATCGTGGCAGCCGTGGATAACCTTATCACTGCTGATTACTGCCCATTTGTTCTTGCACTTCTCTTGAGTCTTGCTGATGTAGTACGGCATAATATCTCCTACTTCTTCTTGTCTGTTGCATAAAAGCCAGAGCCGTTAAAAGTAACGGTTGGCACATTGAAGACCCTGAGGTAGTCAACGTTGCAATCTTTGCATTTTGTTTCTTTTTCTTTTTCAAGTATACCACGAGTTTCGACATATTTAAAATCGCAACGCGGGCACTTATACTCGTAGACGGGCATTAATCTTCCTCTTCTCCTGACCACAAATCTAAAGAGTGAAGCACCTTACAGTTTCTGCAATCGCCAGCATAACAGGCTCTATCGCAGTGACCACAAGCAAATGCTTCGTTCTCTAATCGTCTGACTATACTACCACAAGAACAGGCGAATTTTAATGTAAGGGTCGAGTTTGTATCTTCATCGTAAACTTGCTCTGTAAAGAAAGGCTTAGAAGCAAGAAAAGGGTCTAGTTTCCTAGACCCCTCCTTGTATCTATTCCTTCTAAATAGGGCGAGTAGTGCTGCTTTCAACACTATCCGCACCTCGAATCCACTTGCCACACTTATTGCACTGGAAGCGCTGATAAGTAGTTGTTGTAGTCCTTGCGAATCCACGACGCTGTAGGTCGGTAGATGCACAGTTGGGGCATCCGCCTTGTACGCCGTCGTGTAGTGCGCGGTGTGGGTGGTTCTTAATCCACGGCTGAAGCTTTGCGTAAAGGTCAATCAGTAGGTTTACATCCTGAATCTGATATTCCTTCATCTCCTTCCACGCCTTCTTGTCGCCAGCCATACAGGCCACCCACAAGTCAAAGCCAGAGTGCTTTACTTTTGCTCCGACTCCGAGCTTCTGAGATACGTAATCCAGTTTATTTGAAGGGAACTTAAACTGGCTCCGCACCACTCGCATGAGGTCAAGTTCTTTGTAAGGTGAAGGTGGTAAGTACCCGTTCTCAAGAAATTCTCGTTTAATGTGTTTGCTATCGAATGCCTGTGAGTTCCAACCCACCAGTACATCAGCCTCTTCCATAAGCGCGTGGAGTTCATCAAGCATTGCCTTCTTTCCATCGTGATGAACAGACTTGAAGATTACCTTCTTCTGTCCATCCCACCTTGCACCGAAGCAGATAACCTCAGTTGATGAAACCATCTGGTTGATGCCTACGTTCTGGTCCCAAAGGCCCCACACGTAAGCAAGGTTTGGAGTTGTCTCCAAGTCTAGAAATAGAATCTTCATGCGCCCTACTCTTTCCATCCGGCTGATAAAGTCGGAGTGTGTTTAGTGTTTCTTAGTGCAATTATAGCATGGCGCATAGCATCATTTGAGTGAGGCTTGCCTGGAATATATAGACCAAGCTTCTTGAGTCTTCCATCGTCACAGAGTGGCTTTAGTTTTGGCTCTTGATACTTGATTGGAACAGTTGGGTAAAGCGCTTCTAGTGCACCAATGATGTACACTGGCGATAGGTCTGCACCGTAGATACCCTCACGCAAAGTGAATGACTCGCACACGATGGCATCTATCTTGATGTCTTCGAGAACGTCCCAGTGAAAACCTAGGAAGCCTTCTAGACCACCAACGATTTGACCCCTGCGAACTACTTCTGGAAATGTAACATCATCAACTTCGATGACTACATATCCGGTTGTTCCACCAGGGTCAAGACTCAGGATTGTTGACATTTTTTTCCTCCTCATATTTTTGATAAGTGCTTTTGTTCAGGTGCATTTGCCAGAGCTGAAAGCACTGCTTTGCTAGTGGGTAGGTTGACCCGTTTGCAAACTTTACTGCATGATGCTCGATTGCTTTCATGTCGTATTTGACATCCTCAATCTTTGCCTTCATGCTCATATTATCTACTGCCAATTTGCCTCCATATGCTAGGTGAGTGATTCTGTTCTACTTCTAGCTTATGACTAGATGATTCGTAAAGCCTTACAATGTGAATACACGGTTCGGACTCTTCCCATTCTGTGTCTTCTTCTTCTGATGTCGGTAAGCCATCGTGAGTGTAGCATACTGCGGGACCACACCAGCCATTGCTTAGACCAACTTCAATCCATTCATTGAACTCCATTTATTTTACCTAACTTCTTGCTAATCGTGCCTTGATTTATGCCCGTAAGTTTCGCAACCATACCTTGAGAGGTTCCCATACCCACCGCTTCAGCAATGAGATTGTAGTCCGTCCACTCATTAGCGCGAGAATAAAGCACATTCCTAAGTATCTCCAAAGTTCCAACATTGAGGTTACCTCCAGTCTTGTTAGTCTTGCCAATCATCTTGCTAATTGTTGAGTGATGAATCTTTCCGTTTACTATTGCAGATAGTTGCCTGCTTGAGAAAACCTCATGCCTAGCAATATCCTTAATATGCACAATCAGTTCCTCTTTACCCAACTTGTCTATACATTCTAGAAGCCAGATAGCCTTATTCAGAGCAGCTGCAACTTCCATCTCACGTGCTCTATCCATTTACAACCACCTCCAAATAAGTCTTCTGTCCTTCTACTACAAGTTGTGCACGAGCCTGAGAATGTAGTGCTTGAACCATCTCATCGAACTCACGCTTACGCTTGTTGTTGAACTTCTTGTAAGCATCCTCGTAACGAATCTTGCCACCCTTGTCAGTGATAAGAGTTTCAAGACGGTCAACATCTCGCTGCCATTCAGAAGCAGAAATTGCTCCGGCCATCTGAGTTAGGTTCCAGAACCATTCCTCTGAATACATGATTGCTGCAAGTAGGTGACGCAACTGAACTTCCTCGTACTTATCGTACATGGCAAGCAGAACTGCACACTTCCACACAGACAACGCTAGACGCTGACGTGATGGCTCAATTGACTCACGCTCTGGGTGAGCCTCTGAGTAGTTACCCATCTCCCACTTGAACTGGTTGAATCGCTCTAGTGCTGCCTGGCTCAATCGAACCGGACGAGGACTAGGGCCACCCTTCTTCTGCCACCACATAACCGACTCAGACAAACCCTTCATCATAGACTCAAGGACTTCATCACGAACGTTTACTTCATACTCATCTGCCTGCTGGATGTCTTCCGACTCTTTTGTGCGAGGCGGTGTAGGCGCTGTAACATAAATGAAACGTGCCAAGAATCCAGAGCGGAAGTACTCAGTTGTAAGTACATCTGCAGTCTTGCTAGTGATACCCATTAGGTACATGATGAAGTTTGTTTCAGCACGTTCCGTCTGAGTCTTACCCTTTGCTGAACGAATTGTAACTGGAACGTGTCCATCATACAATTCAGTAAAGCGTTCTGCAGCTGAGGCCATGTAGGTCTTGTTGATAAAGTCCTTGAACATACCCTGGACCTCATCGCGGTGAAGCAATGATGTCTGCTTGTCTCGCTCTGCAAGGATTGCAGTAAGACCTTCAGGCGTTGCATCTGAACCAATGTCAATCTGGTAGCCCGAGAACTTCTCGTACTGACGTACTGCACGAAGCATAAGGTTACGGCTGGTTGATTTACGAGTCAGAGTAGTTTCACCCAAGACCATAAACCAAAGGTTCAAGCCCATCTTGCCAAACTTCGGCACAGCATAGCCAACGTCAGAGAATACGCACGATAGCAAAGTCCAAGCCGAAGCGTTCTGGTATGCAATCGCACCATCCGTCTTGCTGGTTGCCCAGTCACGATAGATGTCAACAAAGTTGCGGTGCTCCATTACAGTCATACGCTCAGATTCAGTTAGGAACTGAGGCTTGATGTTTGTAATCTCAATTGGCTTCTCAATGTCAGTCAAATCAATTGGCATTGGTGCAGCAACATCTTCTTTAAATGAACTGCCTGCTCGCTGGACTTCACGCCATAGGTCACCGTCTGCATCCAAACGCTTTGGGCGTAGTGGCGAGTGGTACTTGTTGCACTTAGCATTACGAGTGATAACGAATACTTCTTCGGCAGTTAGGCCCTGCTTGAACAGTGCAATCTCAAGCTTCCAGAGGAGCCTTGACAAGTCAGCGCTCGCCGAAGGCTCCTCCATGTATAGCCCAATGATTTCAGGGTTACTCTGAATCTTAGCCATAGTCTTCATAAGGTTAGGCCATGATTCAGGAAGCGCCTCTAGCGATAGTTCGCGAATAGGCTCAACCTCTACGTCGCCATAGTGCAGCTCAATGTCCTGCAGCGTATAGATTGCACCAGTGGTAGTAGCATTTACCGGTGAGTTCTTACCTGGCTTTAGGTTCATTGAGTTAGGGATACGCAACAGCTTAGTTGTATTCCACCCTGAGATGTCACAGCCTTGGTGTTTGTGTGCGTATGCAATCTTCTTCGCTAGTAGAGCTGCTACCTGTGGGTCTACCTCAGAGTCAAGCATCCAATAGGTGTGCCAGCGGTTGTCTGATGTTTGCACAGAAATAGATGGCTCTACTAGGAAGTTTTCTGGGGCACAAGCGTCAGCATCAGCATAGATTACGTGAACGGTCTTTGCGTTCTCTTTGATGCGACGTGGTGCGTTAAACAGAATTGGTGAATAGTAGATGTCTTCGCTTGCATGAGCAAGTGAGTAGGCCTTCATCTCTTCCAATTGTGCAGGGTACTCGAAGAACTTTTGCTCGGTCAATTCACCGGTTGCACCTTTAGTTACAATGGTGGCTAGACCAGTAGCATCGCCATAGACGGCTTGTAGAAAATCGCCTGTCTGCATATATCCTCCTTTGATTAATTTACTCTCCGCAGATTCTGAAGGAGTCGAACCTTCGCTAACGGTGTTGGAGACCGTTGTGCTACCGTAACACTTAGAACCCATTGTGACTATAGCCCTGTCAGAAACTATAGTCAGCCCCGTTGTTTACGTAGAACGGTCACACGCTTAGGCATCCACTGACATGCCACCTAAGTACCGCTCCCCCTGCTGGACTCGAACCAACGACATTTCGGTTAACAGCCGAACGCTCTACCAACTGAGCTAAGGAGGAATGTTTGTTGCAGTACCCCGGTCAAGAATCGAACTTGAACTACACGCACAAAGGAGGAGAGATAAAAGCGTGTTACTCCAGTAGGGGTTTGTGAGTCAGTTTAAAGTCGTGACTCAGGACTGCCCATTTAGGACTTACCAGACATCGCCAACTGGCTTAGCGCCTGCGCTGGCCAGCAGCGAAGCTGCGTCCTCGGTTGGCTTATCGAAACCGCCAACCTCGTTTTTTGGCTTGCCTTCCTGGTCAACGCCAATCTTGACGCGAACGCCAATGGCCTTGCCTGCAAGCTGGTCAGGGGTGGGCACTGTGAAAGAACCAACCTCCATGTCAATGCCAAGCGATGAGAAGAACGCCTTGGTCTTCCAGAAGTCCTTCGCTACATACAGTGGAACGTAGCTGAAGACTCGACGATTCTCAACGCCTGGACCTGAAAGACGGAACTGAACGTTGAAACGTGGCTTACCAGCATTGTCACCTGAACGAACTTCTTCAGACTTCACTTCGTAGATAGTTGCGTTGTATGAACCCTCGGGCACTGGAGTGTAATCTCCACCAGTAGTTGAGTCTAGTGCTTCCTGGGTGATATTTAGTTTAAGAACTGACATATTAGTTTACCTCCTGTTGTGCGCTCTTTAGCGCTTCTTCGATTTCATTTTCAATTGCACGTAGTGCTCCAGCTGCTTCTTCAAGCAAACCGTAAGCCTTGTCTGCTGCCTGTCTTGCCTGCACTACGTTAACGTAAGCTTGCAAATAGGCTGGTGCGATTTCCTCAGGTGAACGATGCACCTTTACTTCAGGCTTCTTTCTAGCCATTACTTACCTCCTTGATTAATTGTATCCATGATTTGTTTCATAGATGGGTTGTAGATTTTAGCCGGTAGACCGAAGCGGTTCTTGGTAACCAATCGGTCAGACTGTCCAACTACAAGGACTCGCTGTGGTGGGCCATCTTCCTGCGCTTCGATGGTCATGTAACCAACGATGTCGGGGATAGATGGCAGTGTTGCCTTGAATGAACCTGGAAGCATAGCAGTGGTCTTGATTGCACCAGTGTTTTCATCCTTGTCATCGAAAGCGTGAGCAATAAGAATGCTAACAAATGGTGCGGTGTGGAACGTGCGGAAGATTTCATTCGCCCAGTTCTTTAGGTCGCCCCACTTGCCAAACTTGTTGCCCTTGTTCTCTGGCTTCTCACCAAAGAACTTCTCAGCTCGGTCCATAACAACACCAATGGTATCAATGATGATTGTCTTGTACTTGTGGTCACCGGCAATTAGCCAGTCATATACTGCCTGGAACTGTTCGTGCTTCTCAACCTGAATAACATCCACAGTCTTGAAGTCACGAGCAATAGCAGATGAGCCACCCTCGGCATCAATCAACAGTACTGGACCAAAGTCTGCAACCTCTGAAATAGAAGCTGCAAGCCAAGTCTTACCGCGACCTGCATCACCGTAGAACAACATTGACTTTGGTTTGTTAAGGCTCTCCGCCTTGTGAATCATTTTTAGAAACGCTGGCTCGGGAGCCTTAGTTGCTTCAGTCACTTGTTTCCTCCTTGTTTCTCTTGTTTGTATATTATAACACAAATGATTCTAGATAGCGAATCATCTTCTGTATCTGCGTGTTGCTATTCACCTTTAGAGCAGTTATAGCATCCTTCAGTTGGCGCATATGATTCTGGGTGAGAGCCGTCTTCAAGTTCTTTCCAAAGATTCTCAAGCCTTACCCAAAGGCCAAGTGCGAACTCTTTATCGTAGTCAACACTAAAAGGCCAGATGTCATCGTCATTAGTACCATCACGATTAATAAATACCAAAGTAACTTTATCAATTTTCTCTCCAGCATTATTCAACCCCCAAGCATACAACTGAGCCTGACCAACATACTTACGAAGCGTATACTCCGAATCTTTATCCTGTTTCAAACCAGCAGTAAAGTTCTTAAGCTTCTTAATCTTTGCGCGAGTAGTAGTTTTCCAGTCAATCAAATGGTTATTGCCAGGAAGAACCAAATCAGGCTTGCTTGAAATGCTACCATAACCAGGCAAAAAGCCAAGTTCGATTTTACGCTCCACAACTGCGTCAGCAACCAAAACATTACTGCTAACGGCGATAGAATCCTCAATAAATCCATGAACAGCGGTCCCAATTTTTCCTCCAAGCCAATACTTCTGCGGACCTCGTGCTGTCTGCACAAGGGCGTGTGCTAGGTGTTTAGTGCAAGGGTCAGATATTTGACTAGCACCAACCTTCCTCTGCTTGTCTCGTTCTGATTCCTGCTGAAATAAATCAACCGTGAGCTGCTTTACTTGTGCATCAGTCAATGTCAAATAAACCACCTTCTTCCTCATCGAAATGAATACCGCCCCAGATACCAGCGTTTACTTCCTGTGCAACAGCAAAGTCATAACACGCTTTAATTAGTGGACATCCGTGACACAATTCTTCTGCTTCATACCAAGACATCTTAGTTGAGTAATCAACCCAAGCTGAAGGGTCATTGGTACAAGCAACTTGATTCTCTCGAAGCCCCTCCTGTAAAGCATACCAAAAAGGAACAGCCTTGTCAAGCAGCGGTACAGCCTCAGACAACTCAAAGACCTGAATCTTTTCTTTCTTGTTCCGTACAACACCGTTGTTCTGAATCTTCTTCTCTTGGTATTTCATTCGTGCGTATTCTTTACGGCACTGTCGGCATACCCTGGCGTTGTCTAGTGGGCGGATGAAGGTGTTCTCTTCGGTGAACTCGTGACCCTTAGAGCAGTGGCTACCACGAACACGCTTCTTGCCCCAAGGATTATGCTTGTCTGCTTGCTCCCACTGATAGTTGCTCACTCGTTTCCTTCAATACGTTCTAGTAGGTGGTATTCAAAATTCGAACACTGACAGGCCACCATCTCTTCGTGCCATGCCATTTCTATACGCTTACGCTCCCAAGCAATACCCTCACGATAGGCTTCATCTCCAACCTTAGTATCGCGTTCTGCCATGTAGCGGTCAAAAGCATCGCCCTCCTCTTTAGCAAGTTCTGCACGACCTTCTACTCCATAGCCCATATACCAGTCACGAACTTCTTTATCTGTTGGTGTATTCACTTACTTCTCTCCTTCTAGGCTTTTTAGATACTTCTTCCACTTCCCCAACCCCGTGTAGCGGCCACCATAGTAAGCCTCTTCATAAAGTAGCCACATAGCCTCAGTCATAGCACCTACGCCGTTGTTCGCTTTAAGTAGTTTCATACAACGCTCAAACTCGACTGACCGCTGTAGCATTCTAAACCACTCCCAATGAGTCCAATGCCACTCGCTCATTTACTTCTCTCCCTTGATAAGAGCGATAACTTCTTTACAATCACACGCATACTCGGTAGCCAGCCAGCAACATTCCTTATCAGAACAAAGAGAGCGTTTGCTTTCTAGCAGTTTGATAATGCGCTCGTTCTCCATCTCTTTACCAACCTCGACGGCACTATTATAAATGCAAACCTGGTGACCAGTTAGCTCAGACTTTGTGTGGTTACAGTTGCTCATTACTTTCTCCGTTCACAAGAGCGATGAAATCAGATTTTGAATAGTGAACGACGTTGCCATCGTGTCTAAATATACCAATGAAATCATCCGCAATTAAACTGTCAAGCAACTCTGCAATACGGTCTTGCTCCTTTGGTCGCCAGTAGTCTTCTGCTTCGGCAAACCCACGGTCATAAGCATTTACCTCAGCAAGGGTTGGATACTCTACACTCATTACTTTTCTCCTTTGTAATAGTCCGGCTTGATAGCCTTCATCATACTTCTTCTGGAATGTCCTCTGCAACCTCGTCGCCCAGTCCGGTTTCTGGTTCAATTACTTCCTCCAATGGGTCATACACGAGTGAATGAATTTCCGATGCTAACTCAACCGGGTCCAACTCGGGATTGTCCTCCAACAAATCCTTAATAGCATTGATTCTAGCATAAGCCTCTGACATCAAAGTTTCCTGAATCCAATTCTCTGGTGAGAACTCGTTTTCACCAAAGTATCGCATCTGGTTGGCTTTATTCTGTCGCCACTCAAGATACTCGTTAATCATGCTAGCGTTATTCATTGGTCTCCTCCTGCGGTTGTGGATAGTTCTCCTGAAGCCACTGCTCGTTCATCTTTGACATACTTCTCATACTCCTTAATCAAATCCTGCACCTGCTTTACGGGGCGCTTAATTTCCTTCAACTGCTTCACGAGTTCAACACGGGCTTCAATCTTAGCCGTAGCCTTGATGATGCCCCAATGCTTTTGCAGCTCGTTATATACTGGTGTGTCCTGCATTAAATCTCATCCTTATCAAAGTCATAATAGTGTTGGCGAACAGACAACCCGCGTGGTGCAGGTCGGTATACAACAGCCATCATACTAACAACCACTTGCAACAGCACACCAAACACAACCGAACCAGCCAACCCCAAAATAAGAATCGCCATAAACCAGTCAAAAATATTCATACTACTCCTTCTTCTTTAGTGTCGCATTCATCTCCAGCTGACGCTGTAGCAGGTTAGATATCTGACCCTCATCGTAGGTGTCACGGGCAACAATGTCGTAAATCTTTACAACATTCTTCTGTCCACGCCTACGAATTCGCTCAACAACCTGCTGATTCATAAGGTTACTATCGCTGTGTGATAGCCACACGATTGTAGAACACACATCTTGCAACCCGTCTACGCCTTCTGCAATAGCTGGAATCACAGCAACGATATACTTCAGTTCGCCACGCAAAAACTTCTGCTTGGCAACTTCTCGTTGCGTTTGGTTAGCCTTACCGCTCCACTCAAAAGCCTTATCACCAAGTCGTGATGCTACAAGACTAGCATACTTCTGGCTGTCAGTCAAGAGCAACATGGGCTCATCAGGATTATCTTCAATAATTTCTTGCAATGCTTTATACTTCGTGCTGACTGCATCATCTTCAAAGATAACTTCATTCAACTCGTTGATACTTGGAACAGCCAATGTAATCTGTCGCAAGCGGATGCGAGCTGCAATTGGAACTTCTGCAATCATCGGGTTATCTTTCAACCAGACAACCAAGTCCTTCTCGAACTTATCGTATACCCTACGCTGTGCTGGTGTCAAGTCTACATACCTAGTCTCTTCAACAACCTCAAGATTGTGGTTTGTTTCCAAGCGAATGTAGCAAGGCAGTTCACTTACAAACTTACCAGCAACTTTCTCGCGCACAATCTCAACACCAGCGAATGGTGAGTAGGCTGTCTCTGCATACCGTTCAACCCATTTCCAGAACGAACGGTCTACAACCTTGGTGTCACTCCACAACCAGCGACTCACAGCCCAGAAGCCTTCGAATTTATTGCCCGATGGTGTGCCACTCATGCTCAGTTTGTAGCCAGCCTTCAAGGTCTTCAACTTACTGAACGACTTACTCTTGCGGTTCTGTGCAAAGTGCGCCTCATCTAGCAACGCAATGTCTGGCACAACAGAAGCCCAGTCCTTGGTTCTGAAATACTCGCGACCAATAAAATACCAGCCAGCAGTTCCATCCTTGATATCCTGCCACGCTTTCTGACCTTGCTTGCTTGAATCAATCTTGAACAAGCCATGCGCCGTGTAGTCAGTCTGTCGCTGGATGGTGTCGTGCCAGCCCCAGAATGTGTTTAGAGGACCGATAATCAACACGACCTTAGCATTGATTGCCTTGGCTACCTCAACACCCATAAGAGTCTTACCAGTTCCCATAAGGCTTGCGTTCAAAGCAGACTTGGTTGGCTCTGCAACCATGCGATTCACAGCATCAAGTTGGCGTTGCTCTAGTGTTAGTTTAGGTAGTTTAGTTCTCATTTAGAATCCTTCTAGTGGGTCAATCTCATCTTCATCAGGTAGCAAGTCATCATACAACAACTTTATTCGGCGTTCCGCTTCTTCAACCGAATCGAAATACTCTCGACCATTAGTCCGAATGCTATCAAGCCAAACATCGGAATCAGTAGCAACGCCCATAGTAATGTTGCGACCAGTGATATCGGAATAGTAATCAGCAAGGTCTGTAACAACCTCAACCATTTCTTCATAGTCTTCATTAGCCACGCGCCTCCTCCAATACCGTATCCTTATATCCTAGTCTATACAACTGAACCTGCAAGAACATATCGCCATCAACAAGTGAGAAGTTATCGCCATCATCATCAATCTTGAACGTTCCAAAGCCTGACAACTTAGCATCACCCAAACCATACGCTGTGATACTGAATGTTTCATCTGCGTTACGGGTAAGTTTCCACTCTGGGTGGTCGCTCATAGTGTCTGGTGTAGTGCCAGCCAAAGCCTCGGTGATAAGTCGCTTGGCAGTATACGGGTCTGACGAACCATACGCAGTTCCAATCTGTCGCGCTGACATACCAAGCACAAGTCCACGCCGAACCTGCTCCACGATAGCCTCATGTTCGGTTGCTGTCTCCTGCTCAATAACCAACTTGGCTCGCTTAGTAGCCTCCGCAATAGCAATCTTCTCATGCGCTCGTGCGGTCTTGATTGCTAGTGCAATCTCATCCATTTCTTTTTTACTCATCCCAACCATCGCTTTCATCTACTTGCCCGTAAGTATAAATCTGTTTATGTAATATAGCATGAATCTCTGACAATCCCTTGCAAGCCTTGAACTTGCCAGCATCAGTATACGCAGACTCCGCCACCTTCAACGCAGGGAACAATAAATCCACCTGCTTCTCTGTTAGCCAGAAATCAACCACTACTCATCCTTCAATAGATAGAAGTCGTTGCCAGCGTTTGCGTCATACAAGTAATCCCATTCGCTATCATCATATACGAAGAAGAAAATCTCGTCATCTAGTTCGTCTCGCTCCTCCTGTGTTAGTGAGTCATAATACTCACGAACTTCTGGCTTGTCAAGTCGTGCAATATCAACACTAAACGAACGCCCAGCGAGTCGCTCATCGCACCATACGGCTTGGAAAGTATCGGTTAGATTCATGTTATCTCCAATCTAGCATTTCATATTCTGGCAATTTATTTACCCATTCCGCAATCATAACAGGTGCATCGCCTTCTGTCAAGTAGCCACCGTCTCGCCACATATCCAACTCATCCCAATCGGCGATGTCGTTATCCCACTCCTCGCTATCAAGCAAGTAAGATACAATCTCGTGATTCTCCTTGGTCATTGGGTAATGCTCGCTGACATAGTTGTCGGTTCGCAATTGCTTCTGACCGTTCGATGCAATCTCTAACTGATAGGCACTAAGCGATAGAACTCCGTCAATCACATAGATATTGTAATCATATTCTCTAGACTTCATTGGTATAACACTCCTCACAGCCGTAGCCTACTTCATCTTCTGTTGATACTGGTATACGATTCACGAACTTACCTGAACCGAACGCGGTGTCTTCTCGACACCAGACACAGGTGTTACCTATGTCTACCACGATGCCCGATACTCGAAGTCGAAGTCCTCGAACTTTGGATTCGCTAGGATAGTTGCCAATCGGTCGCGGGTATACTCTAACTGTATCCAATACCAATCGCCATACTCTGTGCCACCGAAAAAGAATCCATCCTCGGTTGGCAACAGGTCTTCTGCTGTCGGTAGCGCCTCATCTGGGTTGGCTTCTTGCCTGTCCCTAATCTTTAGCGTGTCCGAGACTAGGCTATGCAACTCTACCAAGTCCTTGCGATTCACATACACAGGCTGGCAGTTGTCCTCGCCATCGGCTAGGTTATCAACAAACCACTTGTGAACTGCATTAGCCTTGCGCCAGTAAGCAACGCCTACTTCAACATAAGCCGATGGTGTTTCTTCACAGATATCATCGCGGTCTAGGTTGATAGCAGACAGGATGCCCTCAAACTCATCGCGCTCCTTGCCATCTTGGTAACTGTAGTCGCTAACATACTTTCGCGCCCGTAGATACATATCCAAACCCATTACTTACCTCCATCAATTGGTTCAAAGTTCAATTCAACATGATAATACTGGCTAACCAACTCAAGCGCATTGCCCCAATGCTCAAGTTCAATAGCGGTTGCTCGGTGCATCTCTACAAGGTCTAGCGCTAGTCGCTTAGAAACCTTTACTATGTTGTGTGGGTTGTGCATCTTATCTCCTTTGTTGTTTGTTAGATAACTATAACACAGATATTGCTAGTTGTCAAGTTCATATACTTCATTTAGATAAAAATCTTCTGGTGTTTTTGCATACTCTGATAAATCAAACTCGCTCGCGGAATCAAACTGTTCTTCTGTCCAGTTATCTTCACCGTCTACGCGGAATGTAATCACACAGTAGTCTGACACATATTCATATGTTAGCGCCTTGGTTGCCAAAGTTACTCCTCTCGAATCATCAAGCCGTTATAGCAGGTGTATTGCTCTTCGGTGTCATTATTCTCTAGCCAGTAGTTATCAGTCCACTCTTGAAAGTTATTGTCCTGAATATACCAGTCACCGCTATCATCGGCAATCCGAATCGCTTGCTCTGGTGTCTCGGCTTCGACTGTCGTTGTATACCAGACTTCAACTCGTTGCTCTACTGACCATGTAGCCATTAGTTCTCCTCTACTTCAATATCGTTATAACTTGCTTCTTGCAGTATAGTATCTATTCCGAATCCGCGCAACTTATCTTTAGCGGTTTCTACCAGTTCGTAATAGTCCGCGGTATCATCTGGGTCTAGTTTCTTATCGGTAGCAATATACACTCCGAACTCCATCCAAATCGTATAGCCATACTTGCGCTCCGTCATTAGTCTTCATCCTCGTCTTCATCTTCATCTTCGCCATCTTCGAACTGTCCGATGATAACATGAAAGTCGGTGTAAGTTTCATCCTGTGTTGATACCGCCTCAACAAACCTAAGCCCACAAGAATCTTCATACCATTCCAAAACCTTATCAACAACTTCATAAGGTGTCAAGCCATCGCAAGGCACTAGGTGATTGTATTCTAGTTCGCGCATCTTAGCCATCTCGCCAGAATCCATAATCACATAAATCTTGTGGCAACCATCCCAAGCAATACCCTCGGCGGTTACAGCGTGTTCGTAGAGTTCATCTAGTTGTGCATCCTTTAGCATACTGTTATCCAATCTCTGAAATGCGTAGGTAGGTTAGTTGGTTCATCGAATTTAGGTTGTTTGCGGTAACTTGGTAGCGTAGGCGTGGCTTCAAGTTGTTGGTTCGTTCGGCTAGTGCCTCGCGAATAGCGCCTTTAGCCTGTCGAATCGCGTTCACCATTACCGAGTTTGCGTAATGCGTGTTGCCCATCGGGGTAGTGAACTTTATTTCACAATGCCAGTTACCAAAACCATCGGCGTAAGCGTTTAGAGTGTAGTGTTTGGTTGTGTTGATTGTTGTTGTCATTAGTTCTCCTCGCATCCAGCGCAAAATACATCGCTTGAAAATAGTTGTTCACAATTTGGATTAGCGCATGGTGATAACACGAATCCATCGAATAGCATTTGGACAATTTCGCGCTTGACCGCTAACGCTGTATTGGTTGTCATTAGTTTGCTACCTCGGTTTCAAAATAGTAAAGGTCTTCATCGTGATTAGGGCATACGGCATAGTAACCGCGCGATACGCTATCGAAACTTACTTGGGTCTTGCAACGGTGGCATACAATCATCGTGCGTTAGCCTCCGAGATTGCATCGTGGATATCTTTAGTATTTACTGGGTTTGATACAGTCTGTTTCGCCTTCACGATACGGTATTTAGTCCCCGACCAAGAAAGAAAAGCCGACACATAGTCCTTGGCAGATTGTAGGTTAGCGAACTCGTATTCGATAAAGCCTTGCTTAGTTTCAATCTTGTAAATCATGCTGTCCTCCTGTGGATAACTTTTGGTTTATGAAATTGGCGAATCCTTAGAGAATTCTGTGAACGGGGTAAATCGGGTGGAAATTGTGTTATAAATTATATATACTATCTACTATAAATAATTTATAACTTAGTGTTATTTTAGCATTATATTTTTGGATTGTCAAGGGGAATTTGGGGATAAAAATCAAATATGTCGTGTTTTTTGCGACATATCCAATTTTTTTGGGTCAAAATCAAATACTGTCTATTACTTTATATATATATTTATTATAGTAGAATAAGTTTCTAGCGGTGATAGTGACTCGCATAAAAAAAGTTATCCACAAGCCTCCTGATAGGTCTCGATTAGTTCGCGTAACTCGGCTATCAGTTGCTCGGTTTCGGCGCTCATTCGGTTGCCTCCATTTCATCGGCTAGTTCGGCGTAGGCTAGGTTGTAAAGGTGAGAGTAATAGTTATAAAGGTCTAGTCTCATAAGGTCTGCGATGCCCTTAGAGTTATCGGAATTGTCGGTGTAGTCCTGCCACGCATCATCGAACTCGGGTGGCATCTCACTCCACTCTCGGATGGTGTCGGCTGTATAGATAGGACACGCCGAATCGGCATACTCGGTTAGGGTATCTTGGGGGTATTGGTTGTCGGCAAATCTATGCCAGTCGGCTTTTAGTTCGGTCTTAGCATCGGCTAGAGTTAGTAGCATTTAGTTTGCCTCCTCTGGCAAGGTGAAAGTGTCGCGACAGATTGGGATTAGTTCATCGTAATCATCTACCATGATACCGCCGATAGAGTCTACGGTCTCCCAATTCTCGATGGTCTTAGTGCCATCGGCGTTAGTGTAAACCTCTCGGCGCTGGTGAACTAGAGTATAAATATCTCCACTCCACCAAGACTTCAAGGCGCTACGGAATTCTGGCGTAAGAATAAAGTCTTCATCAGAATAAACGATAACCTCTGCCCAATCTGACTGACTAGCGCCTTGCAAACTGATAGTTCGGTAGTTCTTACCGCTAAGGTTTAGATACTTACCTACGGCAGACTCTAACTGGTCTAGGGACACGCGGTCTGCCAGTCGGGTAAGTTCGTCTGTGAACTCACCGAAATCCTGTCGGCGTAGAAAGCGGTCAATGCGTAAGGTGAACATTCCGAAACCGTCACCCAGCAATTCATCTGCACCGTAACGGGACTCCTCGTAATAGACACCCACGCGGTTGTCTTCACCGAATAGAATCGGGTCTGTTACTTTATACATCCTGTTGCCTCCTATTTGTTGATAATCAAACTATAACACAGAACTTTTTTGTTGTCAAGTTATTTTTGGAATTTCTTTTGACTTGCAATCTTTACCCTGTTGCTATTTGGTTATAAGTAAATCATAGCACAGATTAGGCAAGCCATGTTGCAATTTAGCAAAAAAGTTTATAACAGTTTGGTAACGGTAACGCGCTCGCCGACTTAGCACACTATTGTGCGATTGTCAAGTGTTGTTATCTAATTGTTATGTTATAAATTGGGTATCAAACCAAGTCTAGCATTCGGCGAGCGCCTTGTCAAGCCATGTTATGAAATTGTTATAAAACAATTTTGGGTAGGGTCGGTTCTCTCCCGGATTACCTAGCCTAGAATGGGTGGGCTACTTGTGCGCTATTTCTTTATAAATCTAGTATAGCAAGTTTTTATTTAGTTGTCAAGTGCCAGCCGAGGACTTGCACCTCGGTGTCTGCTGGTCTGGCGATTGGTTAGTCTAGGTCTCGTAGGTAACGCGGTTCTGCTCCACAGTTCGGACAGAAAGATAGGTTACTGGTATACGGGTTCTGCCAGTCGCATAGTTGGCAAATCATTAGATACCCCTCCCTGTGAGTTGCTTGGTCTTTCTAGCGTTGCGTAGAACAATAGTCCTAGCCTTGGCGATAACAGTTCGCTTAGAGTCTGGTCTTGGCATTACTCTCCCCTATCCGTAGACAATTTCATCGAAAACTGCGGTCTGAATAACAACATCTGCCAAATCACCATCGAGGGTAAACTCCCCGTTTAGCCATTGGTTAGCCTGTTCAACGATGCTAGAGTTCACGCCAGCGTTGCCCTTGGCGACTTTCTCGATAGCCTTAGCGATGTCCACAAAAGTTAGAGTGCGCTCGCCGATTACTGCAGGTGAGTCGTAATCGAAGTCCGAGCCATTCCAAGATAAGTCTAGTGTTTGCGCTTTTTGGTCTGCCGTTGCTGAAGTTGCCCAATAGCCGATGCTATAGCCAGCGGTCTCGATTAGTTCGCTAACCATCTCGCTAGAGATAGTCGTTTCGGTTGTGAAAGTGTAAACCATTAGTGTCTCCTATGTTGTAGTTATGAGTCTAACCGACTCCCAAGGCTATCAGAGGTTGGGCTGATAACCAAGGGCTAAGGTTAGAAACTTAGAGCGAATTCTGCGAGCGCAATAGTTAGGACTAGAGCGCCGTAGAAAGTAGCGGTGATTAGAGCGATGCCAGTTAGCCTACCGAGGGCAAACCATAGCAACTTAGCGATACGCATTAGATAGCCCACGCCTTACGGATAAGGTTTTGAAGGCGTGAGGTAGTCACCGAGTATTTGCGTTCGTTTAGAAACTTTTCGAACTCTCCCTCTGAGCCATCCCAGACAACAGTTCCGATAAGGGTATTGTAAGAATAAACATCATACTCCATGCGAGTCCTAGTCTCTCGCTTGATAGCGTGGCATGAGCCATGCACGAACGGGGTAAAGGTTGCCAATAGTGCTGGAATAGTTGCGTAAGTTGCTAGTGCCATGGTGCTTGTCTCCTTGGTAATGGTGGCGATGTTGCCACTCGTGCCTAGTCTAGTAGCGGGCTAGAGTCATGTCAAAACATGGCTAGGCTTTTGTTATCTAATCGTAATAAGTAATCTCGGCTTCATCGCCGAAGACTGCCCTAACGGTCTCCTCGATTGTTAGGCGTTCGTCAAACTCGGCGAACTCGGCTCGGTTGTCTAGTAGTTCCAAAAGTTCATCCATGACCTATGCCTCCTTGGATTCGAACTTAGCGATGGCTAGAGCAAGTTTGCCGATTAGATTCTTAGCGTCATCGACACTTAGCAAAACCTCGTGAGAGGCAACGATTCCATCCGTAGCGTGAACGTTGGTCTCGATGATTAGGTCAAACGGGGTCCAGTTGTATTCGGTTGAGTTTGCAACTCGAACGTCTGAGCGGGTGCTTGTCTTCATGTTCTTGATTCCGTTTCCGTTCGGCGTTTCCGAACTAATCCAAAGTTAGCGCGCCTTTTTTAGAATGTCAAATCAAAAAGTGTCCTAAAGAGACCAATTTATTCGAGCATGGGGGCTGATTTTGGCGGGCACACACCCGCATCCAATTTTTCGTAACTTCCAAAATAATTTGTCCTTATTTCGCCTTATTTCGCGCGTCCGCACAAATTGCATGCAGCACCTCTATACCTGCCTACAATTTGTACGCTAATATGGTAAGATACATATATGTCAGAAATAATCGTAAACATGCAAGGCCTTGGTAAATTCACCATGGTCCTTGACCTTGTTGACCCTTGTACAGATGAAACTAACACCGAGGTGTGGCAGGCTAAGTTCTGCGACGACTCTAACGATGACTGTCAAATCGTCTTCTTTGAGATTGATAATGACTATGAAGCCTGGGATATTATCGATGCAGCTATCCAGTCCTATCGCGATGAAATTCTCCCAGAATAACATTCCAGCCAAAACGCTACCTAAAATTTTTTTCGCAGCATATTTTCAAATAATTTGACTTTATAAGGAGCCCCCATGACACGTGGCATCGGTGACCCAGCCCCACTTCCAGAAGAAGAAACTTCTGACATTAACGAGGAAACTCAGCAAGTTATCCGCGACCTAATCATGGGCCAGAACAAACTGCATGACCGCATCATCGACCTTGAGCGTAAGCTTGACCACATGATTGCACCCAAAGAAGAAGCAAAGTCACACCCAAGTAAGTGGCGCAAGGGACTCTAATGAATCTACCTGCAAACCGTGGCGCAACCATCCTAGACGACATCCTTCTTAAGGCTGCCGCAGATGGTCGCAGTCCACAAGAGATGGAGCGCATTAGCGGTATACCTGCAGCCCAGGCTGTGCAGCACGTAAAGGACCTGCTAAACTCCCGCGATGTTTGGGATGAGCACCAGCAGCGTCAACTACTGCTACATGAACTGCACCAGTTAAAGGATTCACTACGCGACCAAGCCCTGAAGGCTGGTGACCTTGATAGCGCCCGCCTGCTGCTAAAGAGCCTTGAGGTTATCGGCAAACGACTTGACGCTCAACAGACAGTGCTTGATGAGAATGTTATTAAGCTTACTGAGTACCAGCAGGGCATCTTGCTACGCGCGATGGACTCAGCATTGACCTTCGCTAAGAATGAACTATCCGAGCGATACCCAGACATCAGCAGAAGCGAACTTGAGGCTTTGGTAGCTGACGGCCTTGTGCGGGCTAAATATGAAATCATGGATGAGGAGCAGTCCGATGACCAAGCATAAGTACCGCTTTGGCCCAGAGTGGGCTGCTGCCATGAAGACAAACTACCGTAATATTGATATAACCTTCAGGGGGGTTGAGTCGTACCACGGCAGTGAATTGAATGTATATACGGCCGTCTTCTGGCACCTAGAGCATGACAAGTGGGTTCCGCAGAGTTGATAGACGGCGTACTGGATGGTGTTATTGCTGACCTTCGTGCCCGTTCACGCAAGGCGGAGTATTTAGAGGACCCAGCCCTATGGGCTAAGGAAGTCCTTGGCAAGCACATGTGGTCAAAGCAACGTGAGGTTGCTAATAGCGTTGTGAATAATACGCACACGGCTGTTGTAAGTTGTAACGGTGCTGGTAAGTCTGGTCTTGCGGGTATGCTTGCAGTATGGTGGGTTGCCACCCATGAGCCACGCGATGTTGCAGTGATTTGTTCCGCTCCTACATACGTACAGATTGCTCGTGTGTTGTTCACTGAGATTAAAGCCAACTTTGATTTGGCAAAGCAGAATGGCGTAAATCTACCTGGCCAGATTAACCAGTCACAAGAGTGGAAGCTCGATGATGGTTTTGTTATGGCGTGGGGTCGCCGTCCCGCCGACAAAGACCTAGTGTCTTCCTTCCAAGGTATCCACCGCCGTTACGTGATGGTTATCCTTGATGAGGCTGGCGGTATTCCAAACGACCTATATACCGCGACCGAAGCAGTTACTAACACAGAGGGTGCCCGCGTTCTAGCGATTGGCAACCCAGATGCCCGCGGTACCGAGTTCCACCGTATTTTCCGCGAGGACCCAACTTGGCATAAGATTAAAATCTCAGCCTACGATACTCCTAACTTCACAGACGAAAAGCATGAAGTACCTGAGGACCTGCTGCCTCTACTAATCCAGCCAGCCTGGGTAGAAAAGCAGAAGATTTCTTGGGGTGAGGACTCGGCCCGTTTTAAGTCTAAGGTCTTGGGCGAGTTCCCTGATGAGGCTGACAACACGTTCTTCTCACAGAGCGCCATTGACCGTAGTATTGATGCCGACATTCTAGAAGATTATAGCCTTGTGCCTAAACTCGGCGTGGACGTTGCCCGTTTTGGTGAGGACGACTCGGTTGCATACTTAAACCGTGGTGGTCGTGTTCGCGTTGTTGAACGTTGGACTAAGGCTACTGCTATTGAGACCGCTAACCGTATTCACAGAATTGCGATAGATAATGGGTGTAAAGAAGTCCGCGTGGACGGTGCCGGTTTGGGTGGTCCTATCATTGACCTTTTGGTTAATATCTCCAATGATTCGTATACTGTCATTTCTATGCTTGGTTCTGCTGCGTCACCGGATAATACTCGTTGGCACAATGCTCGTGCTTATAACTTCGACTCGTTACGCGAACAGATGATGGCTAATGAGATTGACCTGGACCCAGATGATAAAGCTTTGCTTGATGAACTGCTGATGATTCAGTATAAGTTCTCTAATAAGGGTGCGATTCAGATTGAATCGAAGGATGACATGCGTCATCGTGGAATTAAGTCTCCTGACAGCCTCGATGCGTTGGTTTATGCGACCGTAAACCTTGACCATATCATTAATGCGCCGTATGCGGATAAGAAGCCTGGTGATACAGTGGCTTACGATACTAATTATCTAGACAATGCGTTCCCTTTTTACTCACAATGGAATTGGTAATTTCCCTTATTGGTGTGGTAAAATAGGTTTATACAAACTTTAAGGACGTTTCCGTGGCTTCTGAGCAGCTTTCAACCCAAGATTCTGGCAAATTATCTGAGAATTTGCAGGCTATGATTAGCGAAAATGAATTGCTTCGCGAGTCTTATGCTTCTATGGCTGCAGCGATTTTGACCTTTGAGGACAATGGTTGGAACGACCTTGCTACCTCAACTGGTACAGATGGCTTTGATTTGACTGCTTTGCAGGATGCAGCCAAGCGTATTCGTGAAACTACAGAAGGTAACCCACTTTTGAAGCGTGGTTGCGGTCTTCGTACTTCATATATCTTTGGCCGTGGCGTATCATTCGCTGACCAGCCCCCTCGTGTGCAGAAGTTTATTAATGACCCACGTAACCAAGAAGTGCTATTCTCACCTGAGGCACAGGTTATTAACGAACGTGCGAACTTCACAGATGGCCAGTTCTTCCTACTGGCTAACGTTTCGACCAAGCAGTTCCAGCGTATTCCATTCAATGAGATTACCGCTGTAGTAACCGACCCAGATGACGCAGAGCGTGTTCGTTATTTGCGTCGTACTTGGACTAAGCGTGAGCAGGAACTCGCTGGCGGTCAGGCTAAGGAAACCCAGATGAACGTTTGGTATCCTGTAGACACTTACACTCCGCTTACTGGACGCTTTGCTTCTAGCATTAACAACCAGCCGGTTGATGCTAAGTTTGTTATGTTTGATTTTAGAGTTAATCGTCGTGCTGGTGTTATCTGGGGTGTTCCAGATGCTTTCCCTGCACTACCTTGGGCGCATGCATACAATGAGTATCTTAAAGATGGCTCTCGTATGCTAAAGGCGCTGAGCATGTTCGCTTGGCAGCTTAAGGCCAAGACGAAAGCTGGTGCAACAAATGCTGCTGCGACAATTGCAACTCCTTCTACTGCAGGTTCTACAGCTGTTATGGGTGCTGACATGGACCTTAGTGCAATGCCTCGAGGTAACAATGTCAACCTTACTGATGGCCGTCCGTTGGGTTCAATGGTGGCTTCTGCCCTTGAGGTCTCGGTTGTCGCGCTTCTATCGGACCCGGGTACCTCGGGTGCGTATGGCACGGCACAGACACTAGATGTCCCTACTGTTAAGGCGATGGAGTCTCGCCAGCAGGTTTGGTCTTTGTTCTACAAGCGTGTGCTTTCGTTCCTTGGCGCAAAGGATGATGCTCTTGCTGTTAACTGGCCTAAGATTGAGACTGAGCCTTCTCAGCGCTTGACTCAGGCTCTTGCACTTGCCTATGAGTCAAAGGCTATCCACCAGGATGAGTATCGCGCAGCAATCATCGAAGTTCTTGATGTGCCTCGTTTGCACCTAGAGCCACCAGTCGACCCTAACGCAGCTGACCCAGCAGCCGCCACCAATGCGGCGAGCGCTGTGCCTTCACAGGGTAATTCGGGTACTGTTGGTTCAATGCAGGATAATGCTAATGACCAACGCGCCGGAGATAATGCTCCAGTAGCCTAATCCGATATCTGTATGGTATACTTGGATATAGTTAGATAACTTATTGGAGAATTATGACTGTTTCACTTAATGAATCGCTTGCCTTTAGCGCAACTGGTTCTGGTAAAAAGTGGCGTATTAAGGTTATCGAGTCAGGCTGGGGTTCGTCTGGCTATTACCCTGCGGAGATGTTGGCCGAGTATGGTCCACAGGTTTTCACTAAGGGTACTAAAGTTTTTATGAACCACCCTGGAATCTCTGAGGCAAGCGACCGCCCAGAGCGAGACGTTAATCAACTTGCTGGTAAACTTGTTTCGGATGCACAATTTGATGGCTCTGGCCTCATTGCTGAGGTCGAGTTTTATTCACACTTCGCTCCAATCATCAAAGAGATGGCTGGGGATGTTGGTCTGTCAATCCGTGCGATGGGTGATTCCCGTCTCGGTGAAGCAGAGGGCCGTCAGGGTCCAATCATCGAATCAATGGTAGCAGACCCGCTTACCAGCGTAGATGTAGTAACCGTAGCCGGAGCTGGTGGCAAGTTCTTGTCATTGCTTGAGAGCTACAAAGCAAAGGACGATGAGGCAGTTGTGCTATCGGAGTCTGTATCGGAAGGAAATGAAAGCATGATTACTAAGGAAGAGTTCGAGGCAGCATTCGCTGACCTAAAGTCTGCCCTAGTTGAGGCTATCAGCCCTCTATCTGAGTCTGTAAAGACCCTTGTAGAGTCTGCAACCCCTGCTGAGACTGAAGGCACCGATGAGGCTGCTGAAGAGGTTGAAGCTGTGGACCCTGTAGAAATCGCTGAGAAGTTCAACGAGTCTGGTCTACCTAAGATTTCGCTTAAGCGTGTAGCTGAGGCAATGAAGTCAGAGACCAACACCAAGTCTGTAGACGAACTAATTGCTGACGAGAAGTCATACGTCACCGCAGTTAGCGAATCTGCTGTAACCGCCAATGTTGCTGACACCACTGGTGTTATCACCGAGGCAACCAAAACCAATTCAGCTGACGAGTTTGACGCAATCGTGTCACGCCTCGCTGGCAAGTAAGTAAAGGAAAGTAAATGGCTCTTAACGAGATTTACAAAGTAGCCAGTGAACTGGTCTTCCCTGTTGCAAGCACCGTTGTATCGGGCGACTTGGTTCAGGTTGGTCAGGTTGTTGGTGTCGCACAGCAGGACGCAGTTCTAGGCGAGGATGGCAACTACTACGCCACCCTAAAGCTAGACGGCGTTTTCAAGTTCACAACTGCAGTTGCAGTTACCGTAGGCGCTAACGTCTACGTAACTTCAGGTGGAGTTATCAACGTTACCGCTTCTGGTAACAAGTTCATCGGCCACGCAATCAAGGCAAAGACTACCACCACCGCTGGTGACGTGTACGTCCGTCTTGTTTCAGCAGCGTAAGGAATATAGACAATGACTGAAAACATCACTACCCGCCAGATTGAGGCTGCAAAGCTTCTCGAAGGTGCTCTTCGCGGCGACCGCATGGACAAGCTAAAGCTTCAGGAAGGTATCTCTACCTCTGACCTGCCAGTTCAGCTTAACCCAACTCTAAACAAGATTATGCTAGCGAACTACGCTGACCAGCCAAAGGTCTGGGGCTCATTCGCTCAGAAGCTTGTTGTAGACGACTTCAAGACCGTTAACTACCAGAACCTTGCTTACGAGGATGACGGCGTTGACAACATGGGTGACACCTTCCGTGAGGATTCACTTCCTACCGTTGGCGAGTACGACGAGTACCCTACCATCGGTTGGTTCTCTCTAACTGAGGCTGAGTTCAAGGTCAAGAAGGCCGGTTCTCGCGTTCGCTTCTCATGGGAGTCAATTGTAAACGATGGCAACATCGGTCTACTAGAGCGCCTACCTCTTGAGCTAGCTCGCAAGGCTGCTGGCAAGGAAGACGAAGAAGTTACCAAGCAATTGGTTACCTCTGCTGGTCTAAACACTGCCAACTTCAAGACTGCTAACCAGAACGTACTTCCTGGTAACCCTGTTCTTTCGCTAGAGTCTCTTGAGGCTGCTATCACTGCTGCGAACGTACAGACCTACAACGGCAAGTCAATCACCCCTCTAAGCCGCTTTGTTCTAGTTGTTCCACAGGCACTAGAGCTAGAGGCTAAGAAGATTCTTGCTGTTCAGCAGGTTCGCACTGAAATCACCAACGGTGACACTGTTACCTCTGTTGTTTCAGGCAACCCAATTGCTTCGTCAATCCAGATTGTTGTAAACCCTTGGATTAAGAAGATTTACAACAACGCTGCTGCAGACAAGTTCTGGTTCCTACTTCCAGTTCCATCTGACACCCTAAACCCAGGTATTGTACTTGGCTTCCTCCGTGGTTACGAGGCTCCTGAGCTTCGCATCAAGGCTGACGCTGGTCTATACCTTGGTGGCGGTGCAGTTCCTGCCCGTGAGGGTGGCTTCGACAGCGACGACTTCCAGATGCGAATTCGTCACATCGCAACTGGTGGCTTCTTGCTTCCAACCGGTACTGTTGCTTCAACTGGTGCAGGCGCTTAATAGCCCAACACTAAGACTAACCCTCGGCCTTCGGGTCGGGGGTTTTTCTTTTGCCCGATTTGCATTCATCTTTCAGGTATGTTAGAATGGTAGACCAATCAACCAGAAAAACAAACCTTGAAGGAGGAGTTTAGTATTTTTTCATTTAAATTGACTGACGATTTTGTGGCGGATTATCGCACAAAAAAGGCACCATTTGGTTACGCTGACGTAGCAGGTAACTCGGTGGGCGAAATCACCTTCCTACGGACCTACAGCCGCCTCAAGGAGGACGGAACTAAGGAAACTTGGGCGGATGTTTGTGAACGTGTTACAAACGGCACCTACAGCCTCCAGAAGGATTATGCGAAGCAGCAGAGACTTCCTTGGTCGGACTCAAAAGCACACGCTTCTGCTAAAGAATTCTTTGATACACTGTTCAACTTGAAGTGGTCACCTCCTGGACGCGGCTTGTGGGTCATGGGTACTGACATTGTTAACAAGCAGAAGAACTCGGCAGCCCTTCAAAACTGTGCGTTCGTATCTACTGCCGAGATGAGCAAAGATAACCCAGCAAAGCCTTTTGCTTTCCTCATGGAAGCATCTATGCTTGGTGTTGGTGTTGGCTTTGACCAGAAGGGTGCAGAGAAGGGCTTCAAGATTTATGAGCCTGGTTCGCCTAGTGAGTATTTGATTCCCGACACTCGTGAGGGCTGGGCTGAGTCAACTGCTGCACTTATCAACTCATACTTGAAGCCAAATCAGAAGTCGTGGGATTTCAACTATGATGAGGTTCGTCCTTACGGTCAACCAATCAAGACTTTTGGTGGAACCGCTTCAGGTCCTGAGCCTCTAATCAAGCTGCACAATGGTATTCGTAATATCTTCTGTGGTCGTGCTGGACAGGAACTTACTCGCACTGACATTGCTGACATTGGCAACATGATTGGTGTGGCTGTTGTTGCTGGTAACGTTCGTCGTTCTGCTGAGTTGCTAATTGGTGACATCAAGAACGATGACTTCTTGAACCTAAAGAACCCTGAGGTTTATCCAGCCCGTAACTCATACGACATGGAAACTCCAGGCTGGGGTTACATGTCCAACAACTCTGTTGAGGTTTCTGTTGGCACAGACTTTGAGCCAATTATTGACGGCATTATCCGTAACGGTGAACCTGGCGTTATTTGGATGGACCAGTCTCGTGCATATGGTCGCTTGAAGGATGAACCAAACTACAAAGACTGGCGCGTTGCAGGATACAACCCTTGTGCAGAACAGTCGCTTGAATCATTTGAGATGTGTACTCTTGTAGAAACTTACTTGAACCGTCACGAATCAAAGAAGGACTTCCTTCGCACTTTGAAGTTCGCCTACCTTTACGCTAAGACCGTTACGCTTCTACCTACACACTGGGAAGAAACTAACGCAATCATGCAGCGTAACCGTCGCATTGGAACCTCAATCTCGGGTATTGCAAACTTTGCTGATACTCGTGGTTTGGTTGAGCTTCGCGACTGGATGGACGATGGTTACGAAACCGTAAAGACCTACGATGAGGTTTACTCAGAGTGGCTTGCGGTTCGCCCTTCTGTGAAGATGACCACCGTAAAGCCATCAGGTACAGTATCAATCCTTGCTGGCGAATCTCCTGGTGTTCACTGGACTCCGGGTGGCGAGTACTTCCTTCGTGCGATTCGTTTCAAGAAGTCAGACCCAATGTTGCCATTGTTCCAGATGGCCAACTACAAGGTTGAGGATGACGTGACCGATGTGAATGGTACTTCGGTTGTTTACTTCCCAATCAAGGCTAATGCAAAACGAGCAGAGCGAGATGTTTCAATCTTTGAGAAGATGGCTCTAGCTGCAACTGCACAGCACTACTGGTCAGATAACTCAGTTTCGGTGACTATCTCATTCGACCCAGAAACTGAATCAAAGCACGTGGGTACAGTATTGCACATGTTCGATGGTCAACTCAAGACGGTATCGTTCCTGCCATCAGGTAACTTCACTTATCTTCAAATGCCATATCAGCAAATCACCGAGGACGAATATAACGCCTACGGCGAACAACTATTCTCAATTGATTTTGCGGGTGTATATGCTGGGATGGCAGCAGATGCTGTCGGGGAGGCCTACTGTAGCACAGACTCGTGCGAGGTAAAGCTAATTATCGCTAATCAGTAGTCACAACTAATCTATGTGATATAATAATCACATGATTAAAAATAAAACAACTACTAGGTTATGCAGGCTATGCAAAATTGATAAGCCACTTGATGACTATTATAAAACTAATAGGACTAAAGATGGAAGACGTTCGAGATGTATAGCCTGCATGACCAACGGTAAGCCACCAGGGCCAGTTCCAATGGACCCACTAACTAGATATACGGTAAACGAACGCGGGTGTTGGATTTGGTCCGGTGCGGTGCACCCTTCTGGTTATGGCCAAGTAAAGTGGAAAGGCAAGTCAACGGTGGCTCATCGTGTAACCTATTCGCTAATTAAAGGTGAGATTCCAGAGGGTCTAATTCTTGACCACTTATGCAGCGTAAAGCTTTGCGTAAACCCAGAGCATTTAGAACCGGTAACTTACAAGGTGAATACTCAAAGGGCGTGGGATAGAAATCATTGCGGAACCTGTACATGTAATCTGATATAATAGAATAGCGACATCTTCCCTCCTTAGATGTTGCTCCGCCAAAGCCCCCGTCGAGCATTTATCGCTCCGGGGGTTTTGTGCGTTTTAGGGATAGATAAGATAGAATAGAGTATATGGCCATTTACTTCCCAGACACAAATCTTCCGGTACAGTCACAGGACTGGACCGATAAAGTCGAGTCTGAAATCAAGAAGCTTGACAAAAAGACTGGTGGCGGTTCTGGTGCTCCGGGTTCAGATGGTAACGCTGGCGCTCAAGGCCCTCAAGGAGAACAAGGTCTACAGGGCTTACAAGGAGAACCGGGTGCACAAGGAGAACAAGGACTTACTGGCCCTCAGGGACCTCAAGGAGAGGTTGGACCTCAGGGAAACCAAGGTCTTACTGGAGCAACTGGCCCTCAAGGTGAACAGGGTATCCAGGGTTTACCTGGTGCGGATGGTCTCGACGGGGCTGACGGGGCTACTGGACCTATGGGTCCGCAAGGAATTCAGGGCGAGACTGGACCTCAAGGCATTCAGGGTAATACAGGCGCAACTGGTCCGATGGGACCTCAGGGACCTGCTGGAATTGATGGTAGCGACGGTGCAGATGGCGCTACTGGTCCAATGGGACCTCAAGGTCCTCAGGGTGCTACGGGTGCGACGGGTGCTACTGGCCCTCAGGGTCTTACCGGCCTATCGGCGTATCAAGTTGCACAGGTTAATGGTTTTCTTGGAACTGAGCCGGAATGGCTAGCCTCACTAGAGGGTGCTGACGGGGCTGCTGGTCCTGCTGGAGCTGATGGTGCGACTGGACCTGCGGGTGCTGATGGCGCTCAAGGAATTCAGGGTATCCAAGGCATCCAAGGCGAACAAGGCATTCAAGGAATCCAAGGTGAAACTGGACCAAGCGGTCCAACGGGCCCAGCGGGTGCTAATGGGGCTGATGGCGCAACTGGACCACAAGGTCCACAGGGATTCGCAGGAGCTGACGGAGCCGATGGTCCTCAGGGGCCTCAGGGTCCAGCAGGTGAAGACGGTCGCTACATAGTTTCAACTACAGCGCCAACTGGCGCAGTAGAGGGCGACGTGTGGTTTGATTCAACAATTGGTCGAACTTTTATTTACTATGATTCATTCTGGGTTGAAGCAAATCCAAACCAGATTGGACCAGAGGGACCAGCAGGTGCTACTGGACCCGCGGGCGCTGCTGGCCCCGGTGTTGCTATTGGCGGTACTGCCGGTCAGATTCTTACAAAGGTCAATGGCACCGATTACAACACCGCTTGGACCGCACAATCTGCGCTGACTATCGCTCAGTCACAGGTTACCGGTCTAGATACTGCGCTTGCTGGTAAAGCCGCCTCTTCACATACGCATACAACCGCTGAGGTTGTAGGGCTAGATACATCGCTTGGCTTACTTGCCCCAAAAGCATCGCCCACCTTTACTGGCATTGTATCAACATCTAAAATTGTAAGCACCGCAGCTAACGCATCTACTACTCCATTATTGATTCAAGGTGCAGCCAGCCAAACCGCAAATACTTTTGAAATTAAAAATAGTGCTGGCGCTACTACTACTTATGTAAGCCCAGATGGTACCCAACTTTATGTTGGTGCTAATGGTAACGCTTCTGGTGCTGTACAGATTGGTCATGCCGCCACAGGCAACCAGTATGCGTATGTTGACCTTGTTGGCGATACAACATATACAGACTACGGCGCTCGGTTTATCCGTGAGAATCAGGGCCCTAATGCGAATACATCACTCAGCCACAGGGGTACTGGTTCACTATATCTTCGCGCAGAGGATGCTGGTGGTGTAAGGATACAGACAGCTAGTGCTGACCGTCTATATATTGACTCTGGCGGCGTTGCTTGGTTCAACAACTTAATTGTTGCTAAACCTAACAATGGCGGCACTCTTGTCAATTCCAATGAGACTGGTGGCCTGTCGATTAGAAGCGCATCTGGCACTGACGCTGCCTCCATGTCGTTTCATCGTCCAGGCAGTTATGCTATTAATATGGGCCTTGACACGGACAACGGTTTTAAAATTGGTGGCTGGTCACAGGGTAGTAATCCATACCTACAAATGAATACATCTGGACATATGCGCTTGCCTTATCAGCCAGCAATTGTTCTTGATGGAAACTACTCTGCATGGGAAGTAAATACCGCCAATACCACTGTAAAGAGAATGTCGGATAGAGGCTCTTCTCGTGGCGGCTTCAGTTGGAACGCTACGAATGGTAGACTAACTGTGCCTGTTACTGGATGGTATGCCATGACATACATCACATATCAGCAAGGCAATACAACTCAGCGACTACACCTACGTAAGAATGATGGCTCATTTGCAATGCGCCACTTCTACCAATCTGGCGCAGATGGACAATGTATGATTTATGGTATGGTTTACGCAAACGCAAATGACTGGCTTGATGTATACTTAGAGTATGCAACAAATAGTTATTATGGACCAAACCACAGTTTTGCAACAGTTCACTTCTTAGGATAAAAATGAAAATTATAGTAAATCTTACAGATGCACAGTACAAGGCTCTTGCTTATGTTGCGGTTGACCCTGCTGACTGGATTCAAAACGCAGCTGAAGTTCGAGCAACTGCCGCTATGGAAGAAATCTTTCAGGATGAAGTCAAAGCAGCACTTGCAGACCCAAATACTAAAAGTATTCCAGCAGACCGTGAAGCAGTAGTACTAGCATCTACACTTCTATCTGCAGCAGAGCGTCAAGAAGCTTTTCAGGCATCCGCACAAACGCCAAACTCTGTAAGCGTTGAATAATGCCAGCAATTGACTTCCCATCATCACCCACACTTGGCCAGCAGTTTACCGCCGCTAACCGAATCTGGGAGTGGAACTCCTATGCGTGGATTGCTGTGACTACTTCAAATATTATTGATGGCGGAACTGCCTAAGTCTGATAGAATAGAGATACAATGGCTAATGAACTCCCATCAAATGTAGGCTACGGCACAGTTACCGGACGCTTTCTTCTTGCATACTCGGACAGCGCAGATGGCGACCTGTACCCAGATGGCGCTCCTGCCAAGGGTTCAATTCTATTTACGCCATCTCCTAACTACGTCAAGAATGCCAGCGCATCTCCTGCGCCAGTAACTATTCTTCCGGCTACAATTTCATGCGACCTAGACTCAGAAGGCTATCTTCTAGGTTATACCGGCACCCGCGGTGTGCGACTTGTTGCAACTGATGATGTCGATAATAATCCGGTTGACTGGACTTGGAAAGTTACTTTCCGCCTAACCGACGCTGATGGAACTCCAACCCGTGGCATTCCAGATTTCAGCTTTGAACTGCCTCAGGGCACCACGGTTGACCTTACAACCGCAATGCCAGTTACGGATGCAAATGGAACTTATTATTTAGTTGGTCCAGCAGGTCCGGCAAACGTGCTAAGCGTTTCCAGTACAACCACCGGGGCACCAGGCACCGATGCATCAGTTACCATATCGGGAACGTCACCCGAACAATCTTTGGCATTTACGGTTCCACGTGGAGCGGTCGGTGCTACTGGAACTGCTGCTACAATAAACGTTGGAACTGTGACTACTGGAGCCGCTGGCTCTAGTGCATCCGTAATTAACTCTGGTACAACCGCTGCTGCGATATTTGATATTACAATCCCACGCGGTGATAAGGGCGAAAAGGGGGACACTGGTGAAACAGGTGCCACTGGCCCAACTGGCGCTACCGGTCTAAACTGGCAAGGCGTTTGGTCCAATACTACTGACTACGTAAATGATGATGCTGTTTACTACAATAATTCTTCTTGGTTTGCTTCGGGTGACCCAACCGTTGGCGAAGAACCAACTCTTAGCGCAACCCACTGGATGCCGCTCGCCCTTCAGGGTGCAACTGGAGCAACTGGTGCGACAGGCCCACAAGGTCCACAGGGTATACAGGGTGAACCAGGTAACCTAGGTGACCTAGCAGGTGTTTTGCCAATTACCTATGTCGGCTCTACAATCGGTTTCGACCCAACCTACATCTCGTTCATTGACGGAGGAACTGCCTAATGCCTGTGCAGACTGTAATTAAAGTACGCCGCGATACGGCCGCTAACTGGATTTCAACTAACCCAACACCTGCATCTGGTGAGATGGGTCTTGAAACAGATACCAACCTATTTAAATTTGGTAATGGTACTGACACCTGGACCGCACTTGCATACTCAAGTAGCTCCCGCACAACCCAGATTGCAAAGAACGACACTGGCAGTTCTGTAACTAAAGGCCAAGTTGTTTATATATCTGGCGCTAATGGCGCAAATGCATTGTTCTCACTTGCTGATGCTGACTCAGAAGCAACATCAAGCAAGACGGTTGGCCTATTAGCTCAAGACCTAGCAGTCAATGGCATTGGCGTTATTGTTACTGAGGGTTTGTTATCTGGTGTAAATACTGGCACTGCTACTGCTGGTCAGTCTGTGTGGTTGTCTTCAACCGCTGGTGGCTTTGTTTTTAATGCCCCACCCGCAAAGCCGGCCCACTCTGTGTATCTTGGCGTTGTTACTCGTGCACACGCTACTGAGGGTGAAATCCTTATTAAGGTGCAGAATGGTTACGAGCTAAATGAGCTTCACGATGTGAACGCTGGCTCACCCGCTGATAATAACGTTCTTGCATGGGATTCTGCAACTTCAATGTGGATTAACCAAACTGCTGCAGATGCCGGCCTAGCGCCAACTGCGTCGCCTACCTTTACTGGCACCGTAACTACACCATTGACAACTGCAGGGTTTGTAAAGACTTCTGCTGGCGGTGTTCTCTCAAGTTCTGCTGCAGTTGCCCAGTCTGATGTTACAAGCCTAACGACTGACTTGGCTGGTAAAGCTTCTCTTTATGCTGCGGTACTTGCAACCAACGTAAACCTTGATAACTATACTATCCCGGGAGCTTACGACTCGCAATCGGGTACTGGAACAAACTTCCCTGTTACTCAACCCGGAATGCTAACTGTTAAAAAGGCCAGCACCGGTGGCACTATATATCAGACCTACCAAACTTGGGCAAACGGTAATAACCGCCTATACTGGCGCGGTTGGGAAACTAACGTAGGCTGGTCGCCTTGGCGACAAGTGCAAATTGCTGGGAGCCAGATTAGCACCATTTCTGACTATACCACTACGTATGGTGCTGAGGTTGGCGCAACTATTGTATCGACAGCTGCGGCAATTACTGTAACATTAAAAAACTACTCGCTAAGCATTGGCGACCGTATTGACTTTATTCAGCAGGGCTCTGGGCAAATAACTTTCACTGCCCCTAACGGAACCCTGCTATCGGCTGGCAACAAGTTAAAGACTGCTGGACAGTATTCTGCGGCAACGGTATATTGCGTTGCTTACGGTACATTTATCCTAATCGGAGACTTGGCGGCATGAGCCCAATCCCTCTTGGTATTTTAGCTGCATCTGCCAAAAAACTACCTATCGTATCTGGCGGAACGCTTTACAGTGACGCTACTTATTACTATCGTAAATTCACCGGTAATGGCACGTTGTCTGTTTCTATTGCACCTATATATATGGACATTCTCATGGTTGGCGGTGGCGGTGGTGGCTCCCACGGTTCAGGTTCAAGTTCAAGCGGTGGTGGTGGTGGTGCAGGAGAAGTAAGGTATGCTTCCAACTACATAATTGGAATAAACTCCTATTCAATCGTAATCGGTGGCGGCGGTGCCGGCGCAACAGTTCAATATTCAGGAAGCGCAAACGGAGCAAATTCAACTTTCGGGTCAATAACAGGCGCTATTGGTGGCGGTGGTTCCGGAAGTCCAAACAACGCAGCTGGTAGCGGAAATGGTTATGACGGCGGCTCCGGTGGTGGCGCTGGCGGAAATAGCAACTTTACTTTTTATGGTGGAACTGGAACCGCTGGATTTAATGGCGGTGGCGGAAACCTAACTAATAAGGGTTCCGGTGGTGGTGGCGCTGGCGGCGTCGGTGGTTCCGCTTCTCAGGCTGCTGGTGCTGGTAACGGCGGCATAGGAACAGCAAGCTTCTCAACTTGGGCTTCTGTAACTGGTTCTGGTGCATCTGGATACTTCGCCGGTGGTGGTGGCGGTGGCCCATACTACAGCGCTGGAGGTGCTGGCGGAACTGGTGGTGGTGGAACCGGTGGTGGACTAAACGGTGCAGGAACAACAATTACCGGAACCGCTGGAACCGCAAATACCGGCGGTGGCGGTGGTGGTGTTTATAACATTGGAAACGGCCTCTCTGGCGGTTCAGGAATTATAATTGTTCGTTACACTCGTGCATCGGTAGGTGGATAATGGCTCATTGGGCAGAAATAGACGAAAACAATATTGTTATCCGTGTAACAGTTGGAGATAATGATGACCCTAATGGTGATGAAGGTTACCAGTGGTTGATTGACAATCTTGGCGGCGCATGGATTAAGACCTCCTATAACGGCACTATTCGTAAAAACTTTGCTGGTATTGGCTACGCCTACGATGAAGCACTTGATGCTTTTATTCCGCCTCAGCCGTTTGCATCTTGGCTTCTTGATGAAGTAACATGCCAGTGGAATGCTCCAATTGCCTATCCGACAGATGACCTACCTTACGATTGGGATGAAGATACTTTATCGTGGCAACAAATTGAACCCCAGCAGCCTGTTGAATAAGATAGAATAGACTTATGCCTACGATTCCAGACGTGACACCACCGGACTATTCAACAGTAGTTGGACAGATTCGTTTACTTATTCCAGATGTTGAGCAACTAGACAACCTTGCGGACCCACTTGCTGGTGTTTCATATGTTTTCAGCGACGCACAGGTGCAAGCATTCCTGACTCTTTATGGTAACAACGTTAAGAAGGCTGCAGCTCAGGCTAAACTTGTACTTGCAACATCTGAAGCATTGATTAACAAGGTTATTCGTACCTCAGACTATACTACCGATGGCGCTAAGCTTGGTGCTGAACTTCGTGCACAGGCTAAACAACTTCGTGATGAAGCAGCGCAGGATGACCTAGTAGAGCAATATGACTCGTCGTTCTCTGTTGTTGGTTACACTACTAAGTGGGATAACTCTTGGCTTTAAACACTCGCGGCGCGATTGACCCTCGGTGGACTACCCACAACCGAGGTGTTCTTCGCGCTTTGCAGCTTGCTACAGTTGATATCTTTAACCAAGGTTCAACCTCGCAGGTTTACGATGCTGTAAGCAATACTTGGACCGGCAACGCCACTACCCTGTATACTGGTCCTGCTCGCATCCAGCAGTTAAACTCAGTTAGCGAAACTGCAGAGAACTACAACCCAACATTCCTCAAGACTGTCCGTGTGCAAATCGAAGCAACTGCTGTTGACATTCGCCCAAATGACCGTATGCGTGTTACCGCTTGTGCAACCAATGAATCGTTGAAGAACTTTATTTATGTTGTTACCGATGTCTTGAATTCAAGCAATGCTTGGGAGAAGACCCTTCTGTGCAGAGTCGACACAGAACTAGACCCTACGGCAATCTAATGGCTGGCAAGAGCGCGGATAGATTTCCACGACTTCGAACATCTGGACCTGGATACGAAACTAGCGGTAAGTGGGCTTTTGATAGTACCGTTACCATTGAGTTTGATTACAGCGACCTTGATGTAAAGTCTCGTGATGTAAAAAAAGCCGTGTCAGACTTCTCTCAATACGTCTACAACCTAGATAAAAAGTATGGCGTTAAAAAAGCCAGCACCAACATCTCATTTGATGTTTCGCCAAACTCAGCTAATGAAATTGCAGGTAGTGGTGGCTACCGTGGTAGCAGAACTAAAATTGGTTTTCCACTGCTTGCAGATGGTCTAAGAATTCAACAGGTGCTCAAAGATGAGATGCCCAGCATTGGTCAAGATGGTCGTGACATTATGCGTAAGTACGCCAACCGTCGCGAGACTGGCCGCATGAATGAAAGCATCCGCTACAATACTCGTGCACGTAGCAATAAGTATGTAGTCAACATTGGTTGGACTGAACTCTGGTACAAGTACTTCGGATTCCAAGAGAATGGTACTCGCAAGGGAATTAGACCAATGCATTCTGTCATTAGAACTTATATGCAGATGCTTCCAAAAGTTCAGAACTATACCTCTCGTCTATACCGTGCATATGCTCGTGGCGACGGAAACTTCTTAGGCGGAAAGGGACCTAAATACTAATGAGCCTTAATCTACTTGCTGTGCAGGACCAGATTGCAGCAAAACTTCGTGAACTTGCACAGGATGTCTATGAGACAACTGCACCTGAGGATTCAAAGTTGCGCTTCGACGACACTGGCATGATTCTCCCTTATATTGTTATTGAGTATTCTGACATGTACGAGAATGCTCTTGCTAACGGAATCCTATCTACAATTTATGATGTGAAAGCATCATCGGTAATTGTTTCGTGCATCGCACCAACAGAGCGTTCATCACGCCAGGTTGCTGGGCTTGTACGTGAAAAGCTGACTGGCTTTAAGCCAACAGACGCTGGCGAGCTTCGACTTGAAGCCGGTGGCACGGGCTACACTTCAGTAGACGCAAAGCCAAATCGCTATATTTCCGAACTGGCGTTCTCGTTTCCAGTGAACACAGTGTGGTAAAATAGAGATAGCATGGAAGGATTCTAATGGCTCTAGCAACCAACAAACGCACCGGTAAGACCGTGAGCGTTCCAGACCACTACATCGGTCACCCAGTTTTGGGCATTGACCTTGTTGCCGACGGCACCGAGGTTCAGGCTGCACCAAAGAAAGAAATGAAATACAAGAAGGAGCAGCCTGCTCCAGTGGTTGAGGTAGCAGAAGTGCTTCCTGAGCCAGAAATCAACATTGAAGAAGACAAGGAATAAAGCATGGCTACAAAGATGCTTCGCCCTAACGTTGGTATTTATGTTGCTGCCGCTGATGCGTTTGCTGACTGGAGCGCTCCTACGCTCACTGAAATCACTGCCGCAACCAAGGTATTCAACATCTCGCCAGCAGTTACTGACGACTACACCCTAAACATGACTGACTCGGCAACTGACACCTCTTTGGCTGTCGTTGACAACGCTTCAGTTTCAACCCCAACCTACTACAACTACGAGGCATCTCTTGACGGTTTCCGTGACGAGAACGCTTCAGCGACTTCAGTTTACAACAAGTTCCGCGACTTGTTTGCTGCTGCTGACGTAAAGTACTACCTTATCAAGCGCGTTGGTAAGCTACACGATGCAGCGTTCGAGGCTGGCGACGAGATTTCAATCTACGGCGTTAAGACCGACTTCCCTGTTGACATCGTTGGCGATGGCGAAATGCTGCGTATTGGTGCTCGCTTCTTGACCACTGGTGAAGTAAAGGTTAACGTTGCTGTTGGCGCTGGAACCGCAGGTTCTGGTCCAGCTCTTGCTGCCACCGTTGGTACCAAGTCAACCTCAAACGGTAAGATTAAGGTTTGGTGGGTTCCATCTGCCAACGTTACCGGAACCGAAGACGCATGGATTGCTGCTCCGGACATCTCTGACTTGGCCGCTGCTGGTTCTGTAGACCTAACTCAGGCAATTGCTTGGGATGGTTACGAGCTTGGTGCAACCGACTCAAACAAGATTGACGACCGTGGAATCATTGACACTGGTGCTGTACAGGAGCGTGGCTTCGCACAGTTCGCAGGTTCATTGACCTTCTTCCGTGGCGTTACCTCAGAGACCACTGGCGCTTACTACAACGCCTTTGAGACCTTCAAGGCTGCTACTGATGGCTCACGCCCTCAGGGCTTCCTAGTAACCCGTATCGGCGTTCCAGCTACTACTGCAGTTGCTGCAGCTCAGAAGCTAAACGTTTTCAAGTTCATCGCTGACGCAGTGATGGACAACACTGAGGGTGAAGACTCTGTGAAGTTCATGGTTAACTTCCAGCCTCAGGGTAAACTCGGTGTGAATGTTGCTGCTGTAGCATAACATCTGATATACTGTCCTGGAGAGGGTTTTGCGCCCATTCGCCCTCTCCAGGACTTTTTCATCTCTATGGGCGTAAACGAAAGGCGCAAACATGACAGATAACGTAGTTGACCTCGCAACAGAGGCACAGAAACGCGGCAAGTTTAATCTTGCTGACACAATTAAGGGTCGCGGTTTCCCAGAGAAATCAGTAGACGTTTACCTTGACGCAAGTTCTGCTTATGAGCTTGAAGAGCTGAACAGGGTAATGAACGATGAAACTGACCCAACAAAACTTGCAGTTCTCGAAGAGCAGGCTGCCGAACTAAAGAAGAAGATTGTAGACTCTCGTCTCACCTTCCACATGCGTGGCGTTAGCCAGCACTCAGTTGAGTATGTCACCGAAGAAGCCGACAAACTATACCCTGACCTATCGGACGGCGTTGAGGACCCTAACTGGATTCGCCACTACCTTGCTGCTCTAGTAGCAAAAAACATCTACAAGGTAACCGATGCTGAAGGCAACGAAGACGAGAGCAAGTTCACCACCGAAGAGATTCTTGAACTTCGTGGCGCTCTTCCAATTGACGCATGGAGCATTCTTGTTGACACCATGCAGAAGCTGACACTTGCCTCATCTTACTTTGATGCCATTACGGATGCAGGTTTTTTACCGAAGTCCTAACATGGGAGGGTAATCGTCAATACGTAACGGCTATTAAAGCAGCCATTACAGCGGGTATCCGTCCGGTCGCTATGCTGTTCCATGAGCAGCCTAGCGACCCTTGGACCCGTTTTGACTTCATGCTCCTTGAGGCGTACCAAATGTTGCAAGACGAAACATGCAACGAGTGTGGAAACCCTATCTGGGTGTGCAGAAATGAAAGTGCCACCAACGTTGGCTTTAAAGTCAAGGTTGCAAAATGCTTTGCCAAAGCAGAGCTAGACAAGTGGAACGAAAAAGAAGAAAAGAAGAAGTCGTCGAAGAAGGCATACGGGCAATACCCTTATGTTGTGCCCTATACATATGACGATGAACCGCTTCCAAGTAGAGAATCTTATTACAGGAGCCTGTCGGAATAACGTTCCGATAAGATAAAATAATAGGAGATAACAATACTTAGGCGGTATAACTTTGGAAATTAGAGCGAAACTATCTCTCGCTGTAAATGACTTCAAGTCCGGGCTGGATACAGCCAAGAAGGAACTTGACTCATTTGGCACGAGCGGCTCCAAGTTCAACTCTAAGTTCGCAAAGGATGTACGCAGTTCGTTTGACCAGCTTGGTCCGAACATTAAGCGCAGTAGGCGTGAAATTAGCCGCGAGTTCGACGGCATCGGCAAAGACATTAAGTCTTCGGTAAAGAACTCTCTCGGTAACGTGTGGACCCCAATGCAGCAGGGGTTCTCTAAGGCTACCGCAAAGATTGCAGTAAACTCATCTGTTGTTGGTGGTTTCTTCCGCAACATGACTAAGAGCGCTGCTGAAAACGCTAAGGCAATTGATGCCTACACTGAACGTAATTCTCGCAACCGTATTATTGGCGCACAGCGGGCAGCCGACTTTGAGGCTCGTGTAGCCCAGGCTAATCGTCGTATTGATAAAGGCACAATGCGTGAGCAATATGGCGCTAAGTCTTTCAACGCTGGAAGCACCGCTGGCCTACCAGCTGCACGTTCTGGTTCTGCAGGAAATAGAAAACCAGAACTTGAATATACAAAATGGTTTGAAAATGAACTTAAGGGTCGCCTAGGCCTAGGAATTAAGCATGAAGCATCTTACCTAGCTAGAAAGGTAGCATCTTCATCTAAGCAACTTGCTTCAGAGACTAAATACAATGCTCAGATTGCAGCAATGTGGACTCGTGAAAACGCAAAGCGAGTTGCTGGAGATGCTAAGGCCAGCGCTCAAATTGCGGGTCTATGGGTCGCCTCAAGAGCAAAACAAGCTGTTGCTGATGCAAAGTACAATCGCGACTATAAGGCTCTTCAGCGTGACAGCTTTGCACAGAAATTTAATGACCCTGCATTTGAAAAGAACATGGCCTCAACTCGCTATGCTCTTTATGATGTTGGTCAGCGGTTTATTGCGTTTGGTACTGCCGTTGCTGCATCGCTTGGTCAGGCCGTCATGGCTTCCGCTAAGTTCGAGTCTGCGTTTACCTCAGTAGAGCGCACTTCTGGCGTTACTGGTGCCGCGGTGGGAGAACTTCGTAAGCAACTGCTAGACCTTTCGACTACTATTCCTGTGTCGTTTGACCAGATTGCACAAATTGCAACCCTTGGTGCACAGATGGGTATTGCTGCTGACTCTCTAGACGCATTCTCATCAACTGTTGCAAAGTTCGCTGCTATTACTGGTATCAGCGTTGATGAGGTTGCACAATCATTTGGCCGCCTTGGCCAGTTGATGGGTGTTCCAGCCTCTAAGTTTGAAAATCTATCATCTGCAATTACTTTCGCTGGCTCTAATGCTGTTGCTACGGATAAAGAAGTCCTTGCAATGTCAGAGTCTATTGCAGCAGCATCAACCCAGGCTGGCTACAGTGCCGACCAAGTTATTGGTCTATCAACTGCACTTGCCTCGCTAAAGGTTCGTCCAGAAGAAGCACGTGGTGTTATTGTGCGCCTATTCAGGGAGATTGACCTACAGACAACTACTAGTGGTAAGAGACTTCAGGACTTCTCTAAGGTAATGAAGATGTCTACCGAAGACACTAAGGCGCTGTGGAAGTCTGACCCAAGCAAGTTCTTTACTAGCTTTATTTCTGGTGCTAAGGCTGCTGGAAACCTAAACGAGGTAATCACCTCTCTTGGTATCACTAACTCTCGCGAGCTAAACGTTATTCAGCGTCTTGCTGGTAGCCAAGACATGCTAGCAAAATCTCTTGAAGATGCTCGCAAGCAGTACCTACTTGGAACTTACGCACAGGATTCATACAACAAGGTAGCAGATGACCTAGCATCTAAGACCAAGGTTCTTCAGAATACTTTTGAGCGTCTATCTGCTAGCATCGGCGACAGCATGAGCGTTGCTGTGAAGTTCATTGTTGACAAGTTAAAGATTGTTCTTGACTTCCTAGTTGGACTACCTAGCCCAGTTAAGTTTGCTGGTGCAGCAATTGCAATTCTTGCAGCAACTGCAACATTGTTGTTCGGTGGCCTTGCTATGGGTATTGCTGGATTGCTTGCGATGAAGCTCGCGTTCAACAACCTTGGTAAGGCTGGAGCAGAAGCCAGCATTAGCATTGCAACCTTTAGGGCGCTTCTAAGGTCAATGACGGCAGAGTCTGGTCTTGCCGGTGGCGCACTCGGGCTACTTGGCGTAAAGGCAAATAGTGCTGCTGCCGGTTTCCGTATTGCTGGAATGTCAGCAAAGGCTTTCCAGCTCAGCCTTGGCGCTATTGGTCTTGCGCTCGTTGTGGCAACCAGCCTATTCGAAGTATTCTCAAATGCAAACAAAGAATCTGCTGATAGCCTAGATAAATTCGGTAATGCAACGCTAGAGGCAAATGGCGGTATGACTGAATTCCTAGCCGCAATCAACAAGGATACTGAGGCTGCTGCAAAGGGCGCTGGCTCACTTGGTAAACTTACATTTGTAATGAGCGACACTGCCGTTGCTGCTGCAAAACTAGAGGCAAGTAACCTCAAGACCGCAGAGTCTGTAGATGCACTTGTAACCGGCGTGGCAGACGGCTCGCTTGCGATTGGTGACTTGGCTGGTGCTACCGATACCAATACCACAGCGCAGGATTCAAACAATGCTTCTGTGCAGACTGGTATTGACTTGCAAAAAGAGCAGGTCAAGCAGATGGGTCGCGCTACTGCAGCTTTCCTAATCCAGGCTGCTGCTAAGTATTCTGATGGTGAAGGTGTCAAGAACTTCTTTGTTCAGCAAACTGAAGATAAAGAAATCACCGCTGCAGCAGAAGCGCTTGGATTCAATATTTCTGATGCCGTTAATGCGGGTCTGAAAAAGCCAGGCACTGGAACCGCAGAGTACGTTAACAAGCTAAAGTCACAGTGGACCGAACTCTCGGATATTGTTAGAAGCAACTTTGGAACAAAGGCTGGTGTAATTTCACCAGCGCTATCTGCAGAGCTAGACAATTTTGCTTCAAAGAATAAGCTTACAAAAGAGCAGGTTGCTTCACTCTCGGAGTACATTAAGCAAAATGGTCAGTACCTTGGCGACCTCCCTCAATACTACGACAAGTGGGCAACTGCTAACGATGGAACTTTGGTAGCAACCAAGAACAACATTCAAGCAACTGACAAGATGAATGAAGTTCTACAAAACATTCCAGGTGCCACACAAGAAGCTGGCGACGGAATTGAATCACTAGAAGGTCAACTCCAGAACTACATCAACACTCTTACTGACCCTGCAATTACTGGCAATGCGGCAGTTGACGCTTTTGAGGGTGTTGCAGCTGGCGCTAAGGCATCTGATGGTTCAATCAAGGGTTTCTCTAAAAACTCTCGCAAGAACATGTCTGACTGGAAGTCATTCATGGACTCTGCTCTGAAGGCTGGAATTGCTGAGGGCAATGCGTTTACTGGCGCAGTTGGCCGTATGGCTGCTGCCCTCATTGTGCTTAAGGGTGCTGGAAAAGATACCTCTGGTCAGTTTGCTATGATGATGAGCATTATCGGTAGCAACCTATCTCAACTTGGAGCCGACTATGCTGGTCTAAACATTGCGCTTAGTGGAACCAAGGACCTTAACGGTGCATTGAAGGCTGTTGATACTTGGCTTGCAAATAACAAGACCGCAGCCCAAGCAGTCCTCGATACTGTGAATAACCTACGTGCAGCACTTGCTGGCGGAACGTTTATTCCAGAATTTACTAGCACGTTTAAAGAAGTAGAAGTTACTGCAACTAAAGCCAAGACTGCTATTGAAAAGATGTCTGAAGCGCTTGACAAGTTATTTGAGAAGTTCAATCGCAAGATAAACCTAGAGGCCGCTTTTGACTCACTTGGTGCTTCGATGGCTAAGAACAAAAAGAACTTTAGCATCTTTACCGAAGAGGGTCGCTCTAATATCACCGCTCTTCAGGATGTAATCAAGAACCTAGCGGTAAACTCAAATGGTAACAACCAGATGCTAGCAAACAGCCTTGCATCTCTAAAGGTCTCTTTTGCTAGACTTGGTATAACTGGTGGAACTGCAATTAACTTGATTAACCTAGCCCTTAAGGGTACTGGGAAGTCTGGTAAGATTATTGCTTCTGAGGTTAAGTCTGCACTTGGCAGCATCAAGGGCTCACTAACTAAGACCATCGCCGAAGAAACCAAAAAGTCAATCCGACTAATTGGTGACTACGTTAGCGACATGCGTGGTATTTTGGATGATGCCTTCAATAACCGTTACGGCAAGGTAGTTGCACTTGATGAGATTACCTCTGCTTGGTTAGACATGAAGGATGCTGCTTACGGCGCAGCCAAGACAATCAATGACGCACAGGCTGCAATTGCCAGCATTCGTGCAGATAGTAAGATTCTTGAGTATCAGCTTTCAGTTGCAATCAAGTACGGTGACACTAAGCGAGCAGATGCTATTCGTGCAAAGCTTGCCGAGTCAAACGCTAAGATTGCCGAAGAAGAGGGCAAGATTTGGGAAGCGACCCAGGCTAGCAGTAGAGCCCTAAAGGGAGACTCGAAGGCCGCCATCGAAAACCGCGCCAAGATGCGCGACCTTGTGCAGACCTACACCTCTTACTTGACTACTCTCGCTGAAGCTGGAATGTCTAGCGAAGACCTGAAGAAGCAGGCTGCTTCTATGTCTGAAGAGTTTGTTAAGCAAGGTAAGTCACTTGGCTTTGCAGAAGAAGACCTATTATCTTACACTAACGCAATGTCTGGCGACTTCACTAAGGTTGTTGACAAGTTGCCACGCGACTTCACTTTGAACGTGGAGACCGACCCTGCACTTCGTGCAATCGAGTCATTCGTTCTAAAGGCAAACGAAGAGCTCGCTAAGATTAGCGTACAAACAAGTCCAACCGTTGTGCCTACCACCACAATTAGCGGCCAAAACGAATCTGGTCAACTTGGTTACTACACCAGCGATGGCAAGTTCGTTCTTGGCAAGACTGGAATCGTTCCAACCGCTGCTGCTAAGAAGGCCTACCACAACGCCGAGGACATCGTAAACCTTAAGAAGGGTACTGCTGCACAGATTGCAGCTGCTCAAAAGTCAATCTCTTGGTTCGAGACTAAGTATGGCTTTGGTTACAACAAGGGTGGTCTGGTTACTGGTTCCGGAAGTGGAACTAGCGACTCAATCCCAGCACGTCTATCAAATGGTGAGTACGTTGTAAAGGCTAACGCTGTATCTCGTTACGGTGTTGACTTTATGAACTCACTAAACCAGATGAGAGTTGCTCGACCAATGCCTTCTGCTGGAGTTGGAAATGCTTCTATGGGCTCGTCTGTGGTATACTTGAGTCCAGAGGACCGCCAGTTGCTTCGTGCTGCTGTTGACCGTCCGATTGCTCTGTACACAGAGAACGCTAAGATTGCACAATCAGCAAACGCAGGAAACGTAGTGCTTGCTCAGAGAGGTTCTAACTAATGGCTGGTCTGATTTATTTCGGAACTAAGGATAAGCAGTCCTGGATTAAGGCACCTCTATCGGGCATGAAAGCCGACCTAGTGGGCTGGAGCTCCGAAACCCAACTCTTGAATGGTCGTGCTTTTGTGAAGCGCTCACGAGGCGCTCACCGCCGTTTTGACGCATCTTGGGTTGGCTCTTACAATGCAAATGAAGAGGCTTCTCTACAGCACATTGTAAACTATGCAACTGGTTTGTACGGAGATGGTCCGTACTACTTCGTTGACCCATTTGCTTCTAATCAAAACATTATGCCACCACACTGGGCTGCCCCAATGCTGACTCAAAAGGATTGGCCAGAGCTAACTAACCAGTACTCACCAGCCTTTGTATCTGCAACAGTAGCAAACGACTACCCGTCGAAATACATTGAGTATTCAACTTTGGACAACTTTGTTTCAGAGCGTAAAGTAACCTTGATTATTCCCGCAGGATACAAGTTGCACTTCGGTTGGCATGGTCCAGCTTCCGGCTCAACTTCAGGCGTTCGCATCGTACCTTACAAGCGAGCCGATGGAACCGCCGACACCGCACTAAATCCAGCCAAGATTGTTGCTGGTGGCTCTGTGCGTACAAACACAAACATCAACGGAACAACATACTCTCACGTCGAAATCTTCCTAGCAACTACTGCTGCATCTACATTGCAGATTACTGGAATGATTGCACAGATTCTTCCAGCAACATCGTCGGTTGCTTCTGGTGGCTTTATTGTTGGCAAAGGAACTACTGGTCTTGAGTTCGCTCAGATGCCAACGATTGAATACATGACCTCAACAATAAATAGCGGACAGATTGGTATGGCTACTTCCTGGGTAGAGGTTTAATATGGGCGTAAAAATTATAAACAATTCCGGCAACGGAAAGTTTGTTGACGACAGCATTATTGGCTGGAGTTACTCTGAGGAAGTCACCTCACTTGAGCCAAGTACGCTGAAAGGCGCAACTGGTCAAGTTAGCGTTCGTGGTATTGAGGTTGCTGCAGATAAAGACGGCGCAACTCACCCAAACACCAAGTTAATGATTAACAACGTAGTTACTTTGTTTGACGATGACTACGGCAACCTAGACCTACAGATTCGTGCTATCTCTACAAACGCTGGTGTTGCTACAATTACAGCAGACACGCTTCAGTGGCGCTTCAATGCCACTAGGACCGCCCTTCCTGTGCCCAACGCATCAGTGGCTGGAAACCTATTCAGTGCAATAGAATACTACTGTGGTCTTGTCGGTGCTGTTCCGAACATTTCCCCAGCATTGACTACCGAGTTGAGCGCAATTACTGTTTCATTTATTGGCTGGACTGGCAACCTTTGGGAGCACCTGAAGATGCTATGCTCTGCTGTAAGTGCAAGCAATTCAGTTACCTCTCCAATTGA
>JACCDQ010363176.1_pt1 | contig 53160 bp, 46 predicted proteins | sample 7446031 | NCBI WGS metagenome assembly JACCDQ01 (sample SAMN15323442, study PRJNA562643) | freshwater metagenome | isolation source: river surface water | place: USA:Blue River Watershed | collected 2017-08-17
ACTAAAAAGGAAAAGTCAGCAGTTGTTAAGAAGGCTAAAAAAGGTGGTGACATCGGTAAGCCAGGCAAGAACTTCGGCAAAGTAGCAGCAGCAGCTAAGAAAGGTGGTGCTAAAGATCCAAAGGCAGTTGCAGCAGCAGCTATGTGGAAGAACGTCAAAGAAGGCGTCAAGGTAGCAGAAGCAGCTAAGAAGGCCAACAAGGACTATGACGGTGATGGCAAGATTGAATCTGGCAAGGACGAACACGCTGGTTCAGTAGACAATGCTATCAAAGCATCCAAAGCTAAAAAGACTGTGAAAGAGTCAGCAGACTTTTCCCGTATGCAAGATCAATTAGCTCGTTTAAACCGTAGTGAGACACACGTTTTAAAAGAAAGCAGTGAAGCTGATCAAATCCGTGCATTAGCAAAGCTATTGGGATAATCCAATGGACATGAAGCGTATTCTACAGGCTCTTGATGGCGCTTCTACAAAGCCTGTAGAAGGCGCCAATGATATGGCGAAGTTCTTGGCAGTTGTTGCCAAGAATTCGTCTATTAAGCCTATTAATGAAGAAATCAACAATAATGCAGTGCTAAATGAGGGTGCAAATCCACATAAAGTATCATTGCCCGTGCAAATGGCAATGCAGCATTATCAAAAGCCACAGGCTGAAAAGCGTCAACGCCCAGCATTAATTGACAAATACTTCAAACAAGTTGAAGATGAATTTATTGCTGAAAGAACTCAAAAGCGTCAACTAATCAATCAATACGCCAGCACTATTGCTCAACGTGTGATGATGAAAGAAGGCAAAGAAAGCGAGTGGCACACTAGCCCAAGTGGTGCTAGAACTAATATGTCACCAGCTGATGACGATTACGAAATCAATTACGGTGCAGATGGTGCAGCAGCAAGCATGGATCACGAAGATACTGTGACCCTAGATATCCCATTGTTAATTCGTTTATTAGAATATGCTCGTGAAGATGCACGAACTGATATGGACCTGCACAATGTTGCGGAACAGTTAATTAAATTGGGTATCGATGGACGCACTTTGTCCATGGATGATTACGATGAGATCATGGGGGCTGAGGGGCCACCTGAACCTGTCGATGAAAGCAAAAAGATTAAGCCTAAGAAAAAAACCAGCCCATGTTGGACAGGTTACACACAATTAGGTATGCAACAAAAAGATGGTAAGACTGTTCCCAAGTGTGTAAAGCAACAGCATAGCCGAAAAGATTAAGCTAGGAAAAATAAAATGAACTTTCGTGATTTACTAAACAAAATTGCTGAAGCTGAACAAGCGACACCAGCAGCGGCTCCAGTTTGGACACCAAGTCCAGAACAAAAGACTTGGTTAGGTGGTGCTAACCAACAAGATCCTTACATTCTTACAAGAATGCCTGGACAAAAGCCACCAGTTAACTGGTTTACTGATCCAGCTGATCAAGAACTAGCAAAGAAACTGGGATTCCCTGCTGCACAAAAACCAGCAGCAGCGGCTACTGGTACTACAACTCCTGCACAAGCGGCAGCGGACGCACAATCTGCTGAAGGTGCAAAAGCAAAATTAGCTCAATTGAACGCATTGCTAGCCAAGTTAAAACCAGGTGAAAAGCGTACAGTTGATCAACTTAAAGCAACACAAGATATTGCCAAGTCAGGCTTTACTGGTGAAAGTATCGATGCAGATATTGCTCGTCAATTAATTGAAAGTTTCGGTTACACACAAGAACAACTAGACGAGTTGTCAATGCAAGACGTTGGTGACTTTGGTCGTGGTGCTTGGCAAGGTGCAACATTGGGTGCAGGTTCAAACATTGCAGCTGGTGCAAAATCACTGTTCAAGGGAACAAAATACAAAGACGAATTAGCTGGTGAATTGGCTGCTGACAAAGAAGCTTCTGCACGTAGCCCATGGGCATACGGTGCTGGCAACGTTGCTGGTGCTGTTGGTAGCAGCTTTGCTATTCCAGGTGCTGGTGTTGGTAACTTGGCAGCTCGCGGTGCAACAAAATTGGGTGCAAACGCACTTGGTCAAGGTGCTGCAAGAGTAGCTGGTCAAGTTGGTACAAACTTAGCAATCCAAAAGGGTGTTGATACTGCATTAGGCGCACACAACAAGGATGTTTTAGGTACTGGCAAACCAGCTGGTGCAAAAACTGGTACAACTGATCCAAGATTATCAAAATTACAAAAAGTTATCGGCGCCAACCCAGACGGTATTATGGGTCCAGAAACAAAACAAAAATTACAAGCATGGCAACAAGCCCAGGGCATTAAAGCTGACGGCATGCCAGGTCCAGAAACATATGGCAAGGCTGGTATCAAAGAATCAGCAGTTGAGCAATATGCTCGTTTACGTGATATGTTGACTGTTATGGAAACTGAACAACAAGCTGACGAAGGTGTTTGGAGTTCAGTTGCAAACTTGGGCAAGAACTTTGCCGGTGGTTTGAAGGGCTGGAACGTTGCTGGTCAAACAGCGGCAAAGGGTGCAGTTGATGCAGCTGGTAAGAAAATCGGTGGCCAAGCATTAAAGGCAACTGGTGCTGAAAGACTTGCTAACAAAGCCGGTAAAGCAGTTGCTGGTGCAGGCACAGCAGCAGCAGGTGCAGCAAGTAAAGTTGGTGGTGCAATTGCACGTAATCCAGTTAAGGCAGCATTGGGTACAGCAGCAGGTGCATACGGTCTAAGTCAAATGGGTGGCAGTGACGACCCACAAAAAGTTTCAGGTGCAGCAACTGGTTCAACAACTGGTGGGCAAGGTAAGGCTGATGCTGCGCCAGCAACTTCTGGTGATGCAGCAGAGTTGGATCAAGACGTGATGGCGCAAATCAGCGTGTTAATGGCTGAATTGGCCCAATACGATATTCCAGAAATCCAACAAGGTTTGGTACAAGCTAGACAACAATTGGCACAAATCACTGGTGATAAGAATATCGGATTAGCTGATAAACAGATGACTACTGCCACTACACCTGCAGCAAAGCCTGGGCTAACTCCACAACAGCAAGCTCAGAACGTTTTACAACCTGGTATGAACAAGTAATAAAACGATAACAAAAAAACGGCACTCTTTGTGCCGTTTTTTCACCTTAAAAATATCATAGGCATTGACGTTTAATACTAAGTACTTTAGAATAGGCACATTATAGGAGAAAAACATGGCAGGACGTTCATACGGACCAGAAGAGCAAAAGAAGCTCGAAAGGCTAATCAGCGAAGGCTCAACAGTTATGCGTGAAATTGAAGACTTGAAAGAGGGTCTCAAGGAAACAGTAAAAGCAGTTGCTGAAGAATTGCAAGTCAAACCAGCAGTTATCAACAAAGCAATTTCAATTGCACACAAGGGTAACTGGAGTGCTCATAACGAGGACTGGGAAGAAATTGAAGCAATTTTGGATATTACTAAACGTATCTAATAAATATTGCTGCTAAAAGGTAAGGCGGGCCATAAACCGCCAACTTGGTATTTTGCGAGCCGGAAGTCGCAATGGAGATTACAATTTAATGAGCTATGTAGATGCATGGTACGATCGTGACAATGATTTTGTCAGAGTCGTAGAACGCAATAATAAAGGTGAACGAGAATTTAAAGATTTTCCAATTCGTCCAACCTTTTATGTAAAAGACCCCAAGGGCAAACACGTTTCAATTCACGGCGAACCACTTAGCCGAATCGTGTGTAAAAGTACAAAGGAACTTCGTAAAGAGCAAGCCATTAACAGTGGCAAAGCAATCTATGAAGCTGACTTTAACCCAATTTTCGTTACACTTAGCGAAAACTTTATCAACCAAGACGCACCCAAACTTAATGTCGCATTTTTCGATATTGAGGTAGACTTCGATCCAGAGCGTGGATACGCATCACCAGATGATGCATTCATGCCAATTACTGCTATCGCTGTCTACCTACAATGGATGGAAACAATGGTGTGCTTGGCTATTCCTCCCAAGACATTGACCATGGAGGAAGCTAAAAAGCAAGTTGAAGAATTTCCCAACACAATGTTGTTTGACAACGAAGCAGATATGTTGGAAACATTCCTGGACTTGATTGTAGACGCTGACATTGTCAGTGGCTGGAACAGCGAAGGCTTCGATATTCCCTACACTGTTAACCGAGTAACCAAAGCATTGAGCAAAGAAGACACACGCAGAATGTGTTTGTTCAATCAATTTCCAAAACGTCGTGAATACGAAAAGTATGGAAAAGATGCTGTAACTTATGACTTGGTTGGCCGTGTACACCTGGACTATCTTGAACTATACCGCAAGTACACTTATGAAGAACGCCATAGCTACCGTTTGGATGCTATCGCTGAATACGAATTAGGTGATCGTAAAACGCAGTACGAGGGAACGCTGGATCAGTTATACAATAATGACTTTAAAACATTCATTGAATACAACAGACAAGACTGTGCGCTTCTTGATCGCCTAGACAAGAAGTTAAAATTTATTGACTTGGCCAACGCTATTGCACATGAAAACACCGTGTTGCTACAAACAACAATGGGCGCTGTTGCAGTTACTGAACAAGCCATTATCAACGAAGCACATCGCAGAGGCTTCCAAGTTCCCAATCGTAAAAAGATGGATGAACGTGATGACAGCCAAGCTGCTGGTGCGTATGTTGCATATCCAAAAGAAGGCCTGCAAGACTGGATTGGTTCACTGGATATTAACTCACTGTACCCATCAGCAATTCGCGCATTAAACATGGGGCCAGAAACTATTATTGGTCAACTACGCAGTGACCGCACTGATGCTTACATTGAAAACCAAATGGCAAAAGGCAAGAGCTTTGCAGCAGCATGGGAAGGAATGTTTGGTACGATTGAGTACGATGCAGTAATGGCGCAGGAGATTGGAACTGATATCACAATTGACTGGGAAGATGGATCAGTTGATGTTGTCAGTGCTGCTGAAGTTTATAGACTTATCTTTGAAAGCAACCAACCTTGGATGATCAGTGCCAACGGTACAATCTTTACCTACGAAAAAGAAGGTGTTATTCCAGGTTTGTTGAAGCGTTGGTATGCTGAACGTAAAGAAATGCAGGCCAAACTCAAAGAAGCAATCAAGGCAGGAAATAAAGTCGAAGAAGAATACTGGGACAAGCGTCAGTTGGTTAAGAAGATTAACTTGAACAGTTTGTACGGTGCTATTCTTAACAACGGCTGTCGATTCTTCGACAAACGTATTGGCCAATCAACTACATTAACTGGACGCCAAATCGTTAAGCACATGGCTGGCAAGGTTAATGAGATCATCACTGGTGAATACGATTACCGTGGTAAAGCAATTATCTACGGTGATACTGACTCCTGTTATTTCAGTGCGTACAGCACATTGAAAAAGGACATCGACAAGGGACTTATTCCATGGAATAAGGACACTGTTGTTACACTTTACGACCAAATTGGTGAGGAAGTTAACAACACATTCCCACAGTTTATGTTGGACACTTTCCATGTGCCCAAGACACGCGGTGAAGTTATCAAAGCTGGTCGTGAAATTGTCGGAACCAAAGCATTGTTTATTACCAAGAAGCGTTACTCAGTTCTTTACTATGATAAAGAAGGTAAGCGTAGTGACGTAGATGGCAAGCCAGGTAAGATCAAGGCCATGGGCTTGGACTTGAAGCGCAGTGATACACCAGAATTCATCCAGGACTTCCTAAGTGATGTTTTGGAAATGGTGCTAACTGGTGCTACTGAAGAATCAGTTTTGGAATTTATCACTGAGTTCCGTGGTAGATTCAAAGCTAGACCCGGTTGGGAAAAAGGATCTCCCAAACGTGCTAACAACATTACAGAATACCAAGCCAAGGAAACACGGCAGGGTAAAGCAAATATGCCAGGACACGTTCGTGCTAGTATCAACTGGAATACACTAAAGCGTATGTACGGTGACAAGTACAGCATGGGCATTACTGACGGTGCAAAAGTAATCGTTTGCAAACTAAAAGCAAACCCACTGGAGTACAGCAGTGTCGCATACCCAGTCGATGAACTTCGACTGCCACAATGGTTTAAGGATTTACCTTTTGACCACGCTGAAATGGAAGCAACAATTATCGATAAAAAGTTGGAAAACTTAATCGGTGTATTGAAGTGGAATATTTCCAGCACAAGCGAGAAAAATACTTTCAACAACCTGTTTGAATTCTAAATAATGGTTGAAAAAGTAATACAAAAACATTGACAATACAGTTGTCTATAGTAAAATAACACAATACGGAGATTTATATGAAAAACTTTTTACAGGACTTAGTTGCACACACACATTCACTAGGTTTCTTACCACTTGTTAAGGTATCTGCATCTGATACTGAAACTCTAATCGAAGCAATGGCAGAAGATCGCTCTGTCATCGTCAACGCAAAAACAAAGGCACCGGTTGGTGAATTTGAAGGCACATTTGGTATGCCTAACTTGAACAAATTGGACCTACACTTAAAGTGTCCAGAATACAAGGATAGTGCAGTTATTAATGTAACTACTGTACAAAAGGATGGCGCAGACACCCCATCAGGTCTACACTTTACAAACTCAACTGGTGACTACGAAAACGACTATCGTTTCATGAACCAAGACGTTATTAACGAAAAGTTGAAGTCAGTTAAGTTCAAGGGCGCAACTTGGGCTATTGACTTTACCCCAAGCGTTGCAAGCATTCAGCGTTTGAAGTATCAAGCAGCAGCACACAGTGAAGAAACTGTTTTCCAAGTTAAAACTGAAAACGATAACTTGATTTTTAGCTTTGGTGATGCAAGCACACACGCAGGTAGCTTTGTGTTCCAAGCAGGTGTTACTGGCAAGTTGAAGGGCAACTGGGAATGGCCAGTTAGTCAAGTACAAGCTATTCTAAATCTTGATGGTGACATCAACATGAAGATTAGTGACCAAGGTGCATTACAGATTACTGTTGACAGTGGTCTAGCAGAGTACAACTACATCCTACCAGCGTACACAAAGTAATATGACACTTGATCAAATCATTTACGCTACCTTGGTTTGGTCAGTGTTGTTGGCTATAGCATACAGCCATAGTGGTCTAGATAAAATCCGTGACTGCTATGGCTTGTACTTAACTAAAGAATACTGGACAAGCTATAACATTGTAGAGGCCTTGAGTTGGGGAGCCAAAGCATTTATAATCGTACCAGGCCTTATTTTTGGTCTGCAAATTTGGTGGTTGTACTTCCTCACACTTTTTACAAGTTTAACACTTATTTGGGCTAGCAATAAAAAACTACTCCCAAGCCTTGTTGCATTTAACACTATTTGGGCATGGATTAGTTGTATGGTTTTAGCTCAACATCTATTATAATATGGCAAAACGAGATAATTTAACTGACAAACAAAACGACTACGCTTTGTTCCTACCAGCACTTAGTGGCTTTTATGCCACATTTATTGGTAGACAACGAAACGAAGAGTACGTAGAAGCAAAGCGTCTACCTGACGGCATTACCGATATGGAGGAACTCAACTGGTTGAATCCAGATGTTGGTCTGTTCCCATACAAGTGGTCACTATACTCAGCTGGACACGCAAACTTGGACTTAACACAGCAAGACTGGAGTGAGGACATGGTCCGCACACGTCATCCAGATTCAGTCATTGTTGGTGACTCTGGTGGATTCCAGATTGCCAAGGGACAATGGCCAGGTAACTGGAGAGCACCAGATAGTGCATTAGTTGCCGCACAGCTTGCAGATGCCGAAGCACGTAAGACTGAAAAACGCAAGTATACAGTCAAGAATGCCAAAACTGGCAAGATGGAAGAAATTGAAAAAGAAGTGGACCTTGTAAAAGAGCACCACAGACTTCTGGCAGACGCACAGAAGAAACGCGAAGGTGTTCTCAAGTGGCTTGACGGTGTTTCAAACTATGGCATGGTTCTCGATATCCCAGCATGGGTTTCAAAGACTCCAGCTAAGGATATCTGCGGTATCCAAAGTTATGACGAGGCTGTTGAAGCAACGCAGTACAACAACGAATACTTTATTGCAAACCGCAAGGGTAAAAACAACGGTGGCACACGTTTCCTAAACGTTATGCAGGGTAGCAATCACAACCAAGCAGATGATTGGTACGGCAAGATGAAAAAGTATTGCGATCCAAATCAATATCCAGACAACCATTTTGATGGCTGGGCGTTTGGTGGACAAACTAAAACTGACGTTGAACTTATGCTAAAACGATTGGTTGAAATTCGCTATGATGGATTGATGCAACAGGGCAAACAGGACTGGTTGCACGTACTTGGTACAAGTAAACTGGAATTTGCACTACTGCTGACAGACATCCAACGTGCAATTCGCAAACACGTAAATCCTGACTTTACAATCAGTTTCGACTGTGCAAGTCCGTTTTTGGCAACTGCTAACGGTCAAATCTATTATCAATCCCGTGTTGGTAAAGATATGAACAGCGTGTCATCTGCTTTGAGTACCGATTTGTTTGAATATGACGAATCAGCACTGTATAATGATCACAGTGCTTGGAGTTATAGGATGATTAAGAGTCTCGATGATAAGAAGTACGCAGTTGATTCAAGATCATTCCGTGACGCAGCAATGAAAGATTTTCCAAAACGATTCCCAGTGTTTGAAGATAGCCCAATTACTGAACTATGTAAAGTTAGCGACATCTGTTATTACAAGGATGGCGTTCGTAAAACTGATGAAGAACTAGGTACTGATGAAAAAGGTGAGCAAATCCCGTTCAATCTACACAATCCTGAACACTACCATGTGTTGCCTGATCTAAATAAGATTGACAAGATTGGTAGAACTTCATGGGACAGCTTCAGCTATGCATTACAAATGGGCCATAACGTGTACTTGCACATTTACGCGGTGCAAGAAGCAAATAGACAATACGATGCTGGTTCATTCCCCAAGATGATGGAATATCAACAGGGTAATAACAAAGAAAAATGCAGAGATATTATTGAAGCAATTTTTGCAGCACCTGATAAAGATACAGCTATTATGATTATCGAAACTTACCGCAAGTATTGGATGGAGATTCTCGGTAATCACGGGTTCATTGGTAAAAAAGCACACAACGCAACAACGTATGCTGATGAGCTTTTTGAAGAAGAAGACATGCACGAAGATGAAGATCGTGAAACTGTATCAAAAGATTTTAACCCCGACGCACTATGACAACAATTAAGCAAGACATTAGACCTTTAAAAATGATTTGGGTTACCTTCCGCAAGGAAGGTATGCACAAGTACCCAGCAGCCCTTACTGATCCCGCACTTAAAACTGGTGAATGGGATGACGTAAGTTTCCTAGGCTATCCCCATAGACATATCTTTCATTTTAAGGTCTGGATCAATGTTACACACAATGATCGAGATATAGAATTTATTCAGTTTAAGCGTTGGCTAGAACGTCTTTATGACGGTGGTGCGCTACAACTGGATTACAAGAGTTGTGAAATGATGTCAGACGATTTGTATGACGCAATTCACACAAAGTATCCAGGCCGCGAGGTCTGGATTGAGGTCTCCGAAGACGGAGAAAATGGTTCATTCATCAAATATTAAAGGAAATACAAAATGGCCAAGAACTACAAAGACTACTCTTATTTTGAAAACCGCCCTGACGTTGTCAAGATTTTTGACGACTTGGAAGCGTTTCATAATTTCTGTAGACTGGAATTATTCCCCTATGACGAGGCGGATCTTTATAACCGCGATAGCTGGGTGTGGCGCAATTTTGAGAAAAGCCGTCGTCCAAAGAAGCAATTCAATGGCGAACGCAAACCGTATCAAGGCAACAAGCCAAGATACAATCGATACGAGACTAACTAATGACAAAGCCTAACATTTGGATTTTCTGTCTAGAGCCAATTGACTCCAGATACACTGCACAATGGCATCAACACATTCCAGTGTTGCTGCAAAATGCTGCTGGTGATAATTTCCAAGTTAGGCAAATCGATGGCGTACAACGTGTCAAACACGTAACTAGTGGTGCGTTTTTAAACTTTGCCGATACAAACTATTGGAAAAGTTCGCAGCTATGCAAATTTGTGGAATTATTCGATGCTGGTGAAGTAACTCCGAACGATAAGTTCTTGTTTACTGATGCTTGGAATCCAGTAATTACACAAATTGCATATATGCGCGATTTGTTAGATCAAAAATGGGAATTACACGGTATTTGGCATGCCGGTGCATACGATGCAAGTGATATACTTGGATACAAAATGCAAAAACCATGGCCTTGGGAAGCTGAACGTAGTTGGTATCACTCACTTGACTTTAATTACTTTGCCAGTGAGTTCCACAAAGACTTGTTCTTAAGCAGCCTAGGAATTCCAAACCACCAAGGTGGCAAAGCATACTTTAGTGGACAGCCATATGAGTATCTAAGTACTGAACTTTCACAGTTCTGGGACACACCCAAAGATGGCTTTGTAATTTGGCCACACAGGTACAATGCTGACAAGCAACCAGAAATCATTGAAGATTTAAGTGCTGATTTTACTACAATCATTACACAAAAACTAAGTTTATCAAAAGCAGAGTACTATAAGACTCTAAGCCTTTGCAGTGTAAACTTTAGCTGCTCACTACATGAAAATTTGGGCATTAGTGTTTGTGAAGGAACACTAGCTGGTGTTATTCCAGTCGTGCCTGATCGTTGTAGCTACAGTGAAATGTATTTGCCAGAGTTCAAGTACCCAAGTGAGTGGACTAAGGACTTGAATGCATACAAGAACCATAGAGACGATATTCGTAATTTTATAAACGAACGCATCGTTAATAGAGAAAAGTTCTTACCCGCACTCAAGGAACAGGCAGATATTCTACGCAATAAGTTTTTAAATTCCAACGTGATGATTAATAACTTATGTAAAAAATCAGATGCCTAGACTTCACGACCTAAATACAATACAATTACAAATTATAGGAATACGTTATGAGTGAAGGTAAAAATTTAAGTCAAGTAATCAGAGATCAAATGCGCTCCAACGGCAAACGCTTTTGGGCCGGTGATAACATCAGTGATTACATTGACGATGAACAAAAGGCGGCTCTAATTGGAGAAGCGACTGTAGCATTTGAAGGCGTTCTTGATGCACTACTAATTGATCGTGAGAACGATCCCAATTCGCATGGTACTGCGAAGCGTCTAGCTAAAATGTACTTTAACGAGATTATGGCAGGACGATATGACCCAGCACCAGACGCAACAGCATTTCCAAATGACTCGGATGACCGTTATGAAGGTATGTTGGTTGTACGTAGTGAGTTGCGTAGTATGTGCAGTCATCATCACCAACCCGTTAGTGGCGTTGCTTATATTGGTATTATTGCTGCCAAGAAGCTCATCGGTCTCAGCAAATACACACGCATCGCACAGTGGTGTGCAAGACGAGGTACTCTCCAGGAGGAACTTTGTAATGATATTGCTAGGGAAATCGCAAGAGCAACAGGCAGTGAAGACGTAGCAGTTTACATCCAAGCAACACATGGTTGCTGTGAGAATCGCGGCATTATGGCACACAGCAGCCTAACACAGACTACTGTGTTAAAAGGCGCTTTCCATGATGACGCTGGTACCAAGAAAGAGTTCTTCGACAATATTAAATTGCAACAAGAGTTTGCACCACGTTAAGAGGTGATATATGAAGTGGTTTCTTAATCTGTTAGAAAAGATGGGACGTAAGCGTATTGTTATGGATCGTGAAGATAGCGAGCCGTACCTAGAACGCTACTACTTGTTCTTGAAAGACAGGAAGAGTTTCCCCTTCAATATCTTTCTGCACAAATTCCTCAAGGGTGATCCGCATGATCCACATGATCATCCTTGGGGATATGCAACACTAATACTAAAGGGCGGTTACTACGAATGGGTTCCCCAATTTAACAGTAACGGTGAAATGATTGGTGAAATTAGACACTGGCGCGGTCCAGGTCATTTTCGTATTTGTAAGTCCAACAGTTTCCACCGTGTGGAGTTAAAACCCGGAGTAACCGCGTGGACATTATTCATGCCAGGTCCACAAAAACGAGAATGGGGATTCCTCGTTAAAAACAAATGGATCCATTATGGCAGTTACGTACCAAACAAGTAACACAGCATACCCATACAATACACCAAGCGGGACAATATCAGTTTCAAGTTATACTGGTGCGGGAGTCACTTTAACCACAGGGGCGGGAGTTGGTGGCTCAAACGGAATTTCGAATGCCACATTCTCCTACGTAAATCCCAGCTCAAACTTCTACAGTTCAAATAACAAAACAATTATGACGATACCGCATGGTGAAGAAAAAATGGTATTGGAAAAAGAAGCAACTCTGGAAGTCAAAGGCAACGTTGTAATAAACGGTGTTGATTTGGAAGAACGGTTAAACACTATTGAAAAAGTCTTGCAAATCCCCCAGAGAGATGTTATAATGGAGTCAAAGTATCCAAAGCTCAAGCAATTGTATGAACAATACATGCATGAGTTGGACAAGTACACTACTTGGGATAAAGTAAAAGGAAACACAAATGACAGCTCTACATGAATCAGTCGCACACACTCTCAAAGAGATGGTGATCAAAGAATCCGAGGGATTCCGTTTAACATTAAGAAAACACGAAGTACTAAGTCCCAAAGGGACGTTCAGTGTTGACTTGATCAACGAAAGTATTAAAGAAGATGGTACTGTTGGACAAACCAGCACTTACAACTACTTTATGACCAAAGAAGAACTACAAGCATTGGCGTACGGTTTAACATTATGAAGAAAGTCTACTACAGTTGGAAGGACATTCAAGGTGCTTGTATTGATATTACAAGGCAGATGTATGCTGACAACTTCAAGCCCGATTATATTGTAGGAATTACCCGTGGTGGTTTGATCCCTGCTGTGCTTCTTAGCCAATACACTGGTGCCAAGATGCACACACTTGACGTAAGTCTTAGAGATAGCAATGCTTCTCCAGAATCAAATCTCTGGATGGCTGAAGATGCGTTTGGTTATGTACCAGATAGCAAGCCAGGCGAAACACGCATTGACCCAGCATTTAGGAAAAACATCCTCATCGTTGACGATATCAATGACAGTGGTGCTACTATTAAATGGATTAAAGAAGACTGGGAATCAGGCTGCTTACCAGGCCACGAGTACTGGTCTCAAATTTGGGGCAAAAACGTTCGCGTTGCTACATTGACCAACAACATTGTAAGTTCTGAAGATGTTGACTACTCAGTTTGGGAAGTAAACAAGGGTGAAGAAGATTGTTGGTTAGTTTATCCTTGGGAGGATTTTTGGAAATGATTACATCACTATTAAAACTAGCAATTGGCATTGCACTCATTGTACTTGCAATTGTACTAGGGCCGTTGGCAGGTATTTGGAGTTTGAACACATTGTTCCCGGTACTAGCAATTCCATACACATGGGAAACTTGGCTTGCATTTTTGCTACTGTTCGGAAGTGCAACTGGATTGAGGTTTGGTAGCAGCAAATGAGCTTGACCAAGGAACAATTAGCAGAACGCATCAAGCAAGTTGATCAAGACTTGCAAAAAATCCGCAGTGCTGGCGCTGATGAAAAGAAAATATTCACTCTAATCCAGTACAAGGAATATTTGCAAGACGAGTTAAAACTTTTAGAGAGAAGATAATGAAGGCACAAGAACCAGCAGAGGGAATCCTAAAACGCAACGATTGGGGTGACTGTAAATGGTACCAAATTGTTTGCGGTTGTGGACAAGAGTATCACGATCATAACGTTGAAGTAGAAGCAAGTGAAACAGGTGTCGACGTTAACGTGGGTATAACTGTTAAAACTGATTACTGGTCAGAGCTTGTCGAGAAGCGTTATGATATTGACGATCCTTGGTTGCAGGAATTTGATTGGTTCTGGAAGGACTTGGTTAATGGCCTTGTTACACGAATAAAAGTAACATGGGAATTGTGGACTACTGGTGCAGTTACTTGTCAAGCAACAATTAATATGTCAGAGCAACAAGCTCTTAACTACGCAAAGACTTTAGAAAATGCTGTGCAGGATGTCAAGCATTTTAGAGACGAACGTAGATGGAAGGCCAATCTACAAAATAGAGTTGCTAAAAAATTAGCAGAAGAAGGAGACTGTGTATGAAAACTGCACAACAAATTTTTGACGAAACTATGGTCAAAGCAAAAAACATGCGAGAGTTCGTAGTAACTCGACACGTTAATGAAGGGTGGTTTCCACAGGGAAGAGTACCGTTTGACATGCATGTTAAAGGTAATACTGCTACAATAACAGTTTATGCGGTTACCGCAGAAGAAGCCAATCAGCTTGTAGCAGACTATATGGAAACACAATGAGCAAACTAAAAATAGCAGAACTTTTTTACAGCATTCAAGGTGAAGGACGTTATATGGGCGTGCCTTCCGTCTTCTTGAGAACTTTTGGTTGTAACTTTAAATGTGCCGGTTTTGGCATGCCACGAGGAGAGTTGAGTGATGAAGCAGAAAATATTGACCCTACTAAGTACACGGAGTACAAATCCCTTCCTCTTGTGTCTACAGGTTGTGATAGCTACGCTAGTTGGGATGTTCGCTTTAAGCATCTTAGCCCTATGTTGGATACTAGTGCAGTTGCCGATGCTATTGTGGATACGCTACCGTACAAAGAATGGCGCGACGAACATCTCGTAATCACAGGTGGTGAACCGTTGCTGGGTTGGCAACGTGCTTATCCAGACTTGCTTAATCATCCTAAGATGGCTGGACTTAAAGAAATTACTTTCGAAACAAATGGTACACAACAACTTACACCAGAGTTTTATAACTTCTTAAAAGAATGGCGCAATGCCGCTCCGTTTGAACGAGAAATTACGTTCAGCGTAAGTGCTAAACTTCCATGTAGTGGTGAGAAGTGGGAAGATGCTATCAAGCCAGAGATTGTTGAAGAATACGAAAAAGTCGGCACAACATATCTAAAGTTTGTTATTGCTACAGAACAAGACTTTGCCGATGCAGAATGTGCTATCGGTGCTTATCGTGCTGCCGACTTTACCGGGCATATTTACTTGATGCCAGTTGGTGGTGTTGAAAGTGTGTATGCACTTAATAACAGAGCAGTGGCAGACATTGCTATGAAACACGGGTTGCGCTATAGCGACAGACTGCAAGTGCCACTGTTTAAGAACGAATGGGGAACTTGATTGTTCTTTAAAATCTGCTTTATACTTGGTTGGGCATTACTACTATACCTGCTTTTTACAAAAATAAAAGGCGGGTGTAGTGGCGATTGTAACCAAGGGCGCAGAACATGTAACTGTAAGGAAAATAAGAATGATTAAAACATGGTTTAAAAAGATCACAGGTATCCAAGCAATTGAAGATGCCAAAGCACAGGCTGAGGCTGAACGCATTGTTGCTGAAAAGCTGGCAAATCAGGCGATTGCTGCGGCTGCTGAAGCCAAAGAGTTAGAACAACGTGCCAAAGAAACTCCCAAGGAACGTGCCACTGCACTGGGCGAGCCCTGGGTTGCAGTATTAGACACACACGTCAATAAAGACAATATTCGAAACGGCTTCTTTGAACTTGACTGGAATGATGAGTTCATTGTACAATTGAAACAAGCTGGATACGGTTTTGAAGGTGATCCAGAAGAAGAAATCGTTGACCGTTGGTTCCGCGAACTGGCATATAATATGCTCACTGAAGCAGGTGTTGCTGAACCAGAACGTGTCACTGGCGGTTTTATTAACGTAAACAAACTTGGCAACGGAAAAGCATCTGTAGAATGAAATACATCGTTGTAGACACAGCTAATACATTTTTTAGAGCAAGACACTCTGTACAAGGTAGTGCTGATTTAAAACTCGGCATGGCCTTGCACGTGACTCTAAACTCAATTAAAAAAGCATGGCAAGATTTTGACGGCAAACATGTCGTATTTTGTCTTGATGGCCGCAGTTGGCGCAAGGACTTTTACGCTCCATATAAAGCAACTAGGGCGGTAGCTAGGGCAGCCCTTACTGAGAAAGAACAAGAAGAAGACAAAATGTTTTGGGAAGCATATGATGACTTCCTGACATTCGTCAAAGAAAAAACAAATTGCACGGTACTTCATCACCCCCAACTTGAGGCTGATGATTTAATCGCAGGTTTTATACAATCACATCCAGATGATGAACATGTTATTATCAGCACTGATACTGACTATGTTCAATTAATTGACAAGCACGTTAGTCAATACAATGGTGTACAAGAACACCACATTACAATTGAGGGTATATTCGATGCAAAGGGCAAGATTGTTACAGACAAAAAAACAGGCGAACCAAAAGTTGTCAACCCAGAGTGGGCACTCTTTGAAAAGTGCATCCGAGGGGACACATCAGACAACGTGTTTTCTGCTTACCCCGGGGTCCGTACAAAGGGTTCAAAGAACAAAGTCGGTCTCTTAGAAGCATTTGAAGATAGGTCAAGCAAGGGATTTAGTTGGAACAATTTGATGCTCCAACGTTGGACAGACCATAATGGAACTGAGCATAGAGTTTTAGAAGACTATCAACGCAACGTTACACTGGTGGACCTGTCTGCACAACCAGCAGATATTAGAGCACTAATTGATCAAACTATCTCAGCTAACTCTGTTTCAAAAGAAGTGTCACAAGTTGGTATTAGACTGTTAAAGTTCTGTGCCGGCTACGATTTAAAACGTATCGCAGATAACATTCAACAATACGCCGAACCATTTCAGGCAAAATACAAAGAAGACTAACATGGCTACTTGGAAAATTTCAAACTATCACAAAAAGAGTGCGGTTGAGACACAGCACTGGTCCAAGGACGGTAAATCTTTTACGTACAGTGAAGGTTTCCGCTGGGGCACATTTACACAAGAAAGTGATGAGCGTCCAGATGTTGATCTTAAGAACCCCGACGGGTTTGAACCATTGTGGGACGATTGGGAACTGGACATGCTGGACGATGGCTGTTGGGGCGAGTTTGATTTCCCAGAAGACATGAGTGAAGAAGAACGAGCTGAAGTAGAACGTATTTGGGAAGAAGACGGATACGGTGGTCTTGAAGAAGCCGGTTGGTTTAATGATGAAACCGACACTGTACTGGAAGGACCGTTACTACTAGAAAACACAGATACTGGCGAAAGCTGGAACGGGGATGATGAATAATGTACGTTTGCCCTTATGAAAATACCTGTGAGAGCAAAACGGATGGGTGCAAGGAGAATATGATGCCAGAGATTCATGCAAAGCCAGTAGTTGATGGCAAGTATTGGGTCGTTGAGCAAGATGGTGAGAAGATTGCCACATTGCAAAAACGAGAAAACAACAAGTTTGTATTGAGTAACACCAACGGTGAGTTTGTGTTCAATAAAAAAGATGATTTGACCAAGCAGTTTGGTGATAACTTCTTTGTCAAAGGTGTCAAAGTAACCGTAAGCAAAGACGATGCTAACGAGTGTCATGGTTATCCAACCAGTGTGACTCCATACAATGCAATGTATGACGTTCGACGCAAACTGCCATTGTTTACCAAGAGTAATACAAGCAAGAGTTTGTTTTGTGCTGGATATTACATTATCAAATTTAACAAACTGTGGCTCAAGAGTCTATGTCCCAAGCTAATTACGTTGGAACGTAATGACTTTCAAGGCCCATTTAAAACTGAAGCTGAGATGAAGACAGCACTGACTGCTGCGAATTCAATTAACAATGATTAATACTACCCCAATTACACAATTTATCCAAGCACTCAAGGCCACTGAATTGGCACAGCAAAGAGAGTTTAAAATCCCAATTCAGCAAGCAAGGTTACTAGGTCTAGCATTAGCTGAGATTCTAGACAAGATGAACCAGGACTACGAAAGCATGTTCAACGAGCTTAAACAGCACGTACAGCCTGAAGTAGTATCAGTAGCCATGGATGGCGGCGGTTTCGACAACAAATAAAGATAAATATATACGTACATTTGGATACGTATATATGAGCCGACCTAAACCGAAAGTGCTTTTAGAGCATGTAAACAAGAAAACTTATAAAGCAGAACAAATCCTAGAAGCTGACGCTATCTGGGCCGTGTTCTATCAGGGCAAGCCTTTTAACCTCAAGAGCTTTAATAGTCTAACTAGCTACCCTGGCCCAAAATACAAAAAAGTTTCCTTCTCAAATCCTGGCCATGCTCATAATTTAGCAAAAAAATTGAATTTAACTTTCGGTACCACAGACTTTACTGTAGTAGAGCTAACTGAAGGAAAAGTTATCAAATGATCACACGCGATGCCCTAACTAGAATATTCCTGCAAGAGTGGGGCAAGAGCACTGACGAGGCTAACGTAAAGCTATTTGGCAGAAAATGGTGGCAGTGCAATCGCTCAAGCAAGCAGGATGCATTCAGGTTAACTGAAGATGGGTTCGAGTTTTTGACCAAAGAGATTGACGTCAAAATGTACGAGATACCATTCACTGAGTCTATCGAGCTAAGTCCACAAACGATTATATTTCTGGAACGATACATCGATTGCCCATATTTCCTCACAACTCAAAGCATATCAGTATTCTCTGAACGCAAGAGTTTCGAATTAATGTTGTTTTCGGACGACATTCGAAAGTTCGGTCTAGTAAAAGCAATGAGTGAACGGGAAAAAGATTTAAAAAATTCCTAAAAAGTATTGACACAGCCTTGTTTCTATCATATACTACAGACTTACAAACACACTTTAACTTTTTTCAAGATAGGAAAAAAACATGGCAGAAATTCTTAGCCGCACAGTCGGCCCCAACGGTGCTAAAAAGTCTCTTCGCAAGGCTTTTAAAAACAAGCGTCCGCTCTTTTTGTGGGGTCCTCCTGGTATTGGTAAATCCGACATTATCAAGCAACTTGGTGATGAACTCGAAGCTCACGTAATTGACGTGCGTTTGAGTCTTTGGGAACCTACCGATATTAAAGGTATTCCTTACTTCGACTCCAACGATGGCACCATGCGTTGGGCACCTCCTGCAGAACTTCCTAGCAAGGAATTTGCAGCAAACCACGGTCAGATTATCCTGTTCTTGGATGAAATGAACTCTGCCGCTCCTGCTGTACAAGCTGCCGCTTATCAGTTGGTGCTTAACCGTAAAGTTGGTGCGTATGCACTTCCTGACAACGTTGTTATTGTTGCCGCTGGTAACCGTGAAAGCGACAAGGGTGTTACTTACCGTATGCCTGCCCCGCTTGCTAACCGTTTCGTTCACTTGGAAATGGCAATTGATTGGGACGACTACTTCCAATGGGCTGTTGAGAACCAAGTTCACAAGGACGTTATTGGTTTCTTGAGCTTCAGCAAAAAGGACCTGTACGACTTTGATCCCAAGTCTGCAAGCCGCGCATTTGCTACCCCACGTAGCTGGTCTTTTGTTAGCGAACTGCTTACTGATGACGACACTGACGAAACCACTCTAACTGACCTTGTGTCTGGTGCGATTGGTGAAGGACTTGCCGTCAAGTTCATGGCACACCGCAAGATTGCATCCAAGATGCCTAATCCTAGCGACATCCTTTCTGGCAAGGTCACTAAGATGGACACCAAGGAAATCTCTGCAATGTACTCTTTGACCATTAGCTTGTGCTACGAACTCAAAGACTCTTGCGACAAGAAGGCAAAAGACTGGAACAACCAAGTCAACAACTTCTTCGAGTTCATGATGAAGAACTTTGAAACTGAGTTGGTGATTATGGGCACCAAGTTGGCATTGTCCACTTACAAGCTGCCGTTGGATCCAGACGAAATCAAGTGTTTCGATGACTTCCACGAAAAGTTTGGTAAATACATTGCCGCAGCTACTGAAAAGTAAGCAAACAGTTGACAGGGGCTACGGCCCCTGTTATAATATGTACATACTGAAACTTTAAGGAATCATCATGGCACACGCCGATCCAGTTATTGACAAAATCATTGTAGCCCGTGTGGGTTTGCTTTTGCGCCACCCGTTTTTCGGCAACATGGCTACACGACTTAAAATTGAAGAAGGTGGCGAGTTTTGTAAAACTGCGGCTACTGACGGTCGTACGATTTTCTTTAATCGTGAATTCTTTAACAAAATGACAACCAAGCAGGTTGAGTTTGTTATTGCTCACGAAATCATGCACAACGTTTTTGATCACATGGGCCGCCGTGAAGGCCGTGATCCAAAGTTGTTCAACATTGCCGCTGACTTTTGCGTTAACGGACAACTTGTTCGCGATCGCATCGGTGATCACAATGTTCCTGACATTCAAATTTACCACGATCAAAAGCACTACGGTAAAAGTGCAGAACAGATCTATGACGAGCTGTACGACGATTTCCAAAAGAACAAGATGAAGATTATTGGCCAATTGGTCGACGATCACATTGACTGGGAAAAGGGTGGCGAAGACGGCCAGCCAACGTACAGCAAAGAAGAAATGAAGCAAATTCGCGACGAAATTCGTGAAGCTGTTATGCAGGCTGCCCAAGCTGCTGGTGCTGGAAATACTCCTGCAAGCATCCAACGCATGATCAGGGAATTGACTGAGCCTAAGATGAACTGGCGTGAAATTTTGCGTCAACAAATCCAAAGCGTTATCCGCAACGACTATTCGTTCATGCGTCCTAACCGCAAGGGCTGGCACATGAATGCTATTCTTCCTGGTATGCAATTCCAAGAAACTATTGACATCTGCGTGAGCATTGACATGTCTGGTTCTATTGGTGATGATCAAGCTAAAGACTTCTTGAGCGAAATCAAAGGCATCATGGAAGAATACAAGGACTTCAAGATCAAAGTGTGGTGTTTTGACACCCGTGTGTATAACGAGCAAGACTTTGACGGCTACAACATGGACGAGTTCGACAACTACGAGCCCATGGGTGGTGGTGGTACTGACTTCGAAGCTAACTGGGCTTACATGGAAAAGAACGACATCGTTCCCAAGAAGTTCATTATGTTTACTGACGGGTATCCTTGCGGTAGCTGGGGTGATGAAGATTACTGTGATACAGTGTTTATCATCCACGGTACTACTAGCATTGTTCCACCGTTTGGTGAAGTTGGTTACTACGAGTTTTCCAAGGAACGTGCATGAGTTTAAAGAACGGCAAACCCAATCCATTGAATTACTTTAACCTACGTAGGGTTGAGTTTGCCTGTCCACACTTTAAATACGCTACTTTGGACAGATACAATCCAAGCACGATCAAATCGATTGATGCTTGGATTAAAACAAATCTGAACAATAGGTATTACATTGGACAGGGAATTGCTTTGGATAATACCAACAGCATCAGCTATACTACTCGAATTGGTTTTGAAAGTGAAAAAGAGCTAAGTTTTTTCACAATTGCGTGTCCACATTTACAGAGTAGATAATTACATACGTACTTTATTAAGGAGATACGTATGGCTGATGAAAATCAAAAAGCTCCAGAAGCGGCTGGTCAACCCGCACAAGAACAACAACAATCATCTGAATTGACTATTAATGATTTGAATGCTCTCAAAGCGATTATTGACTTAGCTAGTCAGCGTGGTGCTTTCAAGCCAAACGAGATGATGGCTGTTGGTCAAACTTATACCAAGTTAGCAGCTTTCTTGGAAAATATTGCAAAGCAAGCAGAAGCTCAAAAATCACAACAACAAGGGGCTTAATATGGCTGAAATTAAACACGTTGGTAGAGTAATTAAAACTAAAAAGAAGTGTATCGTTGCCTACAGAACGTTACCCGGCGACGCACATTACTGTTTGGTAGTCCCAACTGAAAGTTTACCTGATAGCTATCATGATGCTATCATTAACTTAGTAGAAGGCCCAGCAGGTCAGAGTGCATACGAATTTGCTGAAGCAATGGCCCGTACTACGTTCCCAGATGGTAGTAATATGTTAGCTGCATTGCACACACAGGGTAGACTGGTAAAAGTACCAACTGGTGACATTGAAATGACTCCAACAACGTCAACATCAATTCAACTTTCTGAACTAAACCAAATTATTGCAGAACAACGCGGTATTGCTATTGATGATTTGTCAATCAAAGGCGCTATTGGTAAAGTTACAGAAGTAGAAGCTACTCCATCTACACCTGCTGCTGAAGACAATAACGTAGTAAAAACTACTTCACAATCAGTAAATGAAGATGGTGAAACTGCACCAACAACATTTGACACACCTGATGTTGAAGCGAAGTTTTATCGTAGCCAAGCTGACAAACTAGCAAAGCAAGCGGCAGAGTTCCGCAGAAAAGCAGAGGAATTGGTTCCAACCAAAAAAGCTAAGTGATGAATCTGGGAAATTTACTTCCCAGAGAACACGTTGAACATTGGCCAGAAGTATTCGGAGAGGTGACTTTAAATGCAGTCCCTCTTGCATACTTGAATAAAGTTTTGGTTAAATTCAAAGATGGACGAACTTGGGAAATACGCATTACAACAAAGATAAAGCGAAGTGGATGGGGTTCTTTCGAAAAGTCACTATCTGAGCTATGTACTACATATCAAGATAGCATAGACTTTGTAGATTTTAAACTAGACACTGCTCGCGTTAAAAAAGATATTGAAAAACTTACACAAAAATTTTTGAAAAGATCCAAACTATGAATGTTAAACTAGTATCCTACTCTACACCCACAGACGAATTTGTAAACGAAGGTATTGACGATGTACAAGAGCTTGTTGCGTTTTGTGCTAGAGTGTCAAACCCCAATAACCAATTTAACACAGAAACAAGTGAAAAGCTAATTAACTATCTAGTAAAACATGCACACTGGAGTCCTTTGGAGATGGTAAGTGCTTGCGTGGAGATTGAAACTACACGTGACATTGCTCGTCAAATTCTACGTCACCGTAGTTTTAGCTTCCAGGAATTTAGTCAGCGTTACGCAGATCCTACCAAGGACTTGTCGTTTGTATTACGTGAAGCACGTTTGCAAGATACAAAGAATCGCCAAAACAGTATCGAAACAGATGACCCAGAACTTGAAGCTGAATGGCGTCGTCGTCAACAGTTGGTTATTGACCTTGTAAGAGAACAATACGAATGGGCTGTTGGTGTAGGTATTGCCAAAGAGCAAGCTCGTGTAGTGTTACCAGAAGGAAACACTGTGAGCCGCTTGTATATGAACGGAACTATTCGTTCATGGATTCACTTTATTGAGTTACGTAAAGGAAACGGAACACAAAAAGAGCACCAACTAGTGGCGCTCGCTTGTGCTACTGCAATTGCAACCATTTTTCCAATGGCTGCAAGATTAACCAGTAATTAAAGTACTAGACACTCAACTAGCTTAACGCCAGTATCGTCGCTGCTTTCTAAAGCAATCGCAAATACGTCATTGGCATGTGGAACCGCAGCAATTGCGGTTCCGTCATTTGCGGCAATTAAACGCTGCCCTTTCTTAACTGCACCAGTTACAAATGTCGGTACTCGACCTTTTAACGCAATAGGTGTTCCACCAACCAACTCACTATTCATCAAGTAAGCAGGTTTTTCAGAAACTACGCCCATTGCTCTATCACCCCATTTGCAGGCAGTTACTTCTTTTTCGCCACCGATTGCAACCACTGTTCCAACTGCATAATCGTCATCAGCTAGGTAATTTTCTGCCAAGTCAGCGTAGTTAGCAGTAGTAGCAGTACCTACGAAATACGATCCTTTGATTGCACCAGCAGAAATAGTAACACCGCCTGGACCAGTTTCAGCAGTACTTGTTCTTGAAACAATTGTACTGGCTGTTGGAGATGGTGTGGCAATGGCATAGATTGTTGTGCTGTCAATTTTTAAAGTATTTGCACCAGTTGCGTTACCGTTGAGTGTTGTTGCCCAAATTGAGTTAAACTTTCTAGTAGATGATCCGATGTTTGATACATCAGAAGTACCAGGTAAAACGTCAGTTCCGTTAAGCTGAATCGTTTGCTTTATAACTGAATCAACAGTAGTACTAAAGTTAATTTGCTCATTCCAAATATTGGAAATAGTTGGGTATTGTTCACCACTGTTGTAAACTTTCAACTTAGGTGTTGGGTTACCAACTGTGTAACCTACGTCAGCAAAGTTAACAATTCTATCAAATGCCGAGTCATTCTTTAAAACAAAATCACTAAGAACAGCCCCATCTAATCTCTTAGAATTGCTTGCAGTTCCCCAGAAGAATCTATCAGTCTCAGTAGTCACACCGTTATCATTCATAGTGTACGCTAGTGTAAGACCTTTACGAATTGTTGAAAACCCAGTAATTGGGTTACGTGTTTCATCTAACTCGTATGCAACGTCATCACTGATTGTAAAAACAACGTGTCCATCAGCAATTGCTTCGATAATTGAATGTGAGATTCCATCAACGTCAATTACTGTAGTGCTTAACATTTCTGTTGCACCTGCACCAACAACTAATTGTGGTCCAATTAATGCAAACCCATTACCAGTGTATGCGTGTAATTGGTTGTTAACAGTGTCCCACCAGAAATCACCAACAGTTAAACCAGATGGCTCAGTGGCACCAATTTCAACACCGCCAGCAGTTCTAAACTTGGCACCATCATAAAATTTTAGTTTCTTATTACCACTGTCAAACCAAAGTTGACCACTTACTGGCTTTGGTGGTGGTGTAATATTTGAGAAATTTTCCAACAAATAAACAAAGTTTTCGTTTTGTGTTGCACCGTAGCCAGCATAGTTTTTACCAACAAGCGTGATATCCAAGGTGTTATCAACGGTACCATCGCTAACATTAACGATTAGTGTTCCGTTGTAATGATTGATTTTATATGACATGTTGGAAAATCCTTAATTAATAGTCAAAATTGTAAACCCAAGCACCAGCAGTTTGTGTAAATTGCTTGAATGCTGAAGCAGGTACAGTATTAGTGCAATATGCTCTCAATATTGTACCAACTGTTCTTTCTAATGGCGGGAATATCTTATTCAAATAGTTTGTAATAATAGCTGCATCGTCAGTAATAGCTGTTGATCCAATATTAATAGCAATACCCAATGGGGTTGCAGCAGCTTTTTCGTCAACGTATAAACGGTTAGCTGCATCAGTGTCAGCACCAGGAGTTGCAACGTTGGTAATTTTTGCGCTGCTTACATTGACTACGCCGGCGCCTTTTGGATCTAATACGATATCGCCATCAGTTGCATCGGGGTTAACATAGGAAATTGTGCTGTTCGCTATGCCAATCCAAGCTGCATTTAATGATGTCAAGTGTCCAATGCTGGTTAAGCCAGCAGCAGTTGCTACTGATGTACCTAATGCATTGTTTGTCAATACAATGTTACCACCGATTCTATATGAGTTACCAGCTTGTAAGTCAAAGTTTTCTGAACTGACCCAAGCATTGTTTGCTAACTTCCAAACGATGTTCTTAGGGGTTGCACCGGCTAGAGAAATACCACCGTTGTTTGCTGTTGAATCAGTTGGGGTCGCAACCTTACCAATTTCAATTAACAAATCTTCTACTGCTAAGTTCGTAGTATTAATAGTAGTAGTTGCACCTTCGACAACCAAGTTACCACGCACTCGTACATCACCATTTACATCCATAGTGTGTGTTGGAATGTCAGTGAATAGACCAATAAATGAGTTTGTAGTATCTACGAAAATTGCTGGGTCATAATCAATGTTTGTTCTACGAGTGGTGATCTGGAAGTTTTGACCAACTTTATTTGATCGTAACTGTGATAATGTAGTGTCAACGTTAACTTGTAATTCTTGACCAGCACCTAATTTCAAAGGGATATTGTTGAGGAACGAAACTGTACCTCTTGCAAAAGTGTCATCCAACTTGGACATAAAGCTGTCAGTTGTCTGCAAATCGCCATTGGAATCCACTAGCCCAAGTGCTTGTGAAACCGTCATGTTAAAAGACAATAACGTGTCGTCAGCAACGTTAAAACCAGGCTGTAAAGCACCGCTGATTCCAGCGATTGGGTTCATCGGTGTAAATGAGTCTTTGCTAAAAATACCAATAAGTGTATTTGCAACTCTTAATTCAACAATAGTTCTGCTTTGTTGGAACGAGTCAATAATATCAGTAACAACAAATCCCGATGTACCTTGAGATGAAGTGTAAATTGGACCTGCTGTAACTAAATCAACACCATCATAAAACTTTAGCTGCTTGCTGCCACTGTCAATCCACAATGTACCAGATGTAATATTGGCTGGCTCTGTGGCAGAAACAACGGTATTACCAGTTGGTACAAACCCCTGACCATTGTAAACTCTTAAAATATTTGTACTGGTGTCATACCACAATTGGCCAGAAATAGGGCGCGGTGGTTCAGTAACATTGGCAAAATTTTCTAACAAATAAACAAAGTTGTCGTTTAAAAAAGTACCGTAGTTAGTAATATTTCGACCAATTAGAGTTAAGTCAGTTGCGGTTTGGTCAACTGATCCGTCAATAACGTCAGTTAGTTTCGCACCACTAGATAGGTTAATAGTATAGCTCATTAGATCTCACCAGTAAAGATAATAAAGTTTGTCGTAGCATAAGGGTTCATAACATTAAACGCTTGACCCAACGCAATTGAAGAAATTACGCTACCACTGTTTGGTAAACCTGCACCACCGCTTGAAGACGGTAGGCCATAACCAGGTGTAGTTCCTGATTGAACTTGAGCACCTGCTGGTGAACCAGCATAGAACTGTGTAGTTCCTGCACTTAAATTGTGTTTGTGATCCGGCAAGTTCTTAACATCAAGTGCCACAGATTCCGATCCAGTTCCTGACCCCATTGTATCTGCATTTGGGTCAGTAACTCTGTTTGCACTAGCAGCAATGGTTTTAATTAATGTGCCTGAGCCAGTTTTACTTGGAACACGAATATCGTTATCCATGTTGTCACGGCCTAGTAAGTTTCTTCCTCTATAATCTGGTAAACCAAATGTATCTTTACCAACTAATAATGCGGTTGCTTTGTACGTATTACCAAGTACACGGTACAACTGAATGTATCTGGAAATCTCAACTTCACTACCATCGCATAATAAGTATCCCTCTGGAACTGTTGTACCAGCAAACGGGAAAATACTACCAACAGGAACTGTTGCTACGTGTCTTAAGAACGTATCTTTGGTCATCTTGACCAAACTTGTAGCTGATTCTCTGTATGCAAGTAGCGTGTCAGTTAGCAATGAGTCAGAAACTAATGTCTTTGATGTAATGAAACCTGAGTTGATTGCAGTATTAAAGATCAGCGGATCATCACCCTGACCGTCGAATGTTTTAATGTCACTAGTAACGTCACCAGATAGTCTAAATGTTGTTGGACTTGCAAGTTTAGCAGCAGAACCTGAAACGTTACCGTTAACGACACCGTTAACTGTACCAGTGAAGCTACCAACGAATGCTTGTGCATAAATGTTTCTAAACTTTCTAGTACTTGTACCAATATCATACAACCCGTTAGCTGCATCTGATCCTGGTAAAATTACTGAACCTGCAATTGGTTCTTGGTTGTTATTTAAGTTGTTGACAACAACGTTGCCATAGGCTGTGATTGAACCACCAAAATTGGAGTTTCTAGCAACAGCTAAACCACCAGCAGTTTTAATACTGCCGTTTGTGAGTAATGTTGAATCAGTGGTGTTGGTTACAGTCAACCCACCACTGCTGGTAATTAGACCGTCAACATCAAGTGTTGAAGATGGGTTTGTATTGTTAATACCAATACCAACTCTACCAACGGCACCCAAGTGCATAACTGTTGATAAAACACCGTCACTGTTTAATTTAAAATCGACGCTGTTGCCGTTACTGTTTGATGAAAGTACCGTAGTAGTACCGTTGATACCAATGTTAAATGCCAGTGTACTACCTACACTAATACCACCGTCTGAACGAACGTTTAGTGTGTAGTTTGTTGTACTAGCAGTGTCACCTCTTAAGAAGTTTGCAGCAGCAACTTCTTTGTTGCTAACTAGTAACGAATCAGAGGATGATGCAGTGCCCCAAAATCTTGTAGGTGCAGTGCTGCTAGTTGCATCAATTGAACTTAAATTAAAGCCCTGTTTAACAGCTGAGAATCCAGCCAACACTGCTTTTGGTGTAAATGCATCCTTGCTTATAATACCAATTCTGTATCCATTTGAAAAGATTGAAACAACACTGTGTACAACGTTATCAACGTCAACAATCTCATCAACTACTGGGCCAGTTTGTGTGCCTGAACTGTACTGTGGGCCAATTAATAACCAATTGGAACCGGAATAAACATAAAGTTGTGACTTTGAAGTATCAACCCATAGGTCACCAGCTACGCTGTTCTCAGGAGCTTCTAGTGACTTACGTAATGCACCAGCAGGACTCCATGTTGTACCGTCATAAACTTTAACAACTTTGTTAGTAGTATCGTACCAAATTTGGCCTTCTACTGGAGTTGACGGTGGATTTGTTGCAGGGCTAGCAAAGTTCTCTAGCAAGTGCAAGAAGTTATTTGCAACGACTGGTGCAAAACCAGTGTACCCTTGGCCAACGAATGAAACGCTGGTTTCGTTATTAATAGTACCATCATCAACAAGGATGGCTGGTTTAGCTGGGTTATTTGATTCAGTATATGTTACTTGATATGACATAATTACCCCTTATACTGACACTAGACCAGTCAAACTTTGAATACGCACAGTGTAATCAATTTGAATTAATCTGTTTAAGCTCTTTAGAACTGGGTGGAAAACAACGTGTGTTAGCAACAAGTGGTTGCCGTTTACGTCATACCCTTTTAAGCCCAGTTCATCAAATACATACGTACTTTCATTGTTGTTGTTTGTATCGTATGCAAGTTGTCCATCAGGCTCACCATAATCTAGCAAACATGAAATAAACATATCTGTATAGTTTGTACCAGTTACGTGGCGAATTTCTGTAAAATTACGTGTTGGGTCAGTATTTGTACTTGAGTTTGGATCGACAACCTTAGCATAAGTTTGATTATACAAGCTAGCGTTTGTTCCAGACGTATTTGGGGTCAAGTATGTAATAATACCAGTAGGATCAACACTAGTACCACCGTTACCAAATGCCATTTGATAGACGAAACCTTTACCACCGTTAGTCATACTCTGTGCCAATCCAATACTCATATTTTCATAGTGGATTGCGTTTCTTTTATTCACGAAACTGATTTTTTCAACAGGGTCATGAATATGTAAATGCCCTTCGATATGGATTCCTGTTACGTCTCTAGCTTGCATAGTGATCTCTCTTTATCATATATTTATCAAGTACAATAATGTGGTAGTTTATGGTAGAACTTCGATCGCAACAACTTTGACGTTGAGGCTCTCATCAACCCCTGAATTTAAGTTGGTTGCAACGATTTCGATAGCACTATTCACTGTACTCCACTGGGCAACATACGTAGCCAATGGTGATAGCGTTGTACCAGTTGGTGTACCCACAGTAAACGCCACATCTGGGTCGCCGACAACTGGATAACTTCTCACAACAAACATTTGGCAAACCTCAGCTTGAACATCTAAGCCGCCAATAGTTCCAGCTGCTCGAATTGTAACATTGATAGCTGTTGGGGCATCTATTGCAGTGTATACCACAGTAGTCGCAGATGGTGCCACTGTTTCTGAGAACGATTTGATTCTGTAACCGTCAGGAAGAATACCAGTTGAGTCTGATAATTGTGAAACATCAGTGGGAATTACTGGCTTATTCTTGATGTAATCAACTGCAACGTTACTACTCTGTTGCCAGTCAGCTTGCACTTGTGGATCTGGGATGTCGGGCTTGTTTATAACGCTAGTTGGGCCACTGATTGCGTTCCAATCTGCAGGCTGTTGAGTAGCTGTAATTGTCACCTGGTTTAATGTTGGGTTAGTTGTTAACGAAACATTGGAGCCAGCAACAAAAGCAAGTGCCTGTGATGTGGAATTAGCAATCACAGTGCCTTGCCCAGACACCGTTACAGTATTAAATGAGTTTATATACGGCGATGTATTGGTAACGACAATGTCACCAGTAGTAGCACTTAAACTAATACCTGGGCCTGCTGTAACGCTGTTTACAAACGTGATATCACCACTGGCCCCGACAATTGAGTACAGTTCTGAAAAATTCTCATTAATCTTTTGTCCTGCAGATCTTAATGTTTCCCCAGATCCGTCATTGGGATTAATACCAATGTTAATTTCTTGTTTTGCCATTTTAACTTTCCTTAGTTGTATGTCCCAGTGTCATTGTCGAATGTTAAATTCCCAATGTCTGTTGTATCACGGTCAAACGTAATAATTGTGCTGTCAAATGAAACCGATTCTGTTCCAGTGCTAAATTGATATGCGTCTGTATACCATGCACCAGGCTGTGCCTTCAAGAATCTTGAAATTCGGTTATCGTCTTCTTGGATATTTATTTCACTATCCCATAGCTCAGAACAGATACGTCTAACAACTGTTATTTGGATACCAACTGGCAGTGCATTTGTTAATGTAACAGCACTTGATACGCCATCTACTGAGAAATCAGCAGGCATTGTTAAATCACCCTCTGGGCTATATGGTGCGATGTTTGTGTTAAACATCGTGTACTCAGTTTTACGTAGTCTAATGTTACCGATAAAGAATTCGTAAACTTGGTCGTAAGCAACGCCAGTTTCAAGCACAGTTCTCTCACCATCAACAGTTGTCAATGTAGTAACATTTGATTTAAATGTACTACCACTCTGATGATAAGCAACTACCTTGTAAGTATAAGCACCAATTGTTACAATAGTACCAACCTCATAATCTACACCGGCTGTCCATTGGATTCCAGTGTTGTAACCACCAACGAAAACTTCAATATCGTTAACACTCTGTGGAATGTAATCCAAGTTCACAATATTTGTACCATCAGATATGTGTTGTGTGACTAGAGTTTCATCTTTATATGGAATTGACTCACTTGAACCAATTTCAGTCACATAAGATCCTGACTTGTGACGCAACGGAGTACCAGTACCAAGTGTTCCTCTACGTAATCTGCTCAATGTGTTTCCAGACATAGCAAAGTATTCAATTCGCTCACCGCGAATTTCAATAATACCAGGTCTTCCTTTTGCTAGGTTAGGACTATCAAATCCAGCAGTGTCTTCAACTTCAATAACTGTATCGTTATATCGTAGATCTCTTAGCAAGCGAGTTTGCTTGTTAAAACTTAAACGCTTATACTGAACACGGTTCATCATGTCTTTAAACTGCATATATGCAATACCAACTGGGAACACGTTGTTACCAAACATGATAACTGTCACTTCATCAGTGTCATATAGCTTGTCAGTAATATCAATACTTTGTCGATCGTCTCTAACCTTGTAATCAATACTTGGTGTTAGCAATGTATTGTTCTTAATCACCCAAACGTAGTTGTCGTTAATAACAGCACGTCCAAGAGTAATTCTACCACTGAATATCAACTTGTATGAGTAGTACTCTGGGGTATCATAAACAATATCAAGAGTGGAGTTAACAACATACGTTGTTCTTTCAATAGCAAGCGTATCGTGAACGTATGAGCTGATAACTTCAACAACATTATTGGAATCATACGCTTGTGTAAATGTGATTTCCTGCGTTGCAGGGTTATACAAGTACCCGTTATCCGATGTAATGCTTACAGTTAATTGCTTTCCAGTATACTTTCTGTAGGTAATCTTGTTAATTTTTACTGACAGGCCGTCTAAGTCAACAGTATAATCAACACCCAGCTCTAATAGGTTACCGTCAGCTAGCACAACAACATCATCAACGTTTACAGTACTTGGCTGCACGTTTGTTGGGCTTACTGTGTAAGTGTACTTGTTGCTACCAATGGTAAAGTAAACACTATTTGGACCACGCAGAATTGTTTGATCAACTCTAACAATCATGTTGGATTCGTTTAGTAACGAGTTACCAATCATATTTTGTAGTGTATATGTTAAACTGCCGTCAGCAGCAACACGCTCAGTCTTGGTAACTGAGAATGTTTGAGCATCACCAACAACAATAATGAAGTTGACCAGCTTACCAGCTGCTGGTGCAACTGGGAATCTTAAACCAACAACGTTTGCCAAGTCGTATGTACTGTCTGTCTTAAATTGCTCTGGTGACGTTGCTTGACCGTCAACATAAACTAGTGACGTAAACGAATCTAGGAACGGTGCGTGTGTGATAAACTCAGTAGTAACACCATCACCAACAAAATAATCAACGTCAAGGATGTTATAGCCGCTGAATCCAATACTAAAGATGCTTACTGTAACACCATCAGCCAACGCTGTTGGGAATTCAACAGTATTATCGCTGTAATTTACAGTGTAATCTTCATTAACTGTTGCAATAACTGAGTCTACTTTGACTACAACTGCACCAGGACCACTAGGTGTATTGCTAATATCAAATACTGATGTATTACCATTTGCTCTGTGGTTGATCACCTTGACGTTTGCTGCACCAGAGTTTGGTCTGTCAAACACCTTGATTGCAACTGTATCAACAACTTGTCCAGGAACTAGTTCTTCAGGACCAGGGCTAGTTGTTGGTGTTACGAATCCGTCACCATCGATAACAATCTCTTCTGGATCAATACCCTTGGCTGTTGAATATGCCAAATCGCCACCAGTAATTGTAGTATCGTACTCCAATTCCTGTGGTGCAATTGAGCCATCACTAGTGCTTTGACGGATAATAAACGTGTCACCCTCGTTTACAACAAAAGTTCCTGGGATGTCGTAGGTTGATGATGAGCCATCAGCAATGAATGGCAGCATTATTGCATTGGTATTTGTTTGATTAACTGTACCAAAGTTAGGATCATCCAATCTGATTGGGTCAAGTGTGCTTCTAATGTACACAGTCATGCCGTTGGCAATTGGATCAACTAAAGATACACGGCCAATGCTAGTAGTAATAGTATAGTCTACATCATTTACCAGTGTTCTTACAAAGGAAACTGGAGTACCATTTATAATTGGTGTTTTAATGTACTGGTTCATACGAACTGATGTACCATTAATCACTTCAGTAACTATAGTCTGGTTATACTTAAATGCTGAACCCATTGCTACGTGAACAATGTCACCAACCTCAACCCCGCTGGTGTTACCAACATACAACACATCGCTATTTGCAACGTTCTTGGTGAATACCAAGTTACCAGTTGGTAATACTGTGGGAGCCTTGTTCAATATTACATTTAACCCATCAATGTTTAAAACACGATGTGAGGAATCAAATCCTTGGCCAATAATTCCCATACCAATAGCAATATCAATAGTATAGTCAACTGAAATCGTTGAACTAATGGTTAATGGACCAGTATAAACAACTTCTACACCAGAAGTCACGGTATCTCGTCCAGCATCAACTGTAATTGTGCTTAGAACGGTTTTATCATACATATAATCAACTGTTGAACCATTTGAAACAAATGACACTTCATATTTTTCAATGTAATAAGTGTTTAACTCAACACCAGCTGCTGGTGTGTATGGTAAAGTAAAGCTATGGGTGTTAGCACCAACAGTTACAATGTAATCATCAAAGTTTCTGTCATAAACGTCCCATGCTTCTGTTGAATATGGTCTATTTCCCCATCCACCACTGATGTTGAAGCCCAATCCAGTTACTTGTACACCACCGTAGTCAATACCCAACATCAATTGCGCAAGATCTTTACCCAATTGATTCTTTTCTGGGTTATAGTAGTACTGAATTCTGTCAGCAGCATTGAGTAACGATACATCTTTAACGTATGTTATTACGATTTCAGCACCAACTGCTGGCACTGTATCAAATATAATAGTACCAGTGTAACGAGTGTAACCAGCAGATGTAGATTTAACAATTGCAACTTTGTATGAGTCACGCAACGCGGTTGTGCCGTCGATAACCACGGAAGTTTTTCCAATAGTTACATCAGGTGCCCACTTTAATGGGAACTGGATTCTAGATTGCTCACCGTAGTGTGTTTCAACTTCAACTAAATCAGTTACAAAGTAAGTCTGTGTCAATCTATCAAACTTCATGCTGATTAAGTTGGAACGAACAACGCTGTTGCCAATGACTGTTACTGCTCGAGCAGCAACACCACCAGTGCCCAATCCACCAGTAAACACGACAGTTGGTGCAACTAGGTAACCTGATCCAGGTGTAACTAATACAACACGGTTGACTCGTCCATTTGCAACGTATGCTTTGGCTGTGGCGCCGGACCCAACTGCGCCTTCAATAGAAACAGTTGGCTGGCTCTCATAACCAGAACCACCATCAACCAAACGTAGCTCAACAACACTAAACCCAACATTGTCCAGCCAATACTTCCATGGATAGCTTTGGATCACTGGGTCTTCAACGGAAACTTGCCCGTTATTGAGATAGGACGTGACTACTGACACTGCACCATCTTGATAGAATGGTTGTAAATCAAAGTCAGTCATAGCTGTTGCGCCAACATCAATACCGTCATAGGTACTTACGTATTCACGAACGTGCGTACGATATGGCTTAACTTCTGCAATATACTTCTCAAAGTTTGATAAGTTGATAACTGGATATGTAACTGGTTGTGCCAAGTCACCAACTGCATGAGTTGCTCTTACAAAGCTAGTCTTGAATGCCCAGTCAATGTAAAGTTGTTCACTGTGCGCATACTTGACTGCTGCAATAAACAAATCTAGGAATGCGGACTTTAAATCACCAATAAAAATCTTGCTCTTGATTACATCAAGGATAATTCGCAATTCTGTCGATGCAAACAAGTCATAAACTGTTCCATCATAGATAGTTGCATCATAACCAACTGGTGATCCAGTAAAGTCGTACAACATTTTGCTAAACTGAATTGTACCGTTTTGTACACCAACAACTTTGTAAGTTGCAGTCCAATCTACTGATGTTGACTCTGCATATTTTTCCAATAGCAACCAACCACTGTTATTTGCAGTGTTAATCTTAACCACATCATCAATTGTAGGGACAATGCTGTTTAACTCAGCAAACGTATTAACCGCAAAGTCAGGAGCACTAAACTGGTTGTAGCCAGTTGCATACCAATCACTGTAACTCCAATACTTTCTTACATCATAAGACTGAGTTAATGTTCTTGACCAAACTCCTGATGAGTTATCATAGGTATATACACTCCAGCTATCATTTGCACCAGAGTCCATGTTTACCAATGCTGCATAACCTCTAACAGACAATACGGTAGTGTCAGCAGTGTAACCCTCGCCACCATTGATGACTTCAACACCAATAACTGCACCAGTTGTACTGATAACTGCTCTCAATTGAGCACCGACACCATCACCAACAACGTTGATAATTGGCGGGTATAAGTAACCCTTGCCTGCTGTAATAATCTCAGCCCCGGTTATTGCACCAGTTGATGAAACAATCGGTGACAATGTTGGAACTTTGAACGAGTTTGCATTGGTCAATCTCAACTCAGCATCAGTATCAAGAACTAAGTCATAAAGCCCTGAGTTAACTGTTGGTGCTTGTTCGTACTGCTCTAAATCACTGATGTCATAATTTTGTGACACTTGGATTGGAGACAAAGTTCTGTTCACACGCTCGATGAATTGCTTCAACGCTTCAACTCTGTTGACAAACATGCTCTGACGTGGACGATTTTCAATACCGTAACGCAACTTAGGTGGTTGTTTCATGTCAGGAACTGTTCGTCCCATTGTGTCAACACCACACAGGCTGTCAAACCATTTCTGTTGAACGCCTTCTGGAATTGAAGCAATAGCATCATTGCTTATTAGCTTCCACTGTGTATGCATATTTCTGTCAATTGAGTCAGTAACCCAGTATTCGACAGACAATACAATATCAACATCCTTTAACTCATGTTTGATGTTAACTAGATTAAACGAGTTACCACCAGTTACTGCTAGGTACTGGTACCCTTGTCCTCTTGGATTTTCAATTAATAGGGCAACATCAAGTGCAGATAACGTTCTGCCCTCAACAGTTGGAACAATCTTCTTGTTCTTGACCCAGAAGTAGTAAGTGTTCTTGAAAGTTTTGCTGATGTTATCGTAGTGCTGACGTACACTATAAACATCATCACCATATAAGCTAGTTCCGCTGATACCCTGGGAATCACCTTCAGCAGTGTCAGCAATTAGATCCCATTCACTTGGTAGGAATTCTGATTCTACCCATTCGTAAACATCAATGCTTGCACCAGCTGCTAAAGTGTTCCAAATATTTGTTCTGTAAACTACATCACCAAAATAAGCACTTACAAATTTGGCTTGGCGTAGATCCCACCATAGCATACCAACTTGATCCTTGGACCAGAATGCATCAGAGTTTACAGTGACACTGTCAGTACCAATGCTGTAGGAAGCTGGGTCGTAGAATGCTTTGAACTTCAATTCAGCTTCAGCAATTCCAGGAATTTTGCCCTGCACTGGGTCAACAATATCCAAATACTTGACCATCTTGCCACTGGCACGGTTGTATATAAATGCTTGTTTGATTTTATAAACATCAGGAATTGATTCCTGTACATGTTTAACCATCCAAGTCTTTGCACCAACACTCTTAGAAGCATTGAACAACAATGATCCAGTGTCATTGCTGAACAAGATTTGGTTGTCTGAAACTGCAAATCCATATTGTTCCGCACTGTTAACTGGCTCAGTAATTGTCTCTGAATATACCCACTTGGTATTATAGAAATCATAAGCAGCAATTACACCATCACCAGCGTCTATAGAATAAACAATGATAGTTTCAAAATCATTCATAAAGGCCACTTTAGTTCCAAAGTTGCCATTTAGATTTAAGAAATGTTGTGCAATATTACTTTGATAATCAACATACGCAGTGCCATTCCACTTGTAGACATTTACAACACTACCTGATGACACAATTAAGTAATCACCATTGGTTGAAATTGCAGCAGCTACTCCACTGAAATCTTGCACCAGTGTAGGTGTGGATGTGACGTCGTACAACTTGATAGTAGTGCCAGTAAGCGCCATTAATGTTGCGCTGTTGCCACTGACTGTTAACTCGTTACCAAACCCAACAATGTTTGTTGCATTCGGTACCTCACCAGTGTAACTCCAGTCAATAGTAATAAATGACAATGTATTTGACGGGGTGCTCGTTGGGCTACCGCTCAATGTAACTGTGTTGTTTAATGAGTCAATAGCTACTACATATTGCCCATCGTCAAATCCTTCACCAACAACCAACATTCCTTCTGCAATGTCAGTTACTGAAGAAAGCACCACTGTAGCATTTGAACTGCCAACTGGATTGTATGACTTTACAATTGGTGAACTAGCAGCATACTCAAAGGAGTAAACTGATCTTGAACCAGGTGCGCCAACAAATAATTTCGTATCAGCAAACGCTAATGCTGCACCAAACATCTCTTCAGATGCTGCACTTGGGCTGGCAATGGTGTACACTAGCGAGTAGACATTGTTTACGTCTTTCTTGTAGATGCTGACAATACCCTGATGTGCTAGTGTAGTGTTTGTTCCCGTAGGAGATACTGTAAAGAACTGTGCCGTTGATGCATTTGTAGCAACGTGACCAACTGTCTTATAGCCAATTGCCATCCAAGTAGCATCAGCACTAAATGCAATAGCAGATACGTGCTTGTTATCGTTATCGTCGTTATAATCATTGCCCAATTCAGTATTTGACATGAATGGGATTTGGATTTCTTGTTTAGCAGACCATGGTACAGCAACACCGACCTTTTCACGAGTAATTACTTTGCCACCAACGGTGTTAACTGCTGACATTCCACCGTTATTGCTTACTGCAATAATTGTTCCGTAGATGTTTTCAGGAAGGGTGTCAGTGTTGCTGGTATTTGGTAACTGGGTTGTTGAGTAACACTTGTTATACTCCCAAATACCCCAATTATCGCCAACAACATTGTCAGTCCATAACAGTTCACCAGGATGTGTTGCTGCAATAGTGTCCAACTCGTCAATATTTGAAACACGCTGTGATGTAAATGTGCTAATAACTACGTCAGCCGCTTGAGTGAACTCAGCAGGGAAGTCTGTTAAAGTTGCAGTCATCACCATTAATCCTGTGTCAGGGTCAACGTCATCAACCTTGTAAAATCCAACAATAACGTCTACTTGCGCTGCATCAACATTTGCTTTACGTGTAATACCAATATAGTCACCAATTGAAATATCAGTAACTGCTTCAGGTAAAACAGTAAGTATAGTGCCTTCATAAGCTACTAGTGAAACAGTTATATCGGTTCTGTTTGTAAATCTATAAACGTCCCAAAACTTTGGTGGTTTGACGAATGAACACCAAACGATATCACCATCAGTATACGATGTTACATCCTCAGATAACAAGTCAGCCAACGTGCCAACGTTAATTTTAACCTCTGCTGGGTCAACATACCCAGGAGTTCTTAAGAAAGGTGTAAATTCAGTTGCTTCTGGGAATGGATTGCCAGTAAACCCACTTGGCTTCAAGTAAACGTCATTGGCTGTTTGACCAATAATAAAAGTACTTAAAGATGAGTTGGTATTGCTAGAGATTGAGAAACCTTGTGGGTTGTTTTTAAACATTCCCTCGTCAAGAATAAACTCGATGTTTTCAAATGCATTAGTGGCACCATAATTTCCAGCTCTAATAGCCCACTCTTCGTAGAATGTTAGGCTTTCCGATCCGCTAGCAGTTAACGGGTCAAACATCTTGTTAAGAACGTTCTGTGTACCTTTTTCTCTAACCATACCTTGGTAGAACTTAAACTCGCTAACATCATCTTGAATGATATTTTCAAGATAACTTCTCTTTTGGTATCCAATCAAGTGCTGTGCAACATTTTGGTGGCCAGCATTAAAGCTATCAGACTCCAAACTGTAGAAATCTGTAAACTGTGTTGCCAAGTTTGTCCAGTTAGGAATTACTTTGGACTCAGGTTTGTTAGAAGATCTGGCCCAATTGGATGCTTCAAACGATGCTGTTCCGGCAATAAACGCATTTGCGCTGTAGTAGAACCCTTGGTGCAACACAATGTCACCAGCAGTATAATCCTGCCATGGTTGCCATGTTTTTACACTTGCTTGATCGTAGATAAAACCAGGAATATCAAGCCCACCGTACCAATTTTGAGTTGCATACCCAGATACTTTGATACGTTCCTGTCTATAACCACTTGGTGGGGAATAGATAGTGTCATTAAAGATTGTCGAGTTGTTGATTACAATAACGTGTTCATTTTGAATCAAGTAAAAACTTGCACCAAAAATACCATCACCATTGGCTGGTGTGTATGTAACTGTATTACCTTCTCTGTATGAGTTTAAACTGTTTGGTGGAATCGGTGTGCCATCAACTTTAAAAATCTCATACTCGTTGTATGGGTTGCTGATGTCATCAATAACTGCCAATCCAGTGTTGAATGTTAATCCAAGTGCTGCTGGGCTTAAACTGATAACTGAGCTTCCAACATTGCTTAAACCTTCAAGGACATTGAACTGTGACTCATCAAAAATTTCATTTGAGCTTGCTGGGATGTTAAACGCTGCGCTGTAGTAGTCACCATTATAACGTACAATTGAGCCGTAAGGCAGTGCTTGTCCAGCTGACCACTCTTGCCACTTGTCAGCACCTGATGACCAGTTCTGTGTTGTCCAGAATAGGAACTCACGTGAACTAGTGTCCCAGTTTGAAACTGTTCCCAAGTTTGGATTAAAGTCATCAAAAACAAATCCTTGGTCCTTCAACCACTCACTATACCCAGAAATAAAGTCCACTACTTCTTGGGATGTAGCAAAAGTTGTACCATATGGAGCAACTAGCTCAGTATTTCTATCCCAAGCAGTTCGCAATGTTACATTAACACCACCAGTTATAGGTAGTGAAGGCATTTTTGCATACAGTGATGGATCAAATACTGTCGCAGTGTGTGCTGATTTTGAAGAATAGTATTCACCATTGTAGGAAACAATAGTACCATTGTTGTATCTTGCACCAGAGGTCCAATTTGAATACGATGCAGAAATACCACCAACGTTGATGGTGCTTCCTGATCTTACATAGCCATAATACTTGAAGTATGGGGCTGATCTGCTGTAACCTTTTACCTCATAACCAGTTGACAACTTGGTTACAATTATACCACTGTATGAAATTTTCTTAACAGCACTTGACTGATTTAGGAACAAGTCGTAATCTTCGGGTGGCACAAAGACACTGCCAGTGCTGATTGGAGATTTTGATTCCAACAACAATTTAAACTGGTCTTTGTTAGTATAAGCACCAACTCTATATCCAAGTTTTGTTACCATCAATTGTAGGTCTGATTGGTAAGCATCATACTTCTCAACGTTGTTGCTGAAGATGTAATTCATGATATAGTCAACTACATAGTTAACGATACCAGCAGTTTGAACACGAGTTTCAGACGATGCGATGCTTGGAATTACAATTGAGCTTGGTGTTACTCTTAGTTGTGTGTCAGCATAGACCAGTTGTCCAGCCAAGTTGCGAACAATTCTTGAACGATCCAATGCTAGGCCAAAAGTTCTTGCAGGAGTTAACAACATAGATGCCATTAACACGCTGAATGGGTAGTGGCTGCTGCGTCTCCAAGCTGCTTCAACTGGACTTACGTCACCAAATACAAAGTTGTTGTTTGTACTCTGTGAAACGATTCCGGAAACCATTCCACATGATAGTGGGCTAACTAAGTTACCCTGTGAGTCAACTGGAATAGCAGTTGCTAGGAATGGACGTACAAATTTATCACGCTTGACAGCAGGTACACCTGGCTCTCTGACTACACCATTTGCCAAGTCATTCCAAAGTAACAGGTTGTCATTAGTATACGGTGCTGGACCGTAGACTTCATCCCACCATTGTGGTTTAATACTAAAACCAATCACTTCCCATGGGCATACGTGTGGTCTATCAGTATCTAACATCCAGCGGTAAATGCCTCTCCAGTAAGCTGGAACAGAGGCTCCGTCAGGTGAATAGTTTAGTGAGTAATTGAACGTAAACGGATTGCTTCTATCATAAGTCAATGGACGTGTAAAGTCTACACCAACTAAGCCAATCCACTTGTAAAAGCTAGGTGCCAAAACTTGATTGAAATCAGTTAAGCTGTAATCAGTTGATCTGTTGTATCCAGGGACAATATCAGCAATATCAAAAATCGTAGTATCGTATTGTACTTTGATGTTGTTGTAAATTCTCTTTTCTAATTCAAGAATTAACGCATCACGATAATCTGCACTGCCATTGTCACCGTATGTACCGTACGCAAGCACATGACTTCCGTCATGGCCTTGGATCATCCAACGAGGGGTAACTAAACTTGTATCCAAGTAGAGCATTGGCTCATACTTTGGCCACAATCCCAACTTAGTTGGAGTTGATGGAACAAATGACCCATCAGTGTTATCAAATTCAACAGTAGTGATGGTATCACCAGTTGTCAATGTTGCAGTTACGTTGATGAACCCTTGGCTGTCAAATGTGTAATCACGCCCATGAACCATCTGTTCACCATTTAAGTAAACACAAACTGATTTGTTAGACAAGTTGTCAAGTGTAAACACTGTTGACAGTGGATACATCTTAACTCTGTAATCAACAACGGTCAGTGACGTTTCAATCTTTGCACCATATGGTACCATATCACTGAAATAGTATGGTGCAGTCTTTGGCTTATTAGCGTTGATACGCTGCATTATTAACTCAACCATTGCTGCTGGTTCAGCATCAACGCCCAAGTTTTCCGCAACTGTTATAAATGTTCTTTTGAAGTTATTATAATCTTCGCTACTTCTTTCAATAGCAGTAACTACGTTATTGTCTTGAGAAGTAATGTGATAAAGAGCCAAGCTCAATGGACCACTGTGCTGTACAAACTTAGTACCACGTGGGGTCACATTACCCAAGTCTCTTAAATTACCACTGCCAGGGAAACTACCATTAAAATCCAAACTATTGTCAACAATAGATGATACGTGGTCAATAACTTCACCAAGTGTAAACTCACCAATCTCACCATTTAGAGGATTGTTTTGCAAGTTAACTGGAATCTCATAATAGCCCTTGTCATTAATCTTTTGTGATGCAAACGCTCTTATAGTTAATATGTCAGTGATGGCAATGTCAGTGTTCAACACAACACGCTTGTAAACTGCGGTATTTGTTAGACTCCACTTTGTTTTATCTAAACGAATTCCGTTAACGTAAACACGTACTTCCAAATCAGCCAAATCATCAACATTATCAAAGATGTCTAAGTCAAAGTTATTGACTTTTTCATCATTGTAAATTCTAACCGCTGCTTGGGTTGTTGTAGTGTTACAAACTTGCCAGCCGTTTACATTACTCAATGATCCGTCATAGTTTTGTTTAACCAAGTAACCAACGTTAATTGGGGACGTAACCACTGCATCAGCGTTTTTGTGCTGGAAAGTTCCACTGGCCAGTGTAAAGTTAAAAACGATATCACCAATGTTGCTTACGTTTTGGTAGCTTAATGGGAAACCCAATACTGTATCGTTTACACCAGAACCAACCTTGTATGAGAAGATGCTAGTTCCAACAAAGGATGATCCACTGTATACACTGTTGTCACCATAGCTAACACCATCAGAGTCGACGACATCAAACAATGGGGCTTGGTTTGTGTTCAGTTTGTTTTGACCAGACATCCAAGTTGTGCCGTTAAACCAAAATGTTTTACTTTGATTAATTTTACCGCGCTTGGCAATTGTCACTGCTCCACTGAACGGCTCAGCATGTTCAGCTAAGTGAATTCGTTCAACACCGTTGATGGAGATCTTTTCAACTCTATAAATTCTGTTGTTAGCCAATGGGTCAGTATCAGCAACTACAAGAATTTTGTAACCGCTTACTAGGTCAACACCATCAACGTTGTAACCAGTTGATCCCTCAATGGTTGAGAATACGTCTGTGGTGAATGTATCAACTAAGTCAATGTCATCAACAGCAGTTGTACCAAAGTTAAACAGCTTTAGGCCTGGTTGGAACTCAATAATTGGACGAACTGCTCGTGCATTTTGGTCCAACACTGGGGTATTGCCGTTATACTCAGCACTGGCAATAACTACATCTTTATGTACCCAACGATTGTATCTTGACCAAGGGTTTCTATCAGGGCTTGACTTGTTAATAGTCACATAGTCAACAACACTCGCATACCCAGTAGACCCATCAAACGGGGTTGTATCAAACGGTACGTTATCAAATTGAATTGTTTCAATCTGTGTATATGGAGTAATGATCTCTAAGGATAATGTTGATACTAGGCGAATTGCTGTACCAACACCATCAACATAATAGCTGCCAGTTTCATAAAGAGCTGGCTTTACTTTGCCATTGAACTCTACTACCATGCCGTTGCTTAGTGGTGTACCATTGGACAAAGTGTAGGACTTCTTGCCTAGAATGTCGTTCTCAACATCAAGGTAAGTTGCTTCTGTAATGTCGTAGACTTCAATAACACCACCAACGCTTAGATCAACTTCACTTTGATAGAACAATGTGTTGGGAGCATCTTCAGGCAATGTGACTGTAATTTTACCGTTGGTAACGGCATGATCGAGTCCACCAACTTCGTAACGGTTTGTGCTACCAATTGATCGTTGAGTTTTTAAACTGAATGGATTTCCTGGGCTGTTGATTTCAAATGTATAAGTTTGCCCTCTATACATCTTTAAAACAGGATTAATTGTTAGTCCGTTTGGTGTGAATACATAAACGTTGGAGTTTCCTTCCAAACGCAAATCAACACTGTACGTACTTTGTACGTTAATACCTTGGCCACTGATTGCAATAATTTCAGGACCAAGTGGCATCCAATAGTAGTTCTGAAAGTTTACAAACTTATCCCAATCAATATGTGGGTCCCAGCTATAAAACTCTTGCTTGTTTAAACGTGCATGATTATCAGCATTGCCACCAAATATTTTAATTTGGTTGATGTAGTCAATATAGTCTTTGTAAAACTCAGTGTTACCAAACTTATTATTAATAACCACACTTGGCTCTAACTGATAATTTTGACGGTCAATATCAGATGCTTCAATGAATAAATCGTTACGTGTCGCAGCTTTCGCATTTTGGCGACCAACATAACCACTTACCTTTTTAACCGAGCCAGGCTGATATAATTGATCAATAGTTGCCTGTAGGAACTTCTTATTTGCCGAAGTTTGGTAAAACTTTGGTAATAAGTTTGCGCTAAGGCCGCTATTTCCAGTTACATTTTTCTTGTTAGCCATTAGTTAGATGCTCCATAATTTGCACTAGTGATTTGCTGTGAGGACACTGAATCCAGTGCTACCCCTGTTACTGTTTTTAAGTTGGTTGATGTTAACCCAGAAACTACGTTGATCTCAGCAGCAGTTGCGCTGCTAAGGAAAATCTCGTTGCTTGGGCACTTGATTTCAAATAAACTACCAAAGTATTGGCCTGATCTCTTAGGCACAATTACAAAGTTAGTAACATCAGGTGCCAACTGGTTCATCACATAAGTTGATAGCTCTGTAAAGTAGAATGTATCACCAAAATCCCAGTTTGCCAACGCAAAGAATTGATTGATAGCTGATAAAATTCTAGCAGTTACATCAGCTTCTGAAGAAGTTGAGTTTGGATTCATGATAACATTAAATGATGCTTGTAGACTTTCATCAGCACCTGGGCCAAATAACAATCTGTATTGTACTGGATGGTAAATTACTTCATCAGACATTGCTTTAATTGGATCAAGGCTTGATGCTAACATTGAATTTAATTGATCAGAGCTTGGTGGTTTTGGTTTTAAAACATTTGAACCACTCAACCATTGCCTAAATTGTGTGTCATAGTCGTTGGTCAACACATACACATCCATGATGTTGCTTGTACCTGGATCAATTCTAGAATCATAATCAGCACTGTGAGTGTATTGGAATCTCAACAAATCTCTACCAATAAAAACTTTGTAATCCAAACTAGGCACCAACGCACCAGATGAATTGTATTTCTTAACAACTTGTTGATCAACGATATAGAAGTGTTGATTAGCGTCATAAATTGTTGGCGATCCAACAAGTGCTTCAGTTAGCGCAATGATAACTGGCCCAACACTTGGATCGTTGTATACGTACTTATAATCTTCTTGACCATCAGAAATTACATATTTTTTCTGCACAACGTAAGTCGGTTCACCCGAGTTATCATTGTAAACAATGTCCAAGAAGGACTGTGGATTGTCAACAATACCATTGTTATCAGTGTCTGCAAATGATACAACTACCTTTTTAGGGTCAACATATCCATCTAGACCAATGTACTCAGAAACAATTTCCCACTTCATATCTTGTGTAAACGGAGAAGTCGTACCTGGCTTGTTGTTAATGCTCAACACTGAAATTTCATCGTTAACAATTGAGCTGGATACACTATCATAAATTTTAGTATTCTTGTCAAAGTAGAATGTCACGTCTGTATCACTCTCAAACACATAACGAAGTGTTCTTGATGTGATAGTGTAATACTCGTTATTTGTAGTGAATAATAATAACCAGCTGGCATCAGCACGAGTATTAGTAACATCACCACTGTTACCCAAGCTAAAGTTTCCTGAAGCATTTAAGTTGGATTCAAAGATAATCTGCCACGTTTGTGTTGGGGCATCATAGCGTAAACCAAACGGAGTATTTGTAAAGACCAAGTCAATAATAGCTGTCTGCGTTGCTCTACTAATAACAGTATTAAACTCAGGAATAACTTGAGTAATGTAAGGGTAAGCACCTGAAACTGGATTTGGAATAACTTTGTTTAGTGTTATTGGACCATAACCTGTTGACAACTCACCCGTATTGTTAGCAGTACCATCACCAGAAACACTGACTACTTCAGCCCAAATGTACTGTACTAGGCCAGCTTTGGTGGTATCCTGGGCAACTAACTTGTTATTTGATTTAGTATTAAACGAGTACCCTTCTGGTGCTGTAAACTTAATCAATGCACCAGGTGCAACGTACTTGAGGTCACCGCCACCGTACACTGGACCAACAGCCGCTGGTGAAATACCACTGCGGATGTAACCAGTTGATGCGTTACTGTCAACAGTTTTAGCAACCCAGTCATAGGTGCTGCCAATACTTACAGATAACTTGTCTACATAATTTGCATAAAAGAAATTACGCAAGTTTGGCGAGGCCATTAAATCAGCAACTGTGTTGTATAACACGTTTTGAATATCAGTCTTGGTTGCAAAAGTAAATGTTGTAGCTGACAACGAGTCTTGTCTGTAGATAATACCATCGTCAGAAAATAAATTCGTTGACGAGTATTTGCCAGTTGGATCAATTAGATCAAAATATCTGCTGATGCCACTGCTAGAGCGATTCAACGCTTTTACTTTGGAAATTTGTTGACTAACAGTCAATGGACTAATGTTGTAATCCTCACCAGTAATCATACGGTTTTGAGTATAGTACAATTGTGGAGCATTAGTTTTAACACTAGTGTTGGATTCACTAACAGTAGCATTTGTAACTGACGATGCTAGGCTTAGGGAAATAGTTAAAGTTTCATCTTGCCCATGTTCAGATGTGTATGGGATTGAAATAGTAACATTACGGATATCAGATGTATTAATAGTGTAAGTCAAACCATTGCTTACTCTATAATAAACTCTAAATGCACCAAGAGGCAAGTTACCAAATGTTCCATCACTAAAAGACAGAGTAACTGCATCACCAACACGGGTGATTACTGAGTAGATATCCTTGATGTTCTTGGTCAAGCTATTGTAGATAATGTTGTTGCCAGCCAGTGCTGGTACTTGTTGCCACAAGGCGTTCTCAAGACCGTTTGAGTTTAATCCGTACAACCAAATATCAGAGTTGTTGATGTTTTGAGCACTGATGTCGATAACTTCGTTGCTACTTGGTTGGTTAATTGTAAATGTACCTTGGTTTAAAGTACCCTGTGTAACGTGGAAGAAGAACCCTGTATTTGGACTACTTGCTCCAAATCCGTCATCAGAGTAGATGCAGGCAATCTTGTTGCCAATTTTTGGAGCTTCTTCATAAATGTATGTCTTACCATTGAACGTTGTGCTGGTAATTTCAAAATCCATGCTGCGGCCAGCAATAGTCTTGGTAAAACTATGGATTGGCACGTCATTGTTTGTTGCATTAAATCTGTACTGAGCAGTTTGTACGCCGTAGATTGATGCTTGATCCACAGGATTGCCAAACTGTTGTGTTGTTGGCAATGCTGCATTGATAACTTTAATGAACTGGTCATACCAGTTTGGGTTACTTGGGTCGTTCCAAGTAACAAATTGACCAGCAAGGTTACGACCGTTGCTGTCAAGTACTGACTCGGTAGTTGACACTGTGTTGAACTTCATCAACCCAGTGGCAGCAATGTTTCTCTTAGGATTGTAACTGATTAAACGTGCTAGACGTAGGATACTATCACGGCGTTCTGCTAGTTCTAGGAAGTTTTCACGAGCATTTAAGTCAACTCTAAATGCGATGCTTTGCCCAATGTAAGCAATGAGGTCAATCAGCGCCAGATATTCGCTTGATTCAATGTAATCGTTGAAATCCTCTGGGTAGTTAGTACGCAAATAATCAATCATCACACGGCGAAGATTCTCAAAGTCATAGCTTTGGAAATCTGCATTGCGGAACGATTGGTAAATTTTTTGCCAGTCTTCAGTTAATAATAGATTATTTTGTCTAGCAGTTGAGCTCATAATTTATCCTAATAAGTGTATTTATTAGAAAAATTATGTGAGTAGTTTATTAGACGCTTAGACCGTTTTGCTGATCAAACTGAATCTTAAGGTTTTCTGACAAATTATAGGGCAAATATGTTAGAGTAACTTCAATTTGAATGCCAGTTTCATAGCCCGTTACCAGCACATTACTTGCTTGAACTCGTGGATCAAAGTTGACGATTTGGTTCACATTTTGAAGGATTAAATCCTTCAACTCTTCAGTTAATGGTTCAAATAACAAGTCCCAAATGATAGTTCCAAACGTGGGATTCATCAAACGCTCACCCTGTCTAACATAAAAGTGGTTCAATAAATCCTGCTTGATTAACTCAAAATCATACAGCGTAAAGTTCTCAGTACTCGTGTTTACTGAGCTAAACCCCTTGTACATCTGATTAGGGAAGCCGTTTTGTGTCTTGGGTTGTAAAGTTATTCTGTTGTAAAAATCGTTAGCCATTATTTTGTCGCTCCCTTATCTTTCATGAATGTATCAGTTGCAGTACCGTACTTCAATGCGGTTCCGTGTAAATTCTCGTGCCCAGCCCATGGTTCCATATCTGGAACTCTCGGGGCAACTGGTGCAACACCCGCACTTGCAGCACCTGGACCATTCATATGAATCTCACCAGCTGTTTCAATATGGTTTCCACCAGATAAAATGTTTGTACTGCCACCAGCAGTTAATTTTCCATCAGCACCAGCTTTGATTTCATAACTTCCAGCAGCAGTTGCCATGAAACTACTTTGGGCATTTAGATTAACGTTACCACCAGTGGCTGTTAAATTTATACTACCCGCAGCAGTGACGTTGAAATCACCACCAGTATTCATGCTGATACTATCAGCAGCATAGATGTCAATTTTACCATTGCTAGACAACTCAATCCAAGCAGTTCCCCTAGAGTTAGCGATGTAGATCAAGTCTTCACTGTTATGCAAGAGAATTTGATGTCCAGTTCTAGTTCTAATACGCACCAACTCGTTATGCGGAATGCCTGGGTTTCCACCTTTTTCACCACCCTCGACAGAAACATACACTGGTGGACCATCTTTGGCGTGAGTTTTACGTAAAAACTTGTCATCACCATCATCCATTACAAATGATGATCCACCAAGACGGCTTAGATAAGCATTTGAAATCCTGTGCTCTGACTTGCCAATTGGGCCACGTCTTGCATTTGGCCCTTTATCCAGCGGCCCAGGGGTGCTTACACCAAATACCGCACTTGGAGTTTCACGTCTTGCACTACTGGTTGTGATGCCACGTGTGTCATCGCCAAGTAATCCCTGCGCTTCTAAAACAGCAGCCATTGGATGTTTGGGTTTCTTAATCTGCTCAGAATCACCAGTTGCGTTGTTCAATGCTTTGTTGTACTCACCAGCAGGCACCCTGTCGCCTTTGCCACCAACAATCTGCTTGGTTGCAGCAACACCTGGAACCATAAAGTTCATGTTTTCATCTTGTACGCACCCAATCCAGTATCCACGCTTCGGGTCACCATCAATGAACATAACAACCACTGTTGATCCAACATCTGGAGGAACAAACCACATACCATAGCTTTGCTGTGTATTTTCAAAAGTATTTTGGTTCTGATCTTTGAGGTCTTCGTTGGACTTTGTAATCCCGTAAAACGGGCTCATGTATTTCACTTGGTGCAACTGACCCTCAGAGGTACTGCCACCACCAGGTCTTAAAATTTCAACTTCAAGCCCACCCATGTAGTTTGGATCAAGATGGCTGACCACAGTCGCAAGGAAAGGGCCAGGTTTAGATTCTGGCTGGTTTATTGGACTGTATTCTTCATTCATTATTTTTCTTTATCCTCACTAACTGGCACGCTCTTATCAGCTTGCTTGCTAGAGTTATACATGTTGGCTGCTGTTGCAGTTTCTTTAAGCTCTTGGTTCGCTCTTCTGTTTCCAGTTAATACTTGTGTAAATTGTCCGTCTTTGAACGAGCTAGTTACTTGCATCACTTGATATAGCCCGCTCCACTGAACAACGTCAGACATTTTGCTTGCTTTACCAAAATCATATAAACCTGTTGACTGATTAATGTCAATCGGGGTCTTAAAATTTATCAATATATCAACTTCACCGTTTTGATAGTTCACTGAACCGTCGGCATTTAAGTTCTTTGATACTTCTTTTGATCTGTAATTGCCAGTTCCGCTTTGAGCAATATAGTATGGATCGCCAATAATCTTCATATCCAATTTAAGCATATCCGCACCACTGGTGATTGCACTGTGGAACATTCTTGCAGCTCTAGAAGCACCGTCTTCCAAACCACCACCACCCTTGTTATCAGTTTTATTAATGGTCTCAGTATAACGAACTTGTGTCGGTACAGCTGGATTTTTAGATGGTTCATTACCCTCTGGCATTGGTTGATTGTTTGCAACTGTTTCAGACTCGGTGCCGCTGGCTGGCCCAGTACGCTTGACGTCCTGTGTTCTAGATAACTTTGCATTTGCCATAACTGCGGCAAAACCAATCTTAAAGTTAATGTTAAAGTTGAGAATGTCAACGTTTTTACCAGTATAGGTGTAATTGTAATGCTTTACTGCTTGCTTCTTCAATACGTCAAAACCAGGAGCCTTGGTGTTTGGTGGTGTAACTTTACTAGTATGCACTTCGTAAGGCACAACTTCATAAACAATTAGTTTGGGTTTAGTACCAGTTGATTTGTAGTTTTCTTTGGTGGTAATGTTGTAGACTTTTGTGTCAATTCTCCACCACTTGCGCATGCCGTCAGGACCTACGTTGGTCTCACCCAAAGTCTTCTTGGCATAATCACTAGTCAACAGCACTTGGTTGATTGCATTAATAATGTCACTATTCTGAGAAAATCTGTAGTCGTTAACTTTGGGGTTTGGTCTATTATTCCCACGTACCATTACCCCCGTCTTGGGATCGTACACATCGGCATCCTTGCCAAATGGTGCATCGCCCTTTCTAGTCTCGTCAAAACCAAGACTTGCTTTACCCAAAGCATTACAAGCGGCATCAGCTTGTACTAGTGTTTTGTTAGTAGTACTGCGTGTAACCTTTAACTGTTTGCTAATGTCATCAACCCCAACACTTCCAGCAGCCTTGGCCGTTGTTGCTGTTGATTTTGTTTCACTAGCATTGTTAGCACCAGCTTCAGGTGCAGATGCTGTTTTGTCTGGGAACAAGATCAATACTTCATCAGGATAAGGTACAATCTTATCATCTTTTAACTGTTGTAGTCGTTTGTTAATAACTGTCTGCAAACTCTTCTCACCAGTTTGTAGAACTTCTTGAACTGTTGCACCTTTGATTGACACGTCTGTCTTTAATTGAGAATTTTGAGCAGCGTGTGCGGGCGAGTTTGTGGGCCTTGCTGTAAACTGATATACTGCACCACGCTCAGTAACAGTCATGTCAGATTCAATAAAGTTGAACGGAATCTTTCTTGACGTGCCTGGAATGTTTACCATTTGTCCAGATTCAGTGTTGCCTCTAAAATCAATAGTTAACAGGAATGGCGCCATCAAGTAATTGTCATGACCTGCATCCCATGCAGCCTTTTGTAATGCCATCAAAAACATACCCATGCTATACGGTTCTGTAATTGTAAATGACATTTTTAGCATGTTTGTATTGCTGGATTTTTCCAAACCAATACTACTTTCAATTTCCAAGTTGTCAATAAAAAAGTCAAAGCTACCAAAAGCTGTTTTAATTCTGTTGCCAGGATCTGCATTAGCTGACTTACAAATCAACGGCAGCTTCATGTTTCTCATGTATGTTTTATCAGGCTCTGCTAACTGCTTGTCAGTTAGTACCGCAATACCTAAAACGTAATCATACGTTGCGTAATTGAAGAGCGGATTTGGTAATGGGAACTTGGAAGTTTTCCCACCTGATAATTTTGAAAGAAACGATCCAACAGACTCAACCGCGCCAGATACTGCACCTGATACTGCATCAGTGGCTGAGGATAACGCTGCTGCTGGTCCTGTAAAATCTATTCCAGCCATTGTTAAATTCCTAAAGCATTAACAAGGCTGCTATTCTTGCAAATATAAATTTGTGTGCCAGGCACGAAGTCTAGAATTGGGTCTTGTAACACATCCATGTTACGTTGAGCAAAAACCCACCACAGTGTTGCGTTGCCATATAAGTCAAACGCAAGCAGGTCAGGCCTATAAGCATACTGAGGTTGAATAGTGTACAAAAAGTCATCAGCCTCGGCTGGAACTGAACGGATTGAAAATACGTCCAAGTAGTTATTTTTTATTGGAGTGTCATACCAAGGACTAGTATTAGAATAAACTGCCATATTAGATGTATCCAAATGTATTGTTTAAGTATCCACCTTGAACAAAACGGTCCAAGCTGAACTTCTTAGCACTGCTTCTACTGTAAACTGGTTGTAGCACAACAGTAAACGAACTCTTTGTTGGTACATGGGTAATGCCACCACTGGTTTTACCACCAAGTCCAAGAGACCCTGCTAGTGATGCCACTTGTCCGATACCACCAGCAATGTTACTGACAGTGTCAGTAACAGCACTGATTCCTGGGATAGCACTACCAAGGCTATCTGCAAGACCTCCAACTGAATCAGTAATACCTTCAACAGCACCTGCCATGCTGCCAACTACTGGAACACCAATATAATCGCAGTCATTTGACAGTTGACACTGGAATGATGTCACCACCACTGGTACGTCTCTGAACATATAGTTTCCGTAACCGTTTAGCTTTACAACTGGTGGAGGATTCCCAGCCTTTGGATCAAGACCAGCGAACATTTTGGTTGCAGATCTTAAATAATGTGCCGCAGCAATCCAGTATAATCCCTGAGTTGTATCTTCAACGTTCATCGGAGCAGTAATAGTTATAGTTCCAGGGTCACTGTTTTTGTAAGCCTGGAATGTATAGTTAGTGTGCGTTGTATCGATTGCACTGTATTTCGCACTGCTGTTCATCGTTACAGTAGGGGTGTAAGGGAAAATTAAACCACCAGCATCTTTAAGTGGTTCAAGCACTGGGCTCTTTCTAAAAGCTGGCCAATATGGGAGACTTAATCTGACACGCCAATCGTTTTCGTCTGCATCGCCACCAAACATGGCAACTGCACTCATAATGTCACCAATTGCTTCGCCAGCTGACGGTAAGTCAACTGAACGTATCGCTCCCATGATACCATCTTGGCCGTATCCTGCCTGCATTGCTGCACCTAAGTTGCTAGCAATATTGACAGCACCAGCGGCTGCGCCAATCATGTTTTGCGATGCGGAGATTTTTGAAACGACACTTCTTCCGACAATAGCCATAATATTTTCCTCTTTCGGTATATTATTTATTTGACAGAATAAAGTGTATACTTTATAATACTAACACTATAGGAATGGATAATGACCGTAAAAGTTAACTACTTAAACAA
>JACCDQ011004743.1_pt1 | contig 53159 bp, 56 predicted proteins | sample 7446031 | NCBI WGS metagenome assembly JACCDQ01 (sample SAMN15323442, study PRJNA562643) | freshwater metagenome | isolation source: river surface water | place: USA:Blue River Watershed | collected 2017-08-17
GATGAGACTGGTAAAATTTTCCACGAAAGTGTAAATGATATGCCATTAGGTCGTAACGTAAACGAATATTTACGTTTAGTAGATGCGTATACTCACGTTCAAGAAAAAGGTGAAGTTTGTCCTGCTAACTGGGAAGCTGGTAAAGATGCGATGACTGCTGACAGAAACAGTACTGCTGCTTATTTAGGATCTCACTAATAACAAAAAATCAACAGCAATAATAATGGCAGTTTGCTATTGTTATTGCTGTTGTAATTAAAAAATAAAGCTATGTTAATCGAATTAAACGAAGACACTTTACAGGATTTAGTATCCAAAAACGAAAAAGTAGTGGTTCAATTTTCTGCCTCTTGGTGTGGAAACTGTAGAATTATGAAACCTAAATTCAAAAAATTGGCTTCAGAAAATGAAGCATTAACTTTTGTTTTAGTTGACGCTGAGAATTCTCCAGAATCAAGAAAATTAGCCAATGTAAGTAACCTACCTACTTTTGCTACTTTCGTAAATGGTAAATTAGTGAACGAAACACAGACAAACAAACAAGAAGTATTAGCTGATTTAGTAAACGAAATCGCTTAATTTCTAAAAACAAACACCTTATAGATTATGAAATTACCTGTTATCAAACATTTGACACAATTCATCGAAGAAAACGATCAAGATTATATCATTGAAACTATTGAAGTATTGGAAGCAATGACTGAAATTCCTTCCTTAAAAGATGAAGAATTAGATGTTATTGGCGAACTAATTTCAAATATGTATGGTGCGTTAGAAGTACAAAAACTTGTAAAAGAGGGAGCTGACAAAAAAGAAGCTTTAAATACTTTTATGAAACGCGTTTTAGGCTCTATCGATAAATAAGAAGTCCTTAACAATAAATTAGTAAAGAACGTGCTCGTCAATGGGTACGTTTTTTTTATATACATTACTGTTACATCTCTCACAATACAATACAAAAACTACTACTTCAAACAAAAATTTGAATAAATTTTCATACTTTTGAACCTCAATTAAAAACACATATTATGTCATCTATAACATTAGGCGGAAATCCTGTAAACACTTCAGGTGAATTACCAAAAATAGGCACTCAACTTGCTGATTTTAAATTAGTAAAAAACGATCTTTCTATTGCTACTTTAGCTGATTTTGCGGGTAAGAAAGTAGTCTTCAATATTTTTCCAAGTATCGATACAGGAACTTGTGCCGCTTCTGTTCGTAAATTTAACGAAACTGCAGCTAACCTAACTAATACAGTTGTTCTATGTGTTTCAAGAGATTTACCTTTTGCTCAAAAACGTTTTTGTGGGGCTGAAGGAATTGAAAATGTAGTTAATCTATCTGATTTTAAAGACGGAAGTTTTGGAAAAACAAACGGTTTAGAAATCATCGACAGTGTTTTAGCTGGTTTACATTCGAGAGCAATATTGGTGATCGATGAGAAAGGAACAATTCTACATACAGAACAAGTGCAAGAAATTGCAGACGAACCTAATTACGAAGCTGCATTAGCAGTACTTTAATATTGAATTAATGGAGTTTCAAAAAGACAATCGATTTGTTTCAGGAAGATTAAAAAGTGTCACCTTTGCTTATAAAGGTGCTTTCAAATTAATAACCACCGAACACAGTGTAATGACTCAATTTTCTATCGGAATCTTGATGACTATTGCTGGTTTTTATTTTAACATTACTACTACTGAATGGCTTTTCCAAGTCTTTGCTATCGGATTAGTAATGAGTGTTGAAGGTTTGAATACCGCTGTTGAAAAAGTAGCTGATTTTATTCATCCAGAGTTTCACGAGCGCATTGGATTTATCAAAGACATTGCCGCAGGCGCTGTGTTTTTTGCAGCCTTGACTGCAATTGTGATTGGTGCAATCATTTATGTACCTAAATTCTAAATTTACTAGTTTTCAAAAAGAAGAATGGCAAAGAAAATAAAAAGCGAATCCGATCTTAGCGAAAAAAGATCTTGGAAATTATCAAAAGAATATAAAATTGTAATTGGAAGCCTTTTGGTTTTATTTTCAATTGCTTTGTTAGTTGCATTTATTTCGTTTTACCTGCACGGTCAAGCCGATCAAAGTGCAGTTGATCAATTAGCTAATAGAAATACTGAAGTTTCCAATTGGTTAGGAAAAATTGGTGCCTATGTGGCTGATCTGATAGTTTACCAAGGTTTTGGTGTGGCCTCATTTCTTTTTGTTCGCTTATTTTTCTTGACGGGATTGTATTTATTTTTAGGAATGCCATTGAGTAAATTAAGATCTACTTGGTTTTGGGATTTATTTGCCATGATCATCGTTTCTATCATCTTTGGTTTTTTTGCTACTTCAGCACCTGAATTAGGTGGAGTCATTGGATACGAAATGAATTTGCTTTCGCAAGATTATATTGGTAAAACCGGAACTTTACTTTTATTAATTTTCGGATTAGTAATTTATTTGATTTTTAAAATCAAAATTTCTCCAGATTCCATTCACGCTTTTATAGAAAATTCGAAAAAAGAAATCGAATCCAAAATTACTCCTAGTCAGGAACAATCAGCTACAACTGGTTACAATCTTGAAGAATATGCGGTTCCAACTCCAGAAGAAGAAAAAGATGAAGAATTGGATGGAATTCATATTAAATCTTCCTCCTCACAATTTGAAATTAACAAAGAAGCATTAAAACCTACGATTAGTTCGTCTTCCGAAATCAACTTAGACAACTTACCAAAACCGATTGTAGAACCTGTAGTTACACAGTCATTTGCTACTCCCCCAGCAATTTCAAAAGAACCTACCATCATTACAACAAGTGATGAAGCTTTTGTTATTGAAAAAGCGGAAGAAGAAGATATTGTTGAAGAAAATTTAGCGGCACGCTTAGTAGCTGATTTTGGTTTGTTTGATCCTACATTGGAATTATCCAATTATAAATTCCCAACGATTGATTTATTAAAAGAATACTCAAGTGGCGGAATTACCATCAACCAAGAAGAATTAGAAGAAAATAAAAACAAGATTGTCGATACGCTTCGCAATTACAAAATTGAAATTGCTCAAATCAAAGCCACTGTTGGACCATCGGTAACTTTATATGAAATCGTTCCTGAAGCCGGAATTCGTATTTCAAAAATTAAAAGTTTAGAAGACGATATTGCTTTATCACTTTCTGCGCTTGGTATCCGTATTATCGCTCCTATCCCAGGAAAAGGGACTATCGGAATTGAAGTACCTAACAAGAATCCAACTATGGTTTCTATGAAAAGTGCTATTGGCTCTGCCAAATTCCAAGAAGCAGAAATGGAATTGCCTATCGCTTTGGGTAAAACTATTTCTAATGAAACCTTTGTGGTGGATTTAGCCAAAATGCCTCACCTTTTAATGGCGGGTGCTACAGGACAAGGAAAATCGGTTGGACTGAATGCTGTTTTGACTTCGCTATTATACAAAAAACATCCAGCCGAAGTTAAATTCGTTTTGGTTGACCCGAAGAAAGTAGAATTGACCCTTTTCAATAAAATTGAAAGACATTATTTAGCTAAGTTACCGGATTGTGACGACGCTATTATTACCGATAATGCCAAAGTAGTCAATACTTTGAATTCACTTTGTGTAGAAATGGATAATCGTTATTCTTTGTTGAAAGACGCCATGGTGCGTAACATCAAAGAATACAACGACAAATTCAAAGCAAGAAAATTAAATCCTGAAAATGGCCACCGATTTTTACCTTATATTGTTTTGGTTGTCGATGAGTTTGCCGACTTGATTATGACTGCAGGAAAAGAAGTTGAAGTTCCTATAGCACGTTTAGCTCAATTAGCGCGTGCAATTGGAATTCACTTAATCATTGCTACGCAACGTCCTTCGGTAAACGTAATTACAGGTTTAATTAAAGCCAACTTCCCGGCGAGAATTGCCTTTAGAGTAACTTCAAAAATTGATTCAAGAACCATTTTAGATACCCAAGGTGCTGATCAATTGATTGGTCGTGGAGATTTATTGTATTCTAACGGGAATGATGTAGTTCGTGTGCAATGTGCTTTTATAGACACTCCTGAGGTAGAAAGAATTACTGAATTCATTGGTTCGCAAAAAGCTTATGCTACTGCTTACCTACTGCCTGAATTTGTGGGAGAAGAATCAGGCATCAATTTGGATTTTGATATCTCTGAGCGCGATTCATTGTTTAGAGAAGCAGCTGAAATAATTGTCAATGCGCAACAAGGATCTGCTTCGTTATTGCAACGAAAACTAAAATTGGGGTACAACCGAGCAGGTCGTTTGATTGATCAATTAGAAGCAGCAGGAATTGTAGGCCCTTTTGAAGGAAGTAAAGCGCGTAACGTCAACATTTCTGATATGGTGGCGCTGGATGAATTTTTCAACAATGAACAAAATTAATACCCCAATGCAAAACAAGACTATTTTTAGAGCTTTGTTGTTAAGTGCTGTATGTATATGCAGCTTTTCTATTCAAGCTCAAGACAAAAAAGCAAAAGCGCTTTTGGATCAAGTTTCGGCAAAAGTAAAAAGCTACAGTACTATCATAATTGATTTTAAATATTCCCTTTCCAATGCCAAAGAGAATATCAATCAAGACAGTAAAGGCAATGTTGTTTTAAAAGGCAACCAATATGTGTTGAATTTTATGGGAGCCACTAAATTGTACGACGGCAAAAAAACCTATACAATAGTTCCAGAAGACGAAGAGATAACCATTTCTAAAGTTGACGAAAATGACAATACAGCGGTAACACCTAATAAAATGTTGACATTTTTTAATACTGGATATAAGTATACCTTAAACGGCGATGCTACTGTAAAAGGTAAAAAAATTCAGTATGTAAAATTGGTTCCAATGAGTTCAAAGGACCAACGAAAAGAAATTATTTTAGGTATTGATAGTCAAACCAAAAATATTTACAATTTGGTCGAAGTGGGTAAAAAAGGAACCAAAACCACCTTGACTGTTAATTCTTTTAAAACGAATCAACCTTTGCCGAAAAATCAATTTACCTTTGTGAAGAATAAATATCCAAATTACTACATCAATTCATTAGATTAATTCCTAGGTGAAAATAATTGACAAATACATTCTAAAAACTTTCCTGATTACATTTACTGTGGTATTTGTAATCCTTTTTTTTATATTCATATTGCAAACGGTTTGGTTATTAATTGCAGAATTAGCGGGTAAAGATTTAGATTTTTCAATGGTACTTAAATTTTTGCTGTTTTCTATGCCGCGTTTGGTTCCGCTAGTATTGCCCCTTTCCATATTATTAGCCTCTATCATGTCGTTTGGTGACTTATCTGAGAACTATGAATTAGCCGCAATGAAGTCAGCAGGTATTTCCTTACGACGTGCCTTACAACCTTTATTCCTTTTTGTGACTTTTATAGCTATAGCAGCCTTTCTATTTGCCAACAGTGTGATTCCTTACGCCGAATATAAATTCATCAATTTCAGAAAGAACATTGCGCAAGCCAAACCCGCTTTGGCTATTGCTGAAGGACAATTTAGCGATGTTGGCGTTTACAACATCAAGGTCAATAAAAAGTCAGGTGAAAATGGAGAGAACCTCACTGGTATCACTATTCATAAAAAATCAGAATTAGGTGATGGTAGCCGAATTGTAATTAAAGCCAAAAACGGAAAATTAGTAAGTAGCAAAGATTCAAATACGCTGCAACTCATTCTAAATGATGGGAATTATTATGAAGATATTCTCCCTAAAAACTATGAAGATCGTCCCAAAATGCCTTTTGTAAAAACTGCATTTAAAAAGAATATCATTACAATTGACATTTCCGAATTCAACAAAATTGATGTCGACAATGAAAATATCACCAATACAAATACCATGTTGACAACTAGTGAATTGCGATACACTATTGATTCCTTACAAAAAAATTACAAGACAGATATCACTTCTTATACCGACAATATCAATCAACGAGTGGGGTTTCAAAAATCGACTCAGCCTGTTGTGAAAATTAAAAAAATAAAGAAAAAATTCAACCCTAACTTGCTTGCTTATTTTACTTCCAACCAACAATTGGATATTTTAAATTTAGCAACCAGCAACCTCGAAAGTGTAAAGTACTCGCTTGAAACCTCCAACACCGAATTTAAATCCAAACAAATTAACATCAATGGGCATTTGATTGCCTTGTATGATAAATTTGTAATTGCGTTTGCTTGCTTTTTGATGTTCTTTATTGGAGCACCATTAGGAGCCATCATTCGAAAAGGAGGACTTGGATTACCCGTGGTTTTTGCCATGTTAATTTTTATCTCCTTCCATTTTGCCAATACCTTTGGAAAAAAACTAGCCGAAGAAGGTAGTTTAACTCCATTTTTAGGTTCTTGGATGGCATCACTAGCATTGACGCCTTTTGCCATTTTATTGACTTATCGTGCAACCAATGATATAGGATTAATCAATATGGATGTCCTCTTGGCACCTATTCAACAGTTTATTAAAAAAATAGTTCCCCAAAAATAATTGTCATGACTACAACTAAAATACAGCTAAATACTATCGAAGAAGCCATTGAAGACATTCGTCAGGGCAAAGTAATTATCGTAGTAGATGATGAAAACCGTGAAAACGAAGGCGATTTTTTGGCTGCAGCCGAAAAGGTAACTCCAGAAATGATCAATTTCATGGCGACTCATGGTCGTGGTTTGATTTGTGCACCTTTAACTGAAAGCCGATGCAAAGAATTAGGATTGCATGTTATGGTAAATAACAATACCGATCCGATGGAAACTGCCTTTACCGTTTCGGTCGATTTAAGAGGCAACGGCGTAACCACAGGAATTTCAGCAGCGGATAGAGCCAAAACTATTTTGTCATTAGTTAATCCCGATACCAAACCGCACGATTTAGCGCGTCCTGGACACATTTTTCCGTTAATTGCCAAACAAGGTGGTGTTTTGCGAAGAACAGGTCATACAGAAGCTGCAATTGACTTTGCAAGATTAGCAGGGTTCAAGTCGGCGGGAGTGATTGTAGAAATCATGAACGAAGACGGATCTATGGCTCGCCTACCCCAACTCGTTAAAGTGGCGAAGAAATTCAACTTGAAATTAGTTTCAATTGAAGATTTGGTGGCTTACCGCGTGCAACACGACAGTTTGATCGTTAAAAAAGAAGACTTTGATATCGAAACGCGTTTTGGCACTTTCAGACTGCGTGCTTACGAACAAACGACTAACAAACAAGTGCATATTGCTTTGACCAAAGGCACCTGGAATTTAGGCGAAGCAGTTTTAACTCGTATTAACTCATCGCAAGTAAACAACGATTTGTTAGGTACTTTAACCCACAATGCCGAACAGCATTTGGATAAAATGTTTCAAACCATTAATGAGCATGGCAAAGGGGCTGTGATCTTTATCAATCAAGACATGCAGTCGGTGAATTTATTAAGTCGTATTGCCGAATTGAAACAACTACAAACCGAAGGCGAAATGAAAGCGCCACGAATTATAATTGATACCAAAGATTTTGGTATAGGCGCACAAATTTTGCACGATTTAGACATTTCAAAAATCAGATTGGTGACTAACACAAGCCAAAGTAAACGTGTGGGTATGATTGGGTACGGTCTAGAAATTATTGAACACGTCAATTATTAAAAGCACCGCTGAAAATAATTATTTTCTAATTCAAAGAAAATGAAACATTTAAAAAAGCGACTTCAAAATTGATGCGTTTTTTATTCAAATAGATTTGCATAACCAAAAAAAGCAGTTATATTTGCAATCGCAACCAGAAAATGGGAGCATCTTATTGGAGAAATGGCAGAGCGGTCGAATGCGGCAGTCTTGAAAACTGTTGACTGTAACAGGTCCGGGGGTTCGAATCCCTCTTTCTCCGCGAAAGACATGTTTCAAAAGAAACATAAAAATTCAAAAACCCTTTAAACATCAGTGTTTAGAGGGTTTTTTTATTTTCTGACAATCGTCAAAAATCACATAAAAACGCATGTTTTAGTTACCCTATAGGTTACCCTATGACTTTTTGCCCTCCAATAGGGTAACTAAATTACAAATATCTCCTGGAGATCTCCAGTAATAACAAGGGTTTACAAAGTTTTTAAATCAATTTGTACTATTAATTTTAATACTAAAAGTAATGGTAAAAACAATTGTTTACATCAAAAAAGACAAGGCAAAACAAAACGGAGATTGCCCTTTGTACCTGAAGGTTACTTACAACCGAAAATCCATCACATTAGCCACTGGTAAATACATATCAGAAGAAAGATGGAAACAAACCGATAATTTAAGACGATTACTTCGTCAGGACAAGGAAAAAGTACTCAAAGAGTACTTAGACTTATTGGAACTCAAAATTGATAAAATAGCCAATCAATTGGAGCGCCATCAAGAAGAACTGAGTATCAAAGAATTTAAACTTAAAATTTTAGGTAAAGAAATCGAAGAGGCAAAACCTAGCATTCTAGACATAATCCAAATTCATAATTCTCATTTTGACAAGTTAGTCAGCATTGGCGAGAGAAGTAATGCTTCGCTTCAGAAATACAAACGTGTAAAAGAATTAGTTCGACTATTTAACTTAAAAACGTATGGAACAGAAAATGTACTTCTTGAGAATATAAACAATGCCTACATCTACAATTTAGAATCATATCTCAAGTTCGAAAGCGAATATAAGGGCAAATTAGGTATTAAAAACAATTCTCTAGTCAAGTACTTCAAAAATCTAAAAACCATCTGCAATCACGCTGTAAAGATGGAAATAATTGGGAAAAATCCTTTTAATAGTTATTCGGGTAAAATAAAAGTAACCGATGCTACATTTTTGACGCAAGATGAATTAGAAAGAATTGAGAACAAAACCTTTTCGGTGGATAGATTGGAACGTGTAAAAGACATTTTTTTATTTAGTTGCTATACAGGCTATGCCCCTGTGGATGCATTACAACTCACAAGAAAAAATATCATTGTAGATGGAGATAAGAATCTTTGGATAAAAACTAATCGACAAAAAACCGGTACAAAGTCCAATGTACCTATCCTCCCTCCTGTCTTGAAGATTCTCAGTAAATACCAATTTGAAGGTGATGTACTACTACCGAAAATATCCAATCAAAAAATGAATGCTTATTTAAAAGAGATAGCTTATATCATTGGACTAGATAAAAACCTAACCTGGTATGTTGCTAGACATACCTTTGCCACAACAGTAACACTTGGAAACGGAATCAAAATCGAAAATGTATCAGCTATGATGGGTCATACTACCATCAGGCAAACACAACATTATGCTAAGGTTTTGGATTCAAGCGTAGCAGTAGAAATGAATATTTTAAAAGAGAAATTTATAAACCGTGAAAATAAATTAAGTAATTTAGACTAATATAAACCAAACGCCATGCTTTTACCTACAGAATTAATTGAAGAATTGAATCAATTCACTTCTCCTACAATTGAATACCATATTACACATGAAAAATACCGTGTTAATTCTTTGTGGTTAGATGATATCGAATTGAATTATTTCAATACTATCGTCGACGAATTACTTGATAGTCTAAAAACTATCTTAATTAGTAGTAATAATAATTTGCTGATTGTTGATCAAATCAAAGCTATCCTTGAAGAAAAAATTTCTTGGTACCAAATAAATCAAATTCAATATTTCAAATCGTTTGATAAAATTGCTCCTTTAGTAAGCGAGGTCAATTACGAAGTCAGTTATGACGCATCAGAAATGTACAGTATAGATAAGGTAGTAAATTTTATTTCAACACCCGAAAAAATCGAAAATTTATACTTATATGCTTTGATAGCTCATAAGGACATGACTAAAAACTATCAAAATCCTGAGGAATTTGAAAATGTAAAATTATTTTTCATTATAAACCAATTTTACAAGTCAATCGAATATTTTTTAATTAAAATTGAAAACATCAAAATTGCTATTCAAGTTTATGGAGTAAGCGATTTAAGTCATTACAAAACAAAATCTGAAATAGATATTCCGGATGATGAAAAATGTATAATTAACTTGGATAAAATATCTTCTGCATTTTTAATTAAATTTTTAGTGGAGTACAAATTCATCATTATGGATTCAGACGAAGGTAAAAGTGAATCAAATATTAAAAAATTTATTGAAAGATATTTTAATTTCAAGGAGGCTTCTAATGTGATTAAACCGCTAACACATTTTTCCAAAGAATACTCTAAGTTAAAAGGAATAAGCAAAAAACATGTGCAAATAGAGGTACTTGATAAATTAAGTAAAGCTATAGAACTTAAACAGAAATTTTTAAATCAATAATATCCCTTGGAGATCGCCAGCAAGCCAAGGCCTAATTGAAAATACTAACTTTTCTTTGTGGTTTAATCTATAAACCACTAATTAATGGAAAAATTTGAAATTAACATCCCTACTATTCGCAACATTCAGATGTTGCTAGAACCAATTCATGAAAGATTGTCTAACATTGAGGCAAGTCTTAAGCAACAAAAAGACAAAGGTAAAACCAAAGGGTATTACCGAAACTCTGACCTGAAAGCCCTTTTTGGGTTATCACCAAACACAATAATTAAATACAGAGAAACAGGCATCCTCCCATTCACTAGGTTGGGAGATGTCTATCTGTATGAAATATGTAATATCGAAGCTATTTTACGTAACAATTCAATTTTTAACTAAGATGGAACAGCTAATTAAAAAAGACCCATTAACGGGTGAGGAATTTGTTGCAAAAAGGTCAAACCAACGATTTGCCTCCGCAAAAAATAAGATTCGGTATAACAACAGAAAAAATGCCGAAATCAATAAAGAACGTGCCTTTATTGATAGGCCTTGTAAACAAAGTCATCTTATTTTAAAGGAACTTCACAATCCCAAGTCAGACAATATCTATAATAGGTATTTCCTGGAAGGAAAAGGACTTCGATTTGATGCTTTTAATCGTATTGTAGAGACTAAATATGGTAAACTTCACGCCTATTATGATTATGCAATTAGAATGATTCCCAATTCCGATAACGTTCAAATAATTAAGTTATGATTAGTATGTACGACTACAAAATGGTAGATCCGGATTTCAATTTCGAAAATACCTTAAATGAAAATAATGTCCTTAAAAGTAATAATCGCGCATTAAGAATCTTTCTAGCAGTAGTTCTGATATCTGTTGTTGGGATTTTAATTACTAATATAGTTACCAAGAGATCGAAAGAGGAAACTAAACAATAGGTGTAATCTGAAAATAAGATTTAAGAAATATTAAATTAGATAGATATTTTAAAAAGAGCCGCTATTTTCATAGCGGCTCTTTTTATTCATTAAATATAGAGTAAATGTTGTGTTAAATGAATACGGTAAAAAAATTAACGCAAGTTTTTAATTAGTAGAAGCTAATTATTTCTTCCACATTACTCATTAAAATATTAATTTGACTTTTCCGATGTGCCAATTTTTACTTTCTGACCATATTGACCATACTCATAAACATCATAACCTCCACTATAATTTTTTTCGTATGTTCGGGTTTTTTGTTTTTGTCCATATTGACCATATTCATATACGTCAGTACCACCGTTGTAATTTTTTTCAGTTGTAGCGGTTTTTTGTTTCTGGCCATATTGGCCATAGGAATAAACATCATTACCACCATTAGAATTTTTTTCAGTTGTAGCAGTTTTTTGTTTTTGTCCATATTGACCATACGAATAAACATCATTACCACCGTTATAATTTTTTTCAGTTGTAGCAGTTTTTTGTTTCTGCCCGTAAGTACCATATGAATAAACGTCGGTACCACCGTTATAATTTTTTTCTGTCGTAGCAGTTTTTTGTTTCTGCCCGTAAGTACCATAACTGTAATAGTTTGTTTGACCGTAAGAAAGTGTTACAAACAAAACTAAATATGCTAGTGTAAAATAAGTTTTTTTCATTTTATTTTTTTTTATTGCCTACTCTATTCAGTTTTCGACTACCCTGATAATTTAGTAAAAATAGTCTTACTATCTAATATTAACTATACCAACATTTAGTGATATTTAATATAAATTAAAACAAATCAATTCGCATTGAATACAAATTAATAAACTTTTTAACAGAAAAGAATACGTTTTAATTTACTTTTATTATTTAGTCATTTGACTAATATTACTATAAAATAAATTACTTAATGTTATTATTTGCCATAAATTAGTATGTCATTTTATAACAAAATTGCTCAAAGTACATTATTTAATTATTCTAAAATTTCCATTCCCTCTTCCATTTTCAATTTGATTCCATAGAAATTGAATTCTTTAGGAGTTTCGTTTTTAATTTCACTACATTATCAAGTTGTAGAAATTGGTGGGGAAAATGCAACTAATAAAAAAGTGATTTTTTTTGTTTTTTTTTTGCAAATTGACTTTTGTCAATATTCACGATTAAAAATTTTTCTATTTTTTTTGATAGAAACAAGAAAGGTATCAATGACACCTTTTGTAATTTGAATCTTCTAATATGGATTGAGATAGTTTAATAAAAAAATTGTCCATTATCAGTAAACCCACTAACGGTATGAATAACTGAGGTAGGAAACCCTTTGTCATTATACTGATACGTATATGTTTGTTTACTACTTGGACTGTTTGATTCTATTCTAACTAATATGTTGTTATTGGGACTATTATCATCATACCATCCATTTAAATATTTAAAACCTAATATGTTTTTTGTAGGACAATTTTTATCATCATGTGTAAAAGTTGAAGTGTTTATAATACTTCCACTTGATGTTCTTTGCTCTTCTTTTGTTTTATTTTCATTAAAATAGTATTCTTTAAAAATAACAGTTCTTGAAGTGCTGCCAGAATAAGATGTAGCTGTCCTTGTTACAGTATTATCAGAGTTTTTTACAAAAGTAAATTTTCTTGTCAATGTCGAACCTGAGTATACTTTAATTTGACTTAAAAAGTCATTTGTGTATGAAAATTCAAAATATTCAATTAATCGTTTATCACTTCCGTAAGAATCTTCTCTAATTATTTTATCTCCCGAATAGGTAAACGTATTGTAAGAACCATCTGACGAAGTATATTTTAATAATTTTTTACCATCATACTCAAAATTGAATGTAATTCCATCCCAAATTTGTTTTTTAACTAAAATATCAGTTTCAGATGTTTGAGAATCGTTTGATGAGTCACATGATGTTAATAAAAGAAAAGTTAAAGAAAAAAGAAAACTAAATAATTTCATGGTTTGAATGGATTTATAATAATGAGTGATAAATTAATAATCCTGTAAACTTAAATCTAATTATCGCTGAAAACAATAACTACTTTTAGTGATATTGCAAGTCACAAAATCACACGTTATTACCTGTCATCATTCGATTAGCAAATTCAAGAAATTTCTGCTATTTTTACCTTTGAATATTATTATCCCAAATAAATGAACATAACTCAAATAGAATCCAACATACAATCCTTAATTGTTAATTTTAATGAAGAGTCATTTATCTATGATTTTCTAATTGCGTTTGGCACACCTAATTCAACGATTAAAAAATTACAAATTGGGACATTGAACCTTTCTAAAAAAGAGAATGAGGTCCTGTGGAAGAAAAAACTATATTTTACCCGAATAGCATCTAACTCATTACATAGTTTTATTGATTCAGTGAGAAAAGATGAGACTATCAATAAACAGCAACCTCGTTTTATTATTGTTATCAACGACAAATCTTTGGTTGCCTATGATACTAAAACTGCGGATTCACTAGATTGTGAACTTCAAGATTTACCAAAACATTTTTCTTTTTTTCTTCCTTTAGCCGGTATGGAGAAAGCACAACATCAAGTAGAAAACCCTGCGGATGTTAAAGCTTCCGAGAGGATGGCAAAATTGTATGATGAAATTAGAAAGGACAATCAATTTGATACAGAAGAAGAAGTTCACGGACTTAATGTGTTCTTATCTCGTTTGTTGTTCTGTTTCTTTGCTGAAGACACCGGTATTTTTTCTCAAAGTCAATTTACTCATTCCATAAGTAATCATACTCAAGATGATGGAAGTGATTTGGACACCCATCTTAATAGAATGTTTGAGGTAATGAACACCCCGTATGGTTCACGTGGAAATATACCTCAATTCTTAAATGACTTTCCATATGTAAACGGGGGGTTATTCAAAGATTTTCATAAATCACCCCAATTTACAAGACGAAGCCGTCAGGTAATTCTTGAATGTGGTGAATTAAATTGGAGTGCCATTAACCCTGATATTTTTGGTTCAATGATTCAGGCGGTGATTACTCCTGAACATCGTGGTGGAATGGGTATGCACTACACAAGTGTCCCAAACATTATGAAGGTGATTGAACCTTTGTTTTTGAATGATTTGTATGAGGTTTTTGATGATAGTAAAGGTAATATCAAGAAACTCAACGACCTTTTAAGACGACTTTGGAATATCAAAATATTTGACCCCGCTTGTGGTAGTGGTAACTTCTTGATTATATCTTACAAAGAACTCCGTAAATTAGAAATGTTAATCTTTCAAGAGATTGATAAAGTTAGCGGAACCTATACCAACCAATTTACCGGTATTACCTTAAATAATTTCTTTGGTATTGAGTTGGACGACTTTGCCCACGAGGTTGCTATTTTATCTTTATGGTTAGCTGAACACCAAATGAATGTAGAGTTCACCAAACAATTTGGACGTTCACAACCCTCATTACCCTTAAAACAAACCGGTAATATTGTTCAAGGAAATGCTTGTCGTATTGATTGGGAAATGGTTTGCCCTAAAAATGCAGTTGATGAAATTTATATTTTAGGAAACCCTCCTTATATAGGTAGTCGTAGACAAGATGATGTCCAAAAGAATGATTTACAAATAATTTTCGGCAATGAATATAAAAGTTTGGATTACATTTCTGCTTGGTTTCATAAAGGTGCAAATTTTATTAAGGGACATAATTCAAAATGTGCCTTTGTTTCAACAAATTCAATTTGCCAAGGGGAACAAGTTTCAATTACTTGGCCAAGAATATTAAAAGATGGTGTTGAAATAAATTTTGCACATAAAGATTTCAAATGGACCAATAATGCAAAATATAATGCTGGTGTAACAGTTATAATATTAGGTCTTTCAGGAATCTGTAATACAAAAAAATATATTTATGATACTAATATAAAAAAATCTGTTAGAGAAATAAATCCTTATTTAGTAGAAGGTAATGTATTATATATTCATTCAAGACAAAAAACATTATCACATTTTCCTGAAATGAATTTTGGGAATATGCCTGCAGATGGCGGAAAATTATTATTCACAACCGAAGAGAAGAATGATTTTATCTTAAAAGAATTAAAGTCAGAAAAATATTTTTTGCAACTTATATCTGCTGATGAATTTATTAATGGAAAAGAAAGATGGTGTTTGTGGTTAGAAGGCGTCAATAAAACCGTCATAGAATCAATGCCATTAGTTCAGAAAAGGGTTAATGAATTAAAAGAGATAAGATTAAAATCATCAAGACCAAAACTTGCTGAAATACCACATCTTTTCGCACAAATTACGCAACCTTCAGAAAAAGCATATATTCTTATTCCCCGTCATTCCTCAGAAAACAGAGAATATATTCCTATTGGTTATTTTAGTTCACAAAATAAAGCTCACGATAGTTGTTTAATAATACCCACTAAAGAAATTTATCTGTTTGGAATAATTACCTCAAAAATTCATATGGTTTGGGTTCATTCAGTTTGTGGTAGATTGGAAACACGTTACCGATATTCAAAAGACGTAGTTTATAATAACTTTCCATTCCCTAAAATATCTGAAACACAAAAATTAGAAATTGAAAATTGTGCGTTTAAAATTTTAGAAGAAAGAGAGAGACACTCCGAAAAAACATTAGCCCAATTGTATGACCCCGATAAAATGCCGGAAGGTTTACGTGAGGCACATCGTCAAAATGATTTGGCTGTAGAACGTTGTTATCGTCTAAAACCATTTGATAGTGATGAAGAACGTTTGGAGTATTTGTTTAAATTATACGAACAAATGATTGCCAAAGAAATAGAACAGGGAACATTATTTGAATCTACAAAAATGAAGAGAAAATGATAGATGATATTAAAAAAAGCACACTTGAATTTATTGAGGCACAACAAAAAAGTGAAGAAGTCTATTTTTCATTTCTCCGACATTTAACTACTTTGTGTATTGGGTTTTTAGGGTTACTAATCGGTTTAAAACCTGAAAAATTACCAAATCATTATTCAGAGGCATTATTTTTTGGTACAATAAGTTCACTATCACTTGGAATATTGTTTTTGACTATTTGTATTTTTTATGAAACTAAAGATGCAAGAAATGAAAAAGAGATTCGTCGTCAGTTTGTTTTAGATTTAATAAATAATCCAAAGGAAAATGTGTTTCAGTCGTCTCAAATTCCTGTGGATAATCGTGGGACATTTCAATTCATTGCTTTTGGATTCCTAATAATCTCAGTCATTTTTATAATCATATACACCTATTTTTCAACAATTACATAATTCAATATAATATGCCAAATCTTGTAGATGTTACCTATGCCCAAACGGGTCAAAGTTCCAAAACAAATGAAAATGGAATGCGCGAAATGCAAGCAAAAGCATTCCAAGCAAGAAACGACCAATATCTTTTGTTGAAAGCTCCGCCGGCATCCGGTAAATCACGTGCATTAATGTTTATTGCTTTAGATAAGTTAATTAATCAAGGGATTAAGAAAGTTATTGTTGCTGTTCCGGAACGTTCCATTGGTGGTTCATTTGAAAAAACAGAACTTACTAAATATGGATTCTATGCTGATTGGGTTCCTAACGATTTATACAACCTTTGTACACCGGGAATGGACGAGAGTAAAAGTAAGGTGGAGGCATTCAAGAAGTTTATGGAAAATGAGGAGAAAATCCTTATTTGTACTCACGCAACTTTACGTTTTGCCTTTGAACAACTTCCAACAGAATCATTCAATAATTTATTAGTTGCTATTGATGAGTTTCATCACGTTTCTGCCGATGGAGATAATCGTTTGGGAGAACTTCTTCGTTCAATGATGAACAAATCAACGGCACATATTGTTGCGATGACCGGCTCTTATTTTCGTGGTGATAGTAAACCTGTATTGATGCCGGATGATGAAGCAAAGTTTGCTAAAGTTACCTATAACTACTATGAACAATTAAATGGGTATACCTATCTTAAATCTTTAGGAATTGGATATCACTTTTATCAAGGAAGATATACTTCAGCCATCAATGAGGTTTTAGATACCGATAAAAAAACAATTCTTCACATTCCTAATGTTAACTCCGGTGAATCAACAAAAGATAAACACAAAGAAGTAGATACTATTTTAGATTCAATAGGTGACGTAATTAAAGTAGATGAAGAAACAGGGGTAATTTCAGTTAAAAGACATACTGACGGAAAGATACTCAAGGTTGCTGATTTGGTTAATGACACCTCTAAAGATAGAGACAAAATTCAGAACTACCTTCGTAATATGAAATCTGTTGATGATATGGATTTGATTATTGCATTGGGTATGGCAAAGGAAGGATTTGACTGGCCGTATTGTGAACACGCATTAACTATTGGTTATCGTGGTTCACTAACCGAAGTTATTCAAATTATTGGAAGATGTACAAGAGATAGTGATAATAAAACTCACGCACAATTTACCAATTTGATTGCCCAACCTGATGCTGCCGATGATGAAGTTCGGTTGTCTGTGAATAATATGTTGAAAGCGATTACTGCGTCTTTATTGATGGAACAGGTTCTTGCTCCAAACTTTACATTCAAAACAAAAATTAACGATGAGGATAAATCATCGCCGGGAGTTATAAAAATTAGAGGATTAAAAGAGCCATCATCCAATAGAGTACGACAGATTGTAGAGGATGATTTAAATGACTTAAAAGCAACTATTTTACAAGACCCTCAAATGTTAAAGGCAATGCCGGGTAACATTGATGCTGAAGTAATAAATAAAGTTTTGATTCCAAAAATCATACGCGTAAAATATCCTGAACTTACTGATAATGAGGTGGAAGAAGTACGACAATTTGTAGTTGTAGATTCAGTTATTAAGAATGGAGAAATTAAGGAAGATGGAGACAAAAGGTTTATTAGAATGGCTGGGAAATTTGTTAATATAGACGACATACATATTGACTTAATTGATACTGTAAATCCATTTCAAAAAGCGTTTGAGATATTATCTAAATCGGTTACTACAAATGTTCTACGTATCATTCAAGAAACAATTGAAGCAACGAGGATTCAAATGGATTTTGAAGAAGCTAAAATATTATGGCCTAAAGTTCTTGAGTTTGTAAAATCCAATAATCGCAAACCATCATTAACTGCAATAGACCCGATAGAAAAAAGGATGGCAGAGTGTGTTGTTTATTTGAAAGAAGAGAAGAGAAAACAAGAACAAAATGGATAAGAAGAAAATTTTAGACGATATTTTTTCTAATGACCCCTTTGGCTTATTAAATATCAAATCTACTTCTTCTGCAAAAACAGAAGACCAACGTTTGGTACAATCTTTTGATGAGATAAATGAATTTTATAAAAAACATGATAGAGAACCTAAACAGGTAAATGATATAAACGAAAGAGGTTTGTATTCACGTTTACAAGGAATAAGAACCAATCCTGAGAAAGTTGAAGCGTTAAAAAAATATGATATAAACAATCTACTCGATATTATTGAAACCGAACAGATAGATTCAATAGATGATATTTTTTCTTCTGACCCTTTTGGAATTCTTGGAGGAAGTGATGAAGGATTGTTTGACTTCAAAAATGTTCCCAATAAAGAAGAAATGGAAGAACGTATGGCAGCTGACTTTGTTGCCAGAAGAAAGTCATGTAAAGATTTTGATAAATATGAATCTTTATTTAAACAGGTTCAAAGTGAACTAAAATCAGGGACTCGAAAATTAGTTAAGTTTAATGAACAAAATATGCAAGAAAAAACATTTTACGTTCAAAATGGAATGTTGGTTTATCTTGAAAAAATATTTGACATATCTAAAGATAAAAATTCTAAGTTGGATGGTAGAATTTATTGTGTATTTGAAAACGGAACAGAATCTAATATGCTTTATAGGTCATTAGGAAAAGCATTATATGAAAATGGTTCAGCGGTTACTCATAGTAGTGATACCGATGAAATGGAGTTGATAAAAAATGCTCAAACTATTACCGATGAAGATAAACCAACCGGATTTGTATATGTTTTATCCTCATTATCTAATGACCCAAAAATAAAGGAAATTCAGCATCTTTATAAAATAGGTTATTCAACTATTCCCGTTCAAGATAGGATAAAGAATGCTGAAAAAGAACCAACCTATTTAATGGCGCCCGTAAGGATTGAATCTGAATATGAAACCTATAATATGAATACTCAAAAGTTTGAACAATTACTTCATAACTTCTTTGGGTCAGCTTGTTTAAATGTTGATGTATATGATTCAAAGGGTAAAAGACATATCCCTCAAGAATGGTTCATAGCACCAATTCATATTATTGACAGAGCAGTTGATTTAATACTTCAAGGGGAAATAATCAACTATATGTATCACTTACAGAGCGAGAGTATAATTAAAAGGTTCTAAACTAATCAAGCAAGAAATAAATTAAGTCATGGAAAACCTCAAAAAAATCAATTATACTGAATTAAATTCTAAACAGAAGGAAAACTATAACTTTCATAAGGTTGCTTCATCACTTGCAGATTATGGTTTCAATTCGTTAAGGCTTAATGATGATTGGCAAGGTGCAGATTTTATTGCCATTAATGGAGATGCCATGATGAAAATTCAGTTAAAAGGAAGGTTCACGGTTGATAAAAAATATATCAATAAAGAAATCTACATTGCGTTTATTGAAAATGATGTCGTTAAATTATACCGTCACGATGATGCAGTTGCAGCTTTATCAGATAATATAAAAAATTCAAGTTCTTGGTCTGAATTTGGTGGTTACTCCTGGGGCAAAACACCTAAAGTGTACAATTCCATTATTAAAGAATTATAGGCAAATAATCCCGTGAGAGTTTAAACAATAACAAAGAAAGGTGTCAATTGACAACTTAATCAACTAATGACTTCCTTCAAAAAATATAAGACAACACAAATTTTTATCATTTCGACCCTATAAAATTAGATTTTTCAACCATCTGTTTTATGTAATCCTCAAAATGTTTTACATGTATAATTTTATAATTTAGATTGTCTGAGAAGGGTTCTACAATATCAAAATGGTACTTTTTATCAAGGTATTTGTCATTGTCTACTACATAAATCATCTCAATATTATTTGTTAAACATTTAACAAGCTTTCTATTATCTCGTTGTATTATTTTTTCTAATTCATTTGCTCCACCGAAGAAATCTCTTGATTCAAAATGTTGAATACCTTGGCATTCTATCGACATATTATAATCAGGGAGATAAAAATCTAAACTCTGCTTACCTAACCATCCAAACCTTTTTTGTTTTTCATGTCGTATGTGTAATTCATTCAAATATCTACTTACTTCTTTTTCTAACTTACTTTCATTACATATTGGGCATCCGCAACCATTTAAATGACTAAAGGCTTCTTGCCAAAATTTATGTTCGCATTTTTTACATTTTATATGAATTTTGGTTTTAGCAGTTACATATTCTGTTAAATATTCATATTCGTTATGAAATGCTTTATTTAGAAATTCCTCATTGCTAAGACGATTTTTTAACCCTCCTGATTCGTTGCCGCACAAAGGACAACCTTGTCCGCTTAAATGTTTATTTGGAGTTTTAGAAAATGGGCCGTGTTCTTTCCATGTTACATCATCAATTTTGTGACAAATTATAGTAACATTAGTAGATGAATCTTTATAGTCAACTAATGAATAATCATATATTGGATTCCCAATATCATCTTTATAGACTTCTTTTGATTTGTCTATAAAAAAACTCTTATCCATAAAATGTCCTGAACATTTAGGACAATTTTTACCTTTTATATGGTTAGCTGGCGTCTGCCAAAACTCACCATGTTCTTTACAAATAATACAAACTTTAGAACTATTTTTAACGTAAATCACCTTAGAGTAATCATATCTATCACCATGAATTTCTTTTGTCTTTACTATCCATTCATTGGTATTATATCTATGTACACCACTACATTTGGGACAGCCTACTCCATTTAAATGACCATCAGGTGCTTGAGAAAATACACCATGCTCAGGACACAGAATATCTACCTTTACTTTTGCTGCTTTATATTCAACTCTTGAATAATCATACTTTTTGTTATGAATAACATTAGCTCTTTTTATAAAAATTTCCTGATTCATGAAATGTTTGGAGCATTTAGGACAATTTGCTCCACTTAGATGACTGTATGGGACCTGCCAAAATTCATTGTGTTTTTCTCCTGTAACTTCATCTGTTTTATTACAAACAATACAAACCTTAGTTTTAGAATTGACATATTCAACTTTAGAATAATCGTATTTGTCCCCGTGGGTATTTATTGATTTTTCTATAAATTCAGTCATTCTTGATTGAATATTTTCACTCATTACTTCAGTATTGTATTGAAATTATAGATAACATAGTTCTTCCAAAAATATAAATTATTTGTGTGTACTCAAAAACATTTTGTTTAGCATTAATGTTGGATAGTTTTAGTGATATTTATTGTTAAAGAACAATTTTAAAACAAAAAAAAAACTTCCAAAATCTCGAACGGTTATAATCTTAACTCAGAAGCATGTAGAAAAATTAATTTAGATAATGGATAAATTAATCCGCTAGGATTAGTATTTTAGAGTATTTAAATAAATAATCAAACTAACATGCTTTATAATTGGATCCAATCAAATTTATAAATTTAGTAGCTAAAAAATCAGTTACCCTATGAGTTACCCTGTGTGATTTCTAAAATGGAAATCTATATTTTACTGACGGTATTCAATAAGGTTCGGGTATCTTAATCTCCTCTTCCGACTTCAACTCTACACTAGAGCAATAAACGTCATTCTGAGTTCTTATCCATAACTAAACAATAAATTTTAAACGAATGGTTTGAATAAATATTAAACTGATAATAATTTTAGAAACAGCCTTTTTAATAAAAATGATTGTTATTTAAAACAAAATAACTAATTTTGTATATAATAACAATCATTTATTATGAATACTAAAAAACAAACCATTTTTCCAAAGTACAATTCTGCACTAGAAAAAATGGGGGAAAACATAAAAATAGCCCGCAAAAGAAGAAAGTTAACAACTATTCAAGTTGCAGAGCGTGCCGATATTTCGCGTTCTACGCTTTACCTAATCGAATCTGGTAATTCAGGCGTTGCATTGGGAGCATATTTTAATGTACTGAGAGTATTAGGATTGCAAGAAGATTTCTTAAAGCTTGGCGCTGATGATGAACTAGGCAGACGACTACAAGACTTAGCACTACTAAAATAATTCACTATGGCACTCAATAAAACTAACATCTACGTATATGCCGACTGGATAGGTACGGAAGAACCAAAATGTATTGGCATACTATCCGCCCAACAGGCCAAAGGCAAAAAAGCCTTTAGTTTTGAGTACGATAAAACCTGGCTTAAATCCGGTCAACTATTTTTACTTGATCCAGACATCAGTTTATTTTCAGGCCCACAATACCCAAACCAAAAGGAGAACTTTGGCATTTTTTTAGACAGTATGCCCGATACCTGGGGACGCACCTTAATGAAACGCAGGGCTGCACAAGAAGCCAAATGTAATCAACTAAAGACACCTACCCTTTACGAAATAGATTTCCTACTAGGCGTTTACGACGGTAGCCGCATGGGAGCATTGCGCTTTAAAAAAGATCCTGAAGGTGACTTTTTAGATAACGACCAAAATGCCTCTACTCCACCTTGGTCATCCATTAGAGAACTACAATACGCCGCAGAGAGCATCGAAGACGATAAAGACAATGATGAAATCCGAAAATGGTTATCGATTTTAATAGCACCTGGTTCTTCTTTAGGAGGAGCTAGACCAAAAGCTAATATTCTAGATACAGATAAAAACCTATGGATAGCCAAATTTCCTTCAAAGTCGGATACAATTGATAAAGCAGCTTGGGAATACCTAGCCTACAAAATAGCCCTAAAATCAGGAATCGAAATGGCACCCTCTCGAATTGAAAAAATTAAGGGTAACTACCATACTTTTTTCACAAAACGCTTTGACAGAGACAAAAATAAAAGAATCCATTTTGCCTCAGCTATGACCATGACAGGAAAAAACGAAGAAACCATTAAAGATAATCCACCTAGTTATTTAGAAATAGCTGAGTTTATAAGCAACTACGGTATCAATATCGAAGCTAACCTACACCAACTGTGGCGAAGAATCATTTTCAACATTGCTATATCTAATACAGATGACCACCTTAGAAATCATGGTTTTATACTAACCAACGAAGGGTGGATACTTTCACCAGCTTACGACTTAAATCCTTCAATTGACAAAGACGGGCTATCGTTAAACATTGACATGGATAACAATGCACTAGATTTTGAACTAGCAATAAGCGTGGGAGAATACTTCCGCCTGAACGACGAACAAATGAAGATAATACTCCAAGAAGTAAATGTGGCAGTAAGCAATTGGAAAGAAGTAGCCAATTCAATTGGTATCCCAAGAAGCGAACAACTCCTTATGGAAAAAGCATTTAACTTCCTTTAATACTTAAATACTTAAATACTTAAATCATAAAGAGAACTATTCAACATTAGTTACCGTTTTCCATTACCAATTTAAACAATGGAAATTAACATAGAAATATTTATATCTAATAAATCTTTTAAATAATTTAAAAATAGTTATCTAAAATAATTTACTAGATATGAATCTGAAAAAATTGAGTAATTAAGTTTTTTAGATATTTCAATGTACTTTAAATAATCAGATTTATTGCTTTCATCTTTGTTATTGAAATTAAATACGACAACTAATAACTCTAATAATTCTTTATAACTGTATTTAAAATCATCTATAACAACCACATTCTCAATATTTATTTTTGCTTCAGAATTAATCAAAAGATATTTTGAATAAAACACTTGAAGTAAAGAAAATAACTTCATATGATGTTCATGATAATAATAAGTAACTTTTAATTTTTGATTTAAAACAAAGTGTATTATTGTTTCCATAAAAATGAAATTTTTTGATAAAAGGGCCACAATCATGGGCTCATATAAATAATCTAGTATTTTATCATTATCAGATTTCTTAATCATTTCTAAAAATTTAGCTACTCCATCATTTTCATGAAAATCATTTGAAAGTAATTTTATAGAAAATAATCTACCAGCCAATATCGGATGGAAATCTTTAGTGTCAACAAACACAAAATTACTTTTAGATACAGGTTTCCCATTCAAATATTTTTTTAACTCCAAAAGTGCAAGTGAGAAATATTTTAACTGAGTATCATTTGTATTGTTACTTACGTAAGAACACCAATCACCATAATATCCATTTAAGTTGGAATAGTCAACATAGATAGTAAAAACAAATTTTAAAAAATTCTGGTTTAAGATAACTTTTTTTGTCGGTAGACGATTATTTTTAAATAAAATCCCTATCGAATTTCCAAAATGAAGAGTTTCAGAATAGCTAAAAATTCTATCGTTAAAAAAACGGGTATTGAAAACCTCTTCAAAAACTTGAAATTTATTTAAGTAAATTAACTCCCTACATAGGGAAATCATAAAATCTAAAGCTTGTTCACTTTTGTAGTCAATCTGATTAACAAAATCAATTATTTTATTAGGATCATCCGTTAACAATTGATACAATTTTTCTTTATCGCACCAATATGCTTCGTAAGGGTTAATTTTTATAAAATGTAAATAATCTTTATAACCGTTAAATCTTGCAAGAACATCTAATGTGTTTTTGTTTGGTTTCACAAAACCAATCAGCCCAAACAACCGCCTTAATGTATTATAACTTAATAATTCATCCGTTCTTTCTAAAATAAGTTCCGAAAGCAATTGGCAATCTCCTCGATCTTTAATTTCAAAACCAGCATTCTTAATTGTTAATTTTTTTAAATAGTCAATCATTATATAATGTATCAATTATGTATCAATATTGCTAAATTAATAATTTACTATTGAATACACATTTAATAAAGTAAATAAAATATATGTCAACAACTATACACCTGGGACAATCGACAAGCAGCACATCAATTCAATATACTTTTGATGGAAAATACCTATATAGGGGACAATCCACTACCAGTGGTAACATACTCAATACTTTTGATGGTAAATATATTTATAAAGGTCAATCCACAACATCTAATAACATTATATTCACTTTTGATGGTAAATATTTTTACAATGGACAATCAACTGTGAGCAGTAAAATACTTTATACATATGATGGAAAATACATTTACAAAGGCCAATCGACAAGTACTACTAATATATTATTTTCATTTGATGGAAAACATATTTATCAAGGTCAATCAACAAATAGTTCCAAAATATTACTAACCATAAACGGGCATTTGTCAATTGGTATTTTTCCTTTACTATTTTAATTTTAAAATTTAATTATTTTAAATATTTATAAATGGATCAATTATGTATCATTTATAAATATTTAAAAATTTAGATTTGAAAATCAATTTATCAATCTAACTATTAAAATCAAAAAAAATGGCAAAAATTAAAGTAACTAAAGCTAGTACAGTAAAGAGTATCAAAGCACAATTTAAAAAAGATTTTGATTGTAATATCAGAATATACAATGGTGCAAAATTCGCTGACGATTCTACGAAAATTAGTGAATTATCTAAATATGATAACCCAGGTGGAGATTTAGAATTGGGAGCAAGAAGTAGAGTTGAAAATGTTGAAAAATATTTTAAAGATACTTTTGGAATTAAAGTTCAAATTGCAAATGCAACTGACACTAAACTTGCAGGTAATGAAATGACTTTAACTCAAGCTGGAAAGCTAATTTAGAGACTCACTGACTACTTTATCTGAATAAAACACCGATGTAAATATTCTCTCAAAGAAAGAATAAAACAATTAAATAAACTTAAAAAAACTAAAATGGGATTATTAAATAACATAAAAGATAGGTTTAAAAATGCAGAATTCAGTGTGGCTCCTAATAAAAAACTAAAAACTATTTCTAAAGATTTCAAAGAAGCTTTTGGTTTATCACTTATCTTCTATAAAGGGAACATGATAGCTGAGGACGATTTAACTCTTGCTGCATTAAATAAAAAAACAACTAAAGAGATAATTACCAACTCGAAAGAGGATTTGAAAATCAAAGCAAGTATGAAGATTGGTGTAGTAGAAGATATGTTTGAAGAAAAGTTCGGTGTCAAAGTTCAAATTAAAGACAAAACTGCAAAAACATTATTAGACAACAACCTAACTATAGGTAATGCCTCCAGAATTTAATTTCTTCTAATATTATGACAACATCCAATGACCGTAAAAGAATTCTAGAAGCAAAAAAGCGCGAAAGAGAAAGAGCAAATGCTGAAAGAAAAAAGATAGCTGAAGCGAAAAAACGTGAAAGAGAAAAAGCAGCAGCTGAAAGAAAAAAGATAGCTGAAGGAAAAAAACGTGAGAGAGAAAGAGCTTCAGTTGAGAGAAAAAAAATAGCTGATGCAAAAAAAAGAGAACGTGAAAAAGCAACAGCTGAAAGAAAAAAAATAGCAGACGCTAAGAAAAAAGCAAGAAAATAATAGCTGCTTAAATTCTATATTAAAATGCATTTTGTTCGAAAATTATTTCGTTAACCTCATTTTTATTTATTTGATTAAATTTTTCTAAATATCTATCAAATATGTAATTATATAAATATTATCTAATTAATGAATGAACTTAATAAGAAAATCATTGACTTCTATTTAAAATCTAACCAAAAAAAAGTCAATGGTTTTTTACCAATGTTTTATGGTAATCCAACTAATAGCTATAAAGTTATATCAGTTGGTTTAAATCCATCGTTAACAGAAAAATTCAGTAATGAATTAGAAAGTAAGAAATTAACGGTTGAACATTTTGAAAAAGCGGATGAAATTGAAAAAGCAGCAAAAATTGAGAATTGTATTGAATACCAGAGTCAATTAAAATATGGCATAAATCAAATTCCTTATTTCAAACTATTAAAATCATTTTTTAAGGATATTGGCTACAATCAATTTGAAAAAGAGGTATTTCACTATGACTTATATCAAAAAAGAGAAACTGATTCTAAAATCATAAAACATGATTTTGAAAAAGATAAAGCTTTAATCGATGAACTAGTTAATCATTTGAGATTTGTTATTAATAAAATAGAACCCGAAATAATAATTATCCTTAATGCTTATGTAGCAAATTTAATTAAAGATAAGACTGATTTTCTTAAAGAACCAAAACAACTAGATGCAGAATTGGGTTGTTATTTTCATAATGGCACACCAGTAATTCTAGCAAACCAACTTTCAGGTGGAGCAACCTCTTCAGTTTATAGAGACATATTAATTTGGAAAATTAAAAGAATCTTAATTAAAACAAAATAAAAACACAAATAGGTTGAAATAAATATAAATTTTGCCAACTATATAATTATGTGAAAGTTGAACCAAAATTTTTCCATTTAAACTGTATTTTGATCATTTACCTCATTACAATAAATACATCTAAAAAATCACTTACCCTATAAGTTACCGTGTGATTTCAAAATTGGGAAGACATAATTTCACAAATACTATTTAAAGAGTTCGAGTATCTTAATCTCCTCAAATACATGTTCTATTAGCCATTTTTTATTTCAATATTTTCCACATTACTAATATTCTAAGTGATAAATGCGGTGATTATTATTTTTTATTACCGCATAAAAGCGGCGAATATCTTAAATGCTGCTATAAAAATTTGATGAAGCGGTAATAAAATGATATATTTACCGCAAATAAGCGGTGATTATGTATATACACGAACAAAAAAACTGGCCAAAATTTACATGGGATGCTGAAATAATAACAAAGATATTAGGTTCGGTAAGGCATCGTCAAGGACAAATATTAGGACAAATGCAAGCACTAGGTTTCAGGATACAAGAAGAAACAATGCTAAAAGCACTCACGATGGATGTAATAAAGTCTAGTGAGATCGAAGGAGAATTATTAAATCCTGAACAGGTTCGTTCATCAATTGCAAGGCGTTTAGGAATTGAAATTGCAGGAGCCTTAGCCGCTGAACGTAATATAGATGGTATCGTAGAAATGATGTTAGATGCTACACAACGTTATGAAACTCCATTAACTGATGAAAGACTTTTTGATTGGCATGCAGCACTGTTCCCTACAGGAAGAAGTGGAATGTATAAAATAAAAACTGCCTTTTGGCGTGATGATGTAATGCAAGTTACATCAGGCCCAATGGGTAAAGAAATCGTACATTTTGAAGCTCCACCTGCATCAAAAGTTCCGGGTGAAATGAATGTTTTTTTAAATTGGATTGAAAAATATTCAGCCATTGATGAAGTTTTAAAAGCAGGTCTAGCACACTTATGGTTTGTAACTATTCACCCTTTTGATGATGGTAATGGGCGTATTGCAAGAGCAATCACAGATATGCTATTAGCTAGAGCTGATAAAAGTTCACAAAGGTTTTATTCTATGTCAGCACAGATACAATCTGACCGAAATAAATATTATGACATTCTCGAAAGTACTCAAAAAGGAAATCTTGATATTACAGAATGGTTAACATGGTTTTTAGATTGTTTAATGCGATCCATGGAACAAACAGAAGAAATTATAAAAAAAACCATGGTACGTGCAAAATTTTGGGAAACAAATAAAGAAACTCTATTCAATCCAAGACAACAAAAAATTTTACAATTACTTTTGGATGATTTCTTCGGAACTCTAAAAGTTTCGAAATATGCAAAAATATCCAAAACATCAACCGATACCGCACTAAGGGATTTGCAAGACTTAGTAAGAAAAGAAGTTTTAGAACAAATAGGAAGCGGTAGAAGCACATCGTATAAATTGAAATAAACAATTTATTTAAATTAGTTGCACTATTTGATTTAGAAAATGACTAGTCTAAATTTACCTTTACACTAATCAAAGGTTCGATTATCTAAATCTCTTGCCCTCTTCTACTCTCAACTCTTAATCAAAGTAATAATTTCTAATTTATATTTATACAATATAATCACTGAGGTTTGTTTAGATTATGTTATTAATAATACAGAATATATCGTTTATCGAATTAATAGATTTAATTTTTACAATTATTCATAAATAATAAACATTTTTGTTTATTTTTGTAACATGAATTCGAATTTAAACATATTAAAAGGACTACACCCTGGATTAGTTATCGAACGGGAATTAAAAAAGCGAAAACTTCGTAAAAATAGTTTTGCTCTAAAGCTTCAAGAATATCCACAAACCCTCACAGCTATTACAAAAGGTAGAAGAGGTATTACAACTAGTTTAGCCTTAAAAATAGAAAAATCATTAGGATTTGATGAAGGATTTTTAATGATGCTTCAAGTGTATTTTGATATTGAAGTTGAGAAAAAGAAACAAATAAAAAATACACCCAACTTAAAACTAATAAGACCTGTACTGTTTTGGGATACTAAATTCGAAAATATAAACTGGATAAAACAAAAAAAAGCAGTTATTAAAAGAGTTTTTGAACGTGGTAATGAAGATGAAAAAAACGAAATCAAACGTTATTATGGCGAAGCTGCTGTTGAAAAAATCATGATTACAAATGACATATAAATTACATTATAATACAGTAACCCCATTACTCAAAAGTATATTAGAAAAACTAATGGAAGCTAAAGAATTTAATCAATTCAGATTAGTTGGGGGCACGGCTTTAAGTCTTTATTGTGGACATCGTATGTCTGTTGACATTGATTTATTTACAGAAGCTGAATATGGAACGATAGATTTTGATGGCATTGACGACTATCTAGTAAAACAATTTACCTATGTTGACTTTAATAAACTTCCTGTTGGAATGGGTAAATCCTATTTTGTAGGCTATGATAGTCAAAACGCGATAAAACTTGATTTGTATTATACAGAACCATTTATCGATAATGTTGTTGAAATAGATGCTATTCGCATGGCAACAATTGAAGAAATTATAGCAATGAAAATTGATGTAATTCAAAGTACTGGAAGGAAAAAAGACTATTGGGATTTACATGAATTAAAAGACCAATATAATATAAAAGATATGTTGGCTTTTCATCTAAAAAGGTATCCATATACACATAATGAAAAGCAGATAATAAATAATTTCGTTGATTTTAAAGAAGCGAATGACGATTTTGATCCGGTATGTTTAAGAGATAAATACTGGGAATTCATAAAACTTGATTTGATTGATTTTGTAAATAACTAATAATTCATATAAAAGTTATATTCTTTAGCCAAGACAAAAAAATTACTCCTTTATCTTATTAAAATGTATTTATATAAACTTTGTTAATTTGCAAAACAAAATCTGTAAATCCAACTCAAGAAGATTTCTCGATAAAGAATAAGTGAACATAATTTTACTTACAATATCCAATAGGTTCGAGTATCTTAATCTCTAAGATTAAAACCAAAAAGCCTCAAGAGAAATCTTGAGGCTTTTTGGTAAACTTAAATAAATTGGAAAACTTTTCCATTTCTTCAACTATCGAATGTTTTATTTTAATAAAGAATAAATTGTATCAAAAGTTTATGAAATTTATTATTGATAAAGTTGTCTGTTTTTTTATTTAAATATAACATAAAATTCTAATTTGATTAGAATTAATAATCTAAATTAATAACCTGGTTTTTTGTATAATTTATCCATGTTTGGAAGAATTTCATTTGCATATACATCTTCCATCCATAGCGTCTCTGAAATATCATTAATAGCTATCGATACCGATTCTTCAGGTTTATCAGCAATTGTCATTAATATTTTAGTAATTTCTTGAGCTATTTTTTCTTTAAGTTCCTCAGAAGTCCCAGGATACATTTTTATATTTACGTGTGGCATTTTTTATTAATTTTTTAAGTCTGAAAATTTAGTATCGATTGCAAACGAAGAATTTGTTTTTTCTACCACCAATTCTTTATCTAAATAAAATTGAGCTACCTGTTTGCTGTTTAACGATGATGTCCCAATTGTGATTTTATAGGATCCTGCTTCGGCAATCCATGCATTTTTATCAGTAATAAATGAAGCCAAATCTTTAGTATTTATTGCCAAGGTAAGAGTTTGACTTTCACCTGGCTGTAATAATTTTGTTTTTGCAAATGATTTCAATTCAGAACTAGGCTTGTCCGTATTTATTGAAGGAGCAGACAAATACAATTGAACCACCTCTTTTCCTGCTGTTTTTCCAGTATTTGTTACCGTTACTGTAGCAGTCATCTTTTCAGCAAAATTTGTAGCACTTAATTTCAAGTTAGCAACGTCGAAACTAGTGTAGGACAATCCAAAACCGAATTCATAAGACGGTTTTACTTTGAATGTATTGAAATAACGATATCCAACATAAACGCCTTCATCATAAGTTACATTTGTAGGGTTTTCTTCAGGGAATCCATTCCAATATTTAGATGATGGCGTATCCAAAAAATTCTCAGGAAAAGTCATTGTTAATTTTCCAGACGGAGTAACTTTCCCAGAGAGTACATCGGCTACTGAATTTCCTCCTTCTTGACCTGGTTGCCACGGTAAAAGAATTGCGTCTACTTTATCTTTCCAACTAGCAGTTTCTACCACTCCACCGATATTCAACACGACAATAACTTTTTTCCCTTTTGCATGAAAAGTTTCTGACACGTTATTAATTAAACTTATTTCATCACCAGCTAAATTAAAATCTTCATCTACTTTTCTGTCGTCTCCTTCGCCAGCATTTCTACCTATTGTAATTAAAGCAATTTCTGATGAATTGGCTTTGCTTTCTATTAATGTTTTGTTTAATTCTAATTCAACAATTCGTTTTGCGGTTGCTAATATACCACCGTTTTTGTCACGACGTTCTAATTCTTTAGCCTTCTGGTCTATAACATACGGTTTATATAAACCTTCTAATTCAAAATCTATTACAAATCCATTATTAGTTAATCCGTCAATTAATGAAACCGTATAAGTTTCATTAACATCACCACTACCTGTCCCTCCAGAAATAAAATCATAAGAAGTATTCCCAAAAATGGCCAATGGTATTTTTGTCGATTTGATTGGTAATGTATTACTGTTGTTTTTTAATAAGATAGTTCCTTCTGCAGCAACTTGTCTCGTTACTTCTGCATTTGCTTTTAAATTAGGCTTGTCAGAATATTTGTAATTATTCATTGAAGGCGATTTAAAAACCAGTTCTAAAATACGAGTCAAATTATTATTTATAACAGCAGTTGTCAACTTTCCACTTTTGATATTATCTAAAATAGCTTGTTGTTGTGATGGAAGTCCTGGCATTAATAAATCATTTCCAGCAGATAATTGTGCTGTTACATTACTTACAATATTAGGTGTAAAAGGGGCTTTAAGATCTTTATATCCACCAAACCAATCAGTCATAACTATTCCTTTAAAACCCCATTCTTTTCTTAACACAGTGGTCAGTAAATCGTATCTTTCAGAAGCAAAAGTGCCATTAATCGAATTATAAGAAGACATTATTGTCCATGGCTGAGCTTCTTTTACAGCTATTTCAAAGCCTCTTAAATAAATTTCTCGCAGTGCTCTTTCACTAATATGGACATTAACACCCAAACGATTGCGTTCTTGATTGTTTGCAGCAAAATGTTTTACTGAGGTTCCAACACCGTTAAATTGAATACCATTTACTATTGCAGCAGATATTTTACCTGAAAGCAATGGATCTTCAGAAAAATACTCGAAATTTCTACCACATAATGGATTTCTGTGGATATTCATTCCTGGTCCTAATAAAACATCTACACCATATTCTTTAACTTCATTACCTATTGCTTTTCCAACACTATAAATTAATTCTGTATTCCAAGTGGATGCTAATGCAGTTCCAACTGGAAATGCTGTTGCATAATAGTAGTTTGGATCATTGTTTCGTTTTGGATTTATTCTCAAGCCTGCAGGACCGTCAGAAACTGTGACAGTTGGAATACCTAATCGTTTTAATTCAAAAGTCCCACCCGCGGCTCCAGGTACTTTCCCTTGAAAACCTTCAGTGGTAAACTTAAAAGTATTTAAATCAAAACCTGGCATTCCTATTCCGACAAGCATATTTGCTTTTTCATCATCTGTCATTTTACTAATCAAATCCTTAATCCGATCTTTCATTGGGAGACGGTAATCTTCATATTTATCTAATTTCCCGTTTTGATTTAAATCAGAAAAAGTAAAACCATCTATAGTAATTTTAGGCTTGTCAGAATTGTTATCGACTTCAGGTTTAATATTCCAGGATAATCCAGAAAATATAACTGTTGAAAGAAGCAATATATTTGTGCTTTTAGAAAAAAATATGTTTTTCATTTAAATTTATTTTAGTGAATAATAATTACAGATAATTGATGATATTAATTCATCTTTTACATTTATTTAATAGTCGAATATGAAATTAGACTTCTAGTTTTTCAAAAATGGTTCAATACTAGCCCAAGTAGCATCAAAATTTTCTGTAAAACATTCATGAGTGGTATTAGGAATTATCGCTATTTGAGATTTCTGAATACATCTAGCCGCATTTACAACTCGCTCTACAGGGTTGCTATCGTCCTTGTCACCAGCCATTACTAATACAGGGCATTTTATGTTTTTAAGCAAATCATTGCCTATCGTTAATTTATTGTAACAAGTATTTACCCCTGCAAACATCTCTTCTATTCTATTGGGATCAGGCATTAGTTTTAATTGTTGTTCAAAAAAGGGCTTATCAAATGACATTGCTTGCTTAGCAGTGAAATTAAATTCTCTCACTCCTGGATACAATTCACCTGCACCAATTACTATCATTTTCTTAATCCGATTTGGATATGTAACAGCCAATTGATAGGCTGAGTAGCCGCCATCGCTAAATCCTAAAACCATTACACTATCTTTGGTAACTGCATTTATTACAGCCATGGCATCATTACCTCTTTGTTCAAGAGTAAGTGGTTCTGTACCTAATTCAGATTTACCATGACCACGAGTAGAAATAGCGATTACTTGATAGTTTTGTTTTAATTTGTCAATAAAGTCTGCCATTTCAACTGTTGAACCGAACAATCCGCCGTGTAACAATACTATTGGCTGTCCTTTTCCGTATACTTCATAGTAAATTTTAGCATCCTTCGCCTGTACATAATGGCCCGCTACGGGATTATTTCCATAAGGAATAGTATTCACCACACTTGCGGGTTGAAAAGCACGTATTAAATTTTGTTGAGCCGAAGTATTTGTTATAAATGACAAAAAAATAAAAGCGGTTATTAATTTAGAATACATATTGTTCATTTTTAAATTGAATAAAATTGTTTTTTATAGGTTTAGTTTTTTTATTGAAGAGAAAACTTAATATTTTTTTGTTACTGATAATCATAAAATCCCTTACCCACTTTTTTTCCAAATTCACCCTTATTGTATTTATCTACAACAGTAGGCGAAGGCAAATCGGAATCATCACCACTTTCTTCATATTTCTCCATTCCAACATGATAGGCTAAATCTATACCAGTAAGGTCTAATAATTGAAAAGGCCCCATAGGATAACCCAAACCATTCATGGCGGCTGTATCAATATCTTCAAAACTTGCAACTCCCATATCTAAAAGTTTTAATGCTTCCTTACGAGTAGCTTGGAGTAACCTATTTACAAGAAAACCATATATTTCTTTGTGGAGAATCACAGGTGTTTTGTTCATTTTTTTAGCCGCATCCATAACAGCAGAAACAGTTTCGTCAGATACGTGAGGGCCTTTTACTACTTCAACTAATTTCATTACTAATGCTGGATTGAAGAAGTGCATGTTGCATACTTTTTCAGGACGATTTGTTGCATCTGCAATTTTAGAACTTACGATATAAGAACTATTTGTGGCTAAAATCGTGTGTGGCGGGCATAATTTATCCAATTGGGAAAAAAGGGTTCTTTTGATTTCTAATTTTTCTATAATTGCCTCAATTACAAGATCAACATCAAAAACAGCGTCTTCAATATTGCTAACAAAACTTATATTTTCTTTTGCCTGACTTGCAGTTTCGGCAGTCAACTTTCCTTTTGCAACTCTTTCGTTGAGATAATTTTCTACAAATAAAATTGCCTTTGATAAAATATCAGGATTAGTGTCAGTACATTTAACTTCAAATCCTGAAATAGCTGCACACAAGGCAATTTGATGCCCCATATTTCCAGCTCCAACCACTGTAATTTTTTTAATTTCCATAATTATTTGTAAAATATTTATTGATAAACTATACTTCTTTCGGCCTATTTAAATTTAATTCTCTATTTCGCCACCAATTTGATAACATAGACCCTGAAATAGTCATCCAAGGTACCGCTATCACTGAGGCTAATCCGACAGTAGCTATTTTTCCCATCTGTAAAGCAATACCAGAGGCAAGACCGCCATTTTGCATCCCCACTTCTAATGAAATGGTACGACATGACGCTTCGTCTAAGCCCATGAATCTGCCACTCCAATACCCTAATAAATACCCAATTGTATGATGAATCATTGCTGAAACAAATAAAAGTGGTCCAATTTCTAATAATGAATCCCTTCCAGACGAAACGATTACAATCATCATCATTAGTACTCCTAGCATTGAAATTTTAGGCAAAAATGATTGTAGTTTTTTCATACTATTACTAAGAAATTTATTTACTAATAAACCCAAAACTATTGGTAGTATGATAATTTCAGCTACATGAAGCATCATCGCTTGCAAATCGATAGCAACATATTGTCCTGCTAATAGTTTCATTAACAGTGGTGTAAGAAACGGTGCTAAAAGCGTTGAAATAGCTGCAATTGTAACTGACAATGGCATATTGGCTTTGGCTATAAATGCTAATACATTTGATGTAACACCACTTGGAACCGATCCCATTAATATAACACCAGCAGCTATCTCTGGTGGAAAACCAAAACTCTTAGCTAATGTAAATCCTACTAAAGGCATAATAGTAAAATGACTAATAAGACCAATTAATACTGCTTTTGGGGTTTTAATTACACCTTCAAAATCTTTAATACTCATTTCAGTCCCCATGGTGAACATAATCAACTGAATTAGTGGAACAATAAAACCTGTACATTTAAAATTCCCAATTTGTTGAAAATATTCAGGATAGTAAAACCCAATAGAAACTGCTGCAATTACCCAAATTGTAAAAGACATTTGATTTAGAACTGAAACACTTCTCCCGCCAATAGCTAAACAAATTAGTGAACAAACTACAAAAGGACCTGTTGCCAGTAAACCATCTCCAAAAATGAAAACACCGAGTGCTAAAAGCACTGAGATTACGGAGCTAATAAGCAAGAATTTATTTAATTTTTTCATATTTGCCGAGTGGGTTAATCCTTGTAAATATTAAATTATTGTTTCGTTATTTTTAAATCTTTAAAATAACCCTCTGTCCCTATTTCTACCCAAAGACCAATACCACCTTCATTGTTGCTTCCTAATTTTAAATCATTAACAATCAAACTAGGTTGTTTGGCATTATTTAAATACAGTTTTGCCTTGTCGCCTTGAACATCAATCCGCATCACTATCCATTTATTCAGTTCCATATCAGAATAGGACTCATATTTTTCGGGACTTATTTTTCGAAGAGTATCAAATTTGTAATCGGGATAGGAATAGTATTGTATACTGTGGTTACGTCTTGTCTGATCATCTGATCGACCATTAGTAGGTCGTATGTAGATTGATTCGTAAGCGGTATTACTTTCATTAATTCTAAATGCTATGCCTATAAAGCCTCTTGCAAATTCAGGCGCATTTTTTAACATGCGACTTAATACTTTAACTTCTATACTTCCATTTTTAAAATTTAAATTATTTAGTTTAACGAATGTAGGTTCGTCAAATTTTTGTATCGAAGAGTCTTTAACTACTCTTAATACATCTGATTTTTCGAATTTTACAATCGACATATTTACCAAGTTGGATTGGCAGTTAGTTGAATTTAAAGAAATATTTTGGGATAAAATATTTTGAAAAAAGAACAAAAACGATATACTAAAAAAAGAACCAATAAATTTCATATTCATACAATTTAAGTGACCAACTAATTTGATTCAATACTAATTCAAAAAATCATTATTAGTTATTTTGAAAATAATCCAGCTCCTAAATTTGCCCCCAATGTACCTGGCTTAATATGCAAGTATAATTTATTGGTTTGGTCTTCTATAATTTCTAGTTTTCCTTCTTTTTTTAATATAACATTATTTTTAAGTGTCAATTTTTCTGGATTGGCATTATCACCAAACCCCAATGGGCCTCCGCCTTTATTTACAAAAGATTGGTAACCAACTATAACAGAGTTTTCAATAGTAAATGAATCTTTCTCATCTTTATTTAGAACCCATAATACATTTGCGTTACTAATTACATTATTATAGAATTTCAAATCAGGTGTTGCCGACCATGTCCATACTATACCGCCATAATTATCTATAAAAAGGTTATGATGAATGGAAGATACTGAGGCTGGGTTATTCCACATAACTACACCATCCTTTACACCATAAAAAACACAATGATCTAGTTCGAGTGCTTTTCCGTTAGATAATATTGGAAGATGATTAGGAATCGCTAATTTATTACCCATAAATAAGCATTGAGTGATGTGCAAATCTTCTAAATCTTTTCCTTCCCAAACGATAGGATAATTTCGAACTAGAATACCATTTGATGGATTTTCATGAACTGGTTCTCCTAAAATTCGAAGACCTTGAATTGTAACATGACTATCTTGAATTAATATCCCAAAATTTTGACCACCCGTTATTTCTCCTTTTGCATTTTTCTCCTCTGAAAAAGGCATAGTTGAAAGTATTATAGGCATATCAGAAGGTTGCCAATTATTGTCATCTGGGAGAATTTCTGCCCGAATTATTAATCGGTTTTGGGATGTAAATTTCTTTTTTGTAGAACTAATAGTAACTGTTTCATTTAACCCATAAACTCCAGGCGATAAATAAACTGTAATTGCTTCCTGATTAACACTTTGATTAACTCTGTTAGCTGCTTCATTTAAAGTTTTTAATGGATTTTCTTTGGTTCCATCATTACTATCTTTTCCTATTTTAGGGTTCAAATAGATGGACATTCCATTTGATTTTAATGAATTTTGAGCATTAGCTGTTAATATTAAACTTATAAATAGCCCAAAGAGCAATCCTCTTTTTAAAGTTTTCATTTTTTATGTTGTATTAATTAATTTAATTTTTCTACTTAATTTTGACACACTTTGTCTTAATGAATCTTCTACTTGTTTCACGGAATATTGTTTCGTACCATCTATTCTAGCTAACATTGGAACTGTCATTGCAGCTACTGCATTACCATTCATATCTAAAATGGGAAACGAAATTGCATGAAGACCTTCATATTGCTTACTTTTGATAGAAGCAAAACCATTTGAAACTACTTGATTTAAGCTCGCTCTAAAAGTTTCTATTTCGGCTACCGTTTTGTTTAGCAAGCTTTCTTTGATTCTAATTTCCTTAATGGTAGAATCTTGGAAAGCTATCAAAATCATTCCTGATGCTGATGGAGCTACTTCTATTTCGGAACCTACACGAGTCATAAAACCTAATCCATTTGGTGGTTGAATTGATGCTATTACAGTCTGAAAACCATTATTATATACCCTTAAATCACATGGATAAGATATAGCTCTAGAAAGTTCTTCCATTATGGGTAGTGCTTCTGTCAACAAACGGTATGTTGGCGGATGAAAATGAGATAATTGAAACATCTTTGATGTTATAGTGTAAACATTTCCATGATTGCTTACATAATCTCTTTGCACTAAGCAATTCAACATTCTATAAATTTCACCAAGTTTTCTGTCTAGTTCAACAGCAATTTCTTGTTGCGTTAAACCGTTTTCAGATTTCGATAATACTTCTAAAATATCTAAACCTTTATCTAATGCTGGAGCTGAATAAATCGCATTTTCTTCTTTCAATTTCATTGCTATTTTTTTACTATTATTTTAAATATCAGCTATAATAAGCAAATTAAATCGTAAAACAAATTACATCCCTATTTGATGTACTTCTATAATGTTTCCATCTGGATCGTGAAAGAAAATTTGGTACCATCCTGCTAAAGCCCACTTACCATAATCAGCATAAGGAACATTGTTTTGTTCTAATTTCTTTTTAAATCCTTCAATATCATCTGTTCTAAAACAAAAATGTCCATTTTTAATAGGATTTATCCATTGGTTCATTCTATAAGCGGTGTCATTATCTTTTTTAGTGATGTGAAATTCAACATCTCCATCAGTTAAAAACTGAACTTCACCATCATAACGATTTTCTGTATCCTCAGTAGTTAAACCATGTTCTTCATCTTGAAGCGAATTCAAATCAAAAATGGATTTATAAAAATCAGATAATCTTGTTACATTTTCAGTGCAAAGATTCATGTGGTGGTACTTAAATTTCATGATATAATACGTTTTATAAATTAATATTTGATTGCAAATATGAAATATTATTTTTAAATATAAAAAAATAATTTGTAATTTTGTTCACATTCATAATTATAAAAGTGATTTATAGAAGATATAATAATAGATAATAAATGAATTTAAAGTCCAAAACACATTCAAATGAATTTTGTAGTCTAACGATGGTGCGCCGTGTAGCTGCAATGTTAGACATAGACACTCATTCTTTTTTAGAAGGAGATATTTTACCAAGAGGATGGCATTTTTTTATGTTGGCTGGTGAAACAAGAAGATCCGAATTACGTTCCGATGGTTTCCCTGGATTAGGAGTTGCTATTCCTGACCTAGGATTACCAAGATTACTTTTAGGTGGAAGAACAGTATCTTATAATGGCGATATTGTAATTGGTTCAGTTGTAGAAAAAACAAGTTTTATTAAAAGCATTGCAGAAAAAACAACTAATTCAGGCCCAATGGCAATTGTTACAATTCAACACGAATTGCGATCTGTTTCTGAATCTAGTCCAGCAATTATAGAAACCCAAACTTATATTTTGCTGAGTGCAAGTAAAGCTTCTGGCAATTCTGAAATAATTCTTTCTCAACAAATTGAAGCAGATTTTCAGAAACAGATTATACCTGATGAAACACTTATTTTCCAATACTCGGCATTAGGGTTTAATACTCATAAAATTCACTTGGATAGAGAGTATGCAAAAAATACTGAGGGCCTTCCTGATTTAGTTGTCAACGGTGGTTTATCTACCCTTTTTCTTACTGACTATTTGAGAACCAATTTAAAGCTAGAAATAACAGACATAAAAATAAAACATATTGCTCCTCTTTATTGTAATAGACCTATAACCTTGACTGCAGTAAAAAAAGAAACTGGTTGGAAATTGTCTATTTATGACGACAATAATGATATAGCAGTAGAAGCGGAAACTAACGTAAAATAATAATTATGCAGTTTGAACCATTAAAGGGCATCAAAATATTAGACTTAACTGCTGTAGTAGTTGGTCCTGTCGCTACTTGGCGATTGGGTCAATATGGGGCAGAGATTATTAAGGTTGAAAATCCTTCGGGAGATTTGATGCGTGGTCTAGGAGGGATGTCACCAACGGGACAACATTCTGGGACTTACCTGCATCTTAATCGAGGGAAAAAAAATATATGTCTCGACCTAAAAAAAGAGGGTAGTAAAAAAATAATTCAAAAGTTAGTGGATTGGTGCGATGTAATTGTGGCTAATATGCGTCCGGATGCTTTAGAACGTTTGGGATTAGATGCAGCTACGATTCGAAACAAGAATCCAGAAAAAATATACTGTTTAATAACAGGATACGGAACAGATGGGCCCTATTCAGGTTTGCCAACTTATGATAGTGTTTTGCAAGGAGCCTCAGGAATTGCTGGTTTAACCATGACTCGTGATGGAAAACCATCATACGTTCCAATGCTTATTTGCGACCATGTTGTGGGAGAAATAACTGCAGGTACAGTTATGGCAGCATTAATGAATAAACAGAATACAGGTATAGGCGCAAGCATAGAAATTCCTATGTTTGAAACAATGGCTTCATTTGTTTTACAAGAACATTTAGCGCAACAAAGTTTCAATCCGCCAGTTGGACCTCCTGGTGACCTACGCCTATTGAGTCCGCACAACCAACCAGTAAAAACTAAAGATGGTTTTATTTCGTTTACTATTAATACAGATTCGCAGGTTCAAGCTTTTTTGAAAATCACCGATAGAAGTGAAATACTCAGCGATGAACGATTTAAAACCGTTGCTAGCCGAGCACAATTTGTAGCTGAATGGTTTGAAATTCGTGGTGCAGCACTTACAAATAAATCAACTGAAGAATGGTTAACGTTATTTAGAGAAAATGATTTACCTGCTATGCCTTGCCATAGTTTAGAAAGTTTGACAAATGATCCGCATTTAAAAGCTGTAGAATTAGTTAACTTTGAAAATCATCCTACTGAAGGGACTACAGCGGTAATCCGTTCTACAATACAAATTAATGGCATTTATTCTTCTTCTAAAACTTCAGCTGCACCTAAAGGATGGGATACAAATACAATTCTAAATGAATTAGGTTTTTTAGACAATGAAAAAGAACAATTTAATAAAGACAATGTAGTTTATCAATTCAAAGAATTGAAATAACACTTAAATCAATTATAATTAAATAACATGAAACAGTCCTATATAATTGACGCTATTAGAACTCCTATTGGAAGTTTAGGAGGCAGTTTGTCAACGCTTCGTGCTGATGATTTGGCAGCACAACCATTAAAGGAACTAATAAAAAGAAATCCAAACTTACCCTTAGAATTAATTGACGATGTCATTTTAGGTTGTCACAACCAAGCTGGTGAAGACAATAGAAATGTGGCACGAATGGCGTTGCTTTTAGCGGGAATACCACATACTGTTCCTGGCGAAACTGTAAATCGCTTATGTTCGTCTGGGATGTCTGCAATAATTCATGCCAATAGAGCTATTAAAGCTGGGGATGGGGATATTTTTATTTCGGGTGGCATAGAGCATATGACACGTGGCCCATGGGTAATTTCTAAAACATCAAAACCTTTTGGTAACGATGCTCAACTATTTGACAGTAGTTTTGGTTGGAGATTTATTAATCCAGAAATGCAAAAATTATATGGCACAGATGCTATGGGAATGACTGCTGAGAATTTAGTGTCAATGTATAAAATAAGCCGTGAAGACCAAGATTTATTTGCTTACAAATCACAGCAAAAAGCGTTTGCTGCTCAACAGAGTGGCATTTTATCAGATGAAATCATGAAAATTGAAATGACTGATAAAAAAGGGAATAAAACTATTTTTGATAAAGATGAATTTATAAAAGGCAACACAACTCTTGAAATTCTTTCTAATTTGAAACCTATTTTCAAAAAAGAAAACGGTACAGTTACCGCAGGGAATTCTTCGGGACTAAATGATGGTGCTGCTGCTATGCTAATCTGTTCTGAAGAAGCTATTAATAGACATCATTTTATTCCTAAAGCAAGAATAGTATCCTCTGCAGTAGTAGGTGTTGAACCTAAAATTATGGGTATTGGACCTGTTGGGGCTACACAAAAAGCCTTGCAAAAAGCTGGATTAACTCTTGATCAAATAGATGTTATTGAATTTAACGAAGCTTTTTCTGCTCAATGTTTAGCAGTAACTCGAAATCTTGGAATAGCAGATGATGATTCAAGAATTAACCCTAACGGAGGTGCAATTGCACTAGGTCATCCATTAGGAATGTCTGGATCAAGAATCATTCAGGCAGCCGTACATGAGCTATGCCGTACAAAGAAAAAATATGCACTTGCCTCAATGTGTGTTGGTGTGGGTATGGGATATGCTGTCATTATCGAAAACGTTACAATCTAAAATTTACAATGATAAACAAGTCCTTTAACGAAGATAAAAAATATAACAATTCACTACTAGAAAACAAAGTTTGCGTAATTGTTGGTACTGCCTCATTACGCAGCATTGGATATGCTACTGCTGAACTTTTTGCTGCTCACGGAGCTAAATTAGTACTTCTTGACTTGGTAATGAATGACGAAATAGCAAATGAGGTTACTATAGCTATTGCATCACAAATTGGTCATAATCCAGAAGTTATTCAGCTTCAATGCGATATTAGGAATTCAGAAGACTGTGATAAGGTTATTCAAAAAGCTGTGGCTCATTTTGGGACTATCGACTGTTTGGTGAATTGTGCTGGTATTGTAAAATCTGAAGGAATGCTTTCTATCACAGATGAAGATTATGATTTGATAATGGATGTTAATCTCAAAGGAACTTTTAACATTTGCAAAAGTGTATTAAAAGTCTTTTCAGAAAAGCAATCAGGAGCCATTGTTAATTTATCTTCTCTAGCAGGACAAAGAGGTGGTGGACTAGTTGGAGGGTCACATTATGCTGCTTCCAAGGGAGGAGTTATAAGTCTCACAAAAGCAATAGCTCGTGAATTTGCACCAATGAATATTAGAGCTAATGTCATATGTCCAGCAATGATTGAAACAAGTATGTTAGACGGACTTTCTAAAGAACAATTGAACAGTGTAATTGAAGGTATTCCACTAAAAAGGGTAGGGAAAACAATTGAATTAGCTGGTACTTGTCTTTTTCTTGCTTCAGATCTTTCAGGTTTCATCACTGGAGCTACTCTTGATGTTAATGGGGGAATCCATATTCACTAGTTGTCAAGTTTCACAAGGTTATTTTGTGGAATCAAATAAAGCCAAAAATTTATCAATTTCATCAACTATCGATTCGATTGCTTGTCTAAATAGACTTCGAGTCAAACCAAAAGCCTCAAGAGTATTCTTGAGGTTTTTTTATGGATATCAATTAAAGCCCAAAGCCCTACCTTCAATAACTAAAACAATTATTATTCAAGCTAAACTTCCAATTGTATAGCTTATTTCAATTAAAAAATAAAAACAATTCTTATTGTACTATTTTAATGTATCTTTGCTAACCATTTGGTTAAACCGTTTAGTTAAATAAAATGACTACAGAAGAAAAAATATTTGAAGCAGCGAGAATCGTATTTCAAAAAAAAGGATTTGCTGGCGCCAGAATGCAGGAAATTGCAAATGAAGCAGACATCAACAAGGCGATGCTCCATTATTGTTTTAAAAATAAACAATCTCTTTTTGAAGCAGTTTTCATGAAAGCGTTTAGTCAATTAGCGCCACAAATCAATTTAATTTTTAGTTCCAAAGAGAGTATTTTTGACAAAATCAGGCAATTTACCAACAGTTACATTTCATTTGTAATTGACCATCCTTCTCTTCCGCAATTCATTATTCAAGAAATGAACAATAACCCAGAGTTTGTGATTCAATTTTTAAACAATGCAAATCGACCAAATCCGAGTTTAATGATGGCTCAAATTGAACAAGAAATTGCCGCAGGAATTATCAAACCCATACCACCAAAGCAATTACTAATGGATATTTTTTCATTAACCGTTTTTCCTTTTGCGGCTCAAACCATGGTGAAAGGTATGTTTCACATTTCGGAAATTGAGTTCAATCAAATGATGGAAGAACGAAAAAAATCAATCGCTGAACTTATTATTAATTCAATTAAAAAATGAAAAAAACATTTATATTATTAGCGCTGTTAGTATATCAATTTTCTAGCGCACAGCAAATTATAACTTTAGAAAATTGCTATGCTCTAGCTATGAGAAATTACCCTTTGGCAAAACAAACGGGATTATTAGCACAGAAATCAGCTATAGAAATAGCATCTTTAAAAACCGCCAAACTACCTAAGATAGATTTGAACGCTCAAGCAACCTACCAATCAGAGGTTACCGGCTTACCTATTCCGTTACCTAATGTAACTCCTTTAAATAAAGACCAATACCGAGCTACTTTAGATGTCAATCAGTTAATTTATAATGGCGGTTTGATTGATTCCAATATTAAATTGAAAGCAATTCAAACGCATACACAGCAACAACAAGTAGCGATCAATTTACACTTCATTAAAATCCGAATCAACCAATTGTACTTCTCCATTCTTTTGGCTCAAGAACGAAAATTAATTCTGACTTCTAAACAAGACCAGTTAGGTTCCAAAATTAAAGAAGTAAAATCGGGAGTGAAATTTGGAGTATTGCTTCCCGCTTCAGAGCAGGTTTTGGTAGCTGAAAATTTAAAAATTAAACAACAATTACGAGAAACCGAATTGGACAAAAACAGGCTTTTAGTTAATTTATCAGAGCTATTAGTCATTCCTTTAGATGAAAAAACCATTTTAGAAAAACCAATAGTTTCATTATCAAAAGATACATCCATTTCTCGTCCAGAAATCCAATTGTTTGCATTGCAAAACCAACAAATTTCAAGTTCAAAAGAACTCATTTCCAAAAATAAACTACCAAAAATAAATGCATTTGGTACAGCTGGTTATGGTAATCCGGGGCTGAATATGTTGAACAATTCGTTTCAAACTTTTTATTTGGTGGGACTAAAAGCCAATTGGAATGTGTGGGATTGGGACAAGACAAAAAAAGACAAAGAAGCACTTTCAGTATCAGAGTCAATTATTGCATCTGAAAAAGAAACTTTCTTGCTCAATACTCATTTGCAATTACAAGAAATACAAACTGATATCAATAAACTAGAGGAGGCACTTGATACTGACCAAGAAATTGTCAGTTTGCGCGAATCCGTTGCTAAATCTTCAGATGCCCAGTTAAAAAACGGTGTAATTACATCCTCAGATTATTTGGTAGAATTCAGCCATTTGTACGAATCCCAAATCAATCAGAAGACACATAAAATTCAATTGGCTTTGGCAAAAGCCAATTACCAACTAATCAAAGGAAATTAACAAAACTACAAACGAATCAAAATGAAACAACTATTTACATTTTTAATCCTAATCAATTTAGTAGCCTGTAATAAAAATAACGATAAAGCAGATGGCTACGGAAATTTTGAAGCTACCGAAGTAACTATTTCGGCAGAGGCCAGCGGAAAAATTGAGTATTTAAACCTTGAAGAAGGTGCTATTTTAGCTCCCAACACCCAAGTTGGTTTGATAGATACTATTCAACACTATTTGTCTAAACAACAACTGATTGCTTCCAAAAAAACGATTGCTTCCAAATCAGGAAATGTGTTATCCCAAACGGCTGTTTTGAACGAACAGCTCAAAACTACAGTGATAGAACAAAAAAGAATCCAAAATATGTTTGCCGAAAATGCTGCAACTAAGCGACAAGTAGATGAAATCAACGGAAAAGTCAATGTCTTGAACGAACAAATAAAAAGTATCAAAACACAAGAAGCACCCATTAGCAATGAGCAAAAATCAATTGATGTACAAATTGAAAAAGCAAACGACCAAATCAAAAAATGTAAAATTATTAACCCTTTTCAAGGAACGGTGTTAGCAAAATATTCAGAAGCTAATGAAATAACAAATTTTGGTAAACCTTTATATAAAATTGCAGATATATCCGAAATGAATTTGCGTATTTTTATTAGCGAAAAGCAATTAAACCAAATTGTAGTGGGACAAAAAGTAATTGTGAAAATTGATACTGAAGAAGATATGAAATCCTATCCGGGAACTATTTATTGGATTGCTACTTCGGCAGAATTTACCCCAAAAATCATTCAAACCAAAGAAGAACGGGCTAATTTAGTCTATGCGGTGAAAGTGAAAGTGAAAAATGACGGTAGTCTGAAAATTGGAATGCCAGCGGAAATGTGGATCAAATAAGATGAGTATTTCTGTTCATAATCTATCAAAATCGTATAAAGATTTCAAAGCCATTGAAGCCATTTCATTTGACGTAAATGAAGGAGAGTTGTTTGGACTTATTGGCCCCGATGGCGCAGGAAAAACAACAATTTTCAGAATCCTTACTACCCTACTTCTCCCAAACGAAGGAGTGGCTAGTGTAGCGGGATTCGATGTGGTGAATAATTATAAATCTATTCGTAATTCAGTAGGCTATATGCCAGGTAAATTTTCCTTGTACCAAGATTTAACGGTGGAAGAAAACTTGCAGTTTTTTGCAACCATGTTTGGTGCTACCATTGAAGAAAATTACGACTTAATTCGGGATATTTATATTCAAATTGAACCTTTCAAAAAACGACGAGCGGGAGCCTTATCAGGTGGGATGAAACAAAAATTAGCGTTGTGTTGCGCTTTAATTCACAAACCTAAAGTCTTATTTCTTGACGAACCTACTACTGGGGTAGATCCAGTTTCTCGTAAAGAATTTTGGGAAATGCTAAAGCGTTTGCAGCAAAAGGGGATCACAATTTTGGTTTCAACTCCCTACATGGACGAAGCTAGTTTATGCGATAGAATTGCACTGATTCAAAAAGGAAAAATCTTTGAAATTGATAGTCCGCAAAACATTATTTCAAAATATTCAAAAACTATATATGCTGTTTCTACCCAAAACACGCACCAATTATTAGAGGATTTAAAAGCCTTTCCAAGTCATTACAGTGTGTTTGCATTTGGAGAATTCATCCATTATATAGACCAAAATAGTAATTTTAAAAGCACCAATTTACAACAGTATTTGGAAAGCAAAAGACATACAGGAATAACAATCCAAATTACCACCCCAACAATTGAAGATGTATTTATGGATTTAACCTCTTTAGAAAACTAAGTTTTGGAACAAGATAAAATCATATCAGTAAGCAATTTGACTAAAACCTTTGGCAATTTTACAGCAGTAAATGACATTTCTTTTGAAGTATCTAAAGGAGAAATTTTTGGATTTTTAGGTGCTAATGGCGCAGGAAAAACTACGGCAATGAAAATGTTAATAGGGATTTCAAAACCCAGTTCAGGAAAGGCTACAGTGGCTGGATTTGATATTTTTAATCAATCCGAAATGGTCAAGAAAAATATTGGTTATATGAGCCAAAAATTTTCATTATACGACGATCTAACCATCAAAGAAAATATTACGTTTTTTGGCGGAATTTATGGCTTAAGTCGAAAAGAGATAAAGGAAAAAACAACTTTTTTAATTACTGAATTGGAACTAGAAGAAGTATCTAATCAGTTAGTAGGTGCTTTACCATTGGGTTGGAAACAAAAATTATCGTTTTCGGTGGCATTGTTACACGAACCTAAAATCATTTTTTTGGATGAACCAACGGGAGGAGTTGACCCTATAACCCGAAGACAATTTTGGGAAATGATTTATGCCCAAGCCCACAAAGGCACAACCATTTTTGTAACCACACATTATATGGACGAAGCTGAATATTGCGACCGTGTCTCGATTATGGTGGAAGGAAAAATTGAAGCTTTGGATTCTCCTAAAAATTTAAAAAAACAATTCAAAGTCGATTCTATGAATGACGTTTTTTTGAAACTAGCACGAAACATTGAATAATTAGAAACCTAAAACAAAATAGAGATGAAACGATTTATAGGGTTTGTAACCAAAGAATTCTACCACATTTTTAGAGACAAACGTACCATGTTTATCCTCTTTGGTATGCCCATTGCACAAATTATGCTATTTGGTTTTGCCATTACTAATGAAATCAACAATGTCAATATCGCTATTTTGGACCAATCCAAAGATGTAACCACTCAAAAAATAATTGCTAAAATTAATGCCTCAAAGTATTTTATAGTGAAACAAAATATTAGCCATGAAAACGAAATTGAAAATGTCTTTAAAAAAGGAAAAGTAAAAGCAGTTCTAGTTTTTGAAAATCATTTTATCAAAAATCTAGAAACAAAAAAGCAGGCTAAAATTCAAGTAATTACTGATGCAACAGACCCTAACATTGCCAATACTGTCACTAATTATGTCAATGCTATTTTGCAAAATTACACACAGCAATTAAACAGAGATAAATCGCCTGCTAATTCCATTCAAACCCAAACCCAGTTGTATTACAATCCCGAATTAAAGAGTGTATTTAACTTTGTTCCAGGAGTAATGACGATTATTTTAATGTTGGTATCGGCAATGATGACCTCTATTTCTATAACAAGGGAAAAAGAATTAGGCACTATGGAGGTCTTATTGGTTTCGCCACTAAAACCCTTTCAAGTAATCATTGGAAAGGTCTTTCCGTATATTTTTCTATCCATTATCAATGCAACGGTAATAGTGCTTTTGGGTTATTTTGTCTTCAAAATGCCAATTGTTGGAAGTTTATTTTTATTAGCATTTGAAAGCATTTTGTTCATCATTACAGCCCTTTCTTTGGGGATACTAATTTCAACTATAGCCGATTCACAACAAACGGCTATGATGATTTCATTATTTGGTTTAATGCTGCCTGTGATTATTTTATCAGGCTTTATTTTTCCTATTTCGAGTATGCCTTTGCCCATGCAAATTATTAGCAATATCATTCCTGCTAAATGGTTTATTATCATTGTAAAAGCGGTAATGCTAAAAGGAGCAAGCGTGTCGGTAATTTGGAAAGAAACGTTGATTTTAATCGGAATGACTGCATTATACATTTTGTTAAGTATTAAAAAATATAAAATTCGCCTGGAATAAAAATTCAGCAGAGTAAGCATATGAGAACAATTCTATTTATTATTCAAAAAGAGTTCAAACAAATATTTAGGAACAAAGGGATGTTACCTATCATCTTTGTTTTACCGATGATTCAATTATTAATCTTATCTAATGCTGCAAGTTTTGAGGTAAAAAACATTGCTTTTTCCTATATAGATCATGATCATTCCAAAGCATCAAGAGAATTAATTTCAAAATTTGCAGCTTCAGATTATTTTACAATCAAAGAGAAATTTGAATCCAAATCAATTGCAAATACTGAAATGCAAAAAGGAAATGTAGATGTGATTCTCGAAATTCCCAATCAATTTGAACGCAACCTTCAAAAAGAAAATACCACAACACTTTCAGTAAGTATTAATGCCATAGACGGCGCTTCGGCAGGAATTGAAAATGTTTACATCAATCAAGTAATTGGTAATTTTAATCAAAATTTACAAACCCAATTGACGCATTATAATGAAGGAAAACTTGTACCAAACCAAAGTATTGTAACTATCCCATCTTTTTGGTACAACAACACCCTGAATTACAAAACATTCATGGTACCTGGGATATTAGTACTTTTAGTTACAATGCTAACTTTATTCTTATCCTCAATGAATATTGTTAGAGAAAAAGAAATTGGAACCTTGGAACAAATCAATGTTACACCGATTAAAAAATACCAATTCATCATTGGCAAACTTTTTCCATTTTGGGTATTAGGATTAGTAATTCTTACTGTGGGATTAATTATTGCAAAATTCGTCTTTAATACTCCTATTTTAGGAAATATCGGTTTGATTTATTTGTTTACCTCAGTCTATTTATTTGTTATACTAGGCATCGGTTTAATTATTTCTAATTTCACAGAAACACAACAACAATCGATGTTTATTGCATGGTTTTTTACAGTAATATTTATTTTAATGAGCGGTTTGTTTACACCAATTGAAAGTATGCCTCAATGGGCTCAAAACATTACTTTGTTTAATCCAATTCGGTATTTTGTTGATATAGTCCGAATGGTAATGCTAAAAGGTGCGCGATTTAGGGATATTTCATTTCAATTTTTCGTAATCATTGCCTATGCTTTTATTTTAAATGGAATAGCGGTTTGGAGTTATAAAAAAGTAGCGTGATTTTTTGTTTTGAGTTTTAAGGAAAGCTAAAATTCATCCATTTCATTAGCCAAAAATTTGATAATTTGGTCTGAATAAAATATGAGTTAAACCCATAGCCTCAAGCTCATTCTTGAGGTTTTTTTGTGGACTCAGTTAAATCCAAAAACTTATCCATTTCTTCATCTATCGATTCGATTGGTTTGTCTGAATAAGCTATTAGTTGTACCATTGACTTCAAAACTTCATTTTAAGGTGATTGATTGAACTGAGTAGTGATTGTAAACTCGTCGAATAAATTTCTATTAACTGACAACAATAGTTTTAACTGCTATATCTGTTTTTAAGCCTCCCAAATCATTTTTACACTTCCTAGTTTTAATGTAATAGTTTTCTAGATCAACCATTATTTAAATTGATGTTATATTACTTCTGGATATTTGGTTGCATAAAGTTCCCAAAGCGCTTCTCTTATTATTTGTGACTTAGATTTAGAAGTTAAGTTACTTATTTTAAATAGACGAATTGAAGTTAGATCATCCACCCTGATTGTTATAATACTATCTTTTATTTGTTTAGCATAAAACTTCTTAAAACGTAATCTAGAATTTTCCATAATGTATATTTGTATTGACAATAAATATACACTTATGGGGAAAAAATCACGAGAATTAGAAATTTTAAATGACCGAAGAATAGCGCTATTAAGAAACATGGATGCCTTTGTGGATGAGCGAAACAGATTGCAACGAAAGCTTAATAATATGATGGATCATATTAATGCTGCAAATATGGAGATAGCTGCTATCGATATTCAACTATCATCAATAACTGCAGATGAAAATTTTGAAGTTAAATTACATGTAGTTCATGGCGAACACGAGACAAATAGTCCCAAGCTAATGTTGGAAATAATTATTGAAAACCATCCACCAATTTTTAAACTTTTGAGCCAATATGACCTGATGACCTATTCATCTGGCGCTAATAAAACGGATAAATTGAAATTAAAATCAAGGTTAATTGAAGTTGTCAAGGACTGGCTATCAAAAGACATATCTCTTTCAAGACTGTTCAGTGATGAAGACGAAAAATTAAATGATGCTCTTGAAAATTATGTTACTGACAATTTATTTGAACTAAAAATTAGACGTGCAGCTGCATTTTTTCCAATAATGGATCCAGATTGATGAATAGCTCAATTTCTCGTTGAATAACAATGTCAATACTAAATAAAAAAATTATACTTATTTATAGTTCAATCGAGATTTTTAAAAATATACTTTAGTAATTTAAAAGTACCTATAAGACGACAATATAATTTGAAAAAACAGCAAATAAAACAACAAATATTATAAATTTGAATAATTTATGTTTCCTATGACTTTTAAATTATTATAAATTTATTCTTAACCATTAATTGATATCATTTAGATTTTCACTCGTTATACTCTTCGTCTGTTACTTTTTCTAACCAAACAGCACTCCCTTTATCATTATTGGTAACCGCCACTTGAACAAAATAACTATCTGGACTTGCTCCATGCCAGTGATGAACATTGGGAGGGCATTTAACCACATCTCCTTTTCGAAGTATTTTTTTAGATTGCCCTTTCTCTTGATAATATCCCATACCATCTGTCACCATCAGTATTTGACCTGCGGGATGGTAATGCCATTTTGTTCTTGCACCAGGTTCAAAAGTTACATTACCTATTGCTGTTGGATTTACACTATCCGCTGTCATTAGCATTTGTAAATATACTGTTCCTGTGAAATTAGTATTGGTAATTTTGTCTCCTTTAGGGAAAATTAATGTAGATTCCATACCTGATTTCTGAGCTAATTTATTTTGTGCTTGACATGAAAAAACGAAAAGTCCAATCACCAATACAACGATTTTTTTTATTATTATGTTCATTTTGAAATTTTAAAGATTGATTTGATAAAAATCTTTCAATTTAATAACTGCTTGATACACGTATTCTGGTTTCCAATAGGTTTGAATATGAGTCGCTCCATTGATTTGAAATAATTCCTTGTTTTTCGCATTGGTTGCTTTCTTAAATGCATCTTCTGTCATATAAAAAGAATCCGCTTTACTTCCTGCAATCATCAATAAAGGCTGGTTAATTAAATCCATATTGGTACTCGCATCAAACGTCATTA
>JACCDQ010600279.1_pt1 | contig 53001 bp, 75 predicted proteins | sample 7446031 | NCBI WGS metagenome assembly JACCDQ01 (sample SAMN15323442, study PRJNA562643) | freshwater metagenome | isolation source: river surface water | place: USA:Blue River Watershed | collected 2017-08-17
GTTACTGGAGACGAAGCCAATCGGACTCGTATCGAACTGATCGGTCTTCAGCAAACCTGCCGTGACCTGGTTGCCCGTTACAACAGCGCCAGCGAAAAAATGAACCGGTCACTGTTCAAAAGCAACGACCTGCCGGAAACCCTCGACCTCAACCAATGCAACTGATCTGGAGAAGTAAAACATGAAAAAACTCATCACCCTGGGCGCATTGCTTGCACTCACCACCAGCCTGGCTGGCTGCATCGAAGAAGCCTCCACGAACACCACCAAGGGCAATGAAAGCCAGAAGGCCGCAGCCGCAGCCAACAGCATCAGTTTCGCCGCTGGCAATGCTGAGATCGACAACATCAAGCGCCGTCTGGAACTCACCAGCGACCCCGCGCTCATGGGCTATGTGGTTCTGTTCAACGACATGGGTCAACCGATCCTGTATACCACCGTCAAGGGCAAGGTCACGTCTGGTGCCAAGCGTCTGACTGCACCGGTTCAGGCCTGGAACGTGGACAAAGGCGAATTCAACGGCACCGAACTGGATGAGGCGCCCAGCGACGAAGGCACCTGGGGTAGTTCGAACCCTTACATCTTCTTCTGGACCACTAGTGGTCAGTATATCCAGTGGAGCGGTAACTACCTGTATAGTGATAAACCACTGCGTATGGACACCCAGCCCGTGGTTACCATTACCACCGGCAACTAACTGAGCTGGCCCGGTGGCAACGCCGGGCCACACCATCATATGAAGATTTTTTTATTCCTTTTTTTCTTGACACTAGCCCTGGCCCTAGTATATACAGCATTCAGCTGGTCGCTGGCAGTGGCACTGAGCAACTTGCTCATAGGCCTACTGTTCATCACACCACAATAGGAAAACGATATGACCCGACCCAGCCCAAACGTGATACGCATAGCGCGTGAACTTATCCGACTCAGCAGCGACGAATGGACCAGTGAACAGGCCGAAACCTTCCTGGACCAGCTGGATCCGAGCATCAGACGCCATCTGATCCTGGACTTGCTCAGTGGTGTTGGCTACCGCAGAATGAGCCGGATTCAGGGTTCCAAATATAACTATAAAATAGAAGCAATCAAGCTGGTTAGACAGACCACCGGCTGGGGTTTGAAGGAAGCAAAAGAATTTACAGAACTGGCCGGGGGCGAAATCACTGGTGCATATATTGATGGTGAATACCTGACATTGGCCGAATTTCCTGCAATCATCAGCGATGCCGCCCTGGATGAACTCAGAGATAAACTACCAGCAACTGGATACCAACTGTCATGAAATACTGGACCCCAGGACAACCCAGCAAGCCACTGGATGCTGAAATACTATACATTGATGCCAATAACCAGATCTGCACAGTAAAGCTGGCAGGCACTGAACTCCGAGACTTCAAATATCCGATCCTGGCCTGGCGCATCACCACCTTGCCCAACACCGATAAGCATGTGAAGACCGTTTATTGGAATAATATAAATGGCAAGTTCTGGCCAGCCAAACGCCCACCCAATCCAGGACTACCTGGATACTTTAGAATCGAACTCTGGCAAAGAAGTGACGGCACTATCAGATTTGAATACCATATACATAGCGAGCGACTGATATGAAGATTACTGTAACACTGGACCTGGACGAAGACAGTATAACCGAAGCGGCCGAACGTCAGCTATACAATAGCCTGGACGATACCGAGATAGACTTCCTGATCGAAACCGGAATGGACTGGGATGCTACAGTAGCGCGTCTAGCTGACGATCCCGAGTTCCAGAAGATCCTAGCCAGTGAGGCAGCTGGCTACCTGGAAAACACAGACACCTTCGATATGCTGATTGATTCGTCACGTGACGTGGGCCTTAACTTACAGAAGATCAAGGATCACTGGTTTAACGAATACATGGCTGAACTGATCGAACGCAACGAAGCTAAAGAATTGGAACGACAGATCCAGCGCGAGTCCGAAAGCGAACATCAGATACAAGTGGCCATCAACACACTAAAAAGTTTCGGTTATCGAGTAAGCAAACCCAAACGCAAATGAGTGATCATTTCGCCGATCCAGATTATGTCTCACCACTCCATATGCTCCGGGGTAAAGATCACGATCAATTAAAAAGAATACTGGAACCCAATAGTTATTTTATCGAAACTAATGGACACGGTGATGATGTCTTGTTGGTATTCATATCCAAACCGTCTGGTAATCGACTGCTTATGTGGCAAATATACGCGAGCCAGAATAAACGGCAATACTGAATACCCCGCTGTTAGCACGAGAACAAACATGAAAGATCCAGTCTATAATATGATATACGATAACAGTATAAAAGTCTACAAAATTCTGGAGGATGACAGTCTAATCCTGGTAAGTAAAAATGCCGGAACAACTGAGACAGTTATCCGAAAGAACAGTATAAAAGACCCCGCTGTTATACTGGTGATGACTGATATAGTAAAGCCAATTGAATGTCCATCACACCTGGTATTCGATAAATGGTTTGTGCATATGCAGATATTCGAAAGTAAAACAAACGGTAATATAAGCTAATGCGATTTAGTGAAGAACGATTCCTAAACCTAAAGAGTGACGCTGGGGTTGGCTGGGCTAGATATCGCTGGGATAACGGCAGTCAACGCTGGAGATATGTCCAGAGCAATGACGGGTTCCACAGGTGTTTTGATGTCCCCAGCAGCTTCAGTGAGGATGATAGACTGTTATTGGAGATTAAACTGGGGGCTGAGTAAAGCCTGATCCCGTCCGGGACGAATCCATACATTACTCCCGGGGACGACCTTACCCCATACGAGATACGCTGAACCCATATGAAACCATACGAGATACGCTGAACCCATATGAAACCATACGAGATACGCTGAACCCATATGAAACCATACGAGATACGCTGAAAGTATTTGAACTATGCCTGCAAAATCAAACATCAAACTTTTTCACATACCATATCGTGCATATTCGCACAGTATAGTGTCAACATCGGAGACCAACACTTAATGAACAACTCAATCCAGCTATTACAGCATCTGATCACACTGGGAGACAGCGTGACTCTGGCCACCGGAACCGTTACTAACAGTCTCAGTGGTGATACCAACATTACAGCCGGGATGGTCATCAGTGTATTGGAGGATATCATGATCCAATACGACACTTTACTGGACTTCCTCCAGGATGATACCGATACCAGTGCTGACAATGTTGTCCCGTTCCCGGGAAACTTCTGATTGACTTCACTTCCCGGGACGTTTTATAGTGCCGGGCTCATCTACTTAGTGTAGGGGAAAAACTTTGTCTAACGATGAAATACCACTAGACAATGTGATCGCTGAGTGCTATAAGGGTGGCATAGAACGCATACATGGAGAAGCTGTTATGCAAATGAGCAAAGAAGTCCGTTTGACTGTTGACGGTGTTCGCCGCGCCGCCGAGGCTGCACTGGTTGCCCTGGATCGTTTCGAAGCCGATAACAACATCATCACCGCCCTGGAAGCCGGGCAGGCCATCAGCAATATCCATAACAATGTGGAAATGATGGCCGCTGTTTTGCAGGCTGAAGCTGCCGCCGCTCTGGAACGGATCCAGGCATCGTTTGGGGCCGTGCAGGATGACCGTGATACCGATGAGGTGGTTGTTCCGTTCCCCGGGACTGTCCACTAAGACCCCGCTGCTGGGTATACCAAAATACCACTTGCATACCCCGCTGCTCTAGTGTATTGTGGGGTATGCTTTATAGAAACTGAGGTGTCAAATGGACTATCCAACTGCTCAGAAGATTTTCGGTTCGCTTGCTGGCGGGACTTTTGTGGGTATTGATACCCAGACTGAAGTCAAGCTCAAAGGTGGCCGGAAGAACCCGCATCAGGGGCGTGTCACCAAGGTGATGACCGGTGCTCAGATCATGGTGTTTACCAATGCTGAGACTAATGCCTATGATGCCATGGTTAAACGTCGTCTTGAAGCTGAAGGTAAGGATCCGGAATCATTCGTTCTGGGTGAACGTGTCTGGGGTCAGCGCATTGCTGGGACGCCGTTTGTGGAACATGCTGGCCAGTATTACCTAGAGACCATCTTCATGCGCGCCGGTGCTGTGGAATATCGTTTGGATGGTGTCCCCATTCCCAAGGATCAGATTGAAGGTCTGGAGGAGAAGGAAGTCAGCCAGGACAGTCAGGCGGGTCTGGACAACAAGGTGGTGATCCGAACGTTCAAACTGGATTCCATCATGGGACTCCGCGCAATGGGAGTTGACTGGAGTTAACCAGCGACACCTGAACCATCATAGGTAACTGGGCTTGGCAGAAATGTCAAGCCCTTTTTTGGTTTTGTGGGTCAGAATTTCAGGTCAGACCTCCGTGCCCTCTCGTACGGATTACCCGGCCTCACTATTGGTCTAGCAGGTTACAGGGTGCGCGTCAAGAGGGAAAAGGCCTTTTTTTCGGTTCAGGTCAAAACCTCAGACCTCCGTGCCCTCCCTTACGGTCCTGGACCGGCATCAGTGACGGTCTAGCAGAATCGTCACTCTGGGTCAACTGAAAAGTGGAGTAAGAATGTTGCGTAGTTTTGCTGAACAAAGCAATAAAATTGCGCCTGATTTCTCTTGCGTTCACTATCCGCACCCCGTATAAAGAGAGCATGGAAACGCAGACAGTGCTGCAAACGAAAGTAAATGCAGCAACACTTAAAAAAAGCGTTGACATACTGAAACCCAGGTGCTATATGTAAAGCACCAAACAAGGAGCACTGCAAATGACCAATATCGCAACCTTTAACGCCGTTGGTGTGTCGCGTCAGTTCGGCAAGCTGAAGATCCGTATGGCCAACGACATCGAATGGCGCCAGTTCATGCTCAAGCGCGAAGGCCACGTTGACATCAAGCTGATCGCGCTGGGTGAGCAGATGACCAAAGTGGACGCTGTGACGCAGGCGATCGCAGCCAACACCGTGGCAGAAGACGGTTCCATTGCGCCCACGTTCGACGCTGAAGCGCAGGAATGCTTTGTCAAGTATCTGCAAAGCGTGGGCGCGATGGAAAAGCCCAAGAAGAAGCGCGGCCGCCCTGCCAAAGAAGCTGTCGCAGAAGCAGAGACGGTGGCTGCGGATGCTGCCCAGTCCGAGCCCGTGGCTGAGCCCGAGCTGCCCACGGAAGCTCTTGTCGAGGCTGTGACGCTCACCTTGGAGGACATCCCCAAGCGCGACGAGAAGGGCCGCCTGCTGTCCGGCAAGACGCGCCAGCTGATGCTGGAGGAACGCCTTGCAGCACTGGCAACGGAGGAGGTTGCCTAAGGGCAACCCACTAGCGTAGCAAACAGACTGGCAGGTGTCAAGCCTGCCAGTTTTTTCTTTCATTCAGGCCTGATCAAAAGGTCAGACCTCCGTGCCCTCCCGTACGGAACTCTCCGGCCTCATCACCTGCCTAGCATGTCTGACCTGCCCAGTCAATATAAAAAAGTTTGGTGAAAACTGAAAAAACCTCTTGCATAGCCTGTCAGTAGGCCGTATACCGATGACATGAAGACGGCGATACACGCTAGCAAGTTAAAAGGCGCCCAGCGCAAAACAAAACGCTAGTTTACCAAAAAAAGCTGTTGACATACCGAAACCCACATGCTACACCAACTGGGTAGCGCAAAACAAAGGAACTACACCATGACCAACATCAAGACCTTCAACACCGTCGGCGTTTCCCGTCAGCACGGCAAGATCAAGATCCGTATGGCCAACGACATTGAATGGCGCCAGTTCATGCTCACCAAGGAAGGTCACGTCGACATCCTGCTGGTGAACTTGGGTGAGCAGCTCAGCAAGGAAGACGCTGTCCTGCGCGCCATGGAACTGCCGGAATTCGAGAACCACGAGGAAGCGCAGGCTGTGTTCCACGACTACCTGGTCAAGGCCGGCGTCATCGAGAAGCCCAAGAAGAAGCGCGGCCGCCCGGCCAAGGCTCAGGTTGCTGAAGCCACTGCCGAAGCTGGTGATGCAACCACCACGCTCGCTGAGACGCTGGACGAGGTGGCGGCGCTTGCTGCGGTTGCCGAGGACGCTGTGACGGAAACGGAACTGGTGGAAGCTGAAGCCACCGAAGCTGTGGAAGGCTAAACTGGACGGGGTGGGTAGTATATGCCCACCCCAACCACTTGTCAATAGCAAATAAGTTCAAATTTGTTATTGACAGCTGGTTTGCAAGGTGCTATACCGGTGACATAGCAAGAGGAGCAGACGCTATGCACGATGATGTCGAAGTTGTAAACTACCGCAGCACTTTCGTTCCGGGCGCAGTCGCAGAGGATGTGTCGGAACGCGAACGCCGTGCCCACGAACGTTACCCCACGTTCTTCAACAACCCAGCCCATATTGCACGGGTTCAGCAAGTCCACGCTATCGTGGAAAGCTTCTTCCCCACCCGCCGCGCCGTATACGAGAACGATCGCGTTGGGCATGGCAAGCCCTTTACGGTTGTCAAAGTGGAACGCCCTGTGTTCCCCAACAACCTGCCCAAGAGCAAGCGCGACGAACTGTTCCACAATCCCCTGAAAGCACTGGGCGTGGATGTCAAGTTCAGCACTGGCACCAACAGCTGGTTGTTCTATGTCAAGTAAAAACTGGACTGGAGGGTAATACCTCCAGTCTTTTTTCATCTGTCAGGCCTGGTCAAAAGGTCAGACCTCCGTGCCCTCCCGTACGGATTACCCGGCCTCATCGTCTGTATAGCTGAGACAAAAAAGACAGTCAAGTGGTTTTTGTTGTTGACAGGCTGGTTGTATACTGCTATCAGTGTGGTATAGCAAGGAGCAAACGACATGACGTTGGATGAAGGACTGGCGAAACTGCAGGATGCGATCCTGGGGACCTGGGATCAGATTGCAGGTGATGCATATGATGCCTGTGATGGTGACAACGAGGTCGCCATGGAATACGTTCTGGATGCCAACCGCATGAGCTTCTCGGGTTATGGGGCTGAAGATAAACTCGTCAGCAGCCTGTGCGCTGAGCATGGATGGGTTACCGTGCGTGAGTATTTTGCTCGCAAAATCCAACTTTTGTGATTGACAATGGTGCCAGCATCAGCTATGATGCTGGCATACACACTGGAGGACGACATGGAACGCTATTTGACGCAGGCTGCGGACTACGAGGGCAAGCCAGTTGCTTGGGCTCGGCATTACGACAAATATGGTGAAGAGCATGTCATCATCCGCATGGAGCACGGTGACGAGGACTACCACTTGGATTGGATTGGTGGTGAGTATGCCGAGGAGCCGGACGAGTTTCTGGACTGCCCGTTTGACAATTTGTCTTGGACCGAGGTGAAATAGTTATTGACATGGTATCCGTGTCCTGCTATCAGTGGGACACGGAAACAAAGGAGACACTGATGCATCCGCTTTGCTACTACCGTATCGACAACATCGACGTGGAACCGCAGCCTGTTACCCGTTGGGAGATTGAGGCGCATGAGATGCTCGCCCGTGTGCCTGCTATGCGCCACGCTGAGTTGGATGCTGTTATGTCAGCTAAATTCAACTTCCGCTTTGCAAACAAGCGTCGTGATGTGCTCGCCGTGCGCCGTGCAACCCTCATCCAAATGCTCAATGCCCGCATCCGCAATGCCCAGCAAAGCGCCATCAACACTGCCCGTCGTGCAAAGTTCATTGGTCCGCTCACTATCCAAATGCAAAACGGCCACCCCTTTTAACTGTTGACACCACTTCCATGCTCTGCTATATGTGGAGCATGGAAACAACGGAGGCGACGATGAAACTGACCCGTGAAGCTGTAATCCAACTGGTTACCCGCAAGGATGATGTGGCGATGAACGCCGTGGGCCGTGCGCTGGTGCATCTGCTTAACCGCCAAACCCGCGAAGAGGCTCAGGCCAACACCACCCGCAACCTGAACGACATGGGCTTCACGCCCGCAGACGCTCGCTTTGGTTGCATCCACGCCAAGTATTTCATCAAGCACCGTATGCTCAACGACTGGCAGGTTGCTTATTGGATCAAGCCCAACGCAAAGGGCGTCCCGCGTATCGCCAAGTATTGGCGCCAGCTGGCTGAGGAAGCCGAGCGCAAAGCGCAACAAAAGGTTGCGGCCTAAAACTAAGTGGTTGACGCCGGCAACGGCGTCAACTATACCGATGAGACGATGCAAGGAGCAACGCAGATGTCGATCGTGGAACAGGTCCGCAAACATGCGGAACAGAATTACAATGAGGACGGCTGGGACTTCCTAGTCGAGTGCTGGGAGGATTCCGATATCCTGGAATACGCAGAGACCGCAACCGACCTGGAGACTGCTATCAACAACTGCCGTCGTGTGGTGATGGCACTGGACGAGCAGCGCCGTGAAGTTCGTAGCACGATTTGGTGAAAATAATGGTTGACGCTGGTAACGGCGTCAGCTATACCAATGGAACGGAACAAGGAGCAAACGAAATGACCGACACTGTGAACCCGGAACTGAAGCCGATTGCAGAAGTCCGCAAAGAGATGCTGGACGCTGCCCGTGACGCTGCGAACAAGAAGTATGCCGAGATTGGTGGCGACCGCTGGGCGTGTGGCTTTGCCTGGGTTACCATCCAGCCCAAGCACAAGGGCAATACCAAACTGGGCAAGACCGAGCGTGTGACGCTGCGCGAGATGGGCTTCGAACTGGACTGGACTGGTAAGACGTTCCAACTGTGGAACCCTTCGAACCACCCGTGCCAGAACGTGGACACCAAAGAAGCTGGTGCCCGTGCTGCCGCAGACGTGCTCAAGCGTTATGGCTTTGATGCCTACGCTGGTTCGCGACTGGACTAAGAAACTGGTTGACACCACTACCAGCACCAGTTACGGTGCTGGTATACACAACGGAGGATCAAATGACTCTTTTTGCCCATGTTGCTGACGACAAGATCCGGGGCGTCCTTACCGGCGATGTAAGTGAGGATGCCATCTGCTATGCGCTCACGCAGACCAGGAAGGCTGTGATGGAAGACCAGTTCAACCCGGACGTCAGCTATAAGACACTGGCCATCCGCGAGGAAGCTATCGACGATGCAGAGTTCTGCTGGAACGATGAAGGCGACCTCGATGGGACGCTGGATGCACTGCAACGCTATTGGAGCCACTGATGGACACGTTGGAAGACTGCGTCACCGAACTGGTTCCAGTGAGTGAGTGGGTGTGGTGGCTGTATCGCATCACCTACCACAGTTCTGATGGTGACACTCGTGTTCGCTTCCTGGTAAGCACCGACACTCACCTGGATTTAGAGGTGCAGGACCGCTGGCCCAGCGATCACCTATCCAGCTATAGCTGGGACGTCATGGCCCGCGCGACAGCGCCTCGTCAGCTCTGGTGCCCCATACTCAAACGCCAGTATCCTGAGGATGCGTGGGAATCCGGTGATCGTCAAGCGGCGGCGATGAACATCAACAAGCTGACACCAATCCCAGCAAAATTTTTGGTGATGGACTGAAATACTGGTTGACGCAGCATCCTGCGTCAGCTATACCAATGGAACGGAAGCAGACAAGGAGCAACTGCAATGACAACGGTAACGCTTAAGGCAGGCACTTACTGGATTGGCGACCTGTGCTACGTGATGCACGAGGCCTGGGACGAGGTATGTGAGCGTGTGATCCAGGGCGAGGCGGTGCTGGAGGGCAAGTTCGGGCTGGCGGATGGACGCGAGTTCGTGATGTTCAACACCCAATACGGTGACGGCGTCTACAACGACCACAACCTGAACGATTATCCGGTTGACAGCGGCAACATTGGTGCTATCCTGCTGGATAGCATCCTGGAACACCCGGACAACGACCAGAGCCTGGGACATGTCTACACGTTCGAGAACGACTTCACTTGCGATGCGGACAACGGCACCTTGCGCTTCGACTATGTGTATGTCTACACCAACGACACTGAAGATGACGAGGATGACGACTACGACTATTATGAGGACGAAGAGGAAGACGATTTCCTGATCGACGAGGCATAAAAGTGGTTGACTGCCTGGTGCTGGTGTGCTAGGCAGTCAACACAACAAAGGAGCACCAAGATGGCCGACATTACGGTACATTACCATGCGTTTGGGAATTTCTTTTCGGTGGCCCGGGCTGCTATCCGTGCCCGTGATATGATCGGTCAAGGTCTTATGCCCAACTGTGATGGTGCAGGCACAGTATCGTTCCTTTTCAACGGTATGACCCATGTCGTTGCAGACGATTCGACTGTTGAAAGCCTGTGGGAGCGCCACAACAAAATCCTGGATGAGCAAGATTCCTGATTGACGTTGGCATCCCATATTGCTATAACACTGGTATAGGAACAAAGGAGCAAACGATGGCCTATGTGATTTACCGCAAAGACACCACCCGCATGGTCAAGAAGGCCAACGGCGACGAGTTCTTTGCAACCCAGAGCGCCGCCAAACGCCATATCACTCGCTTCCTGGACTGGGACCAGTATGCGGTGTCTGAATACGATGTGTATCGCAGCACCATCGAGGTGCAGGTGGAACGGGTCAACTTGATGAGCGGCCAGAAGTATATGGAGAGCATCAATACTCCCAATTACATGTCGCCCGCAAGCGAAGCCTACTGGCAGATGTGAGGAATGGAACTGGCGGTGACGCCAGTTCACCTCTTCTGTCAGGCCTGGTCAAAAGGTCAGACCTCCGTGCCCTCCCGTACGGATTACCCGGCCTCATGTATGTGATAACAGGAAGCGACGATGTGGTCAAGTGGATTATTTGAAAAAACCTCTTGCACTCAGTTTCGGGTAGTGCTATACAGTATGTAACAAACGGAGCAACGCAAATGAAACTGTCGTTTAGCTTGGAACATACCAGCCAGCCCAGCATTGTCCGTGGTATGGTTTGGAACACTCTTCAAACCGGATACCGTCCAGTCACACTGGTATATGACATCGGCGAGGGCAGTCTGACTGATGTGCTGGGATGGTTCACCGAGCACTATTCCAACGTTCAGTATGTCCGCCTCAAAGATGGCACTCTGGACGAGCCTGACTGCCTCACGGTATTCGAAGCCGCTGAGGCCGCGATGGTGCCTTACGGTGACTGGTGTCCCGATTGCAACCAGTATGTTCAACACTGCGGACACATGGGTGACTGACCGTCACAGAGGTAAGCGGGTTTCCGCTTACCCCATAACAATAGTGTTGACTGTTCAGGCTCAGCTGCTATAAGTATAACACGAACGACAAAAAGGAGAAACCAATGAAGATGTCAACCATCCTCGGCGGCGTCGCTTCTTCAGCCGTGATCGTTGCAATGGCAGTGGTTTACATGACGGCAAGCAAGGAAGCATATGCAGCCGTCGACCCAACCCAGGATTTCGATTTCCATGCGGAGATTATTCCTGGTCCAGTAAAGCCTGCAGTTGCAGTCGCTGAGGTCCAGGTTGGGCCCAGCCTCGCCCCGGAAAAGAGTGTGAGACCCAAACGGCGTCCCAACGCTTATCTCCCGGCCAGCGTGTATAACGATGACCAGTTGTATTGCCTAGCGCAAAACATCTATTTTGAATCTCGTGGCGAGAGCCTCGAGGGACAAGCGGCTGTTGGTTGGGTCACCCTAAACCGACTGTTAGATTCAGATCACCCAGACACAATCTGCGAGGTTGTGTGGGAGGACAGTCAGTTTAGTTGGACCCACGACGGCAAGAGCGACAAACCCCGAGACGCTGTGAGTTGGGACAGGGCAAATGCTATCGCCCTGGACTTAGTTTACAGCTATGATCCACTAGTGGATCCTACTGCTGGAAGCACTTACTTCCACGAGCGTAGCATCCATCCCAGCTGGAGCAAGAGGTTTGACCGTATCGGACAAATCGACAACCACATTTTTTATGCAGATCGTGGTTGACTAACTGTTCCCGTCTTGCTATAAGACTGGTAAGACGGGAACACAACAGGAGCAAACGATGAATATTCGGTTCAAAGACGGCCAGATCCTTAACTGCGAGTATGGCCATTGCTGGCCCCTGAACTTGTTCACCAACGGATTCGTCCGTATCAACATCAGCACTACCAGCAAGGGCAACCTCAAAGTTCGGTATACTTGGGCTGAAACACGCCAAGAACTTGCTTGACACTCCCCGCAGCGCCAGCTATAACATACACATAGCAAACGAGGACTAAAGATGCATAACCAACCTCGAGACTCGCCCGTAATGGGTTAGATAGATTTTAGATAGATAGAGAACATAGAGTATGGAGGACCTGGGTATGTCCGCCAGTTAAAAACTACCCACCCCAACAATACTGGTTGACACGCTGGAGCAGACTGCGTATACCAGAAACAAGAACACAGGAGCAAACGATATGAAATACCTGGCACTGATTGCTGCACTGGTCCTGAGCGCCTGCGCTGACGTTCCCCGACTCACCAGCCCGGCTGAAGCACTGGCTGACCGTGCTGCACACGATGCCTACCTTGCAGACAAATACGATGCAGAATACGCTGACGACTGCGCCTACTACGAGCTGGAGGAATGCAAATGACTCGCTTGGTCAAATACATGATCATCCTGGTGTTGTTCCAGGTCTCGGCCAGCTGGTTCTTTGCAATGTTCCTGCCCACCGAGTTTGGGCGCTGGCTGCAATCTATCGATAACGGACGTTACGAGTATACCGACTGCGACTGCGGCCCGATCCTGGATTAACCGATGACCAATATCAACGAATACCGTATGCTCCACGAGCTCGCATACGATGTGGAACCCAACACTGATCAGCTGGCACGGTTTACCAGCAACGATAGTGAAAGTCAATACGTTAGCCTGCATCTGCTGGCCACCACTGTGGAGGACAACATCATCCTCCAGTTGCAATGCCTGGGTCTGGGAACGCCAGAATGGATGATGGCTGGTGCACCGGATCAGGCTACGTTTGATCGCTGGTTGGCTGCTGGACTGCTGAACGGGCAGACGTAACACCATTGACTGGAGTCGGATTGCTCCCCGACTCCAGTCACTACCCGGCCTGGCAGGTTCCTGGATTGCTCCCCAGTTGAGCCAGTCAGGCCGGAGAAAGTTTAAGTGAAGTTCACTTTTTGCTTGACGCTAGTATCCAGGCTCTGCTATAAGAATCGTATGCAAAGCAAGGAGCAAAGCAATGCAAAACACTGCACAACTACAGGCGCTGGCACTGCAAATTTTTATTGCAAAGCATAAGTTCTACCTCGCAGCATACATGGAAGGCGAGGCTGACGCTGCACTCCGCAAGCTGCAAAACGCCGCGCTGGATGCAGAGCATGGCCGTGTTATGACTGCAAAAGAATGCGTTGCATTCGCAGACGGCAATCCTGAACTGGCCGAGACGCTGCTGGAGACGTTCGAAGTATAACAGAAAAAATGCAATGCAAGTGCAAATAGTGCTTGCATTGCATACAGACCCCGCTGTATACTACCAGCATATCAACATAGGAGCAACTGGCTATGGCTCAGAAACGAATCCAATTCAGACTTACCCTGACGGTGGATGGTGATGAAGACATGTCAGAACTGATGGCAGAACTGGTGGCCCGCGCTCATGATATCCTTGAGAACGAAGATGGCGAGATTGATGGTGGTTATACTGCCGAGATGATTGAGCTGGGTGCTAACTAACCCAATAACACGCTCAACGAGACTGATAGAGAGTGAGACAGGGCATTAGCATTGCTGCTAACACCCCAGGCAGTGTAATAAGTTATAGTGCGCTGTTAGCGCACTACAGTAGCGTTTTTGTATGCTTGCAGTATTTGCGTAGCATGTTGCACGTTAAAGTTAACATGCTGTTGTGCATAGCGTTGCTTGCTTTGTGCAGCAAGTATAGCAGTGTTAATAGCATAGCACAAGTTAAAAGCAGTGTAGCAGTTGCAAACGTGTGCAGTGCAAGTGCAGCGTGTAGCATTGTTAGCTTGTGCAGCATAGTGCTGTTGCAGTTGCATAAGCGCAACAGTGTGTTGCACATACGCGCGTGTTGCATTAAACTTGTAGTAGTTAGCTTTTGCAGTGCTGTTGTGCTGCGTTTGTTGCGTGTAAGCAGTAAGTAGCGTGTGCAGTTGCATGTTGTTACACTTTGCTGTTAGCGTTGCTGTTACACTGTTTATAGCGTGTAGCGTAATGGGGCGCAAGTGAAAAATGCGTATTAAAATTGCGTTGTTGCACCCGTATACGCAATAAAATTACAACACGATTTGTTACAGGCAGCGTGTATGTTGTAATAAAATTTTACTTGACAGGGGCTGGGCTGGGCTATAAAATTCCAAACTTTTTTGCGAGCGAACGCGACGCGACGCCTCTCTTCTCTGTCTTTCTTCTTCTCTTTCTTTTCTGTCGTTCTTGCTTTTAAAAAAGTGGGTGCGAGTGAAACTGGTACCCTGAAACTGTAAGTACTTTATATAAAAATTTCGTCGCTCTCTAGTTCTGACACTGTGCAGGATTTTTGGGCGGAACCCTTCATGCGAAATCTGTAAGTACTTCGTGAAATTTTTTCGCGCACTAATTTCTTTAGCCTGCCAACTCTTTTGTTGACAACTCCCTCCAATGTAGTTACACTGTGCAAACCATGATAGATGATGAATTCCCCCACCGTTGGTATGTTCAGATAGATCATCCGGGGACTCCGGATGGTCCCGTACGGCAGGCTGACAGCTGGGCTGGCAACATGCTCAATCATGTCAGGGTGGCTGCACTAAAACTGTACTTCGACAACGCTGGATTCAACACTGTTCCACTGCCACTGGCTAAGAATGGATTCATAGCCAGACACGCTAGCCCACATGCAATGTTAATGCTGGAATTGCGTCGTAGCGATATAACTATCCAATACAAGGTAACCGAACTATGAGATGGACTGTGTCGTTCAAATCTGCCAATAACTTTACTGCTACTTCCAGACTGTTTAGCCAGGCTGGGTTTAACGTACAGCTACACGATGACACACTTAACGTCTGGGAGACGCTTCCAGTGTCAGAGTATAAAGTAGTAGTGGATCATCCCAATGCTGGTGCGCTTACGCTGTTCATGTTGGCCAATGGTATAGACCTTGAGGTACTAGAACATGACTGAATGGACTGTCACGTTCCCCATAGTTCCCGATGTGCGAGTAAACTATCGCCTGCGTAATGCTGGGTTCACAGTTGTGTTGCATCCTGATACTGCTAGGGCAATGGGTAACAATCAGGAATTGACAAACATGCGAATGATTGTTGGACACAGTGATCATCGTGCTATGACACTGTTCATCCTATCCAATCCAGACATTAGCATAACGGTGCTAGAATGATTGAACCAGAATATTATACAGTATTGGTTACTGTACTACAGCCTGAGGGGCGTCGTAATCAGGTGCGTGAGAGCTTTGCATCTCTGGGATTTAGTGTGAGGGAATATGTAAACGATACTGGGTTTATTAGTAAGGTTAGATTCTATGTTGATTACACTAACCCTGGGTTGCTTACAGTATGGTTTATAAAATACGCTGGACTGGTAACAAACGTGGAATTACGTGAGATAATTTATCCATAATCTACGTATTTAATTTTAAAAATTCTTTTTTTCGACCGCACCGGCTTCGCCGGCTTCGTCGGGCCAGATCAACGCTTAAACCGTTTTAGTATATAATCTATAACAGCCTCTGGGGTGTGTAGGTTTTTACTCTGCATACGCTTAACAAACCGGTCCAGTCGGGGTCGGTTTTCGCCTCGTCTGTACTGTAGCATTATGTTGTCCAGTGTGTTTGCTGCGTATTTAGGATCGCGGCTCTGGATATCCATCAGCAGCATCTGTGCGCTTCTGCTAATGTTTGGTCGTGGGGCAAACAGTAGTTCAGTGTATTCGTCGAATGGTTGTTTGCTGGGATTGTCGAATATTTTACCAGCTGGTTGTGTGGTGCCAGCGCCAGCTAGTATATTAGCGTCAGTGCTCTTGGCAGTGTTTAGGCTGTTGTATGCGGCTACATTGTCGTACACGTACACAGGTATGCCAGCAGCCAGCGCAGCTATTGCGCCAGCTCGTAGACTGCCTGCTAGCCCAGCCCGCGCACCTGCGGGGTTGTAGTAGATGTGTATCTCAGTTATAAAGTTAGCTGCGTTGCTGATAACTGGCTTGGTGCTGTAGATGCGATCTTCCATCTCGTCGTTGTCAGCGTAGGTAGGCATTTCCGGGTCAGCCCAGTAGTCGATTGGTGCTCCACTATAGCCCGCAGCCATCAATTTTCTACCGTCCAGTTTGAACAAGACTGTGCCGTTACTCATCTCTTTGGTTGGGTAGTGGTATGCGCCAGTTCTGCTTCTGCTGGTACTAAAGTAGTAGAGCTTTTTGGCGCCCTGTCTAAATCCACGCTCCAAACTGCTACCCAGGTCTGGTGTAAGCTGGAATTGGTCGTCAGTCATTATCTTTTTAAATTCAGCACCACGGGTACTGTGGAAAACGATTTGGCTAATGCCTTCAAGTATCTGTTGTATACGCATCTGTTATTTATTTTAAAACGGCGAGTATCTCAGATATTTTACAAGATGCTGTAGTGGCCCAGTAAAGTTTTTAGCAACAGTTGCTAGACTAGTACGTTGCATAAACACACGGTAGTTGTGCTTGCGTATGCGTTTAGCACTATCCATCACGTTCTCAAAACCACCAGGGTCCAGTCTACTCAGTGCTATTACAGTTTTTGCAATACGGCTGCATCGTTCACTGTCGTTTTCGATAGTGTCATGTTTTTCGTTAAATATTGATTCATAAGTCAAGTATCCAAGTTTGCGTATGTTTGCGTAGTATTCGGGTTGGGCGTAAACTATGAATGCTTGGTGCGATGCAACACTGCGATAAAACTTCTCTGTTGAAAAGAACCCCTGCGGTATACGATGTGCGTTGCTTTCAGTTATTATGTTTATGTCAGTGTCAGCATGTGCTTGTGCTAACTCGGATCCAAAGAAGTCGTAATCGAATGGATTTTGACTACTGTAACAGACTGGTAGTTGCGGAAACCTTTGTTCAGCCAGCCAGGTATCTATATCGTGTATCTCGTGTTTTAAGTCACGTATTATGCCGTTAACAGTTTCATTTCGATTTGATTCGTTTAACGACCCGTCGGGCATACGATCAGACTGATCCCAATATGTTCCAGGGTTAAAGCTAGTGTAACTGTTATCAACAAAGTTTTTGTCACGCCACAAGTAACTAAACAGTCTGGTGCGATGCGTGGTGTTTCTTCGATTAATAAACAAAAATCTTCTATGGTTATTTGGGTTACGCTCTAGCAACACTGGCAGATTTGATCTTACCAACAACTCCAAGAAGTTAAGTTCAATTGTTAAAATGTTTGGGTAGTATCTTTTAAAGTAAGACTCTTGTTGTGGACAATTTACAAGAGCAACTATTTGTGTAATTGGTACTGACTCTAATATACGATTGATCCTAGCAGAGATTGGTGAGTATGGACCAAGTCCTATGCCTTCTTGTACAAGTTGCAATACGATAAAGTTCAGGGGATTTCCATTAAAAAACCCCCTAGGTACTATGTTGTCCACTGTAGTAGAATGGTCATACACTACTTCAGAGAGCCAATAGTTTACACTGTTGGGTTCTGTTCTAATAATGTCAGTATGATCATGAAGATTAATTGGTAATGCTACAAAATTATAAAGCGGTGTAGTTGTGTTACGATATGCGTGTAGGTGTACGTCCATGGATCCCCCAGCGTATTTATTCAGATCCTAGGTTATTCAAGAACTGCCTTAACTTGGTGCTGTCCGCTTCGGCTTTAGGAGTTGGCAGCTCTACGTTTGGTTTTGTGGACACTCTCTTCAAGTTTGACACTACATTGTTGGTTGCAGGTGTCTCTTCTTCACCACCCTCTATGTCAGAAATCCTAAGTGTGTCAATGTCGAATTCAAGATCTACCTTTGCCCCAACTCCACTGCTGCTACGTGTTTTCATCAACTGAATCTGATATCTACCGCGTTCACGCATAGCACGACTTGTAAAGATACCAATAACGTTGTCCGCAGTTTGGATCTTACTCAAACCACCGCTAATGTGACTATGGTCAAATTCAACTTCTTCAACGGCGGCGCGGTTAAGCTGGCTAGCTGTAACCGTAATCGTGTTAAGTTCCATACTCAAGTTACGCAGTTCCTCGCTGACATATTTGTCTTTAACGAACAAGTTCTCAGCACTCACTTTTACCCCAAGTGGCATCATAAGATCCAAATAGTCTATGAGTAGAACGTCAATCTTTTTACCTGTCTTGATCTCATACTCTTTAACAAAGCTGCGTATGTCGTTTGCAGTTTTGCCGCTGGGCATGTATTTGACCTGGAACGCGCCGCTCTGCCGCCCAATCATTTTGACTTTGAGCTCAACGTCATCAATACTCTTGAAAACGTCTCGTGTTGGGACTCCAGTAACCATACTGTCAATACGCATACTAACCAAGTTTTCACTAAGTTCGAATGTGAGGTACAGTACGTTAAGTCCCATCATGGCCCAGTTGACACCCAAGTTTGCCAAAAACAAACTCTTACCTGCACCAGATCCACCAGCAAAGATGTTAAGTTCACCACGGTTAAATCCACCAAACAGTTTGCCGTCAAGTGCAGCCCAACCGGTTGATATTTGCCCGTTTCTACTCTTAATAGCTTCCAGTCTTCCTTTAGGGTCATTAAAGTAGTCAGTGCCTAGATCTTTTTGCAACCCTATTTGCACTGCCTTCTTGATAAGGTCTTCAACTGGTCCATACTCACCTTTTTCTAACAAGTCTGCGCTCTTTAGGATTGCTGACTCCAACGCCTTGTGTCTAGAGAATGTCTCAAATTCGTTTAACAACCAATCGTAATGTGCTTCTTGTAATTGCCCTGGGTCAGTAAAGTCTACCTTGCCAGCAGCATTTACCATTTCAAAAGTGGGTAATGTGTTGTATTGTGCGACGTAGTCCGTTATAAATTCTGCTGCTGGTTGCAACTTTTTGTCGAAGCTTTTGGGGTCAAAAACACTCTGGCATCTAACGAAAGATGCTGCATCAGTTAGCATAACTTCTAAATAAACTTTTTGTATGTCGTACCCGTAGTCTGTATTTTGTTTTGTTTTCACCATTTACCCCCATTACCACTATTAAACCAATGTTTTTCTTTAAGTCTTATTTTCAAAGAAGATGTAAGCACAGAATTGATTATGCTGTGCAGTGTATATAGTCTTCCGTATTTTTTTATAGCATCACTTGAATCTTTTATAGTTGGGTCCCAATCTGGCATACTAACACCCCAACCGTTCTCTATTGCTGCATTAACTAATTTTTTACCCGTCTTGTCGCGATCTGGGACAACTATTACTTCCTTGTTAAGTTTGTTTATGAGCATTGCTTGTTGTGGGTTTACTTCACTACCCAGTATTGCAACACCATCCAACGGTATAGCATCCATTGGACCTTCAGTAACTATAACAAAAATCTTTTGTTCTCGTTGATTATCTATGTTGAACACATACCCAGGTTGCGAATCTGCGAGATACTTGGGCTTTCCATTTCCTATGTGTCTCGCAGTCCATCCAACAATATCACCATTATACTTAAACGGTATTATAAGTCGTTCACGATATGCAATGTGCGGACTCCAATAAAAGTCACTGTCTTCTAGGTAAAGACCACGCTGATGCATATACATGAGTACTTTGTTCAAGTATTCATTCGAGTCACCAGTATAACTGTTTAACAGTATAGAGTCTGCTGGTAATGGTGTATTCACAAATGTGGGTAGTTGTAAAATTTTATCTTTTACTTCAATGCCCTCATTTATTTGCATTACTTGCAAAGCTAGCTTGTTTACTTGATCGTCAGACACATTCATCCAACCAAGAAGCTTTCTCATTTTATGAGAAAGGGGACGCCCTGGTTGCCAGCTGGCCTTGAATCCGCAGTTAAAGCAATGATAACTTATAACGTCGTCTCGCTCTAAAACCCCGCCACGATTTCTTTTATCCTGTGTATTTCCAGTATGATGGCAGCACACAGCATTAAAACTTATCCACCCACTAGGTGTAGTTTTTCGTTTAGCAGGGAGGTTAGTTATTAAAACGTCAGACACTATACTCATGTACTAAGCATAGCATTGCTAACCATTGTTGTCAATTAATTTCGTATTACAATACGCGGGGTGTTGGTCGTTGGATCTGCATCCAGCTTGAATCTTATGAAAGTATATGCCCCAACAAATGTCGTGCAAACTGCATTTGTACCAGACACAGCCACAGTCTCTATGTCAAACCAGTCAGATCCAACAGACCCATCAAGTGTACCTTGAATAGTCACAGTGCCAGCGTAGTTGTTTGGATATACTGCAACAGTGTGGGTTCCATTTGCATTTGAAATTTCGGGCTTTGTATATGTTGCTTCTATATCATCTGAACCTGAATACCAACTATCGCCGATTTTAAAGTAGTGTGTTATCTCAACACTTGGTACTATTGCAGGATAGCTCATACCATCGACAAACAATACACCACTGCTAGTAAAGTCAGGATTCACGTATGTAACTGATTTATTACCATTATTGTCAAGTATATAAATATTATACTTTAAATACTGTTGTGGTATAGATAGGAGATCATTATTAGTTATATTTACAGTAAACAGCCCGCGGGTTTCGGTACTAGATCCGTCGTCAAGGACATTACAGGGCAATTCAAGAACCTTTTCAAGTTGATCGTTGAACGCAACAAACACTGGAGTTCCAGTAACTATTACAGGCTTCTGATCAGCGTTAAGCATTTTAAACTCAACGACGTTATCGACTCCCTTGGTGATTCTTACAGTTCTTTGGTACACAGGTCTATACTCCACTACGAGTCCAGCAGTGTTAGAAACAATGTTAATTCTATTTTTTACTAAATATCGTGGCACTAGCTGCATGACAAACTCTTTTAAGTATTTATCGAAAACATGTTATTGAAGGATATTGAAAAAAACTTTCCATTTATAAGCGTTATCGCCTACGGCGGCAGCGAATACGTCGGCATCATAAGCAACCAAGACCAATATGTGACTTGTATGTATGTTTATGAAAACTTGAAATCCGTAGACCACAAACAGCTTTTATTAGAACTTGGGGAAATATGGTGGTGGGAAAGTAATCGAATGATCCCTATAAACATATTTTTAAGAAAAGAAATAGATCCGCTAAGATACTGCCTTATGAGTATGAACACAAAAGATACCCGAATAAGTATTGGACCTACTGTAAACCTAAACAATCTTGCATTAAAGCGTGTTAAAAGAAAAAGTGTCCAATTGATAAGAAAAAAAGACGATTAAGTTGAAGCCATCTCGCATATAAGATTCATATGCACTACCACGGCCATCGCGTAACTTACTGCGTGACTCTTTTTAAAGTAGTATTCGTCAGTATCAGGTTTAACCCAAACTTCTCGCATCACAGTCTGCCAGTCTTTTCCAATCAAATATCGTTTTGCTGGTCGTATTAATGCAAGAACTGCGGCCAATTCCAATATGCTTTTGGGCTTCATTTTAGATAAAATGTCACTGTGACCATTTATATGGAATACTTGATCAACAAACTCAGGGTACTCTAACAAGTCCCACAACGGTTCCCGATCTATAAGTTCTTGTAAATGATCAGAGTTCTTGACTTGTTGATATATGTTTACGTTGAGGCAGTCAATTTTAAAGTAGCCTCTGTTTTCTGCTTCTTTATAATCAATAGTTGACTTGTTTGTAGTAGGGTCATATGGTATTTCAGTAAAGTAGACTCCGCTATTATGGGGCCTGCCGTTTTCCAACAAAGCAACCCTATGCTGTATTTTTGATAACAGATCTTGTCTGTTAGCGAAGTCTATGTCGACGTCCATATTATAGTTTTGACTCTTTAACTATTTCTTTTACCAATTGCAAGTCAGCAGGGTGCTTTTTAAACTTCAAACTCCACTTTTGTGGATCCATTATTTGATATATCATTGACAGTTGTTCGTCTGTAAACTTTTGTAACAGCTTTTTACCGCTTTCACAATTCAAAAGAACCCATGGACTTATCTTCCCATCCCTAATATGCCACACAACACGATTGTTGTTTGCATAATGAAAGTAATGATTCCACACGCTGTTGTTTTCAGTAGCCCATTCTACCATAGTATTGATGCTGCGCTCCAGGGCTGTTTCGACATTTTCTTTAAAAATAAGTTCAATTACATATTTTTCATAAAGAGCATCGTCACACCATTTGTCGATCTTAACACCACTTTTTAGTATCCAGTCAATATACTTTTCTGGATACAAGGGTTTAACATTGCTCATAAAACTGCCAAATTTTACAAATGCATTGTAAAATGGACTTTTACAAAACTCGTCGTAAGTCTTTACACCACTGAAGTTTGCACTCAATTGATAAAATCGTACAAATGTTTGATATCCATATTGCACTCTTTTTTCGTTTTTTTGAAGGTGTCGACTCTTTTGCTCACACATGTGAACTTGAAGAGTTCCTTCTTTTGCGAAACTCTTCTTGCAGTATTCACATTTGTAAGGTTGATCCAGCTCACTCTTCCTTTGTTTCGATGCCATAGCTTTCTGCGAGCTCTTGGAGTTCTTTTTTTGTAAGTATTCCAGCAAGTAGTTCTACCTCATCTAATTTCATATTTGGATAAGCCTTTTCAATTATACTGTAGGCTTTTTTGTTTGTAGTGGATTTTCTCTTCTCAAGCTTAATCCACTCGTGGTTTTCCTTCTTACCAGTGCTACCACACATACACAACAGTTGCCATTGCAACTTGGGATGCTTTGCGCCTAATATAGCCCAGTTTTTGTTATAGTACTCATTTGTCTTAAACACTGCAAGTTCTTGTTCTTCACGTGTGTACTTTATGTATGGTGGGTATTTTCTGTTCCCCAACGAGCTCATATAACGATTAAGGTTCCACATGTCACCTTTAATCTCTTTTTGCCCATCTTCACCAGCAGCGTCCCATAGATCTTTAAATCCCATGTCAAGTGCTGGCATCATTTCTTTAAATAGATCTATGTGCTTATTTGCCATCTTTAACCATGTTGTATATTACTACTAAATTCTCCAACGCTTTTTTTAGGGTTGGATTTGTCTTTGATAGTTGCATTATAGCTGACCAGTCGTTAACTGTCAACAAGTCTCCTGAAAGAGATTCCTGTGTAACCACCCATCTCGGAATGTCATAACGGCCGGCAAACCGGCCGTAGACAGTGTTGTCAACACGTTCATAAATTATTGGGGTTCCTGGTTCCACTTTTGCCACGCATTATTTATAATACACTGCGCCGATTTGTTCAATACGTTCACAAATTGGATCATGTGATATATCAGACATATGATCTATTAACCAATCGTAGCTTAACTTAAATCGTAATGCTTTTTGTACTTCATTAAAGTTGTCTTTTGACCTCAATGCCCATATCCACTCAGTTTGCTTAAAGTTGCTTAAGGTTATATCGTTTTTAGCACTGTCTTGAGTTATGTATGAATGATACTCAGTACTAACTGGCATTATAGTCAAAAACTCGACAACATTGGATATTCTCGCCTGATCCTGCCAGTAACCCGGTGTTGTTTTGGATGGAGAAAAATAGCTTCCCCTAAAAATGTCACTTGGAGACACTCCGCTTTTATCCAAACTTGTCCCAGACTGTCTAGTAGAGGTACATTTTTGTCTTACGTGATTAAAGTCTATAGTAAATCTAGTTTTCGTTTTTCCTGGATTAGCAAAATCATCAGTTACTTTCCATCCACTAGCCCCACTAATCATACATTTCAGTGGCTCTTTTTCATCCCCATTATACATGAATTGCAATATTGGAAGATTCCAATTTTTAATTCTCGCTTTTCGCCATTCACCAGAACTTTTTGATGTTGGTGTAAAATGGAAGGGGAAATCAAAAGACGGAATATAGTTTTCACGAAGGTATCCGTCTACGTATTTGTAATCAGTAGCAAAATCAAACATGTTGTCCTCTTATAAAAGTTTGCCGAAATCGATTGTCTCCATCTGTCTGCTTATGTCTTTTACAAAAAATGCACACAGTGGGTTTTGTCCCGTAGTAATCGGGACACTCAGCAACTGGCCCGACTTCATCTTTGGGAAATACCATTTTACATCGTTATAGAAATTAACTATCTCTATACGTTCAAATGTTGCGGTGTAACTAGTAAGTGGGTTGAAAAGAAATGCTTCAAACCCACGATCATTTACGCTAGTAAGGGGAATTATTTCCAAGTCACTACCAGCTTCCTTACAACCCACCGTAACACACCAATCCAGTGGCATTGTAATTTCTTTACCAGCAATATTCATTACAACTGCTGGGCTATTAAAACTTTCCAAAAATATCAGTGGAATAAAAAAGAAATCAGGGCTTTGTGGATCATTATTATCCAACACTGAAAATCGTATTGTATCTTCCATCTGGTCTGGAATGTTATTTAAAATATAGGTTTTGTTTTCTAACGTAAGAATTCTCATTTACTCATTAATCCAATCAACTTTTTCTATAGTGAAGGGATACTGTGCATCTGCGTAAAACTTCTTGCGTTGAGTTAAATGTCGTTTTGCGTATTTACAACTACTAGTTATATCCCATATTTGTACGAAATCTTTATCGTTAGCTCTGCGGATGCCCCGTCCTATGCTCTGAATAACTCTCACAAAGCTCTTACCAGGTTCCAACAACACAACGTTAAATATTCTCGGAATGTTGATGCCAACTGCTGCGACCCCGTAGGTTGCAACTATCGTCTTATTTGTAGCATCGTTAATTTCTTCATATTGTTGTTTTCGATCTTTTTCCTTGACCGATCCGCGAACAAATACAGACCCATCAATAAGTTCAGTTAACTTTTCACCCGCAGGTATTCTGTCTACTAAGACTAATGTGTTGCCTGTTTCTTTTATCTTGTTGACTAGCTGTGCTATGTATGCTAGGCGTTCGTCATTGCTTACGAGGTACTTTAGTTCTGTTTGGTAATCCCTGAAGTCCTTCATATCCAAGAGTTGAACAATGTTTACATGACACTGAGACAGCACACCTTTATCCTGCAATTCTTTTGCAGTAACTTGGCCCACAACTGGTCCAATGCTAGCTAATATTCCCTGGAACTCGTAATCCTCTTTAGGAATAGTTCCAGTCAAACCCCAGCGAATTGGTGCATTGTTTAAATTCTTTGTAAGAATATTCTTGAGGACCTCTGCCTTTGCTTGGTGAGTTTCGTCCACAATTACTGTCATGACCCCGTCTAAAAATTCTGCCAGGGTTAGTACAGAGTCGCCGTTCTCTGATTTCTTATCAAGAATGTTTAAGCTTTGCCAAGTGCATATGGTGTGCGTTTTACCAAGTTCTTTTCTATCACCATAGTAAACACCAACATCAAGACCACAGTTCTTGTAATCTGCTTCTGTTTGAGTAACCAAGCTCTTGTTAGGAACAATAATAAGTGACCTACCAAAGACTTCGCAAATTTTGCTCAATGTCGCAGTTGTAATAGTCTTGCCAGCACCAGTACTTACTTCCTGCAAGCTCTGTGGATTTTCTAAGAATCTATTAACAACTTCGACTTGGTCATCACGCAAGCGTATGGGTTGGCCTTCAAATCTATGACCTTTGGGCCAGCACCTGTCCCCCCAGAAATCTTCAGCAATTGGCTCTAACGTAATCTCAACAGTTGCTCGTCTGTCTTCTATTTCACTTACAGTTACGCCACTTTCTTCAATTATTGGAAGAATAATATCTAGATGGTTTAGGTATCCAGACCCACCTATACCAAAGAACGCCTGCGTTCCATCCCATCTTCCTAATTTGTATTGTGGAGTATGCCGTGCGTATGGCAATTCAAACTTTAATGCGTTTGAGATTTTTCGCCTAACGTCTACCGGAAGTCCTTCAAATTTTATGTTTACTTCATCAAGTATTACTAATTTACAGGATAACATCAATCTTTTCTCTATTGTACACTTTACCCATACTTGTAATGTATGAGTCCCTATATACTATCAAATCACATGTGTGCTTTACAAAGTCTTTTACTTGCGTATTACTAGTATCAGACGTCATGCTTACACTAGTAATGGGCTTCCACTCACCACTCACAAGCAGATTTGGAAGCCTTGATTTAGTAATATACACAACTTTAGTGTTAATTCCCACCCAGTTGTTTAGTGAATTTTCTTTAATATAGTCATTAACTGTATACGTATTTGGAACATTGTCAACTCTAAACAGAACACTCTGTTCTGAATTTGGAAAGTATTTTGAAAACTCCTCATGGAATTGACGGGTTTCAGTTAACTTCTCAGCATCCTTCTTCATGTCGTTTATAAGCACAAGTATGGGAGCTCGTTTTAAGTCAACCAAACTTTCAATCAATGTTGAAAACTCAATAGTAGGAGATACTAATACTTCCGGAGTTTTGCGTATGGCTATTTTTTCAGCGACACTATGCCCTGGTATTTGATAGTCATAATGACTTATACCGTATCTGATACTTCTATCACGATATATAAGTCTTGTTTTATGATCTATTTTCCCCAAGTCGTTTTCTATCATATCTACCGCAAGTTGCGGCATGTTTTTGATTTTATCCTTGAAGATGCCAGGAACATACTGTTCTGGATTTCTTTTTACAGCTTGTATTTCTTCGTAAAGGTCGAGCAGTTCTGGTTCTATAAAGAAATTCTTTTTAGAGAACATATCCACCACCATTTCAACGGTGGGCTCAGACAACCGAATGTAGTGCTCGTGTGTTCCTTTTTCGTGATAATAATCAGTATTTTTGTTTGGTAACTTGTTTGCTATCTCATTTATGTGAGACATGATTTTTTTGTTAAACGGAAATCTAATTTTGATAGCTGTGTCTATTTTGGATTTGTACGAATCTATTGTTATAGATTTTGACCTATCTACTGATCGCAACGGCAGACGAGTGTTATTCACTATTGTGTCTATGTTTGTGACACCATGTGAGGCAAATTCATCTTTGAACTTTAAGACTTTTTCAATAGCAAGAACTGCTTGCCTATCAGTCAACGCAACATTTCTACGTATCTGTCTAGATAGACTTAGCAGTATCTGATCGTCAGTACTTACACCAATTACGGAAAGTTCATGTACTGATCCGGTGACTGCCTCTATGCAATCTTCTAATGTATTAATATTCTTCTGCATAATACAAATATAACACAGGTTATATATTTGTCAATGTTTTTAAAGGCATGCCGTGTGCCAACTCTAAAATTGTAAATTCCGATCTAGTGTACTGGTTAACCCACTGGGATCTATCAGGTTTTTCTGGGTCCTCTATTAATGACAAATCAGTATTACCAACAGGAAACGCTATGTTGTGAATACTAGTAAACACTGGGACTCCATTTATTACCGAAAGGGGAGCAGGTGTGCTGTTCCAACACACAGTTGCGTGTATGTTGTCAAACGTCAAGTCATAACTGTCATATGTATTTTTTATAAAAACGGGTTTTTGAAAAGATACGTTTTTGTATGATTCAGTAAATTTTAACGGAAACCTTGGATGTTGTCTTACTACTATCCGTCTGTCAGAAAACTGTCGTATGTAGTTTATCGTTTCATGCACCCAGGTTTCAACGGAGGGCCTGCCATTCCATAATTCGCTTTTTCCATTTTGACAACATATAAGAATGTCGTCTCCTGTCTTCCATGGATTTAGAGAAATACCTATATTAGATGCCCTATCTTTCCCATCAGGATAATACACCAAGTCTTCCCTGTTTATGCCATTTAATCCAACGCGCCATGTTATATTGCGCTGTATCCCACCAACCTCTAATATAAAGACATTCTTACCTTGTGACCTGTAATGTTCAAATACCCTTCTGTTTCCGGACATTCTTCCATGCCAAAGCATACTCCAAATGACCGCCACATCTGCTTCAAAAGAATTCTTGACAATCTTAAAACCATGTATTTTTAGTCCTGTTTCAAATGCTTCAAATACAGGTTGGCTGTTTAACGCCCCGTACTCATAAAAAATACTAACTGTTTTCGTCAATCGACTTCTCAATAGCCCGGTAGTCTATACTGTCTTTTAACCCAGCCTTGTGATGTGATATGTAAGGAGCCAATATACTTCTGGGTATAGGTGTTTTATGCTTATTTCCAGGATTCAAGTCTAACATTTTTGACCCAGTTTGCATCATCCGTCTTACAGTTTCACCGTACACTTCACCATCATAGAATCTTCTTATATTTGTGTAATCGTCGTTTATATACATTTCGGTATATATTTTCTTAAAACTATCGAAGTCTTTATGCTTTTTATTTAAAATAAAAAATCCAGTCTCACAACTAAAAGACTTTCGGTAAGGGTCGGTGTCTGATGGCCATTCGTGTATTACCCCGTAATGAGTGCTTAGTGTGTCGTCAGGAGATATTAATTCTAAAAACTGTAATGGTATCTGTCTTTCAATAATAACATCTGCATCAAACCATATAAGTCTGTCACACTCTATGTTATTCATTGCATGTATAATGCTAAATGCTTTTTTCGCAAATACTTGTATTTTAGAATTGGATTCCCATCTATTTTGGAATTCTTCGTATTCCTTACCCAATTCCCATCCGGATAACGAAACATTTTTTAATTTTATAGCAAACAAATCTTCATTGTAAACATGCAACGGTATATGGTCTACGAATCTAGAACTAAAACTTTTAACCATTGCTTGTCCAGAATGCTCATAATATTGAAGATTCATGCTTGTAATTGCTGCAAAATTCATTTATTGCTCCAGTATTTTTCAGAGCGTGTTAGTACAAGGTCAGTCTTTTTGCTGTGCCCTGTGTCTTTTCTTCCACCCTTTAAGTGGTCCAAATACGCACCCCAAGCACTGTTTATAAGTGGATGACCTTCACCTTTTATTAAACCAGCACTCCAATTAAGTTTCTTTACAGGGATTGTTTTTAAAACTTCATCAAAAACAAAACTGTCGTGCCATTCTTCCATCTTAAATATTCCATTCTCAGCATCATCATATACACGTTTAAACTCATTTAAAAACTTTCTAGTAGATGCACTGTTAAGATTCATACTATAAAGTCCACATTCTGACCATTTATTTTCCCGTCCTAAGTAGCATATGTCAATATGCTCAGGTATAAGCGAATTCAAGTCATTCTTTGAAATACTACTATGACATACAGTGTCAGCATCCATCCATAGTAATACGTCTATACCTTCTGTATTTGCACAATGCACCACACTGTATACTTTATTACTAAACCTAATAGCGTCCCACTTAAATGTTTTATGATAATCCCGTGGGCGGCGTTCTGGCCATGGACACACTCCGTTTGCCTTGGGTACGTTTTTCCATTTATTCTTAAACACTTGCAAATCATCCAGGATTGTATTCGCGTCAAGAACAACTACATTGTTGGCACCATGCGTATCAGGAACGCAATCTTCTGCATATACGTATAGTATTACATCAGCAGGCCATTTTGTTATATAAGTATCTATCATACGTTGGCCGTACTTTTTTAGTCCAGCGTCGTTGAACGTAGTAACTACTGCAAAGGTTCTCATATGTATTCCTTAATGACTGCCCATGCCTTACCAGTTACTAAATCGGTGAAGTTGTAATGTGACATTGCTAGGCTTTCTATCCATCTTATCCTGTCAGGCATTGTTGGATTTGTTATTGTTGATAGGTCAGTATTCGCGATTGGGAACGCTTGGCTGCGCTGTGGTGTTGGATCTGTTACAAACACTGGGACTCCTTGAATAGCACTAACTACCCCAGGACTACTATTAAATGTAACAGTAGCCCATGCATCTTTTAAATCGTCTACTATAGATGGATTGGTGCTAATGACCACATTGGGCTTATCTATTTTTAGATAATTTTTGGCCGATTTGTCGCCCGGGTGTGCCCGCACTACTATCATCATGTCAGTATACATACGAATAATATCAATAGTATTGTTACACCATTCCATTACGTCCAAACCGTTCATACTCCACCCACCATTTCTCTGCAAGCAAAGTAATATATGACTGCCGGAGGTTCTAGTAGGAACTAGATCAATGTTTAAGTTTGACTTTATTTTGCGCCATCTTGTCGGATCAACCGTGTCTGTAAAGTAATTTCCAGTTGTTGGAAATATCCCGTCTAAACTAAATCTTAAATAATTCTTTTTATTACCAGGATCAGCATATAGGAATAAGTTGCTGTCTACAGTAAGAACATGATTACCAGTTGCACGTTGTCCATCTATTACTGTTTTTCTAAACATTAAATGTGGTACTTTGCTGCTATGCTCGTGTACCCATCCCTGAATTACTGCAAGTTTACTGGGTTCCCATAATGGCTTGAAAACTTCCTCACTTGTGTCAGTCATTACACCTCTATGAAAATTAGTAAGTACTAGCCGCTTTTCAATATTTTTATTATTCGCAGGAATCCCTGCATGATATACTCTAACTGTGCTCATATAGTAATTTATACGCCGAGCCATCTTTTAGCTCATCTATGTGATATTGACCATATGCTAATCCAGATGCCCATTTGTAAACTAAGTCAACGTCGGGAGTGTGCGGGTTTTCTATGTTTTCAATTAACTTTTCCGACACTGGATCAGCAGCAGTAGGCGCTAGTGTTATAGCGGGAACCCCCTCTAGAATGCTCTCTACTGCGGCTACACTGTTGTATGTTACTACCGTGTGGGCGTCTACTAAGTCAGCGTATATGCTGTGCTGTAATCTATCTCTGCGCGATCCCTTACGTCTTATAATTATGGGTCTATCTGTGTATTGTTCTATTAAAGATACAGTTTCTGATATCCAAGTCTCGAGATCTATACCATAAAACTTGCATGGTTTTTCACTAGGAGTCACCAACACTATAAACTTACCAGGAGTCCTGGGTTTTATTTTAAGTTGTAGTTTGTCCCATCTATCGGATGGTTTATTAAGCATATCAGTGTGCTGTAAGTTATTTTTAACTATTCGATGATACAGCTTATTTCCCTGAGGATTTAGTAGTGATGGATAGTTTCCAAAGTATCCACTATCCATATAAAAGAAATTCCGCCCAGATGCCCAACACTCTTTTATCAAGGCAGATTTAGTTATCCCACGTATAAGGATATCACCAGTGTCTGGTATTGCACTATAGTCATATAGCGGCAGATTTGCACCTGCCGCTAGCATATTAACATATTCGTCTGTTAAGTTTTTACTGAGGCAATGCATCATTCATCATGTCATCCAGCTCACTCTTCCATTCTGTATGATAGTCACAGAATCGGTAGTTTTCAAACCAAGGACCACCTTCTGTATAATGAAGTGCTTTTGGCTCCCCATCTTGGGGTTGGTTGTACCACCCAACTAACCAATTCCATTCATGACTTATAGTTCCAATTTCGGCGTCCTTGAGCCAACTGAACCGGTGTAAGTACGCACCAGTAGTCTCAGGATTGTTCACTAAGTCTTTTGTCAAAATACGATTACTTGGGTGACCGCAGTTTATAAGCATAACACTACTCCAATTTTTTCTCGGATAAACTGTTTGTCTCTGGCCATCCATCTTCATTCCCCCAGCTGGGGTATAGTCATGTTTTGCACACATTACGGCGTAACGGTCGTCTACTTGGTTGAACAGTAAGTCAGGGGTTTCTTGGAATATAATATCGCAATCCATAAACAATGCCCAACCTTTATAATTCATTAGTTCTGGAATAAGAAATCTTGTAAATGTAAATTCAGTTGCGGCAAGTTTGTCTATGTCCCTCCAATACATTCCAGAATCTCTTAATTCTTTTTGTTTTAGAGGAATTATCTCTGTGGTTTGTGACCTACGTATTGCGCTATACTTCGCAACTTGGTATGCGATATCTTCTCTAGGATCGTATCCTATAAATATCTTGTTTGTCATGGTCGCCTTTCAATGTCGTCCTCAACACACTTATCGCCGTACTGAACTTCAAGTATATGACAAAGAGAATCTGAAGTATTACTAGCTTGGTGCCAAGTCTCTTTATTTATGACATACCCATGCGTCAACTCGTTTAAAACAGTATTTTGTACAACACCATTTAGTTCTGTTTTTAAGTTGCATGTGCCTTTTAAGACATACCAGTGTTCTGAACGATGAAAATGCCGCTGATCACTTAAACTCTTTCCAGGCTCAATTACAAGTTCTTTTACTTTATACCCTGGCTTGTCATCAAGAACTCTGTACCAACCCCAAAGCCGGGTAGTTTTTGGATTCTTCCATTCTTCTAAAATCCAGCTACTGCTGTTTTTCTTATCGGCACCGCCGACCCCAAATTCAAATCTAACCCAGGGGGTATTTTTGTATACAAACTCTGGAATGTTATCAGGAGTTCTATCACCGCCATTTGCAAAAATTATTTTTTGATCTGGGTATTGCTGTAAGCATTTATATATTGCTAATTTGGCACTGCCGTCGCTGTCATCAAAATCAATAACTTCGTCAACAATAGCCAATTCTCGAATTATGTTTGCTCGCTCAGTCCAGGGCATAAACGGGCGACCTTTTTTCCTAGTAAGCCACGCATCGCTATTAACACCAACTACTAGCTTATGGCCTAGTTTCTTAGCTTCTTTAAAATAAGCAATGTGTCCACTGTGTAATGGGTCAAAGCCACCAGTAACTAATACTATTTCTCTCATTTAGTTCTCCTTGTGCTTAAATTATAACATGCATTTGCCATAAAGCAAGTATAATTTATAATAAATATATTGAATTTTGAAAAGGTAATTATTATTTTGAAACATCCAAGACTTACTAGAATTTTTTTAGACGCCTTCTGGAACAAAAAGGCTCCAGGTTTTTATATCGAGATAGGTGCATTTGACGGTAAAAAGAAAAATAGCACCATAATACTAGAACAATCCGGATGGGATGGAGTTTGTGTTGAACCAACTCCTAGCTCATTTGAACAGTTATCATCCAACAGAAAGTGTAGGTGTGAAAATGTTGCTATATGGAAAGAACGTGGATTTACTGAATTTTCTGTATATGATAATAACCCTGCCTGGAACGGCATTACCGAAACCCTTGACGAATTCCATTTAAACAAGTTACACGAATCAACAAAGATAATCGTTCCAACAAGAACGTGGAACGATTTAAAGTTACCGAAAAAAATTGACTACCTTCAAATTGATGTAGAAGGTGCTGAACTTGCAATACTGGATTGCATTGATTGGAATACTCAAAAAATAAGTTATATATGCATTGAAGATAACGGTTCAAAGACAGGCGACAAAACGTATTATAACTATATGGAATCACTTGGGTACCAATGTTTAGTTCAACAGCATGTTGACTTTTTATGGTTTAAAGACTAGCGTCTTCCATACCAGCAACCCGTAACTTAACAATGTTGGTTATTTGCCATTGCTTTTGATCAAGTGCCTTCAATATGCCTAACCATTTGTTTCTCAACAATGCAAACTCGTTGATTATTTTTTCATAATCAACTACGTCAGCTTCGCCATCAACGTACTTTTCAACGTCCCTACTGGACAACGCACGGTTGTAATTTTCCAGATATTTTCTGAAAAATGAACTGCGTAATCTACGCAGTTCAATGTTTAAGTATTCTAGTACAGCTTCTATTTCTTGGAGTTGATTAAACCTGTGTTCAACTATTCCAGGCAACTCCGAGGCAGCTCTTTCTACATTACCTTTGAGTTTAACTTCTCGTTTAGCGTCGTTTAACTCGTTTTCAAAAAACAATATAGCATCTGGAATCTTTGATATATCACGTGAAATTTCACTATACCATCCCATATTAATCCCAATCTTTGTCGTCTGAATCGTCGTCAATGTCTAGATAATAGCATATTGCATTATCTAGATCATTGTCAACTCCCATTGATTCTTTCAGCACAACGTCGTCAATTCCGTAATCTGCTAAAAGGTCGACATATTTTTCAGCAACTATGTCTAGGCTCTTTTTGTCCATATATTCTCTAAAAAGAGACCATATGTCAACTATTTGTGATTCCTTCATTCTCAGGCTCCTGGTTATCAACTGCTTCTTCGTCAGTTTCAGAAATATTTATAATCATTTGTGGATTATTTGTAATATCACTCATAATTATGTTTAATTTCTCACCAGTCCATGCCTTTCGATATTCTAGCATCTTTTCACCGTTGGGTCTGTCATATTGCAATCTGTTGCCAGACTTAACAAGCAGACCCTGTTTTTCAAACAAATCTATTAGTCCGCTATACGGGTCCATACCTGTTTCATATGGAATTTTTATTTCAACATCTTCAAAAGGCTTGGCATACCGAGTCTTCATAACTTTGCATTTTGCTCGAATACCGTTGACTTCACTAGTTTTGTTACCGTCTTCGTCTTCTTTAAGTTTAAGTTTTTTCATACCAACAACAATACTGCTAGCATAAACGAAACCTGAACCACCAGATATCTTGTCATCTGGGTCAAACATGTCCTGGCTTGCGTAAGTATGGTTAGTTGCAACCAGGCCCACGTTATAACTACCAAACATGTTAACGCAGTTTGTAACCAATGCTTTAAGTGCTTTGGCTTTACGACCCATGTCACCCTTCATGTCACCAGCATCAAACTGGTTCACTTCAGTAGGAGTCATAAGCATACCCAAGCTGTCAATAATAAACAATACTTTGGGACGGTCAGCTTCTTCAATGTCTTTGAAGTCTTTCATAAAAGTGCTGATAGTTTTGGCAACATCATCAATCATTGCCATGTTAAGTTTTAGTAGCTTGTCACCTTCAGTTTGTACATCGAGTGCATGTAGCCAACTCTCGTCAAGAGCATTTTCACTGTCAATTAAAACAACAAATATCCCCTGTTCTTGTGCTGATTTAGCTATGTTGCCTGAACATATGTAGGATTTACCTGAACCGGATTCACCTGCGAATACACTAACTTTACCAAGGGGAATACCCTTAAAAAAGTCACCGCTTATCAAGTAATTTAATGCGTAGTTGCCAGTACTAACCCAGTCAGTGGGATCGTGAAATCCTGCACTCATACCAGGGATGCTTTTAGTTATGCTATTTCTAAATTTAGTTGGGTCAAACGTTTTGCTTGCCATTAATTATTCCCTCATTGATTAAAATGGTGGGAGTTGTCCTCCCACCAATACTAGTCATATCACTTACTTGAACGTGCTCTGATCATTGCAAGAATGTCTTGAGCGCCACCATTTGAAGCAGGTGCTGCTGCTTTAGGTGCTTCCTGTTTTGTCTGAGCCGGAGCAGGCTCTGACTTAAAAGGAATGTCGTCATCGTCCTTGGTATTGTCAACAGTTACACGGCTAGTAACAGTGCTAGCTGGTTGTGATTTTGCAACCGGATCACCAGTTTGAGCAGACAAGCCAGCTGGCTTAAAGTACTGACTCCAACGTTCAGGATCATATGCTTCACCATCAACACTTGCTTCGAACATTTCTTTGATGACTTTAATTTCAGTTTCACCAGGCTTCTTGGGGATAAAATCACTCAAGTTAAACAAGCCGAAGCGATTGACTGCTGCCATTTCTTCGTCTGAAAGCGGACGTTCTCTACGTGCCCAGTTACTAGTGCCATAATCTGCATACCCGCCCTTGCTAGTCTTGATCATACGGAAATCCAAACCACTAGTGTAGTCAGTTGGTGATTCTTCAAGATCAGGGTCAAGCAGAGCAGACTTAATAAGTTGATAAATTTGAGGGCCAATTATAAAACGTCTAATTGGATTTTCAGGAACATTTTCTTCTTTAAGATCAGTTGCAACAACTAACCCTTGTGCAATGTAGCTCTTCTTCTTCCAATACTTACGTCCAAGGTCTTCAAGAGTCGGATCTTTAAACCAGTTACGTACTTCAGAAAGAATAGGGCAAACTTCGCCTTTTCCATACATCTCCATGCAAGGTACCTGAACTTGCACAGGACGGCTATCAGCTTCGCCTTTTACTCCAGCAAACGGAAGTTTAATCATAGCACGCTCGATCCAGAAGAAAGTATTCTGGTCGCTACCATCAGGTAGGAAACGAATTGTGCTTGATTGTCCTTCTTTCATGTTCCAGAACGGAAAAATTCCGTTATCACCACCACCGGTGTTTGCGCCTGGTCCACGGGTTTCTTGCTCTTTGAGCTTTGCGCGAATTTCTGCTAATGATGCCATAGTAATTTGCCTCCTTGTATGCCTATGTTACTCTTTACTAAGTGCCTAAGTTGTGTAGCACAGTTTTTATACTACACGTTTTATTTATCTTTGTCAATATTTTTTAATTATTTTTATGATTTCGTGTGCCAAAAAAATGGCGGGTTAAATACCCGCCAAGTTTCTTATTCTTTGTAATTCTACATTTTCGTATGTATTCTGTACATGTTTTTCAAAAATCCCATGTACCTTGTTTATGAATTCAGTAGCCATTGGTACATACTCATCACCGTACTCTTTTTCAACCATAGTAAGTACTGCTGTTTCGCCTTTTGGAAATTGCCCCACATTTCTGTCATAAAATGATAAAATAAAGTCGCCTAATGGTGTCTTGGGATTTTCTTCAGGTTCAGGAGTGCCGTCACATGGGCATTCGTCGACGTCGTCTTCGTCTTCTTCTCCTGATTCATATTGTTCGTCGTGCAAGTATTGGTGTCTTAGCATTTTTAAAATTGAGTATGCGTCACCATCTATGTAACCATCCAATTTTTTCAAATGCATTGCTGCTTCTTCGTCGCCTTGTTGTGCTGCTACAGCTAAAGCTTGTCCTAATGGAGTGTTTTTGGCCCCTATTGAATCTAGTGCCATTTTACCGCCCAATCCGGTTAATCCTACTAATGCAAGTATTTTTAATTTATTTTTGATGCCTTCGTCAACTGGGTTATCGGAAAACTGCCCCATAATGCCTTCTAGAGCAGCTTCAAATTCAAGTTCTTCTCTAGGTACACAGTTAGGTACTTCTTTTCCGCTTTTTTTCTTCATGCCAACTTGTTTGTAGTCATCCCAGCAAGGATCGTCGCCTTCTGATATGTCACTTAAAATCTCATCTGGACCTAATGCACTTGCCTTTGTTTTTTCACTAACTATACGGTATATGTAAGGAAATACGTCTTTTAATTCTTCGTTAAACTGTTTTATTGTAAGTTGATCAATCCAGTTTTCTGCTATGTCTTCTGGAACTTCTATTAAATCAGATGACTTAAAGTTTTCAAAGGATTCACGATAAAAGCCTTCTCTTTGTAGTTTGGTTAATTGTGAACGAATGTCATCCGCGCGCTCGTTTACAGCACCAACATAGTCTGCAAGGCTTTCGGCCATAACCCCACCACGACTCATATAACGCTTAAACTTGCTCAACTTTGATAGTTCTTCACTCAACCCAACTATGTGTGTACCAAATGCATCGTATTGGTTCCCACCTTCACTAACGTGCCTTGCCATTGCCTTTGCACCACTCAAGTGTTTGAATGGATACTTGAATCTTTCACCTGAGGTACTCTCAATGTAAATGCTGTCAATGTGTTGTGTTCTTCCCGATACTGACTCTGTATTAACAGGTTGTGAGTGTTTAATAACCAATCTAGACTCACCTATATTCAGGTAGCTTCTATGACTGGTTCCATAAAATTTGCTTTCAGACATGGCCGTTCCTTTAAATTTTTCGTTCGATATAACTTGATAGTCTCGTTTAGACAAATTACTTTTGTTTATGTTTCTCACATCAAAAGTAAGTCTGTTTATGTTTGCTATTTTTCTTATTTTACGCAAAAAATTATACCAGGATTCTTTTGCATGGTCGTCTAACCCGTCAACTATATCTTTATTATAAATTATAGTAATAGCTGCGTCGTCTATGCTCATACTTACTTTACCTAATTTCTTACCACCATGGGTATATGTAAAGTCGTAAAATCTGGCGTATTCTGGTTCTGTTACAACATTGGCAGTTTCGTCCCCCAACTGCAAGTCGGGGAACTTTGTACTAATAATGTCGTACAACTCTTTAGAAATACTATTTAATTTGTTGTCGTTTTCCATAATATTATTTATCAAAAATAGCTTGTAACAAAAATAGGCATGGGTTGTTCATAATCTTCTTCAACTTGAATTTGATTAAATGTCTTGTAGACATTTGGATCCCAGTCCTTCATAACATTTATAACACGCAGACCAAGTATCAATGCACTAACTAAGTCATCCATTGCACCCGGTTTTGCCTTAAAACTGCTACCTGTTGCTATAAAGTTCTTTAATTCGCTTATAAGTGGTTTACTGTTTATTTTAAGATGATTATTTTCAATCATAGTTTTAAGTCTAGCACACGCTGTTATCTTACTACTGTGTGTTGTGTTAAAACCTTTTCTAAACTTTCTCACATGTCCTTTTCTAATGGGCTCACTTATGAACAGCCCTGGTATGTTTTCTTCCCCAAAGTCATTTATAACAAGCAGAGCGGCCTCACCTATGTTATTGTTTTCAACACTCCAGTATACATTAGCGCCGTTTGTTTTACAAACATCTGAAATATATTGACATACATCTTTTAATATACGTACTTGGCCCGGTATAGCTGTTATGTTATGCTGCCATTCTGCCACTTGAATATAAGTAGGTACTTCTATAACCTGAATAGCAGCATTGTTACCACCAGTTCCCATTGCAGGATCCAACGCAACTATGTAACTAAACTCAGCGGTTGGTTTCTTATACCAACGAGTTTGCCCCATATTCATTATAGGCTTAGTACCTTCCATTTCAGCTAGTTTTAAGCTGCTGATTAAGGTTTCTTCATAAACTAGGAATTCACAACCATATTCACGACGGAAGCGTTCTTCACCAATTCTACCAACTTCAACCTTCATCCACTCTTCGTCACGATCTGGATGATCGCTCCACTGTGAAATGTAGCCAAAGAAGCCGTTGGTTCCTAGCTCTTGTTCATTTCCGAACTCATCAAACTTTTGTTGTGATTGTTTCCAAATAGTAGCAAACGTGTCTTCGTCACTGTTGGGAGTACTAGTAATAATTGCTTTACCACCAGTCGCTAGTGTAGGTGATATTGAAGTCCAAAACTCTTCTGCTATGTTGGGTGGAACGAACGCAAATTCGTCACAATAAAGTAATGAAATTGACATACCACGCCCAGTGTTGCCAGTAGTTGTTTGACTTACTATACGGCTACCATTTTCAAATTCTATAGTACCCTTATTATAGTTTACAACCCCTGCACGAATGTGGTTTGGGCAAAGTTCATACGCATATCGTATACGCTGCATAATCTCCTGAGCACCAGTATACTTGTGTGCGGCAACAAGTATTGTTTGATCTGGATTAAACATTGCGTACCATAACAAGTAACCAGCCGCACAGGTTGTTTTTCCGCTCTGACGTGGAAGCATGTTTATGTTAAAACGATGGTCGTTATAGCTGTTTAATAGTTTTACTTGGTAACCAAAAGGTTCAAAAAGTATTTTTCCTTTAACTGGATGCTGTATATAGAAATAGTTTTTCATAAAATACATGTACCCATTTTCAGGATCAGTACAGTTTAACAATTCAGTAATGTGTTCTTGTGTAAAGGTTTCTTTTTGATTCGCCTTTTTTATTAGAACACCGTCTAATGATTTTGTCATAAGAACCTCTTATTTTTCCAATGTTATTTTACTTAACAAGTCTTTTAAGTTTGTATAACGCTTAACAGCTTCGATAGCAGGATAATACATCATAGGGAACTCTGACTTCTTATCTTCGTAATTTTTAGCTTGTTTCATTTGATCTGCTATAGCTGCATCTATGTCATCTGGAATACCTGAGACCATATCTGGCTGACTATAGCCCTGTGCCATCAAACGCTGGGCAGTTTCGTTATTCTTTAGTTGATATTTGTATGCTTCTGGAGAATGTATACCATGACGCATTTCATAGGTAAAGACGAAGTACTTAGTGTCTCCGCCTTTACTCATTTTCATCAAATAATTGCTTATACGAGGTGGACCAGGTTGATTTACTAATCCCTCAGTTTTTACTTCTTTTTTTTTCTGTCTTTTAGTGCCTTTTTCATTGGCTCTTTTTTATTGCCGTCTTTATCCATATCCAAGAAGTCTGGCTTTGACATTTTTTCAGTTAATGCCTTGAGCAATCTAGATTTTATAGACTCAGTTTCCATTCTTCTATGGAATTCGTAGTCCCCGTATTCATCCGATTGATCTTGCAATTCTGACTGTATTTTCTGTTCATAACTCTGTAGTTGCATTGGTGACAGTCTAACCAGGTTTTCATTAGCGTCATATGCCTCGATGTCAAACCCGTCGTCATTCATCTGCCATCTAATAGATAGTTCAGCATCATCATCATAAAACTCACCTTCTTGTGGTGCTTTCCATTTTTCTGTTTGCATAGGGTTATCACCCTTTGCTGCTGGCTTGTACATTTTCTTTTCACCGTTTAGGCCGCCACTTAAGTCTTTAATCATAGTATTATGATCAGAAACTGCTTCATCTGGCTCATTTGACCAATCGGTTATATCCTGTGCTATTGACGCATCTTTTACACGAATATCTGCTGGATTTTTTGACTTGTGTAGGTCGTCACCTGAACCAGTAACTGCATCTATACCGGATATACTTACATCAGGTGCGTTAGCCAATGCTGGTAGTTGCGGTCCTTCGATGCCGTCTACTGCTGACTTAAACTTTTGAATATCACTACTCATTGATGGAGTGGGTGCTGACGTTGCTGGTGACGAAATTCCACGCAATCTGTCTAGCATTGCACCAACTTCATCTGCGCTGTCAGCGTTAAATGCTATGTTCATTGTCGCTTCGGTTAGTGGTTTTTTTGTTTTTTCAACACCGTCTATGTGCTGTAATATTTTTTTAATGTCCATAATAATCTCCTAATGACCTTAGTTTTGGCCAGTGCTAGATGCACGTTCTTTTCTAGCAGTTTCTAACTCTTTCAATAGATCCATTACTCTATTTTGTCCAGCTAGACTTTGGCCGCAATCTCCACCTAGGTCATCATTGCCTATTAATGGAGTGTATTTTCCTTCAGTTTTTGGTTCAGCTTCAAGATCGTTTAAAGGATCATTACCTGAACGAACTTTCACATGCCCTGGACCAACGTTGCATTCTCTAGTGATCATTTCTTCCAAAACACTAGCAGTCGTTGGGTACCGTAGTGTAACATCATAATGTGTCACTTCTGTATTCTTAAGTTGTGGAAACTCTAACGGTGATTCCTGTATCGGTGTCTTTTTACCAGAACTTATATTCTCAACAGTAAATTTGTTAAGAATAGTTTTCAATCTGTCTTTTACATCGGTACCATGCTCTCCTGCAATGGAGACCTTGAACTCGTATACCTTTTTGTTTTTTTCAAAATATTCTAGAAAAGTTGGCATGATTAATCCTTGTGTTTTTATTATTTATCCTTATCACTCTTTTTGAGACGCTCCAACAGGCTGTTTCTGTCAGTTACAACAAACCCCTCTCCGTTGGTAAAATCTTCTTTAGAGGGTGACGCTTCTTTGTCCATCTTTTCTTTTTTAAGTTGCAAATCTACCATTTTTAGTTTTTTATCTAACTTTGCTATTTTTGCATCCATACCAGTTCTTAAAAAGTTGTTGGCTACTTCGAAAATTCTTCCACTATATCTGCCTTCTACGTTCATACCAAGGTCCATGAGGTCTTCAAATGCTTGCATAGCTTTGTCTGCTACATCATTTAACTCTTGGTCTGCCATATGGCCCAAGCCATCGACTGCTGGGAGTGCTGCTGAAATTTTATCAAATTCTGCTATATCCCGTAAGTTGTATGCTGGTGCTTTTTTGGGTTCAGAAACCTTTTTTTCTTCCTCTATTAAATCTTCGTTTTCTGGAAGATTTAACAATTTTTCTAATTTTTTAGTCATGGCTTAATCCACATAATATACATATATATTTATTTTCTTTTCTTCTGCCCAGTGTGAAATAACTCAGATTCAGTTATAATACGAAACTTAACGCCTTTGCTTTTTGCCCAAGCTTCTGCTGCGGCCCACTTTGCTTGGTTCAATACATATTGAATTTTATTATTTTGATTTTTTCCAGTTTTTTCCAAAAATGTATGCTTTTCTGGTTTTATTTCAATAAGTTCACTATGTTGTTTTCCCTGTGCATCTATGTAAACAATGAAGAAGTCTGGAACATAAACAGTATACTGACCAGTAAATGGATTTACATATGGAATTTTTATGCCTTCGCTCACCCATTTTAATATAGCAGGATGTGTATCAAACTTACGCATAACTGCAAGTTCCCAACTACTACGATAGGTTGGTGTATTATTACCCATATATTTGTCTGGGTTTTTTAAAGCATATTTTCCTTTAGCATAGGCTGGCATAGTTATGCCCTTATATTTCTTATTTCGATTTGTGATCGATTGTCTGTATTTCTATACCCTATGGTGCTTATGTTAGATCTATTAGAGTTAAGCACTTGTGCAATTACTGCACTTAGTTGTCTGTTTTCCAAACCCTTTAGGGTGTCTAACAACTTGAAAACATTAACGTTATCCACCTTGGCCTGTTGTAAAAGTGTCGCGGCAACACTCGTCGCAGCAACCTCGTCAAACCCACGTTTTTTAAAAAATCCAACAACTGCGTCAACTTGGTTACTTGGATACGAAACACTTTCAACAAAGTATCTATCAAAAAACTTTTTCGTTTCAGTTGCGCTATCTTGGGGTATAAGTGTTTTGCTTATTTCTGACATTAAAAATCTCCAAATCTAGGAAGGGCCACAGTTTCATTACCAACGCCCAATGGTCTAGGGAATGTTACATCACTAAGTGCCCCCGGTTGTGGCTGTGGATTTAGGATGTTTGTCAACTCATTTTCTACAGATCCAAATGTTATATCTTTTGCATCCTGGTAAGCATCAATTGCAGTAATTATTCCACTCAAATAATTTCCGTTTTTAAAATCCGATATAGCAGTGTTTATATTTGATAATACCCCATCAGAACCAAATATACTAGGACCGTCATAGTCTGCACCAGCTATAGGACTTGGCATTTTATCATAATGCGTTGTACCAAATCCAGTAGGCGCAGTTCCCACTCTTGTTTTGCCCCTACTGTAAAACACTGCTTCGTATCTTATTGACATAGTATTGGTAGAAAATTCACTGTTCTCTTGATTTAGTTTATCATGCTGGAACCGCTCAATTACTGGATTAACTAGTGTGAAGCTAGTAAATGTTGACTTTACGTTTTGGGGATGCAATTGGAAAACTTGAATACTTGAGAAAAAGTTCTGTGGTTTGCCACCCCTGTCTAATCCATATCTATAACGTATGCTTTCTGGATTAGAATACATTGAATTCAAACTGCCTACTTTCTCATAAGCAGGGCTCGTTATAGCTGGCGAGCCGTCAGGATATTTCATTGAGTAATTGCTGTCAGTGTAATAATACCTAAAGTATGTTTCCCATAAAAAGCTAGTTATGCCAGCATTATCATCATGGAATTCTAAGTTTACTGGTAGGTATTCTACACCTGTCTGAATTATTTTTTTTCTGTTATACTGGTTTAATGTTTCAGTCTTCATGTTAAAACTTGGTAAATCAACACTCTTTACTAACAAGTTTATCTCTGTTCTATCAAACACGTTTTGTAAATTTAGCAATGTTTGAATTCTTGGGTTTATATTAAAAACAACATGATAAAGGTATTTTAATTTGGGCGCAAGCCGCATGTTGTTGTCAACGTATAGACGTGCTGCGTGTTGATAATCGCCCAAGTTGCCCTTGGGGCTCTTTAAAGAGTTAAGAAAATTGTCGAAGAAACCATTAAACTGTGCCATACTATTATTTATCTAACAAAATAATATATACACATAATAAAGTGAGGTACAGTAATGTACCTCACTTCTGCAATCTCAGGAGTTAAATTTTATTATACGCCTACGCCGGTTACTAGTGTGTTTATAGTTCTGCCAACATCAGTACCAAGTCCAGTATTTTCAGGAGTTTGTATTGCGTTGTCATAATGTATAGTTAGTGTTACAGTAACAGCTTCACTAGTTGCATAGTTAAGTGAATTGTAGTTTGCTGCGCTCACATAGCAGCCATAAAGTTCCCAAGTTTCTAGGACTGTTGGCTGGTGGGCACCGTTACCACCATCAAGGATTTCGATACGAGTTAAGAACTTGTAGTCTCTTCCTGATGCAGCACTTGACTGTTCCATGAAGTCGAATTGCTTTTGCAATTGAGTACCAACCAACTTTTGAACGTTGTTGTTAACATCTTCACGCAAGTTAAGAGTAATTGGTTCCCAAGTATGCTTACCAGCCAAGTTAACTTTTGAGTTATAAACATGGAGTTCCATGTTTTCAAAGCTAACGTTTGGACGGGTTACGTCTATTACTTGTTTTGTTAATTCTGTAGTTGGAGTGCCGACACCAAAATTTTCCAAAGTTACGCGGAAACGGTATTGTAACTTTGGCATTAGCAAGCCTTGGCTAGTTGCACTATCGTTGGTTGCCAATGGCACTGTAATCTTACTTAGTGATGAGATTGCCATATTAAATATAACTCCTTATATAGAGTATTTATCTTCTTTTATTCTTTTTTTCATTTGCTCAGAGAAAAGCCGTGGATTTCTCCACGGCTTTTGTTATTATAGACCAGCTATTTCGCCAGTGTTCTTCAAACGTAGTGGTATGTAGATGAATTCAATTGCCTTAACTGGTTCAATTGCGATGTCAACCCACAACTCGTTTCTATCTATTCTGCTTGGGGTGTTGTTAGTTTCATCACAAACGACCAAGTAATCATATATAGCACGTAGACCAACTAGTTCGATCATCAAGCTTTCTACTTGTTGCTTGATTTCGTCTCTAGTTATTTTGTCGTTTGGTTCAAATATGAACGGCTTTGCCAAGTTCTTAAGTTGGCTACGTAGGTACACAACCAAACGTGCAACGTTTACTCTATCAAGAGCACTTGCGTTTCTTGCACGGGTCTTCTGTCCATAAACAACAATACCAGCACCATTTAGGTATGTTATTGGGTTAATGTTATTCATGTACAATGTGTTACGCTGGCCTTCATTAAGTGCAATACTTACAAATTCACCTTCGTCGCTTATGTATCCAGTTGCAGTTGCGTTAGTTACACCACCACGGCGTGTACCAGCTGGAGCAAACCATGGATAACCAACTTGGTCGTTCAATGCTATTGTACGAAGTGCCATATGGCTTGCTGGAACAACAACGTTATTGCCAGCGTTGTCACTAGTGAAACCAGCTGGATAGTAAACACCCAAGTATTCATCACGGCTTACGAGACCAAAGTCGTTATCCTCAACAACTGAGTTAACGTTTGACCCCCAGTCGCTTAGATCAACAGTAGTTGGTTTCAAGCGCATTGGGCTATCGCCGACGACGAACGCAGTTAAACCACGATCGTAGTTTAGTGAGATCATTTCACCTATTAGTTCAGGGTAAGCTGGGCAAGCTATTAGGTTAAACAATCTTGATTCGTCATCACGTATATCTTGATTGCTGTTAACCATTGCCTGTAGACTTTGAACTATAACTTTGCGCTGTGCATTTCTACCGAAGCTTCCTGAACCGTCAACGTTATTTGCACTTTCAGTAACCCAACGATTTGGGTAGTAGTTTGATGTAAACTCGTTGTTATAACGTGAGTTTCTACCACCCAACGCAATGTATGATCTTGCAAAACGCTTAACGTTGAAACCACTACGACGTAGGTTCCAAAGCAACATACCTTTTGGATACAATGCTGGATCTGGTGCGTCTGGGTCTAAGAAGTTGCTGGTTAGAAGATCAACTATTGATCCTGATGGTGCTGTAGAAGCAGTGCCACCAGTAAGACCGGCACGAGCATCTGCAAACAGTACGCCATTTTCAGTAGTTTGGTCAGTCTTGTCAACTAGAATCCAACGATTTGAGCTAGTGTTGTAGCTGTAGATTGTTGGGTAATTTTCAAGATCAGCAGTGTCTATCCACAAATCTCCATCAACTAATGCACTACCATCGGATTGTGTAGTTGGTTCACTTGCTGCAACAATTGGACCAGTTGGGTTTGTGTTTTGGTATGATGTGCTGAAGTTTTGATACCCAACCCATGATGTACCATTGTGGATTAGAATGTCAACTTCGTCAGTTATGCTATTGTACCAAAGTTTTCCGTTGTCTGGTATTTCAGTAGGTGCTGATTCGCTAGCAGTGTAGTTTAGTACTTTCCAAAGAGTAGCTATGTAATCTTTGTTTACAGCTAGTGGATCCGCTCCTGGTGCAACATACAAGTTGGTAGTTGAGGCGTTATTTGTTTCGCTGAATGGAGTGAACAAGTTGTCAAGCGGTGAGTTTGCACCGTCTGTAAGGCGAATGTCACCACCAGTTGCGTGTGTTATTACCAATCTGTTTTGTGAATCAACTTCTGCACTAACATTATCAATGTTAGCTGCGTTGAATGCTGCTGCAATGACACCTGCGTCAGTTGCTGCATTTGTTGCCACGAAGCTTACAGTAACAGGTGATCCCAATGCTGCGGACCCCGGTTGTGTTGCTTTTACTATGATTTGGTAAGTACCTGCTGCAAGACCAGTTATTCTCGCACTACGGATTGTCATCTCACCAGCACTATTTTTTCTAAAGAACTTAAAAGTAGCTAGCTTTGAATTAACCGCATCTTCTGCAATATTTGACTGTGTGTATACAGCACCTTCTGGTATGTTTGCGCCACCGCCTGAATTGTCAAGTGCATATATAGCGTCTTGGTTAGTGCTATAAATTGGTGCCGCAACGTCATCCCATGCCTGCGTTCCAGAATTCCATTTCTTAACTTTCCAATTTGCACCCAAATTAGGAACAGTAGTTTTAACCCATACGGAACCTGTCGGTCTAGGATTTACATCAGTTGATTTGTATTCTGGTACTTGGGTGTGACTTTGAATGCTCAAGTATGGTGCATAATAAGTGCCAGCTGTGATTCCAACTGCTGTCAGCAATGCACTTGTTCCCTGGATCTTAAAGTAAGCATGAACAGAACCGTCATTGTACAATGCCAAACGGTTACCAACTGCTTTTGCACTAAATCCAGTGTTTGCAGATGCCATTGCATCATTAATGTCAGTAACTAAACCAGCGAGCGTAGTAGAAGTAGCCTCTACATCAACCACTACGCTGTCACCAGCGCCTGCTACAAATGTTATAATGTCGTGTACTGATACAGACGGTGACGTTACTGAACCAGTTACCGCTGGAAGACTTGACTTCCAATCAGCTGTACCTACTTCAACCCAAGTGCTGTCTGCATTTTTGTACCATAGACGGTTTACATCTGTCACGGCAACTAATGCATATGATCCTGGTTTACCAATAGATGCTGCTGGTGTATAATCTGCACCATTAAAATCTGCCACTTTGGCAGTATCAGTAATAATTGTTGGTAGAACGTTTACAAACTTTTGGCCGCCTGCACTTGCACTTGCGCCGTTCCATTCAAAAACCCCGTAAACGCTGTTTATTGTGTCAAACCAGTATGCACCTGGAAGTGGATTACCAGTTGGTGCTGTAGCTGAAGGGTTAACTGAAGCCAAATCAACTGCTGCTCTAACAACATATGCTCTGTTGCTTACTCCTAGGAAAGAGTATGCTGCTTGTAAACCATATTCGTTTTGCTCGCCGCCGTGGATTGGGTTATTGTTCGCGTCAGTATAAAATAGCGGATCGCCAAATAGCTCTGCCAATTCGCGTTGTGAAGACACTGGATAAACTTTTCCTGCGTTAGCAGCAAGAGTACCCGGTGCTATTCCAGTTTGTGCTGGATTTTGTTTGTTTTCTTTTGTAGCAACAAAAATAAGAGGTGTAGTACCAGGTTCAGCAGGAGTGTAAAAACTCTCATCAATAACGCTAACCTGTACACCTGGTGATACTAATGCCATCGTGTATTCTCCTCATGGATATATCATTCGTAGTATTTAGTTTAAACCATGAGAAACGGGCTGTAATGAAGCTGAAATCTCTATATTTATTCGATTAGGCGAGAAAGTAATTGTGTAGTATTTCTCACTAAATCTTCTAGATTTCCGTTATTATCAATAGTAAAGTCAGCCATCCATTGTTCCAATGTCATACTTTCTTTACTTTCCGGTGGCAGATGATCTGATCTATCTACCCATATGGCATAGTCAAATACCCCAGTATTTTTCATAGCATGAAATTCTCGCTTGTTGCGTAGCCCGCAATAGATGTCATGTGCTGCGAAAATCTCACGACCCAGTCTTGCCGCATCTGGTGAATTATATTCACAAATTGAGTCATACCATTCCTGCCGATGGTTATGTCTGTCTGCATAACATTCTGCTTCATTAGAGTATCCGTAGAGATCCTTTAGATCATTATAAATGAAAAGTTCGCTGCAAAACTCACTGCTTGACTTAAAGCTGTATCCATAATGATCACGTAAAATTTCACAAACAGTGTCTTTGCCATGTCTTCCATGGCCTATTATTAATAATTTAGGTAATGTTTTCATGCTTATAATCTACTATAAGTATGTTAACGTGTCAACCGATAATAAATCCGTATCCAGAACCACCAGCCACTGCTGTTGTTAATTCAAGTTCAAGTCGTTCCATTTCAGCTTGTGCTTCTTGCTTTAATTCGGAACCATTTAAGCTTGTACCGCCCTGTGGGCCTGCTATAGTTTGGAATTTACTTCTAGCTTCACCTAACATATATTTGCAAGAAGCAAGCGTGTAGTCGCGTAGCCATTGCTTTGCTAAGTAATCGTTTAACAACTGAAAATCTGGTCTATGATTGTAGCAAAAAACTAAAACTTCTTCCTCAGCACGGGGGCGTTGCAGAATTGTTAACTTTCTAGTTGATGGATTCCATTTAAACTCTATGAAGCTACCAAACATCCTACCAACTAATTCTTGATACTGGCTGAAAAGTTCATATGTTAGTAAACCACCTGTCTTAGTACCAGCAAGCAAGTATGTGTTAGTGTATGCTAAGTTGAATGGTTCAAAAAGCGTACCACCATCACCACCACTGCTTCTACTACCAACACTTCGTCTAAATAGTTGTCTTACCTGTATTACTTCTTCTGGCAATATGTATTCGTTCGTGTCTATTTCAAGTGGGAGAATCATATAACTTTCTTCAACACTGTTTTGACTGCGTTGTCTATACTTTGTTAATGACTTGTCAAGTGCTGTTTCATAATGAACAGGGTCAAGTTCTACGTCGACCATCCCGCCACCAAGCATTGCATATACGTAGTCAAATATTTTTTGTTTTTCAGTTTTTAAATCAGACATGTTAGATCTCCAATACTATTTATTTAATAAATATAGTATGCCAAGATTATCATTATATAGACCAGGAAAATCTTCATTAGACTACCAATTTATGGATAGAATTATCTTTGAAGAATTTACAGTTGGTGGTACTGATGTAGTTATACACAAGTACTTGGGTGCCAAGTCTGCCGCCGAAGGCGATGCTACTGTGGACCAACCAATATACGACACATTGAACCCAACAAATATACAAGATTTGTTGTTTATGGAAAATCGTGATAGAAAATATGATCCGGATGTTTATATTATACGAGGAATCTATAATGTAACTGACCAGGACTTTGATTTGAGTCAGTTTGGATTGTTTTTGTCAAATGATATGATTTACCTAACTGTACACATAAACAGCTCAGTAAAAACTCTTGGTAGAAAAATAATATCAGGTGATGTAATAGAATTGCCTCATTTAAAAGACGAATACGCATTAAACGATTACGATGTAGCTCTTAAGCGATTTTACGTAGTTGAAGATGTAAACCGGGCGGCAGAGGGATTTAGTCAAACTTGGTATCCACATTTGTATAGATTAAAACTAAAACAAATTGCAGATAGCCAAGAATATAAAGAAATACTTGATTTGCCAGCTGATGAAGGTAGTGACAAAACACTGCGCGACATACTAAGCACTTATGAAAAAGAAATGCAAATTAGTGATGCCATAGTTGGTCAAGCAGAGGTAGACGCATTGAGATCAGGTTACGACGTTTCACACTTTTATTCATTATCTACCAATCCTGACGGTAGTGTTACACTAGTAACTGTGGATACTACTGAAATAACTTCAGACGGTGGGGCATATTCGTATTTGGCTAGCACTGGGGTTCAAAATAATCCAGTTAAAGAAGGATACACTGGGTACTTACTTGGTACAAGTGAGGCACCAAACGGAGCCCCAGTTGGTGTTGGTGTATCATTCCCACAAAACAAAGATCTCGGAGACTACTTCCTACGTACAGACTTTTTACCACATAGAATGTTTAGATACGACGGAACTAAATGGAGCAAAGTAAAAGACGATGTTAGAATGACCATGACTCCCAAGATTGACAGAATTACACAAAAAGGATCCTTTATCAACAATACTGCTACAAACGTTATTGGTGGCGAAGTTGTTGAAGAAAGACAGAGCCTTAGCAAGGCTCTTAGACCAAGGGCTGATAACTAATGCTACATTATTATGACGGGCAAATACGACGATATATAACTCAAATTGTTAGAATGTTAAGCAATTTTAGTTATAAAGATGGGGACGGGGATTTACGTAGAATCCCCGTAATGTATGGTGACATCACTAGACAGGTTGCAAACATATTGCGCGATAACAGTGAAAACAAACTGCCCAGTGCACCACGAATTGCTGTATACATAACTGGGCTGGACATAGACCGCAATAGAACCAGTGACAGTAGTTTTGTTAGTAAACTTCACATACGTGAACGTGCATATGATGAAAACAACAATGAATACTTGAATACCCAGGGCAAGAACTACACCGTAGAACGCTTAATGCCAACTCCATACAAGCTAACGGTAAACGCTGATATTTGGAGTACTAATACAGATCAAAAGCTTCAAATATTTGAACAAATAATGATGCTTTTTAACCCAAGTTTAGAAATACAAACAACTGACAACTATGTTGATTGGACTAGCTTGACTTCTGTGGATTTAGATGCCGTCGTTTTCTCAAATAGATCAATTCCAACGGGGACGGAAACTACCATTGATGTTGGTACTCTTACGTTTAGCACGCCTATATGGATTTCACCACCTTCGAAAGTTAAAAAGCTAGGGGTTATTACTGACATTATAACTAACATTTTTAATGAAAATACTGGAACTATTGATATAGGCCTGTCATCACCACAGCTGAATCAATATGAAGATACCCCATCTGGTAGAGTTGACTACGACCGCAGAGCATTGACTGAAACTACTGCTAACATCCCTGGTGCTGACTATGTTGAACTTGTGAAAATTGGCGAAGTTTATCAAACTAGAGATGGTAAGGACATAAGAATATATAGCACAGATGCTGGACCGCCTAGGCCAGTCCATGGGGCGTATTGGGATACTGATACGTTGTCATGGGTATTCTGTAGTTGGGACGCTTACGGTAGGGTTGACCCAGACACTGGGGAACCTGAAAACCTAGACCTTCTTGCCATAACAACTCAGCAAAGCAACACTGTTACTGAAACATCTGGCGATGCCGAAGTTGTTGCTGTTAATTATATGCAATATGGCATTTATGTTGAGGGTGACACTGTTAGACTTAACAAGTATGGATCAACTAAGAAACATAGCTGGCTTAACGTATTTGAATCTTATACTGAACGATATGTGCCAGGTGTTTCAAGAATATTCTTGTCCAGACTTGATTTAGACATAATGGTAACTGGAACGTTTACTTTAAAACCTTCAGATCACAGCATTCTTGTAGTAGAGTGGGACACTGATACATTCCCCTCAAACACAGACCTAAATGGTAGAACTACCATTGACTACGTCATAGAACCAGGTAGATTTAACCCAAAATATGTTAAGCAGCCAGGTATACGTTTCTTGCTTTTGAGTGACATTGGTAGTGTTGGAAACGAGAGTGGACCTACCGCTTGGAAACAAACAAACGGTTCTGACTTTAGGGCATCAAAAGATGACATAATAGAATGGGACGGTACAAATTGGGTCATAGTGTTTGATGCTAGTGCAACGGAAGAGAACGTGTTTACTACGAACCTTAACACAAAGACACAATACATGTGGACTGGTACTGAATGGATTGAAAGTATAAACGGGGACTATCCAACTGGAAGCTGGAGAGTCGCTCTCGACGGATAAGTATTTTTATGAAAAAAATTATCTGTAGTGGTGCGTTATTTTATTCGTTAGATACTAATAGGTTTCTGTTCTTGTATAGGGCAAGGGGGAAACGTGCTGACCTTTGGGGTCTCGTAGGTGGCACAAATGAGGAAACCGAAACTCCATGGGACGGGTTGTGTAGAGAAATAACTGAAGAAATTGGTGGGATGCCAGCTATCAAAAAGACAATCCCATTGGAAACTTTCGTAAGCAACGACGATCATTTCAGCTTTCACACATACCTGTGTATAATAGAAAAAGAATTTATACCAGTGTTAAACGTCGAGCATACTGGATATTGCTGGGTTAGTTTTGGGAAGTGGCCTAAGCCACTTCACAGTGGTTTACAAAATACGCTAAAAAGCAAAACAAACATTAAAAAACTAGAAACCGTATTTAAATTAATAAATTTAATTAATTGATTCTTTTAAAATGGTAATCTGCATCAACTTCTGCTTCAGTTACTTTTGCCACTAGCTCAAATCCCTGTTCTCGCATAAACTCAATAACTGCCTCTACCTTAGGGGCACCTGAATTATAGTCTACGTGTTGTGCTTCTAATATAACGTCAGTACAATTTTTAAGACATCTACTTGCGCCGCGTAATACGTCAATCTCCGAGCCTTGTACATCAAGTTTTATTAGGTCGGGTAACGGCCAACTGTTATCTTGCACAACCCCGTCTAATGTCCATCCAGTTACTGATTTCCCGTCTGACTCGGAATACACCCCAGTTGTTTCTTTATAATA
>JACCDQ010182664.1_pt1 | contig 52881 bp, 82 predicted proteins | sample 7446031 | NCBI WGS metagenome assembly JACCDQ01 (sample SAMN15323442, study PRJNA562643) | freshwater metagenome | isolation source: river surface water | place: USA:Blue River Watershed | collected 2017-08-17
AGCCAGCGAAGGCTGGCGAAATGCTCACGTTCGATGACGGCAATGATGCTGAGTTTCTCGGCGTCACGGCTGACGGCAAGCGCGTCATTGTGAAGTACAAGGGCGAGCGGCACGAAGTTCAGCCAGGCACCGTTGGCGGCGAGATCGTCAAGGAGAGCGCTGCCCCGAAGTTCAAGGTTGGTGATGAGGTCACTGTGCCCGCATCGACTGGTGATGCGTACGGTGAAAAGGGCGTCATCACGCAGATGATGGGCGACAAGGCCAAGGTCAAGTTCGACAAGTACACGAAGGAAGTGCAAGTGCGTCACCTTCGCGCCTGTGTCGAAGAAGCCAGCGACAAGGACCGGCTCGCCAAGCAGAACGTTGAGAAGATCATCAAGGCCAAGGCCGAGCTTGCAAAGGCACGGAAGGCGGTTCAAGCTGATCCTGAGTGCCCAAAGTGCAAAGCTGCTTTCGAAGCAGCCAAGAAGAAGCTTGCTGCGCTGACGGCATAACTGGTGGGTTCTTCACCACTCGGCACAACCGGTGGTGGTAAATAAACCCGCCGCAACAAAGGAGCCCTTATGAGCGATCCGAAAGACCAACTGAAGACGATGCTGCAAGACCTGATCAATGATCGGCCTGAACAGGCAACCGTCACGATCCACGACTACATCGTGGCAAAGACCCAACAGCTGGCTGGCCTCAGTCAAGCCGTTCCGGAAATGGATTTGCCTGCTGTCGACGGCGATCAGGAATGATCAAAAACACCTCAAAACTGCACGGTTTTTGAGGTGTTTTTTGGATGCACGCTAAATACCATCATGTGGCAAATGACATTCGCTGTCTGAAGCCCGCCAATCAAGTTGTCAGCACCGCTGACGTTGTTAATCAACAAGGAGAAAGCATGGACGAAATCCTGAAGAAGCTGCTCGAGAACGAGCTGCTCAGCGAAGAAACCAAGGCTCAAATCTCCGAGCAATGGACTACATCGGTTGAGGCCTTCAAGACGCAAGTTCGCGAAGAAGTTTCGATGGTTGTTCGTTCAGAGCTCGCTGAACAGTGGATCGCTGAACGTGACGAACTCGTCACCAAGGTCGATGGCTTCGTTACCGAAGCACTGATCAAGGAGATCACCGAGCTCAAGGGCGACATCGAGCGCTTCCGCGACCTCGAAGCCGAATACGCTGAGAAGCTGGTCGAAGAGAAGCACAAGCTTGCTGAAGAAGTCGCCTCCGAGCTGGATGCCCTCGTCGACAAGATCGACGCGTTCTTCGAAGTCCGTCTGAGCGCTGAGCTCGACGAACTGAAGGAAGACCTGCAGGTCGTCAAGCAGAACGAGTTCGGCCGTCGCATCTACGAAGCTTTCGCAACGACGTTTGCGGTTGCCCACGTGGACGAAGACTCGGTCACCACTCAACTGCGCATTGCTGAAGCCAAGCTGGCTGACGCGAACAAGGCGCTGAACGAATCCGAAGAGCATCGCAACCAGATGGTTCGCGAAGCCAAGCTTGAGAAGCTCCTCGCCCCGCTCACGGGTAAGAAGCGCGAACAGATGGAGATGGTCCTCAAGAACATCGAGACTGCTCGCCTTGAGGAATCCTACAAGTTCTTCATCGGACGCATCCTGAAGGAAGAAGTCGAAGCTCCGGCCAAGACCCTCACCGAAGGTGCTGCTGGTGAAAAGAAGACCACGGTGGTCACGGGTGACACCGCACCGGTCACAGCCCCAACCACCCAACTCGACGAAGGCCTGGCACGTATGAAGCGTCTGGCTGGTGTCGGCGTCAAGTAACCTCAAGGAGAAATCATGCAACTCATGGAAAACTGGACAGCAACCAAGGAGGCTCTCCTCGAGGGTCTCGAAGGTTCGAAGAAGAAGATCGTCAGCACGCTGCTTGAAAACCAGAAGCAGCACCTGATGGAAACCGCCGCAGCCACCGCCAACCAGGCGTCGGACATCGGCAACTTCCAGAAGATCGTCATCCCGATGATCCGTCGTATCCTCCCGGGTACCATCGCTACTGACCTCGTCGGCGTTCAGCCAATGAGCGGCCCAGTCGGCCTGGTGTACTCGCTGCGCTTCGCTTTCGCTGAAGCTGCTGACGGCAACGGCGATGTGTCGAACGACATCCTCGCAGGCGACGAAGTCTTCGCGAACAACTCGAAGATGAAGCGCTTCTACTCGACGGCCAACGTCGGTACCGCAGGCTATCCGCCAGCTCTGACCGCCAACACCTCCGCTGGTGTTGCTGGTGCGACTGGTGACTTCGAAGGCTACGGCGGCCGCGCAATGCGCCTGTCGGTGCTGAAGCAAACCATCTCCGCTGGCTCACGCGCTCTGCAAGCTCGCTGGACGATGGAAGCCGCTCAGGACCTGACTTCGCAACACGGTCTCGACCTCGAGTCGGAACTGACCGCTGCGCTGTCGGCTCAGATCGCTCACGAAATCGACAACGAAATCCTGACCGACCTGCTCGCCCTGGCTGCTACCGCTGGCACCTACGACTTCTCTGCACCGCCACCGGGCTTTGCACCGAACTTCATCGGCGATCGCTTCGCTGAACTCGGCATCCTCGTGAACAAGCTCGCGAACGAAATCGGCGCCAAGACCCGTCGTGGTCCAGGCAACTGGCTCGTTGGCTCGCACCTGATCACCTCGATCCTCCAGTCCGCTTCGAAGTCGGTGTTCGCTCCGACTGTTCAGGGTTCGTTCTCTGACCCAACGGGCAACAAGATGGTCGGTACGCTGAATGGCCAGATGAAGGTCTACTCGTACAACTGGGGTCTGAACGACGCCTGGGGCTTCACTGGCGCGAACAACGCAATGGGCGCAACCGGCGAAGACATCCTCATCGGCTACAAGGGCGGTTCGTCGGAACTCGACACCGGCTACTTCTACTGCCCATACGTGCCGCTGATGAGCACTGGTGTGGTCATGGACGCCAACACGTTCATGCCAGCCGTCTCGCTCCGTACTCGTTACGGCAAGGCCACCTTCACGAACACGAGCTCGTCGCTTGGCAACTCCGCCGACTACTACGCTCGCATCCGCGTGATGAACGTCGCGTTCTCCTGATCGACAGCGGCTTCGGCCGCTTCTCAGCAGACATGCAAGGGAACCTTCGGGTTCCCTTTGTCGTTTCCGGGTCGATGTGGTACAATGCCATCATGCATCCCTCAAACCCCGCCTTCATCGGTGCCGCGCGAAATCAGCGGTCGCAGTTCATTGCGTTGCTCAAGCAAGCCAACGTGACGGACATGGTCTACCCGTCGATGCACTTCTTCGAACGGCTAGTTGAGCGAAACCTGGAGGCGGTCGACGCGCTCCGGATGCTCGTCCCCGTCATTCGCGCGTTTCGCGAGACCACGTACAACTCCAAGACTTTCCTGGTCCAGTGGAAGCAGTTCGGACTGGTCGCGCAGTTCACGGTCGGCGCTGTGACTGGCAAGCGGCAGATCACGGTCAAGACGATCTTCGACAAGTTCAACGAGCTCGAGTACGACGAGGTAATCAGGATCTGAACTGTTACACTTCTCTGGTGTACTTTTCTCGGGATCGAGTTAAGATTCCACTATCAACTCCACATGTGCAACATCATGACCACGACCACTCTGAACTTCAAGGCCGCCGCTGAAGAATTCGCTGAAGCCGTTCGCGACGCCGGCCTGTTCGACGAGAAGTCCTTCGCCGTCGTGGAAGACGACCGCGGCGATGGTTGGAACCTGGTCTTCGCGCACAACGGCTGCGAGATCAAGGTGAACGTGTCGGAGTACTGGATGTTCCCGAACGAGGTCTCGTACTTCGTGAATGTCTCCCATCCGAACGGGAACTTCATGTGCCAAGTCGGCACGAACCGGCCGATGCGCGCCGCGATCGATCTCGGTGAAGCGCTGCACTTCGCGAACGTCAGCGGTGACCCCATCCAGTCGGAAGACTTCTGACATGAGTCTCATCGATGTTCTCTTTCACGCGATGATCGTCGCGTTGGTCTACCCCTATGTGTTCTACGACCGGCACCGTCTTGCGAAGAAGATGCTGCACTGGTACCTCGGAAAGGAATGATCATGCCCACCAAGTCCGGAAAGCCCACGAAGGCCGAAGTCCGCGCGCTGTACGAGGCCGATGAACGGGCTCGTGTCGAAGCGTTTCGCAAGGACCTGCCGATGAAGCTGCTGCAGCTGATGGCCAAGGCCCACAGGGTCGCCGATACCACTGTGGTTCCGAACGGCGACAGCGTCCGCGTCGAGTTCCGCTTCCACGACGATGACCGTGAGTCCATGTCGCTCGGCATGGACAGCGAGGAGTGGGGCCTCGAAATGGTCGAGGAATCCATCCAGCGAGTGCTCAACGCGCGTGAAACCGCGCGCAAGAAGCTCGAGCTGGCTCGAGCCACGTACGACGCACTCAGTCAAGATCAGCGCGACGCGCTTGGGTTGCAGCACCGGCCGTAGTCCAGCGACACGACGTGCCACCCTGGGACCTTCGGGTCCCAGGGGTGTGTGGTTCATCATCCCAATGCTGGGATGTCACCTGGGGTCACCTGTGTACAATGAAGATTGTTACAAAGGAGATCCTATGGCACCAACACTTGAACGCATCGTGGCTCTCGTCAAGGAGTACGACTACGAAGACCGCGCAATCACTGCGCAAACACGGCTGATCGAGGACCTTGGCTTTGACAGCCTCGACATGGTCGAGATCGCGATGGCGATCGAAGACGAGTACGAAATCGAACTCTCTGACGATGACGTGTACGGCGCCGTGACGGTGCAGGATCTGCTGAACGCTGCAACCCGCCTCACTGGAGCCTAATCATGATGAACATCCGCCAACGTTCGGTGAACGTCAATCGCCTCGAGCTGCTCGCCAAGCTGCGTGCCAACCTTGAGACCCACAAGGCCGAGTACGCCGAAGCCCTCGCCGAGTACCAACAACGCCTGCTCGACGACCTGAAGCTTGCGGCCAAGAAGGTCGCCAAGGTCACTGATCCGAACGAACTGAAGAACTTCCGGTTCTCCGTGCCGTTCCCGCAGAACCACGAGGCCGACTACGCCGAAGTCATCGAGATGCTCGAGATGTCGGTGGACGAGACCATCAACCTCGACTCCGAGTCGTTCAAGGCGTACATCAAGAACGAGTGGCACTGGCAGACGCAGTTCACGGCGGCCAAGATGGCGTACGTGACCGCTGGCTCTTCGCTGACGCTGTAAGGAGCCACCATGACGTACGTTCTCCGTTGGCCTGATGGCGCCTACAACGTTGGGTGCGGATTCGTGGCTACGCTTGCTGAGGCCGCTCGGTATCCCACCATCGAGGCGGCTGAAGAGGCACGGCAGGAGATCAACACGGATGCGTACGTCATCTCTGTGGCAGAAGCCCAGGCCCTCGAGGGTAACGACAACACCATCTCTCTTGACACGCTGATCGATGCGATTGAGACCGCGACCCGGTCCATGACGATCTGCGTGCCGAGCCGGGAGTTCTATCGTGACCGCGACGCATGGACCGAGGAGACGTTGAACTACGTCGATCCGCACCTGCTCCTGGCGCTGTTGAAGGGTAAGTGATGGAACTCGAAGAGCTGAACGAGCTGATTGCGATCGCTGAAGAGCAGCTGAAGATCGTTCAACTGCGCGCAAAAGCGCAGTCGGATAAACTCGAGCGGCTTTGCGCCGAGCGGCAAAAAGTCTGTCAACATCCCGAGACGACCACTGAGGATTCGTACTTCAGTGGAAGCTACTACGACAGGGCATCGACCTCGTACCGCAAGGTCTGTTGCTGTTGCAAACTGGTGCTGCAGCGTTGGGAAGTCACTCACAGCTACTACGGATGAAGAAGAACACCACCCTCCCAATCGACGCCTCGGTGTTCCTCTTCCTTGAAGACGAGCACGTTCTCGAAGAAGCCAGGCAGATCTCGATCCACGGCAAGAAGGGTGGTCGGTCTCGTGAGTACGTTGCCACTGCAGCGGTACCTGGACTCGCGGTTCAGTATGCGGTGGCTGAACATCTCCAGTCGCTCGGCTACACGGTAGAACCACCGCCGCCAGGGGTGTTCCACTACGACATGATTGTGAACGGCGTGTTCGTTGACGTCAAGTGCCGCTTTAGCGGCAAGTACTTCGAGCAATCTGAGTGGGAAGCCAGAATGCTGGAGACCACAGGTGATCGTGTACTGTATTTCTGCGTCGATGCACTGCCGACCAGCTTTGTCTTCAAGGGCATCTGTTGGTCTGAAAACCTGCAGCCTAGTTCCTACGGCTGTCCATACGTTGCTTGGTTCGAAGAGATGTTCGAACCCACCTGAAGGTTGAGTTGTAACGGTCACTTGTTACAATGAAGTTACTCCCTGCTGCTCGTCGAGCGGCTTCATTGGGAGACCAACTTTATGACTATCGACTTTCCAGACGGCATGGACGCTGAGTCCTTCGACTTCGAACAGCTCATCAACGAGATGCTGCTCAGCCCGAGCGGCGATTGGGTCGCTGACAACTTCGACATGCACACCAAGTTCGGCGTGCAAGAAGCAGTTGCCAAGCTCGACAAGGCCAAGCTCCTGACCTTCCTCAAGTTCCGTCTGGACTTCCTCCAGGAAGAGCTGAACGAGGCCAAGGCTGCGTATGAGACGCTTGTCGATCTTCAGACCACCGAGATTGCTCAACCCGCCATCATCGCCTCCGGCAACACCGCTGCGGAAGACGTCGTCGACGCCATGGTCGATCTGTGTGTCGTCGCGATCGGCACGCTGAACGCCTTCCAAGTCGACGGGTACGAGGCCTGGGAACGTGTTCACACTGCGAACATGGCCAAGGAAGTCGGCATCAAGGCCAGCCGCCCGAACCCACTCGGCTTGCCGGATCTGATCAAGCCGGCTGGCTGGGTTGGTCCTCGCCACGACGACAACCTCGGCATTCTGCCGCGCCTGTATGGCGGCGTCGAGGAAACCTTCGAGTAAATAGGCGATGCCTATCCTCTCATCACGTCCTTCTGCCCCTGTCCGCACACATGACGACGTGCTGCGGGCAGCGCGGCCGACGATCAACATCTTGAACATGCTGTCGGACTTCGTGAAGTTGTCCGACGGCTCGATTGGTTCGATGACGAGTGCTCAGCGCATCGTGCTCGACGCCTTGGAGGCGATGGAGCTTGAGGACTACGCAGTCATTCCGCTGCCCGGCCCCGTGCATGTCGTCGTGTTTGAGATCATGGTTCAACCCTTCGAAGCTCCTGATCATGTGGTCTTTCGGATCGCGTTCGACGTGGTCTAAATAAGGGACTTGAACAGGACTCTTCATGCGTCGTCTTCCGATTCTCTCAATCACACCAAGCTCAACGGTCGGGGTGCCATCATCCTTCACCGTTGACCTTGACTTCACTCAGCTCTTCCACGGCAAAGAGTGGATTGACGGAGCTGGCACCCGCTCCCCGTACTACACGTACGACACCGACTCAATCACTGCAACTCCAGCACCACCTGTTGGTACTGGGTTGCTGGTGGCGACGACCTTCGAAGTCGTCGAGAACGTTGGCGGCAAGTACAATGGCCGGTACACTGTCTTCACAAAGGCGACGGCTGGCTCGCTTTCAGCAAGTGAAGTGATCGGTGGTGACACCGTCATCCGCGTGAACGAGACGCTCGTTCCAGGCACCGGTACCGAGCTGACAACTGGGTACATCACCAACATCTCGACGTACCTGCTCACGATCGCTGGTGAGTCGAGCCAGCTGCTCCTTGAGCAGCAGAACATTCAGACTCGACCAGTCGAACTGATGGGCAATCAGTCGTCTGGTTGGGGTGAAGTGCTGTTCCAGAACCTGCTCAAGCAGGCACAGTGCTTCGCTGGTAGCACTGCTCCGGCAAATCCATTCCTTGGACAGTTGTGGTACGACACAACCACAGGGCAGCTGAAGATCCGCACCGCCGCCGCAACGTGGATCGCCGCGAACTCGAACATCTTCGCGCCGTATCGACACACTCAGTCGACGACCAGCACGACATGGACGATCACGCACAATCTCGGGCTCACCGCTCCGTACATCTGCACGTTCGACGTATTCGTCGATACCGGTGGCGGTGTGTACAAGCCGATTCTGCCGAACGATGTGACGTTCACGAACGCGAACTCGATGACCGTTACGTTCTCAACCACGCACACAGGGTACGCGCTGGTGCGAATTTGAGATACAATGGGGCAATGAACATCTTTGCCCTGCACGATAGTCCCGCCATCGCTGCTCAGCAGCACTGCGACAAGCACGTCGTCAAGATGGTCGTAGAGTACAGCCAGCTCCTGAGCACCGCGCATCGTGTGCTCGACGGTCGACCTGTCACAGTGCAAGTCACCCGTAAAGGCAAGACCAAAGCCAAGCGCATTCTGCTGCTTGGCGGCGAGTCGGCAGTCACGGACGACGGCAAAATCGTGAACGGCGTGTGCTACGCCACCACGCATGCTGGTCACCCCTGCGCTGTTTGGGCACGCCGCTCCAGCGCGAACTATGAATGGCTCGTCTCGCTGCTCGAGCACCTCTTCGCGGAGTACACCCTTCGGTACGGTCGTGTGCATGCCTCGGCCGCGTTCCTCCCGTTCCTTCGGAACTGCCCAGCGAACATCCCACGCGGGGTGCGTACCCCGTTCGAGCAGTGCATGCCGGTCCAGTACCAGGTGCCCAATGATCCAATCGCTGCTTACCACGCTTTCTACTTGGGTGACAAGATTCGGTTCGCGAAATGGACCAGTCGCAGCATCCCCCAGTGGTTCACATCCTCCATCACCTCCAAGGGTCTCCATGCAACCGATTTCACAAGAACGCGTCGACTTCATTCACGCCCGCCTAAAGGTGCTCGACTACTCCATCAAGGAGCTGTCGCAGCGTAAGGCATACTACCAGCAGTCGCTGGGTGCGTCGCATGAACAGGCGCTTCAAGCCATGGCGGCACTGAAGGCGGAGCAGCTGAACCTGTACGTCGAGGCGGTGGTCATCGGTCGGCTGATCGATGCTGAAGTAGCACTCGTGAAGGCCAGCTGATGGGCGCGAATCTGAGCACAATCTTCGTGGTCGACGTCGAGTCGACCTGCTGGGCGACGAAGGAAGAGCAAGGCAAGCAGCCGAACGAGGTGATCGAGATCGGCATCTGCTCGATCGACGTCAAGAGCGGCAAGGTCTCAGACCCAGCCTCGTACATCATCAATCCACAGTTCACGAAGGTCAGCCAGTTCTGCACCGAGCTGACTGGCTGGCTCCAAGCTGATGTCGAAACCGGCGCGAACATGCGAACAACGCTGGCTGCCATTGCCGCCGACTACGGCATGACGCGCGATCACGTCTGGTTCTCGTGTGGTGAGTACGATCGCATCAAGCTCAGCTCGTACGGACGAGCTGGAGTCGGCGATCTGTACGGCATCGAGCCCGAGGAGAACCCGTTCGACATCATGCGCAGCCACGTGAACATCAAGACGCTGTTCGCGCTCAAGCACGCCCTGAAGCGCGAGATCGGCATGGCCGCGATGCTGAAGATGATGAACGCGGAGCTCGAGGGTCGGCACCACAATGGAGCAGATGACGCATGGAACATCGCCAAAATCGTCAAGCATGTCTTGTCGTGATCGCGTTGTTGGCGGGGTGCGCCTCAGGTACCCCGTTCCAGCAGTACATGGACTGCGTGCGTGACGTGACCTCGGGAGAGATCACTCCCACGCCGCCCGGTATCCGAGCGATCGTGAACCAAGCGAAGGCGCAGTGCGACCGACCAGACGTCCCGGAGACCAAGAAGGAACCATTCCTTCGCATGATCGCGCGGGAGCTGTCGGACGCAGCTGAGCTGGCTCGTTAGCGCCAGGTTCGAACGTCGAAGAGCAGGATGAAGAAGACCTCCAGGGTCTTCAGGTACATTGCCATCAGCACGTCGAACTGTGATGGGGTTGGCTTGGTAGTGTGTGTCATGTGTCTTCCTGGTTAGAACCCGAACGAGTCACGTTCGCGTTCATCCGCGGTTTCGGTCCAAACTGGACCGTGCTTACCCACGTCATCGTCAGGCAGTGGGATCTTGAACGTCATTCCGGGTCTCGGAACGGCGCTGTCATTCAGAACATTGAACTGCTCACGGAGCACCCCAAGCTCCTCATGGGTCAGATTGTGTCGGCCAAGCAGCCGCAGGACCGCGTCGATGGTCTCTCCAGGGCGAAAACAGTGCAAGGTGTAGCGCATCGCGATTACAGGCATTAGCCGACAGATAAGGATATGTAGAGGTCCGGATTCGGGTAAATAGGTCACTGCACCTATGAGCGAAACATGGCCTCTTCAAACTTGACCGAAATGACCACCCACGATCTGTGGGTGGTGGCGCGCCAGTTCGATGTCGACATCAGTCGACCGACGCCTACCACCATCAAGCTGACGATCAAGCGTCCGCTCGCTACAGAGCCAGGACACATCGCGTCGGTGGTGGACGGCGCTGTGCTGCTGCTCGGCACCAAGCCACTTAATCCAACTGGCTACCCTGAAGACGGCACCCAATACACCGGAGCTGACACCACGTTCGGTGCTCCAGCCGCCGACATGATTGGTGGGTTCCAAGTCATTGGCTTCTACTCTGAAATCCTGGGTCGTCCGTGGCCAACCGGCACCGTCTCAGAGGATGGAAGCACGAACACCTTCGAGGTCACGATCACTGGCACGGATCCGAACACGCTGTACTATGCGTCGATCCATGCAGCCACGAACGTCCTGCAGTACTACCCAGTTGGCATCCAGTCCTATGCACTGGAAGCGGCCCGCGTTGAGAAGGACAGCTCCACCTACGCTGGCTCGATCCCAACCCTGCCGTACGCTCCGACTGCCCCAACCCCGGGCATGGTGTACTTTGACCAACAACTGAACCTGGTCCAGTACTGGGATGATGCACGATCCGTCTGGATTCCAACCCGAGCCGATTCAATCCTGTCAGGTGATCAGAACCCTGGCATCGTTGGCCACGCTTACCTGCTTGGTGGCAACCGCCTGCGCGTGTTTGATGGACTGAACTGGATTGATGGTACTCCCTCGAACATTCAGCTCCGTGTCGGCGCTGGCTGGATGCCGCTTGGTCAAGTGACATCGAACACGATGTTCCCTTCAGCCCCAGCTGTTGGTGACCTGTTCTACAGCTTCACAACACAGCGAGTGCAGTACTGGGACGGCACCACCTGGCAGATTCCGACCCCGAGCTCTTCGCTGCTTCAGACGGCACCCGCCACGTTCGTGCCAGCCTTCACGGTGTCCTTCACGTACGAAGGCACCGACATGGTGACACCATACGTTGGGCTGCTGTTCTACAACACGCGCGAACGGCAGCTGAACGTCTTCAACGGTACCGCGTGGGTCCAAGCGAACACGGCCCAGCAAGGTACTTCAACCACCGACAAGATCGGCATTGGCAACGACGGTTCGTACGATGAGCGACTGCGTCTCATCAACGTGCTGAAGGCGCAGCTTGGCTACCCAGCGCTCTGCATCGAGCTCTCCGAGGAGCAGTTCAACGTCGCGATCGACAATGCGCTCGACACATATCGCCAGCTCAGCATGGGCGCCTATGAGCGTCGCTTCTTCATCTTCCAACTGAATGCGAACCAGACGGTCTATCACTTGAACAATCCAGGTGATCGCACCGACGCGATCGTGTCGGTGATGAAGGTCCATCGCATGAACCTGTACGGCGTCACGGGCTCTGGTCCTGACAACACGTGGGGTCAGGCTTGGGCGCAGCAGTGGTACAACATGGGTGGCCACGCTGGTGACCTGCTGTCCGTGCACTTGGTGCACTCATGGTCAGAGGAGTACCAGAAGATCTTTGCTGGCGACATTCCATTCACATGGAACGAAGCTCGTCGTGAGCTGTTTCTGCAGCGCATCATCCGCACTCCAGAGAAGGTCGTGCTTGAGGTTGAGCTTGAGCGGTCTGAACAAGAGCTGCTGCTCGATCGTTGGTGCAAGCAGTTCCTCCAGAACTGGGCCCTCGCCGAGTGCAAGGAGTACCTTGGCATGATTCGCTCGAAGTACTCAAGCGGAACTCCAGGTGCAGCTGGCACCATCACACTGAACGGTGAGACGATGCTGGCTGAAGCCCGTCAGGACTTCACTGAGCTGAAGCAGGCGCTGCTCGACTACGAGTACCAGAACGCTGAACACGGGAACTTCTCGTTCCTGATGGGTTGATCCATGCTCCCAATCACAAACTGCCCTGATGGTGCCGGTTCGCTGAACAATCCAGCGAACACGGACAATCTCGATCCAAGCGGCATTGGCACCACTCCAGTGCCGGGGAAGTACGTCGCTCCTGATCTGTGCGTTGGCGAATTTTCGCTGACCAACACAGGTGACGACAAGTACCAAGAACAGCTGGCCGCCGAGAACCTGAGCATCAGCGGTGCGCCACTGCATGTGTTCAAGCTGCTTGGGATCCACGAGCAAGGTCGCTTGGTTGACACCGTTGGGAACGGTGTGGCACTGAACGGCAGCAGTGCTGTGTTCGATGCACTGGCGGGGAACTGGACGTCGGCTCAGACTGGCATGGCGGTGCTCACCACCCCAGCCTGGTTGGGCTACGACTTCGGTACGACCAAGACATCGTACAACCAGGATGTGAACGCACCTGGTGCTCCAGCTGCACAACACATCACGTCTCTTCGCATCGTTCAACCAACCCAGAATCGTCGGGCGCTGCAGGTCCGAATTGAACGATCGACCGGTGGTTACAAGCCGGGCACGATCCAGTTCACCGGCGTCGGGAACGGCACGGTGCAGAACTTTGTGGCTGGTGCCGGTGCGTCGCCGGGCACCTTCATGGTCACGATGATTAGCCCTACAACCGGCACGGTCTGGTTCACCGGCGACACCACGGAGGTGGTCGGCGTGTGCACGGTCGGCGTTCGGTTCAATTGCATGCTCGGTTCGTTCACCGTTGTGGCTGGCAGCACGCCCTTCCAGAACGGTGACATGTTCTCGATTCCAATTCTTCTAGAGTGGTACCGCGTCGACGTCGTGAACCTGCCGGACTCTCCAGCCGCATCGTTGGTCCGCATCAAGCAGTCGTCGGCTTCACGGTACTGGCGCTTGGTCCCGACCTCCTTCAGCGGCGTTACGAACAACGAGCCTTGGGAGGTCCAGAAGCTCGAGCTGTTCGACTACCAAGCAACAACCCTGGACGACGTGCAAGACGCACTCTTCCTTGAGAACCGGGATCGTGACTACTCGAACACTGCCTCGACCCTGAAGGTCGCGTACCAGCCGTTCGACGCAATCAGTGACCTCAGCAAGTTCGGCTTCCAGGTCGCTGACATCTACAGCTTCACGACGGTGTACGCCCTCATGGTGAAGGCGCTCGGCCGCCCAATCGTGATCGGCGACGTGCTTGAGGTCCCAAGTGAACTGCAGTACGACCACAACCTTCGTCCGGTCCGCAAGTTCCTCGAGGTCACTGATGTGTCATGGGCCGCGGACGGGTACACCACTCAGTGGCGCCCGATCACGTTCAAGTTCCAAGCTTCGCAGTTGATCCCAAGTCAAGAGCACCGCGATCTGCTCGGCACGGTTGACACGCAGAAGTACGTGATTGACGATGGTTCATTCTTCGACGGCATCGAGCAGATCCAGACTGGTCCTCTGACCGCAACTGAAGCGAACGCCGCTGAAGCGCTTGCAGTGGTCCCTGAGAAGGGCACGAACATCCGCGAAGTAGCAAGTGGTATGGACCGCTTCAACACGCCTGGTTCGTACGACGGCACTGGTCCGTATGTGTCCGATGGCCTGCCACCAGATGGTCAAGACTACGAAGAAGGGTTCAAGCTCCCAGACGTGTCAAGTGCCACCGACGGTGACTTCTTCCGGTTGAACTACGATCCAGCACTGAAGATCGCGTCGCGGCTGTACAAGTTCTCAGCCATCAAGAACCAGTGGCTCTGGGTGGAGACGGACCGTCGTTCCGAGCGTTCGTCGCACAAGCCATCGCAGCGTGAGATCTTTGATCGTACGCAGACCATGTCCATGACCTCGAAGAAGATCACATGAAGCTAGCGGAGCTCCTCACCGAGATTGATCACGACGATGACGTGTACAGCAAGAAGGCGTCGCATCACGTCGTGTCGAAGCAGTCAGTGGACAGCACTTGGGCGCCGCTTATGGCGGTGGATGGGTACGAGTTCGTCTGGAAGGAAGTCGGTCCTGAGTATCGAGTGATCATGAAGGACGAGGACGGCTCGGCGTTGATGCGCCTTGAGCTGAAGGTCAAGAGCGTCAGTGTTCCAGGCGGTAAGCTCCTGGGGGTCGTCACGGATTCGTTGAGCTCGCACGAGAAGATCCGCGGCACTGGCATGGCGTTGAAGATGTACCAAGCAATGGTGCAGCACGGTCAGGTCCTGTTCTCATCGAACTCCCAAACCACTGGCTCACGGAAGCTCTGGGAGCGTCTGGTCGCAAGCAAGGTCGGTGAAGTGTTTGTGCTTGCAGAGGAAGCCGCTGCCCGCTGGTACTGCAACAAGGCTGGGTTTGACAACCACGATTGTCCTGGTAAGGTGCTCCTAACGGGAGATCCTGACAAGCTGAATGACGAAGCCTACGCCAGCTCCGAAACCCGTTGGGTCATCGTGCCATTCGACATGGTGGGTAATCTCAAGAAACAAGCGATTGAACTATGATCCGGAACTACTTCTATGATGCACAGCTGCGGGCGTACATGCTGCAGTTCATCACCATCTTCCAAGGGCTGCAGGTCCAGACCGGCAAGGGCGAGTGCGATGAAGAGCAGTTCATCTCTGTGCCCTGCGTTGTTGGCACCAAGGACCGTGTCGTGGCGGCTATCTTCGCTGGGAACACACAGAACCGAGTGTTCAGCCTGCCAGCAATGGCAGTCCATCTCCAAGGGCTTGAGCCAGCCCCTGAGCGGCGCAAGGTCCAAGCGTACGTCGATCAACGAGTGACGCTGCCGGTCGGTGGTGTGTTTCCGAACGATCTGACCGTCGTGAAGCGGGCCATGCCAGTGCCGTACAACGCCACCATGGAGCTGACGATCTACGCGTCGAACACGCAGCAGATGCACCAGATCCTGGAGCAGATCCTGGTGCTCTTCAATCCTGACCTCCAGATCCAGAAGAGTGACGCTCCGTTCGACTGGACGAAGCTCACGAAGGTCGAGCTGACGGACATCTCGAACGAGGAGAACTACCCGTCGAGCACCGAGAAGCGGATCATGACGTGGTCGCTCACGTTTCAGATGCCAATCTACCTCAGCATCCCAATGGGTGTCAAGGACGATCTGGTTCGCAAGATCGTCATCCAGATCGGGGTTGGCGACTACGACAACGTGGTTGAAGTTGGTGACGATGGTGAAGTCCAGCCGTTCGGGCCGCCAGTAGCTCGGATCGAGCTCGAAACCCGCGACCAGCCAACGCTGACACGGATTCAATGTACATATCAAACGGATGACCTCCCAACCAACCCAAGCACTGGTGAAACCTGGTGGCGTGATGCCCTCGGCCGAGCCCTGCGTTGGAACGGGGTGGAGTGGGCGGACGCCGAAGAGATCAAGAAACCACCAACCGGCCCTGTGCCGCCTGAACCAATCGATCGAGCGTACTGATGATCACCTTCAAGCAATACCTGACTGAAGCTCGCATGAGCCCGCGTGCATATGCACAGGTGTTTCAGCGGCTGGAAGACGACGCGAAGATCGGCTTCGAGATCGAAGTGTTCGTTCCAGAAGGCACGTTCTACCATGCTGAACCAGACACGCACACGCCAGAGAAGCTCAAGGTCACTGAGCTGAGGTGGCGTGACATCCAATCGCTCTTCAAGGTCTCAAGTGTCCAAGAAGCAGCGATGGAAGACGACTACGATGAGTGGCGCGCTGAGCAGGAAAGTGATTGGGTTGACGAGAACTGGGAGTCGTACGCCGACGAAGACGATGGTCGCCAAATGGAGACGAAGGCCCGTGCCCGTGCCTTGAAGCGTGCCAGTGACGTGTTCAGCTGGGACAAGTGGATGACGCAGTTCCACGGCATCCCAATGATCGATTTCCTTGAGAAGTACGAGCTTGAGCCAGAGTACGGTTGGGCCGACGACTCAGCGATCTACAAGAGCCAGGGTCTGTCAGCCGGGTACTACAATGGGTACAAGAAGACCGCAGCGACGATGGCGGAGCACCTGGAACGACAGCTCAAGGTGCCGTTCCGCGTTGAAGCAAAAGACTACTCGACTTGGAACATCTACCACGACACCTCCATCAAGGACAAGGACGGCAAGTCAGATGAACAGGATCAGGCGGGATACGGCATCGAGCTGGTGTCGCCGCCGCTGCCACCGACTGAAGCCCTGAAGCAGCTTGAGGCGGTACTGCGAGTTCTTGACCACTTCGAGATCGAGACGAATGAAAGCACCGGCATTCACGTGAACATCTCGCTCGAGCACATGGAGAACTTCGATCCATTGAAGCTAGTGCTGTTCATGGGTGACACGCACGTGCTCAAGAAGTTTGATCGCCTTGCGAACTCGTTCACGAACTCGCAGATGCGAGTGGTGATGGATAGCATCTCCATGAATGGCATCATCCCAAAGTCCGCAAAGGAGCTGATTGCGCTCGGCAAGCAAGGTCTCGCCGAGACTGGCAAGTTCTTCTCGGTGAACTTCAACCACATGCCGAAGTACCTTGAGTTCCGGGCCGCTGGTGGTGGCGACTACCACAAGCGCATTGGCGACATTCGCGAGATCACCGGTCGTTGGCTGAACGCAGTCGACATCGCCTGTCATCCAGACAAGTACCGGTCCGAGTACCTGAAGAAGGTCATGCAGCTCCTGAGCCCATCGCATGAAGCGGCTGAGGCTGTCAAGTCCATGTCACTTGAGCAGCTCGTGTTTAAGGCAGATGGCATGTTCGCCTGGCAGAACCTGCAGGATGTCATCGAGAACAACCCGGAGAACAAGACCCGGAAGGCCAAGGCCATGATGGCCATGATGCTGACCATCTCGGATACGCTCGATGAATTCCCTCCGACCTTCGCTCAGAAGAAGGAGATGCGGCAGCTGATGCAGAAGGTTGGCGCATCGGGCAAAGATGTGGCGGCGCAGGCCTCGGACGGTCAGCGGGATGACGTTTTGAAGTCACTGCACGCGTTCTCGCTCGTGTAAAACACCATCATTCTTGACTAACCGCCCGGCTCCGTCCTAAATACCCTGAGCAAACCCCAGCGGCCATCTAGGAGATGGTCCAAACAAAGGAGTAGATATGGCAACCCTCGTCTCCCCAGGCGTATCGGTCTCAGTCATCAATGAGAGTTTCTTCTTCCCAGTGTCCGCGCCGACACTGCCAGTGTTCTTCATCGCTTCGCGCGCTGGCAAGACCCAAGCTGACGGCGTGACGCCAGCAGCTGGCACGCTTGAGCACAGCGTCGTTCGTACGGTCACCTCGATTGCACAGTCACTCGAGCTGTACGGCGTCCCTTACTTCCGGAACGATGCCTCTGGCAATGAGTTCCACGGTGATGCACGGAACGAATACGGTCTTCTGGCCCTGAACCAGTACCTCGGTACTGGCAACCGTGCGTACGTCATTCGTGCGAACATCGATCTGGACGATGAACAGCCAGAAACGTTCGTGTCGTTCGGCATCCCATCGCTCGTTGGCTCAGTCGCTGCTGGCGCTGGCAACAACGGCAACGGCACGCTGACTGGCGTCACTTGCACCGACAACAAGGTCAAGCCACAGACGTTCACCATCACGTTCACCTCGGCAACTTCGTACTCGGTTCGCGGCTCCATCTCCGGTTACACTGGCGCAGGCACGGTCGACGTCGCCTTCACCAGCACCCGTGTGAACTTCACCGTGAACTCTGGTGCAACGGCCTTCTCGGCTGGTGACACCTTCACGTTCAGCGTTGGCTACCACGCAACGTTCACCGGTTTGACCGCTACGCACGTCACCGCTGGTGCTGGTCAACCATCGAGCCTGGTGCCTGACACCCTCGCAGTTGCTGAAACCTGGACCATCACCTTCACCTCGGCAACCGCCTTCTCGGTGTCTGGTTCCGTGTCTGGCGCTCAAGCTGCTGGTACCGTGAACACACCGTACGACAACAACCGCATCAACTTCGTGCTCATCCCAGGTACGATCCCATTCGTGGCTGGTGACACCTTCACGGTGGTCGGCACCTCTGTCACGGTGGTTGACCCACTCGGTGCGAACGACGCCGCTCGCCGCGTTGCGATCACCACTGCACTGCAGTCGGAAATCAACAGCAACGTCGACATCCGCTCGCCGCTGTACGAGTTCAACCTCGCTGCCTGCCCTGGCTACCACGAGTGCGTTGACGAGCTCGCTGCTCTCTGCGTGGACGTCAAGGAAGAGGCAATGGTCATCGCCGACACTCCAGTCGACAAGACCCCAGAGCAAGCTGCCGACTGGTCGCTCACTTCGGCTCGTGTCTCGAACCAACTGGTCGCGTACTACTACCCATGGTGCCTGACCTCGAACCTTGACGGTCGCAACGTGCTTGGTGCTCCATCAGGTACTGCACTCCGCACAATCGCGTACTCGGATCAGCAAAGCTACGTGTGGCTTGCTCCGGCTGGCGCGAACCGCGGTATCGTCACTGGTGTCACGAAGGTTGGCTACGTCACCGGCACGCTCGGTGCTGCAACGACCTTCGTCGAAGCGAACCTGAACGACGGTCAGCGTGACAACCTGTACGAGTACTTCAAGAACATCAACCCGATCACGTTCTTCCCAGGTCGTGGCATCTTGATCTGGGGTCAGAAGACCTCCGCTCCGTCTGCCTCGGCAATGGACCGCATCAACGTGGTTCGTCTCGTGTGCTACATCCGTCGGATGCTGCGCAAGGGCGCTGTTCCATTCGTGTTCGAACCGAACGACCAGATCACTCGCGACAACCTGAAGTCGGCAGCCGATGGCATGCTGGCCGATGTCCTGTCGAAGCGCGGTCTGTACGACTTCGCGACGCTGTGCGATGACTCGAACAACACCGCAACCCGGATTGATCGCAATGAACTGTACCTTGACGTGGCCATCAAGCCGGTCAAGGCAGCGGAATTCATCTACATCCCAATCCGCGTTGTGTCGACTGGCGCTGACATCTGATGAACACGAACCGCATCCTTGAACTCGCTGGTCTTCCGGTGTTGGCTGAATCGACCACGACTTCCGCCAACGAAGCAGATCGCCGCGAGCAGTTCATCGCTCGCATCGAGTCGTACTTCGGTGATCTTCAATCGATGCCGTACGACAAGGTCAGCACCGCTGATCTTCGAAAGATGTACAACCGGCTGCTCGAAGACCGCCTCGTCAAACCAGTGAAGTGATTCACTGAACCCATTGCAAAGGGACTTAGGTCCCTTTGCTGTTTCCGGGCCCGCCGGGCAGCGAGAAACACGACTGTGTCGTAAATAGGATCAACCGCCCATCGATCCACAAGGAGACCCCATGGCAACCCTCGCAAATTTCGGCATTCCAGGCGCTGGCTCTGGAATCATGCACCCAAAGCTCAAGAACAAGTGGCGCGTCACGTTCCAGGACATGGGTCGCCTCGTTCCAGGACACAACAGCCGCAACCTCACGATGCAAGCAACTACGGTCTCGCGCCCACAGCTCGAGTTCCAGGAAATTGAACTGCACCGCTACAACTCCACCGCATACATCGCTGGCAAGCACACTTGGTCGGCCATGAGCATGACGGTTGAAGATGACATCACTGGTCTCGCTTCCAAGGTCATCAAGGGTCAGCTCGAAACGCAGCAACGCCTCGTTGGTGTGGATCTCGACGGCCGTTGGCTGAACACTGGCGCCACTGGTTCCGACTACAAGTTCGGTGTCAAGCTCGAGCAGCTCGATGGTGATGAAGGCGTTGTTGAGACTTGGATTCTCGAAGGCGTCATGATCCAAGCCGCTGACTTCGGTGATCTGGACTATTCGGCTTCCGAAGCTGCAACGGTTCAACTGACCCTGCGCTTTGACCACGCCCGCTCGATCGACTCTGGCGAAGGTTACGGCACGGCTCTCGGCGGTAACGTCGCGTAACCGGTTCAGCATTCCATCAAGAAGGACCTACGGGTCCTTCACTCGCATCTAAATACAGCACAATCGTATGCTGGACAACCATGCTCACCTTCTCATCATTCCTCCACGAAGCGAAGTTCTCTGAAGACAACTTCGGTCGTCTCATTGCAGCAGTCGAAAAGCGGATGCCAAAGCTGCTCGGCTCTGAGCTGTACCGCCTTGGTGGTCCAAGCGGCGTCGAAAAGTTGTCAGGTGCTACGGGGTACACGTACTTCGTCGGCAGCACTGGCAAGGCGTTCCGTGTTCGTGCCAAGGGTGGTCATGTCATCGGCATCGACATCTGGAAGGAGTACCACCCAAACAAGGGTCCTGCCTTCGTCGCTGACATGAGTGACATCACCGCTGGCTCGATCATCGCGGCTATGGGCAAGATCGCTGCGATCATCAAGAACCCAAGCGCTGGTGACATCCCAGTTCCGCTGCGTGAAGAGCTGCAGCTTGACGAGATGGCGAAGCGCACAACGCCAGCTGACTTCTACAAGCTCATGGTCGACAAGTACGGCGAAGAGGCAGCGCAGAGCGCCTCCAACGAGCAGATCAAGTCAGTCGCTGCCGAGCATGACATCCTGATTCCAAGCTTCATCTGGAGCACCGGCATCGGCAAGGGTCGGACTGCAAAGTTCAACACCAAGCCGGGCGGTTCAAAGGAAGAGCCAAAGGGTGGTGATGAGCCAGCCGCCAAGAGCGATGACGAGCCAAAGGGCGACGAACCGAAGGCTGACAAGCCAGTTGACTCGGTGAAGGTTGCCCCAACAGGCAAGAAGGAACCGATCCTGTACATCAAGGTCACGGCTCAGGATCCCGACAGCAAGAAGTTCATCTCCGCCGCCGACAATGCTGCAGCCCAGAAGCTGTATGCACAGCTCTCGAAGTCTGTGAATGGTCCAGGCACTGATGCCGAAATGAAGGACCCAGACACGCTGTACGGCCACATGGCTCAGCTCGTGTCAATGGCCTGCAAGGGCACGCTCCGTTCGCTGTTGATCTACGGCGGTCCAGGTACCGGCAAGACGTTCACCATCATGAAGACGGTGAATGACATGGGCATGGTCAAGGGCAAGGACTACGTCAAGCTCTCCGGCAAGGCTTCGCCAATCGAAATCTACAAGACCCTGTTTATGTACCGCGACAGTGGTCTGGTGATCTTCGATGACTTGGACAGCATGTGGCGCAATGAAGACGCGACGAACATCCTGAAGGCGGCGCTCGACACGTCTCCAGTGCGTGAAATCTCATGGGTCTCGAACCAAACCGTGAACGTCTCCAAGATGGACGACGCTCGCAAGGAAGTGCTCTTCAAGCAGATCGACGCTCAACTGAATGGTGATGTCGCTCCACCGCCTCCGGAAGAGGACGAAGAGGACATGGACGATCCGGATGCGGATGAAACCATCAAGAAGCGCAAGAAGAAGAAGAAGGACGAACCGCCGCCGACTGATCCGACCAAGATCAAGTACCCATCGACGTTCGACTTCAAGGGCCGTGTCGTGTTCATCTCGAACCTGAAGAAGGAAGACTTCGACACCGCCATCATGTCACGCTCCGCGAAGATCAACATGGACCTGAGCCCATCTCAGATCCTTGATCGGATGCGCAAGATTCTTCCTACTCTTGGGGGAACCGATGTGTCGGTAGAGCAGAAGGAAGAACTGCTCGATCACCTGCTCCATCTGCACAAGCAGAAGGAGATCACGGCGGTCACGATGCGTGAGTTTACCAAGGGTCTCGATATCGTCCGGTCCGGTGTTCCGAACTGGAAGGACCTCGTGGTGTATGCGTAAGGAACCAACATGATTATCCAAGAACTCCTCACTTTGCACGAAGCCAAAGCCAAGAAGCCCGTCGAAGATCGTAGTCCGCTGGCGCAGCTGAAGAAGCTGCCGCAGCCTGTTGGCATCAATGGTGGTTCGTACACGTACTGGGTGGATGTCACAAAGACGCCACTGAAGTTCACGGCCTCAGACGGATCAGCGGTTGACAAGGCCAAGACCCTTGAGGACATCGCGAGGTGGATGGACAAATGGGCGGCGCAACTGTGGCTTGAGTTCCTGAATGATGAAGAGAACCTCGAAGTGCTGCGGGGTGAAGGCATCATTCGCACCAAGAAGGGTCGTGGCGATCAGCAAGAGCACGAAAATCACATGCACGAAGGCGCAACCAAAGCCGAAAAGGCGTTCGTCGTCATTGGCAACCCCGGACGCAGCCAACCAAGCTCTTTGTACCCAAAGACTGAGGCCCCAAAGCTCTACACCGAAGCGCAGGCCAAGAAGATCGCTGAGAAGCTGAACGGTTCGCAGTCGAAAGTCACGTACGGTGTGCTGCCATCGAGCGTGCATTGGCACGTCAAGCACATCAGCAAAGCCATGGACTACGTCGTGGGCACAAAGGCGACCACGAGCATCAAGCTTCTGACCCCGCCGGATGCTGATTCCTGGGGCCCTGGCCCGGCCAAGCAGCGCTGGTGATCGGGTTGGTGTATAATCCTAGGCACGCTAACCCGAAGGACCAAGTATGAAGCTCGTCGACGTCGCCGCTCGGAACTCCAAGGAACTCGCCACACTGCAGCGCAAGGTGGCGGCTTTCGTGAAGAAGGCTGGTTGCAACACTGGTGACATCACGTGGAGTCTCAAGGGCCCGGAGTTCTGGGTCCAAGTGGAAAATGACGGTGTATTGGCTGACGACATCGCCGACATCATCAAGAAGTCACCGAACACGGTGAAGGTCCAGGCTGAGGAACACAAGGGCGATTACATGTGGGACGCGAACGTCTACATCCGCCCGTGCTCCGTCGTGTCATTCCGATTCTGAGTCAATAGAACCTATCAACCTAGGGACCTGAGGGTCCCTAGGGCGTTTCTGGTGACATGGGGCTGTGCTGCTGGGTTAAATACAACATCGAAGAAAAGGCAACCATGCTTGTTCAGGAAATTCTTTCATCTGCGTACAAGTACAAAGTCACCCATGAGGGTGACTCACTGTATCGCGCGTCTTTTGATGCTGGGGACAGAGCGATCCGTGTTGATCTAGCAAAGATTCCAAGAACTGGCGAGCACTGGGAGCTCGCATTCGAAGAACGCAAAGCGGGTAAGCCAGGCTCGATGGGGGTTACGGGTTCTGGTGATGAATTCAAGGTGTTTGCGACCGTGATCGAAATCACGCAGGAGTTCATGCGCGAGTACAAAATCGATTCGCTGTCGTTTACAGCAGACAAGTCAGAGGGAAATCGGTCGCGATTGTATCAGCGCATGGTGGATCGGCTGTTGCCACCGGGCTGGAAACAAGACGTCGACAACAGTGGTGACTATCGCACGTACTTCACGATCGCTAAGCCCGAGTGACGTGTAAATAGAGCACCTTCACCGGCTTTCTCATGGCAGACATCAAGCAACTCCTCAATGTAGGTGGCATTAACACCGAACGCGTCGCGACCGAAATGTTCGGGAACGCGGTGGAGCAGTTCGGCGCGGGTCCCCTGAACAAGGCGCTCAAGGACGCGTTCGGAAAGCCTGAGTCGACGACCGTGAACCGTAACGACGGTTCCTGGTACGCCACTTCGTACGCCCACAGCTTGGCGAACTCGCAGTTCCGCCCGAAGCTGAAGTTCCTGTTCCGAGTCGAGTTCCTCTTCAAGCCCGAAGTGCTCGCCATGTTCGGTCAAGAGGCCGCCACTTGGGCAAAGAACTTCGCGTTCCTCGTGAAGTCCGTTGACCGCCCGAAGGTCGACTTCGAATACGACGAGATCAACCAGTACAACTTCCGTACGAAGGTCCTGAAGCAGATCAAGCACCGTGCACTGACGATGACGTTCCTTGATGACGTTGGAAACAACGTGCATGAGTTCTTCCGGTTCATGCTGATGGTGCACTCACCGATCACGCGCCGGTCGTTGGGCTCCGGATTCAACATGTCTGACATGAACAATCTGTCGCACTACAGCACCGGTTCAGGCATGCGGTTCTCGGACTCACCGTCATCGACGACCGATTTCGCAACCCGCGGAGCGCTACCAACCGACATTGGTAACGCACTGCAAGCGATCAAGATCACCCAGATCTTTGTGCAGCCGGGCACTGGCAACGACCTGGACACGGGCGCCAAGGAGATTGCTTTCTTCTTTGTGAATCCGCGGATCGAATCGTTCGATCTGGACGATGTGTCACATGAAGCAAGCGACCCGTCACTCCTGACCATGATGTTCGACTATGACATCCTTGTCATGACCGACATGCGGACATTGGAACCAATCCCAGCTGGCAAGGGAATGCCGCCGGTCGGCTCAGCCCCTGGTGATGCAGCACCGACGAACCGTCAACCTGGCGCCAAGAACCCGCAAGGCAACGAGAATCCATACATGAAGACGCTTGCGGCGCTTGGAGGCCGTGCTGCAACGAAGCTCACGAACGAAGTTTTCGGCAAGTACGTGCGTCAGGTGCCAGGCCTCGGCAGCGTCGCCGACACAGTTGGTGGTCTCATCGGTGGCGGTGCAAAGTCGCTCATTGGCGGCGGCGGAAGCGGAGGCTCAGTCAATCAGAGCTACGCAGCTCCAACTCGAGACCTTGTCACTGACAACACGACGGCTGGAAGCGATGCTGCGCAGTCCGTTGTTGGTCGCCCACGCGGAGGTGGCTAATGGCTGGCGCTGCACGTGGAACAATGAAGGGTCGATTCATTCCCAAGCATCCTGAAAAGTATCTTGGGGATCCAAAGCGAATTATGGGCAGAAGCTCATGGGAATTCCGCCTGTTTCAGTGGCTCGACAGCACGCCAGCCGTGATGCAGTGGGCCAGCGAAGAGTTCTCAATCCCGTACCTGTCACCAGCCGACAACGCAGTTCATCAGTACTACCCTGATGCGCTGGTGATCTACAAGGACAAGTATGGGAACGTGAAGAAGGAGATCGTGGAGATCAAGCCGTACAAGGAGACGGTTCTGACTGCACGAGCAACGGATCGCGATAAGTACGCGTTGATGATCAACCAAGCCAAGTGGAAAGCGGCTGCTCGCTTTGCAGAGCAGCAGGGCATGACCTTCAGGGTCATCACCGAAAAATCAATGTTCGCGAACGGACAGACCAGGAAGACAAAGTGATCACCTTCAAAGAGTTTCTCCTCGAGTCCAAGGAGCTTGGCGTGGATGCGGTGCGTCCGTTGTCGCCAGTTGAGAAGAAGAGGGCGCAAGCGGTAGCCACCATCTTCATCAGCGCACATGAGCTGCTGGAGCTGAACAAGCGGTCCTTCACGCTTGAGCATGTTGAAGAGTTCCGCAAGGTGCTCGAGCAGTATGGCAAGCCGTTCAAGTTTGCTCAACGAATGATGGCTGACATCGATCAGATGATGGCAGTGCACCAGAAGATGGTGAAGTCAGGTGAGCACCTCAAGACCCACATGCCGGCCATCAAGCACCACAGTGGAAACCTCAAGGCCGCATTCTTGTCAGGTGACAAGGAAGCCATGCGCAAGCACAAGGCGGAGCTCGACAAGCGGCTTGATGACGTGGACCACAACATTGACGTTCCTGGAAACGTGCAGCGCCGGCTGGAGCGGACGTTCTCCGAGTCTCCATCGATCTTTGGCACCACTCGGTTGCTGACGCACATTGGTGATACCGAGTACCGGCACGTGAAGGCACTGAACTTCGACGATCAGCTGTACACCACGAACGATTTCCCTCACGGCAAGACCGACTCGTTCGACTATGCGTTGCACTTCCTGCTGCAGCTGAACAGCTCGCCGAAGCCACGCCGCGTCACCAACGCTGGCGAGTTCCGAATCAGCAACAAGGTGCGGTACGCGAATGACGGCAAGTTCGAGAGGCTGATGAAGCTCACTGAGCGGTATTTGCACTCGAATGAGAAGGAGCTGATCCCGGAGATCAAGGCACTGATCGACTCCATTCCCGAAATCAAGCGGGCGAACGACAAGGCAAAGCTTAAGATCAAGACGGTCTACCGCGGCATCGCCATCGGTGAGAACCAATCGTCTTCGAGCGTTGCAATCGAACGTCAAGAACGCAAGCAGCGGTACGTGGCGACCAGCGATTCGCGGCACGCCGCGAAGAACTTCGCCTTGCAGAAGGGCCACTTGGAGAGCGATGAGAACCGTCGCTCAGAGTTGGGTGTCATCATCACGTACTCAGTGACACCGGCTGCAATCCTGTTTGATACCCGGGTCGTGGACACGGCCTACAACGAATCTGAAATCTTGATCGACGCCACGAAGGCGACCATCGAGAACATCGAGGAAATCTGATGAGCGACGACAACAAGGCAATCAAGGTCAGCACCTCTGGCTCGCTGTACAACGGTGAGTACGTGACGCTATACCCAAGCGACAGTCGCTTCGACATGCGCTTCCCTGGCATGCCGACTGAGCTGACGTACAAGCTGCCAGAGGGCATGGAGTTCGGGTACTCGCTGTACTACGAGTACACGAAGGCACATGACGAGGTGCTCATGGACATCAGCCGAAAGCATGGCAGCGAGGTCATGAAGGCAGCTCGCAAGGCGATGTCGAGCCTCATGTTCCCGCGCAGCAAGGACAACGACGAGACGATCGACACGGAGATCAAGGAAGAGCTCACCGAGATCATTCAGCACCTGACGACGCTCCTAAAGGCGAAGATGCTGGAGTATGTGCATGCAAAGCACGCTGATGAAGTTCAGCGCATGGAAGCGAACACGGAGAAGGCGAAGCAGTTCCTTCAACAAGTTCTGGAAGACGGCCCGGAGGTCCTGAAAAATGTTGCCAACGAAGATGACTAACCCACTCGACGAGTTGTTCGAGGTTGATGGGTCTGACCGCAACGAGATGGTCGAGTACGAACAAGCGTCCGATCAAGAGATTGCGGCACTTGCGGCCGCTCCAGTCGACACGCCGAAGGACGCCGAAGACATCGAGGTCGATCGCAAGATTGACGCCGTGTACGACGCAGCGCTGGAGACCTTCCAGAACCAGATGGCGTACACTGAGATCATTGAGCCACGGTATGCGGCCCGGAATGCCGAGGTGGCGGCGAGCTACCTGAACATCGCGCTCCAGGCGGCTGCAACGCGAGCACGAGTCAAGGGTGATCGGAAGCGTGCCGGTCAGTTCATCCCTGGGATGGGCGGCAAGGTCACGAACAACACGATCGTCGCAACTCGAGAGGAAATCATGCGGATGATTTCCGTTGACGCGGACACCAAGGAAGTCTGAGCCGCCTAAATAGCGGACAACACTGGAACAACTATGAAGAAGTCACTCCTCCAACTCATCGCCGAAGCTGACGACAAGGCTGAGGACAAGCCAAAGAAGAAGTTCACCGTCACCGTCACCGACGCTGATGGGAACGAGGTCCAGAAGACCGCGATGGCTTACAACATCGGCGACATCAAGGCGTACTGGGCGTCAGGTGCTCGTCCTGACGAGACCTTCGTCAAGGCGGACCTGCATGACGATGAGATCGAAGCCGCCCCAACGGATGAACTTCCGTCTGACGAGGCTCCGGTCGATGACGCGTCAGTTGATGACGAAGCTCCAACCGATGAGCTGCCTCCAGACGACGAAGCTCCAGTCGATGACGAAGAGCTCGATGACGAAGAGCTCGATGACGAAGGCAAGCCAAAGAAGAAGCCGAAGAGCGATGACCCAATGGCTGTCGACGAAGAGGACAAGAAGAAGGCCTTCGACCGCAAGTTGGTGCTGCACGGCGCGATGAGCAAGAAGGACTTTGACGCCAAGTGGAACACACCGGTGAAGAACATGAGCGCGATGCACAAGCGGATGGCTGGTCCTGGTGGGGTGTACAAGAACCTCATCGCTGGGGTGCCTGACAAGGCAGCACCGAAGAAGGAAAGCGTTGCAGCCACTGGGTCACTCGTCACCGAGATGGCGAAGCGCACTTCACCAGCTGATTTCTACAAGATGGTCGTCGCTGTGCACGGTGCCAAGGGTGCTGAAAGCGTCTCTTGGGCGGACATCAAGGCAGTCGCTGACAAGAACGATGTGCTCATTCCGGTGTACATCCGTGACCAGAAGGTTGCACGTGGCCGTTGGACCGCAAAGCCAAAGGACATGAAGGCGCCTGCTCACGAGCCAACGGTCGAGAAGAAGCCAGCAGCGTCAGCGGCACCAGCACAAAAGGCGCCTGAGAAGGAAGTCGCCAAGGCCGCGCATGCCGCTGTGAAGGACACTCCAGCCATGGAGTACAAGGAGTTCTACCACAAGGCTGACTTCCCTGATGTTGAGTTCGCTTGGACGACCACGTACCACAGCGGCACTGATCTGCTGGCTGCAATCGAGAAGCACCATGGCGTGAAGCCAGAGGACACGAAGCGCCTGACGGTGGACAAGCGCGACAACTACTACATCGTCAAGAAGGGCACGATGGATGTCCTTGGCCGGGTCACGGTCACTGACGGTGGCATCCAGCCGGGTCGCGGTCGAGTTGCATACGTCGAAGGAAACATCGCCATCTCGGCCAAGGCCAAGAAGGAGCGTGACGACAATCTGTACGGGTTCTGGGTGAAGCCGCAGCACGGTTCGCCGTTCGTGTCGGTTGGCACACAGCACAGCCATGGTCCATGGAGCAAGTTCTCGGCTGAGGCAAACGTGCGCGACAAGTACGAGCACTACGCGTACGACGATGAATTCGGTCACGGCACCATTCAAGTCGTGAAGGTCAAGAAGGTGAACGGCAAGTGGGAGCGAGCATGAGCATGAAGCCGTACAAGATGAGCATTCCGTCGCTCAAGCCGCGCGATCCAAATCAAGCGGTGCTGGCCTCCAAGCGGAATGCAGGTGGACCGATGCGCGACAAGAAGCGCGAGCAGGCGAATGGAATCATGAAGCACAAGGGCAAGCTGACGTTCAAGGAGTATCTCCAGGATCTGGTGGATGAAGCTCTGACCGAAGCCAAGAGCCCGCCGAAGGGCAGCGACCTCGTCAAGCCGCACGACTACTCGGCGAAGATCACCTTCAAGGGCAAGGACAAGACCTGGCCAGCGCTGAAGGGCGAGATCTACGAGAAGGACGTGCTCATTGGCACGTTCTCGCGTGGTGCGGTGAAGGACCACTACGTTCCACCGATCGAGTACAAGTTCCGCTCAAGCCAAGCTAAGGCTCGGTTTGACGACTTCTCGGACAGCCTGTCCATCGAAGAAACCATCGAAGCGCTGCTTCCACTGTGATGCGAGTCGGCGAACTGATCCCAATCCCAAAGAACTTCCGCTCCAAGAGCACAGTTCCGGCGGGCAAGGCGGCACGTGCTGATCTTGGAACAGTTGGGATCTCGTACAGCATTGATCAAAGCACAGGTGATACCTCCAAGCCGTCTTCGCCGATGCCAAAGTACAAGCCGATTCCCGGTCATACACAAGGAACAAAGTAATGCCAACCGCTGCACTCAAGCACCTCGCCAAGAAGGCGAACGTCTCCATCGATCGAGCAGAGCACCTGTGGCACAAGGCAAAGGGCATCGTCTCCGCTGAGTACCCAAAGGCCGCGGAGAACTACTACGCTCTGGTGATGGGCATCACCAAGAAGATGATGGGGCTCGGTGAAGCGCTCACTGAAGAAGAGACGAACATCGTTGGTATGGAGAACGTGATCCGCAATCTCTTCATGGCCCAGCGCTGCGCGCATGTGCACCACTGGCAGGTGAAGTCGCTGTCGTTGCACCTGGCTCTTGGTGAGCTGTACGACGCGCTCATTGGGTTTGCTGACGAGCTCATGGAGATGTACATGGGTGCCTACAGCACCGACATCAAGATCGCACAAAGCGACCCAAATCACTTCAGCGAGCAGGATCCAGTCGAGTTCATTCGACAGCTGCACGAGGTGCTGAAAGCACTTGAGCACTCGTTCCCACAGGACGGGTTCCTCGTGAACAAGTACCAAGAGCTCCAGGGCACCGTGGCAAAAATCAAATACAAAATGGAGCGACTTGCATGAGCTCACCATCGAACTGGACCAAGACACCGGTGAAGTTTCATCGGCTGAATGACCTCCCAAAGGGCAAGCCGAATACGGGCGCCGATGTGATGGCCGCGATGCAAGCACTGCATCGCATGGTGTCAGCACAAGCGAAGGCATACGGCGGTAAGGATTCGAAGCTCATGAAGGTCGGCATCGCCGAGACTTCACTGCTGCAGTCCGTGGCGCAGCTCGATGAGATCGCGATGGCTGGTGTTGATGACAATCTCGAGGCCGCGCACATGTGCTGCAATCGACTGCAACGACACCTGTCCGATGCAAAGGACGAGTACGGCCTAGAGTTGCTGCTTGACATCTTCAAGCACGTCAATTCTGCCATTGCGGGAACTCACGGCCGCTCCTGAACCCGACACCAGGCGGGGTGATATAAATACCGCATGAGCACCATCTGCTACATCCACGGCCTGAATTCGTCGCACCGTTCCTTTGCGTTCTTGGTGCATCAGCTCGATCTTGGGCGACCAATTTTGGTGGACTACGACTCGCGACAGCGACTCGAGAAGTCCATCATCGATGTGACCCGCTACATTCCAAAAACCGAGCCAGTGACGCTTGTCGGTCATTCACTTGGTGGGTTGATCGCGACACTGATCGCGGTTCGTGGGCTCGCAAATGTCAGGCGCTTGATCACGGTGAGCGCTCCGCTCGCTGGATCACGAGTTGCAGCATACGCCCGTTGGGTGACAAGCATTCCTTGCTTGAGCGACATTGTGCCGAACTCACCCGTGATTCGCGAAGTTGCAAGTGCCAAGCTCACCATTCCAACGCTCTCGATCGTCAGCACTGGTGGTTCCCTTCCTGGCGAACCGAACGACAGTGTCGTAGCAGTCTCGAGTCAGAAAGCACTTCGGAACGCTCGGCTGCTGGAGATCAAGGCGAACCACTTCGAGATCATGATGCACGAGCAGATGCACGACGCAGTACGACGGTTTTTGTACGAAGACGAGGATGAAGTGCCCTTCTGTTAAGGGCCTTCGGATGGGAGACACTTGGCTAAGAATCCAAACCTAAAACGAGCACATGCCACCAGCGAGTTCGATCCAGAAAAGATCCTTGAACTGAAGCGCTGCAAGGCCGATCCGATCTACTTCATGGAGAAGTACATCAAGGTCCAGCACCCTACTAAGGGTGCTGTCCCGTTTGTGCTGTACGAGTACCAGAAGGATATGGTGCGCGCGATCCACGAGAACAAGGACACGATCCTGCTGTGTTCTCGTCAGATGGGTAAGACCACGGTCGCCGCGATGTACATCCTCTGGTTTGCGACGTTCCATCGCGCGAAGCGCTGCGTCATCGCCTCCAAGGCCATGGCCCACGCCGTCGAAATCAACTCGCGCGTCAAGTTCGCGTATGAAGAGCTGCCTGAGTGGCTCAAGGCCGGTTGCACGTTCTACAACCGCACCTCCATCGAGTTCGACAACAAGTCGGTCATCATCTGCGAAGCCACGTCTGAGAAGACTGGACGGGGTTCATCACCATCCATCATCTTCCTCGACGAAATCGCGTTCATCTCGCGCCGGATTCAGGACGAGATGTGGGGTTCGTTGACCCCATCGCTGTCTACTGGTGGTAAGTTCATCATCACCTCGACCCCGAACGGCGACAGCGATCTGTTCGCGACGCTCTGGCGCGGTGCGATGTCTGGTCAGAACTCGTTCAAGCCGCTGCAGTTCCTGTGGTGGCAGCACCCGGATCGCGACGAGAAGTACTACAAGGAGATGGTCGGCAAGCTTGGCGAGGTTCGTGCCCGTCAGGAGCTGGACTGCGAGTTCCTGTCCAGTGATGCGCTGCTCATCAACTCCATTCGATTGAACCAGCTCCGCTGGAAGGCACCGCTGTGGGAATCGATGGGGTTCAAGTTCTGGGTTCCAGAAGAGGAACTTGGTGGGCGCGGGAAGATCTACCTACTTGGGTTGGACCCCGCCACTGGCACTGGCAACGACTACTCCTCGATCGAGATCTTCGACTTCCCGGGGCTGAATCAGGTCGCCGAATATCGAGCGAACGATGTGAACATTCCACTGTTGTACAGCAAGCTCTCTTGGATGCTGCGTCGGCTCACTGACATCCGCGACGGTGGTCGAGCTGAAGTGCTCTGGACCTTCGAGCGAAACGGCGTCGGTGAAGCAATGAGTGCACTGTACTACAACGACGAGAAACAGGTTCAAGATGCCGAGCTGGTCAGCGACCACCCGATGAAGTTCGGTGTGTTCACCACTGGTCGACAGAAGGTCCTGTCAGCGTTGCAGCTCAAGAACCTGATCGAGAAGATCAGCAAGGGCGGGTTGAACATCAACTCACAGGACTTGATCTTCGAGCTCAAGCACTTCGTCTCGAAGGGCCAAGGGTACGAGGCCAAGAAGGGTGCCACGGACGACAGCGTCATGGCAACGATCCTGATCATGCGCCTCCTGAAGCGGTTGTCCGAGTACAACGAGGACGCGTTCTCGAAGGTGAACGAGTACGTGGACCCAGACGCGTCGCTCGACGAATCTGGCGACTACGTCCCGATCCTGATCATGTAGGCCACCCGTTGAGGGTTCGATGATACGATGCGAGCATGAGCATCGTTTTGTACTACCACCAGCTGGACCCCGGCGGTCAGGATCGATTCCCGACCGCCGAGTATTTCGGCGACACTGAACTCGTCCCCGCCCTGAACCGCACCGAAGCGCTGCGGAAGCTGGGGTGCACGCACGTGATCATCTCAACCAACGACCCCAACAGCGTCGGCAAGCCCGGCGTCGCTTCAGTTGAGGACGGCAAGACCCCTGATGGAGAGCCCTATGACTGGAGAAAGCGCCGTGTCTGAGCAGACCCTTGACGAGTTCATCAGCGAGTCGCACACCGAGCTGCGACTGTTCTTCGAGTTCTGGTACCGCCGGCACGTCGAAGACCCGCTGACCTGGCCGCTGCAGATGGCACCAGGCGAGTGGTTCGAGCAGTTCATTGCCTGGACGCAGACGGCGCCACAAGTGTAACAGTTTACCAGCGTTCTCGGGATGGCGTATAATGCATCCATGAACACACTGACACTCATTGGTACCGTCCGCACCGCTGAAACCGACGGCAAGCCGTACCTGCTGGTGGAAACTACCTGCCCGCAGCGCCCGGACCTGAGCACGCGGTACGGCATCGGTCTGAAGATCACGCACAATGCCCTCGCGCATCGGCTGATCCAGGCGATCAACGCGGGCAAGGTCTTCAAGAACGTGGAAGTTCTCACCGACGTGCATGGTGCTGAGTACATCGGCAGCACCTGCATGCTCAACACTCGCGTCATGAACGCTGAACTCAAGCGACTGGGATTCTGATCATGAAGAACCTCGACATCAAGCGCGTCATCAAGATCCAGGCCTGGTTCACCGCCGAAGAGTGGCAGCTGTACACCACGGAATACCCGGTGGAATGCCGCGTCGTCGCGCAGCAGCTGAACACGACTCTGAACGAGTACGTGAACCGTGGCGAGGATCGCCGTACGGTGGCGCACTTCATGCGTTCTGTCATGCGCAGCAACTCCATGTACGGCGCCGCCGATACCGAACCCATGGTCTTCCTCGAGCGCGTGCTCGACGAAATCTTCTCCCCTCTGCCCCAGGAGTGATCATGACCCCCATCAGCAACCTCCCAGCCAGCATGTACGTGACGCAATCCGGTGTCACGTACCGCTGCCCCGTCTGCGAGCTCACCGGCGCTGAGCTGTTCCTGAACCTCGAGAGCCCGAATCTCGAGCGTGCACGCAGCCTGCTGAACACCACGATGCGCAAGGGCATCGAGGCCGGCAACCGCAGCGCCCTCGTCGAGGACCTGCTGAACGTGCTGGACTGGTGTGACTCGAACGATGTCTCCACCCCGCAGACCTGGCCGGCCATGGCATCCCTCGTTCGGAGGGTCTTCGCATGAGACGCGCTGTCTGCATCCTCGCCTTCGACCTGGACCTGCGCGTGCTCGCCGTGAGTCGTCGGAACGAGACCTCCCAGTGGGGTCTGATCGGCGGCAAGGTCGACCCCGGTGAAACCAGTGTTCAAGCCGCTGCTCGCGAGTTCTACGAGGAAACTGGCGTCGCCATCGGCACTGACTGCCTGGAGCCGCTGTACTGCGCTGCCTGCCCAGGTGACGAGGACTTCTTCTGTACCACGTTCCTGTACCTCGGCACCATCGACTCGCTCACGACGTTCACTCCGGAACCGGGCCTGACCGTGATGTTCCTGAGCCGTGACACGCTCTGCATGCGCGACATGTCGCCGTTCGCGCTCTACAACATCGGCGTCTTCGCGGCGCTGGAACAGCTGAGGTCATGATGCGAGTTCTGCTGCCTGCTGGCGACATCCCCATCGGTGCGACCGTCACCAAGCGCACCGGCGAGAAGCCGTACATCCTCCGTGACAAGATCACGATCTACACGGAGCCCAAGCAGGAGATCAAGGCCGGCGATCAGGCCCGCTTCCTGGTGGGCGAGAACGGCGATGCGAACGTGGTTGCCATGACCACGGAGCTGCTGTGGACGGTCTCCGAAGACGAGCTGAGCGACTACCTGGAAGGAACCCCGCAATGACCATCCAACAAGCCATCAGCGACGCGCTGGCTGCTGCCGCTGCTGCTGCCGCCAAGACGATCGCTGAGAACCCGGGTGTTTGGTACCCCTGTGGATTCGCCACGGTCCGCATCAAGCCCGCCCGCGGCAAGCTCGTCCAAGCCCTGAAGGACGCCCACATCGGCACCCTTTCCACCGAGGGCGGGTACATCGTCATGAACCCGTCGCGGAACGCGACGCAGTGGATGGACGCCAAGGCCGCTGGCGCCCGCGCCTTCCAAGAGACCCTCACTGCCTGGTTGGCCGCGAATCCCAAGGACGCGGGCACCACCAAGATCACTGTCGAAACCATGATGGACTGACCATGAAGCACCTCATCGCGCTCTCGCTGCTCGCAGCCTCCACTGCCTTCGCAGGTGGCTCTTCGCAACCGAAGCCCCCAGGCCCGGAGCCGGTCGGTTTCATCAAGCTCGAGGACGCACCTCGGATGGTGATGTTCGACAGCAAGCGGAACTGGTACACCGCTGACGGCGTCCTGCTCGTCTGCCCGTTCGATGCCGAAGCCGAGTACAACCAGAACTGCACTCGCGGCAAGGCCGACGCCTGGCAACCTGCCACCAGCTACAAGATCCCCGGCCACACCATGGTTGGGTACCAGCACGTCTACGTCGGTTCGGGTGGCGCCCGTCAGCTGCATTTGTACTTCCGTCTGACGCCCACCGGAGCGGAACCGAAGGTCAGCATCGTGCAGACCGATGTGTTGAACTTGACCGGCCCGGTCACTTTCACTGGCACGGTGAACACCCTGAACGCCGCGAAGGTCATCGTCCAGCGCCGCCCGCGTCATTGATCCCGAATTCTGCGGTCAACATAGAATGCACCCATGAGCCAAATCATCTCCTTCATCGAATCGTTCCAGCGCACGGAGCACTGGGCACGCATGGTGGCGACCGTCGAAGCGTCGCCTTGGCACCGCGAGGCGAACACCGCCGTGCACACGCAGATGGTCATGGAGCAGTACTTGACCCGCTTCGCGGCTGATCGCTCCGAAGTCGAGAACAAGATCGCCTTGATCGCGTTGCTGTTCCATGACACGGGCAAGCCTGAGGCCGAGGAGACCAAGGACAAGAAGGACGGGTCTGGCCAGTACCGCAGCTACGCCGGTCACGAGCAGACGTCGGCGGTGACGTTCACTGAGTGCTACTTGACCATGCCGGAGTTGCGCTCGTTGTTGTCGCCGATGGAAGCCCGCACTGTGCGTTGGATCATCGAGCACCACTTGCCGTACGGCATGAAGGACGCGGTCAAGCGCCAAGGGCTGCGGAACGCGACGCATCGTGCGTTCTCGGACATCGTCTTGACGGACCGCACGTTCTTCGACTGCTTGCGATCGGACGCCGCGGGCCGGATCAGCGATGATCACGAGGAGAAGCTGCAGAAGGTTGAGGACTGGATCGCTGAGTTCCAAGCCATCGAGCCGATCCTGTCCTTGGTCGACGTCAAGTCGCCGCGCATGTTCCTGTTGATCGGGCCGTCGGGCTCCGGCAAGACGACCTGGCGCAACCGGCCGGCAGTGCAAGGCGCCGAGGTGATCAACGCCGACGAGATGAAGATCGAGTTCTACCGACACATGGGCTTCGACGATGCCGACCCGGTCGCCTTGTACGACAAGGCCTGGCAGTACGCGACGATCGATCATGAGAAGGAGTTCAAGGTCTTCTTCAACTGGCGCATTCGCGAGATCATGGTGCATGCCAAGCAGCATGGCAAGGACGTGATCATCGACATCGTGAACGCCTCGAAGAAGCGTCGCCAGGTGTTCGTGGACTTGGCCAAGAAGGTGGGCTTCGTCGCCATGGCCGTCGAGTTCTGGAACTCGTACGAAACCTTGGTGGCGCGGCAGTCGACTCGTGGCGACAAGTGCGTGCCGGCGGTCGCGATCCGCCAGCAGATCGGCGCCATGTCCTGCGCATGGTTGGACCACGAAGTGCAAGAAGTTCAGATGGAGATCGGAACATGAACGTCCTCGGCCATCGAGGCATTCCGTGCCTCCGCGTCATGCTGCAAACCAACGACTGGAACGACGGCACGTGCCTGTACTTTGCCGTCGTTCCCAGCCGTGGCGACACGTTGATCGTCGACGATCGCCCCAATCGCGTCGCCGATGTTCGTCATGCGACGGCCACCGAGCACGGTGAATTCATCCACACCATTACCCTCGTTCTGGAACCCAAATGAAGATCCTCACCCCCGATCAATACCCCAGTCTCCCCAAGTGGCCGATGGCGTACGTCACCGGCGAATCCGTCACGCCCGAGCAAGCGAAGGAGATCAACTTCCGCACGGACACGAACTTCCACAGCATCTCCGAGTACGGGTTCGGCAACGATCGCGATCTTCGCAAGCGCTGCACGAAGCTCTTCGGCTGGGAGCCCATCATCGCGGCGCAGGAGGCGATGTTCAAGCGGGACAAGGACGCGCCGTACACCGGTCCGAGCGGCTGGGAGATGAGCAGCCGCTGGGTCAAGGAGATGGGCATCATCACGACCGAGTACGTCTGCAACTCGTTCCTCGCGACCAGCTACATCGGCGGCCCGCACGGCTGGTGCCAGCTCGACGGCACGATCCGATCCGAGGGCACGAACTACGGCAAGTGGCCGAGTGTCGAGGAGGTCGTGAACGAATGGGGTCGGCTGCAGGAAGCCTTCCCGTTCCTGAACCTCGTCTGTACGCTGTACTCGGGTGAGCAGTGCGAGGACGACTCGGTGCCAGTGGTCTCCATCATCGTCCAGAATGGCGCGATTCTCGTCGTCGAACCGGACATGTCGCTGCACAACCACGAACAGCCGAACCGTGGCAGCATGGACGACATGCTGACGCATGTCATGGCGCTGTCGCATGGTGACTACAGCGCCGAACAGGGCTGGCCTGAAGCCTGGATCGTCGAGTTCGGCGAGCGCAGCCGGGCGGCGGTGGCGAAGGTCATCGTGGACATGACCCATGAAGCGGCCGAAGAGGCCATGAACCCAACCGAGGACTGATCATGATTCAACTCATCTACGCCTGTCTCATCGCGCTGCTCGTTGTCATCGGCATTGAGCTGCTGGCCACCCTTGGCAAGCTGGTCTCGATGGTGATCTTCGTCGGTCTTGGCATCGCCTTTCTGCTGTACCTGGTGCGGCACAGCCGCACCGACTCGGAAACGCCACCACCGAGCAAGGGGCACCGCCTCGGAGAGTGACCGAGCACAGCCTCGTTGCACCAGAACAGCGCCAGGGACCTTCGGGTCCCTGGCTTGTATGTCTCAACACAAACGCCTCTGACACCAACCGGTGAGCCCTGAATCCTGATCCTCGTTACAAGTTCACCAGCGTTCGTTACACGTTACAATTCACCTACGCGCTGTAACAACGACGCTAAGCGGACAGCAGGAAACGCTAAATACGTTTGCCCAACATTCAGTTGGCACTTCCTGTTTCCTCAATTTGAACTTTAGGAGTTTCACCATGGCAACCAAGCGTTCACTGGCCGACCTGGCCGCAGCATTCACTTCCAAGACCAACGACGGTGGCGGAAACGCAACGTGGAAGCTGTTCTTCAACTTCTGGAAGGCCCCTGTCGACAGCGTGTCGACCGTCCGCTTCCTTCCTGATGCCGACGACGAAAACCCGATGGGCTTCCTCGTCGAAAACCTCACCCACGAACTGAACATCAACGGCAAGCGCGAAAAGGTCGCGTGCCTCAAGATGTACGGCGAAGCCTGCCCGATCTGCGAACTGTCGTCGCGCTTCTATGACAAGAACAGCGCCGATCACAACGAAGAACTCGGCAAGACGTTCTACCGCAAGAAGTCCTACATCGGCCAAGTGCTGGTGCTGGAAACCCCGGTTGAGCATGACGCCGAGCAGCTGGTCAAGCTCATCGAGTTCGGTCCGCAGGTGTTCAAGCAGATCCGAGCAGCGTTCCAGTCGGGAGACATGGACGAGGCTCCGTACGAGCTGAAGGGCGGCTACAACTTCCGCTTCCGCAAGACGGTCACGGGCTCTGGCCAGAACAGCTACACGACGTCGAACTTCGCTCCGAAGCAGACCGACGTGGCTGATGACCTGATCGAGTCGATCACGCTGTACAACCTCGGCGACTACCGCACCCCGAAGACCGATCGCGCTGCCCTCGAGGCAATGCTGGTCGCGGCTCAGAGCGGTGGCACGTACGAGGAAGCCAAGCCGGCGGCCTCGGCCAATGGTCTGACCCTGGCCAAGAAGTCAGCAGCTGCACCAGCCGCTCCGGCTGACGACGCTGAAGAGCCGTCTGCTCCGGCGGCAAGTGCCCCGGCAGCTGGTGCCAAGCTCTCTGTGGTCGAACAACTTCGCGCTCGCGCTGCCGCAGCCAAGGCAGCCGCTCAAGCCGCCGAGTAATCGGTCAACTGGACGGGTCCTCACGGACCCGTCCCTCATAGGGAGAATCTATGGCACTCGCATTTTTGAAAGACTTCCGCAAGAAGTTGGACAAGATGGAAGACGTCATGACGAACTTCGATCCGCCAACGTTCTGGTACAGCACCGGAAACTACGCGGTGAACAAGGCCGTCTCGGGGTCGTACACCAAGGGCATTCCACAGGGTCGCATCACCTGTCTCGCCGGTCCTTCAGGGGCCGGTAAGTCGTTCGAGCTCTGCAACATCCTCAAGAACGCTCAAGAGGAAGCAGGCGCCTTCGTGCTGGCATTGGACTCGGAGAACGCGCTCGATCGCGGATACATGTCCAAGATCGGCATGAAGCTGGACGAAGACAACTTCCAGTACGCTGGGGTCACGACCTTCAGCCACGTGGTGACGATCATCTCGGACTTCATCAAGGCCTACACTGCCGCGTACGGGTACGACAAGCCCGACTCACCGAAGGTCATCATCGCGTTGGACAGTCTGGACATGCTCCTGACCGACACCGAAGATGAGCACTTCAACAAGGGTGATCAGAAGGGCGACCAAGGTCAACGCGCCAAGCAGGCGAAGCACATGCTGCGGACCATCGTGTCTCGCATCAAGCGGCTTCCGTTTGCGTTCTTGGTGACGCACCAGGTGTACCCGAACACCGACATGACGAACGGCCAAGGCGCGTGGATCATCAACAACGCCATCCGGTACTCGGCTTCGCAGATCTTCCTGATCACGAACGGCCGACTGAAGGAAGAAGGCGTCACCACTGGTATCCGCATGAAGGTCGAGGCGTACAAGAGCCGCTTCGCTCGTCTGGGCACCAAGGTCGAAGTTGAGGTCCCGTACTCCGCCGGCATGAGCAAGTTCTCTGGACTGCTTGATCTGTTGGAAGACAACAAGATCATCAGTGGTGGTCCTTGGAAGGGCTTGCAGCTGCCAGGCCAGGAGGTCATCAAGTTCCAGGAACGACACCTGAACGATGAGCTGTTCGCCAAGATCATGTCGCACCCCACCATCAAGGAAGAGGAACAGACGGTCCTCGATCTGATGAACACCGTGGTGGAGTCGCTGGACGAAGAGCCAGAGGTCGAAGCCAAACCAAAGCGCAGCCGCAAGGCTGCACCTGATGAACCGCAGTCGGTCATCAGCATTGACCAAGGAGAATGAAGATGGAAGTGCAAGTCGGTATCACCACCGCAGTCGGTGGATTCATCGTGACCTACCCAGTCAAGGACGGCGAGGGCGTCAAGTACGTCACTGAAGTCGTCACCACCGTCGGCAAGGCCATGCGCGTTGCCAAGAAGGCGGTCGAAGAGTTCAGCCTCGTGGCAAAGTCGAAGGACGACGCCGAGGCCTGATCCCACGGCCCAGTGCCCATGAGTTGGGCGCTTGTTACAATTGAAAAGTTGTAACGGCGCCCTTTTTGGACTTCACATGATCAATCTTTTCGAACTTGGCACCACGTACGACGTGATGGCGCCACAGCTGTTGAATTTCTTCGACCAATGGGAGAAGGAAATCAAGGGTGCGGCTCCGATCTTCGACATCGAAGGTGAGCGCATCGAGAAGCTTGCACGTGATCTGCCACACCACCAAGTGTTCTACGCGCAGCGTGCTCAAGAAGCACGAGCGCTGGTCAAGTGGCTTGAGATCATGAAGGCTCAAAAGGAAGCTCGGCACATCAAGAACTACAACAACTCGCCTCGAGCGCTGGCGGCACGCGAACAGTCCGCGTACATTCAGGGTGAAAAGGATGTGGTTGAATTGAACCAACTCATCGTGAACACAGCACTGCTTCAACAGCAGTTCGAGGAAATCGTCGAAGCCGTGAAGCAGATGGGTTGGATGATCGGTAACATCACCAAGCTCCGTGTCGTTGAGATGCAGGACGCCGTCATCTAATGCCAGTCACCCCAACCGGCGCGCCACAGCAGCCAGCACCTCCAAGTCCGAACGGGACGTACAATCCGTTCACGTACACCTATGCAGCTGGGATCGGTGGTGCACCAACAGCCCCTGCACCGACGGTGATCGGGGTTCCGCCCTCATCAACCACCACCTACAACCTGCAGGTGTCATCTCCCCGTCAGCTACTCAGCATGCAGTGGGTGAACGGCGAGCTCGTGGTGAAGTTCACTGGCGAAGAGAGTGGGCAGTACCTCAGTCTGGAGCTGGCACCTGAGCGGAGCATCAGCCCGTTCGAGCAGCTGCAGGTCTCGTTGCTCATCACCGCGTGCATGAACAAGGTCATCGGTTCAACGACGGCCATCATGCAGTACGTCCGGCTGCATCAGCTTGAGCGGCACTTCAAGATCACGGTCACCGCATGACGAAGGTAGCAAGCATCTGGGTTCGCGACGAGGTATGGATGACGGTCCAGGGGCTTGAGCCTGCGGACCACGCCTTCCTTTGGAACAAGTACGGCATCGAGGTCGAAGGCTCGTTCTTCATGCCTGCCCGTAAGCTTGGGCGCTGGGACGGCAAGATCCGGTTCTTCGACAAGACGGGTCGTGTCTTCCTGCGGTTCATTGATGAGATCGCTGGGTACCTCGACAAGTGGGGCTACGAGGTGGTGCTTCATGATCTGCGGCGTCCACTGCATGTCGTCACTGGACGGCTGCACAAGGACCACTTCGTCGGCAAGTCGAAGGTGAAGCTTGAGGTTCGACCATATCAGGTCGAAGCGGTGAACGCGGCACTTGACGCTGGTTCCGGCATGGTGATCGCCGCGACTGGCGCTGGCAAGACGATCATGGTCGCTGGCATGTGCTCAGTCCTCGGCGAAGAGGGCATCAAGTGCATCACGATCGTGCCGTCCTCCGATCTGGTGGATCAGACCTCGAAGCTGTTTGAGCTGGCGGGCGTGGATCATGGCATCTACTCCGGGAACGAGAAGAACCTGAAGGCCATGCACTGCATCGCTACTTGGCAAGCCCTGCAGAACAACCCAACCATCATGGGCCAGTTCCAGTGCGCCATCGTTGATGAAGCACACGGCGCATCGGCCAAGACGATTGGGGATCTGATCACCGAGCATGGCAAGCACATCGGGTACCGCTTCGGCTTCACTGGCACGATGCCAAAGCCGCTCACCGATCAAGCAACGCTGCGCGGCTCGCTGGGTGAAGTGCTGTACACCATCACCGCCGCCGATCTGATCCGCATGGGGTACTTGGCTGATCTGGAGATCCAACCGGTGGAGATCCAAGAGAAGGCCGAAGAGGACTTCCCGGACTACGGGGCTGAGAAGGCGTACACTGCTCGTCAGCCAGAGCGGTTGGAGTTCCTCGCTGATCTGATCATCGATCGAGCCGCCAAGCACGGGAACACACTGGTGCTGGTGAACACCATCAAGCAAGGTCAGCAGCTCCAGAAGCTCATCAAGGACTCGGTGTTCCTGCAAGGCAGTACCGAGAACGACGTGCGTGCTGAGTGGTACTCCACCTTTGAGACGCGTGACGATCTGATCGTGATCGCCACGGTTGGCATCGCCGCTGTCGGCATCTCCATCGATCGTGTGTTCTCGCTCTTCCTCGTTGACGCGGGCAAGAGCTTCATCAAGTGCATCCAGTCCATTGGCCGTGGTCTTCGCAAGGGCCGTGACAAGGATTTCGTGCATGTCTACGACGTGTACTCAAGTCTGAAGTGGGGCAGGAAGCATGCCAGAGAGCGTGCCAAGTTCTACAAGGAAGCGACGTACAAGCTCCTCAAGGTTCTGAAAGCAAAGCTATGACCTGCCCATTCAAACGCTGCCAAGATCAAGTGACGCACTGCGATGGTGCCTGCCATGGTGTTATGCCTGACGGGAGCCCCCTCGTCGAGCTCCCCGAGCTGGCTGAAGGCGCGCAAGGCTGGTCGTGCAGTGGCCTTGGCAAAGAGGGCAATGGGCGAACACCTAGAGCCGCGTATTTCGATTGGTTGAACGAAGCGTCGTTCTTCCCCTACGACAACTAGGAGCAGACATGATTTTTGAATGTCGTCCCGACATGGCTGATGCCTTGGCTGTTATTCTCAAATACGAGGACATCCAGTATACGCACGGTCTTGGGCCGGGTTGCATTGCAATTGAGGTTGAAAAGCGATACGAAAAGCGGGCTCAAAAGGCTCTTGCACAATGGAAAGCGGCGATTGACGCTTTGAACTCACAGGCACAACTATGATCATTCTGAACGAAACCAACCGTCCGTACATCGTCGAGTCGCTGACCCAGCCGCTGCCGTTGCGGCACCACTGGATCTTCAACGCGCAGCTCCTCGACTTCGTGCTGAACGAGATCACGTACCTCGAAGAGACCATCGGGCCGACCGTCACCCTGCAAATCGCGGACACCGAGGTCCGCGTTCCAGGTGCTTGGAACGTCATGGTCGTCGACATGGAGACGTACACCATCGACGCGGTGCCGGTCACCGCCTGCGCAGCCTTCGAGCATCAAGCGTTCGTGTTCTCGCCGCAGGACGGCAAGCTCATCACTGAGCCCATCCGTGCCATCAACCTGGAGCAGAAGGGCTCCTGCATCTATCCAGCCTTGGACAAGGCGCAGGCCCTCGTCCACGCCATTACCCCCGGCGTTTCGCATGGTAAAAGCGTGCCGCGTGGTGTCCTGGTGGGTCCGAGCGACCTCTGGCGTTGGGTCGGAGGCAAAACCGTCGGTGACGTTCTCGGCTGACGGGGCATCGTAAATAGCTCCTGGAAAATCAGGAGCTGACCAATGAGTGAATACCCGAAGTCGTACGAAGAAGCCGTCAACCACGCCATGCTGTATGAAGTGGGCGGCTTTTGGAAGCTCGATACTCCGGGCGTTCGCGAAGGCCTGATTGATACCCCTGAACAGCGCAAAGCTGTTGGATACGTCAACGACCCCCTCGATCAGGGCGGCGAGACGAAATTCGGCGTTGCCAAGAACGCCAATCCAGATCTTGACATCCATTCATTGACTTGGGATGCCGCCATGCGGGTGTACTACCGCCGGTATTGGTTGGCTGCGAACTGCGATGATCTCGCTGAGTTCGCCCCGCGTCTCGCAGTGCTGCACTTCGACATCGCGGTGAACCATGGCGTCGGCCGTGCAGGCAAGTTCCTGCAAAAGGCGGTTGGCGCTGCAGTGGATGGAGACGTTGGACCAGGTACGCTGGCCCTTGTCAAGACTGCAGTAGCAGCAGACGAAATTGCCGTGTGCAATGACGTTTGCGATCAACGCGTGGCGTTCTACCACGCAATCGTTTCGAACAAGCCAGAACAGGTGCGCTTCCTCAAGGGTTGGCTGCGCCGTGCTTCTGAACTTCGCGCGTTCGTCACCGACCCTACTCGTTCGTTCGAGTAACAAATCCCGATCACGAGATCCTTCGTTACAAGTGTAACGAGGGGTTACAATCGTCTCTGTCAGTTACACCTCTAAGAGCTATGCACACAATCAATCCTCCCCTGTACGAAACTTTCATCGCCAAGTCACGCTATGCTCGGTACTTGGACAACCAGCACCGTCGCGAGAACTGGACCGAAACCGCGAACCGGTACATCGAGTTCATGCAGACGCACCTGTCGACCAAGCACGACTACATGATCCCAGCCCATGTGCTGGAAGAAGTTCGCTCGGCGATCGTGAATCAAGAGGTGATGCCATCGATGCGGGCACTGATGACCGCTGGCAAGGCCCTTCAGCGCGACAACACGGCTGGCTACAACTGCAGCTACCTGCCGATCGACGATCCGAAGGCCTTCGACGAAGCCATGTACATTCTACTGTGCGGCACCGGCGTCGGGTTCAGTGTCGAGCGTCAGTACGTGCAGAAGCTGCCTGAGATTCCTGAGCGCATCTATGACAGTGAAACCACAGTGGTCGTCTCCGACTCCAAGGAAGGCTGGGCCAAGGCGTTGCGTCAGATCATTTCGCTGCTGTACTCGGGCGAAGCACCACGTTGGGACACGTCCAAGGTCCGTGCCGCTGGTACTCGGCTGAAGACCTTCGGTGGTCGAGCCTCTGGTCCTGAGCCGCTCGTGTCGTTGTTCGAGTTCGTGACCCGCACCTTCAAGGCTGCTCAAGGTCGCAAGCTGAACTCGCTCGAGTGCCATGACATCATGTGCAAGATCGGTGAGGTCGTCGTTGTCGGCGGTGTTCGACGCTCGGCCATGATCTCGCTGTCCAATCTGTCGGACGACCGCATGCGCCACGCCAAGGCTGGTGCCTGGTGGGAGACACAAGGTCAACGTGCTCTGGCGAACAACTCGGCGTGCTACACCGAGAAGCCGGACGTTGGTGCCTTCATGCGTGAATGGCTGGCGCTGTACGACTCAAAATCAGGCGAGCGCGGCATCTTCAACCGCGAAGCTGCGAAGAACGTCGTGAAGATGAACGGTCGTCGGAACCCTGACTTCGACTTCGGCACGAACCCATGCTCGGAGATCATCCTCCGTCCGTACCAGTTCTGCAATCTCACTGAGATCATCGTGCGCGCTGAAGACACGATGGAGGATCTGCTGCGCAAGGCGCGTGTCGCGACGATCCTCGGCACGTTCCAATCGACGCTGACGCACTTCCCGTATCTGCGCAAGATCTGGCGTGACAACACCGAAGCTGAGCGACTGCTCGGTGTGTCGATGACCGGCGTGCTGGACCACAAGCTCCTGAACGACCCAGCTGATCCAGAGCTGCCAGCTCGTCTCGAAGCGCTGAAGGCGTACTGTGTCGAGGTGAACAAGGAGTTCGCTGAAACGCTCGGCATTCCACAAGCTGCCGCCATCACCGCCATCAAGCCGTCCGGCACCGTGTCACAGCTGTGTGACACCGCTTCTGGTCTGCATCCACGTCACGCGGCTTTCTACTTCCGCCGCGTTCGTGCCGACAACAAGGATCCGCTGACGAAGTTCATGATCGAGAAGGGCGTGCCAAACGAGCCCGACGTCACGAAGCCGCACAGCACCACCGTGTTCACGTTCCCGAAGAAGGCCCCTGAAGGCGCACTCCTTCGCAAGGATCTGTCTGCGGTGCAACACCTCCAGCTCTGGCTGACCTACCAACGGTTCTACTGCGAGCACAAGCCGTCTGTCACCATCTCGGTCACCGAGAAGGAATGGCCAGCGGTCGGTGCTTTCGTGTGGGAGCACTTCGACGAGATGTCGGGCGTCTCCTTCCTGCCGTACGACGGTGGTAACTACCGCCAGGCCCCCTATGAGGACTGCTCTGAAAAGCAGTACCTCGATCTTCTCGAGAAGCTGCCACATGATCTGGAGTGGGACAGCATCATCGAGATTGAAGACAACGTCGAAGGTGCTCAGCTTCTCGCCTGCTCGGCAGGTGGTTGCGAGATCTGATGGTCCAGAGCCCATGCGTCAGGATGTGCACGCTTGATGAGCGTGCCGTCTGCATGGGCTGCCAGCGGACCCTGAAGGAGATCACTGAATGGACCACCATGAGTGATCAGGAAAAACTCGGCGTCCTGGACGCCATCTTTGAGGGACGAACATGTTCACCGTGTATTCCAAACCAGCATGCCCAGCATGCGACACCGCCAAAGCCCTGCTGAAGCAGAAGGGGCTTGACTTCTCTGAGGTGATCCTCGACGTGGGGCAGCCCAAGGTCGAAGGCAAGACGTACATCGATCGACAATCGCTGTTGACGAAGTTCCCGATGGCGCGCACCGTGCCGCAGATCACGAAGGGCGAACAGTACATCGGCGGGTTGCAAGAACTGATGCGCGAAGCAGCGTAACCGGCATTAGCCGACGAATAAGCGAGGAGCCATTGGCTCCTCGCGGGGCATCCAGGGTTCGGGTTGAATAAATAGGATCATCACAAAGGAGATCCTCATGGCTGACGCCGCCACCCCAACCGTAACTGCCGCTTCGGCAATCCATTCATCAATGCTCTCCAAGGCGACGATCATCAGCGTCTTCGGGTACGAGTTCAACTTCATGGCCATCGCAGTGCTCGCCATGTTCATTGGCGTGCTATTCCTGTTCTACCGCATCCAGCGCTCCAAGAAGCTGGACTTCGCGGACATGATCACGAAGGACGGCAAGGCGGTGAGCCTCACCAAGATCTTGCAGCTGATCGGTGGTCTGACTTCGACCTGGATCATGATCAAGCTCACGCTGACGGGCGGCTTGACGGAAGCGCTGTTCGGCTTGTACCTGACCTATGTTGGTGCGATCGAGGGCTACAGCAAGTTCGTCGCCGCGAAGTACAACTACAAGGAAACCTCGGTCAAGGACGCCGAAAAGTAACTCGTCCTGATCCTGAACCCGAAAGGCTGCCTCGTGCAGCCTTTGTGGTTTCCGGAACCGTTACACTTCTCTTGTGTACTTTTCTCGGGATCGAGTTAAGATGCCTCTATCGACAAACTTGCTGGAGCAAATCAAATGGCCGGTCTCTTCTCTACCGCTAAGACTCTCGAAGCCAAGCCGAACGCCAAGGCGAAGAAGGCCAAGGCCTCCGTGGTGATCAGCGGCCTGGACGAAGTCGCGAAGCTCGACGCGCTGATCAAGGCCGCGACCGCGATGAAGGCCACGCTCGAGACGCAGGTCAAGACCACCGGCTTCGAGACGCTGATGGGCATGGCGAACGGTACCCGCCCGACCAGCTTCGAAGGCACCGGCGAAGACAGCACCGCTTCCGTCGAGATGCGCAAGCGCGGTACGAACTCCGCGCTGAACGAAGACGAAGTCGCTGCGCTCGCGACCGTCGGCATCACGCCGTTCATGCAAGTCGTCACGCCTGGTCTGTTCGCGATCAACCCCAAGTACGCCGAAGACGCGACGCTGCTGGGCAAGGTCGAGAAGGCCCTGGCCAAGATCGTTCCCGAGGACTTCATCGTCCAGCAAGCTGAAGTCGTCAAGGCCGTGGTCAGCGACGAGATGCTCGACGAAGCCTTCCGCACCCGCAAGTCGCCGGCCATCATCGATCTGATGACCACGATGGCCCTGAAGCCGAAGCTGAACGCCGACTACGACATGGCGCAGCTGATGGCCGATGCCGAAGCGATCATGTTCCCGAAGGCCGCCAAGAAGGTCGCGCTGCCTGGTGCCAAGAAGGCCGCCTGATCATGAACTTCATCAAGAAGCACCTCGCGATCTTGAAGCCCTCCGATCCCATCGACTGGCTCCTGATCGCGCTCATCGTGTACTCCATCGTGAACTGCTTCTGATCATGGCCTACCTCGACTACCGTCCGCTCTGGGTGCCGCGCCCTGAAACCAAGATCGCGCCCACGATGCTGCAGTTCTACGAGAACCGCGGCTTCTGGGCCCAGACCAAGAAGAACGGGACCTGCACGCTGATCTACGCTCGCAGGAACGAGATCATCTTCAAGACCCGCCATCCCGACGTGAACGACGGCGAGCACAAGCTCTGGCGGCCTGAAGGCGACCACAACGCGTTCTTCGCTGCTCGCGTGGACTGGAACGTGTACTGCGCCGAGCTGCTGCACTCCAAGGTCACTGGCGGCCCGAAGAACGAGCTGTACATCTTCGACATCCTGGTCTCCGACGGCGAAGAGCTGACCGGCACGACCTTCGCCGATCGCCAGCTGCTACTGCACGATCGCTTCGACGGCAAGGACGAAGGCGACCAGATCCGCATCGCCCCGCGCATCACGCTGGCCAAGTGCTTTGACGAAGGGTTCGCTGAGCGCTTCCAGCATCTGAAGCCAGAAGACGAAGGTCTCGTCCTGAAAGATCCGAACGCGGTGCTCAAACCGTGTCTTAAGATCGACAGCAATTCGGCCTGGCAAGTGAAGTGCCGGATCCCTCACAAGAACTACTCCTTCTGATCATGAACTCAATGAACGGCCCAACGACGCACGTCCCCGCAGAGCACTTCATGGCGACCATCCATGTGAACGTGGACAACCCCAAGCTCAGCGATGAAGCGTTCCGCGAGTTCATCCGGAACACGCTGCCGATCGTGAAGTACCCTCGCCCTGAACCCAAGGACCCGAAGTAAGCTGACTCGATCCACAACGAGCCCACCCAAATTTCTTGAAGGACCACCATGTCTGACATCCTGAACCAAGCCCGCCTCATCCAGCGCGAGATCTTCAACCCCAAGCTCAAGCGTCATGTCGACTCGCTCAAGGTCTTCCTGCGGACGGGGAACTGGGGCGCCGTGCAGTTCTACCCCGAGGTCCCGTACATCGAGGTGCCGATGACCGTGATGGTCAAGTACCTGCGGCACTCGCTGAAGATCGACGTCGAGACCGCCGCCGAGATGGCCGCTCGCCACACCGCCGCCGGCGTGATCCCGTACGCCGCGGTGAACACGGTGCATGATCGCACCGCCGCGCTGGCTCGCTCCAACGAGCTGATGACCGCTGGTTTGCAGAGCCTGAAGCAGTGAGGCAACTATGAACTTCGACATTGGCGACGGCGTGATGGTCGCAGTTGTTCTCGGCTTGATCCTGTACTTCGGTTCGGTTGAGGATCACCAGAAGGTGCAGGTCTCCTGCAACAACCTCAAGGCCGCGGCGATCGCCGCTTCGCAGCCGGTCCCGGAGTGTGCCAAATGAGACTGGAACTGAACTGTTCGGCTGCGCTTGGCATCCTCTATGTCGCCGTCGCTGCGGTGTTCATGACGATGGCGTTCGGCAGCGCCAAGAAGACCGCCGCCTGTCATCAAGCACAGGTAGCCGCGTACGCTGCATCGGCCGTCCCGCCCTCCTGTCCCTGATCTAGGATGCAGCCCTTTGATGTCCATGCTACAATGCGAGCATGGACATCACAATCAACCCCAATCGCATTGAACTTGACGAAGCGTACATGCAGATGGCGGAGGTCTGGGCCCAACGGTCCAAGGCCAACCGACTGCAGGTCGGCGCTCTGATCGTCAAGGATCGCCAGATCATTTCGGACGGCTACAACGGCATGCCGTCAGGCGTCGCTGATGACACGTGCGAGTACTTCGCAAACGGTGTCGATGACGCCCAAGGCCTTCGCACGAAACCTGAAGTCCTGCACGCCGAGTCGAACGCCCTCATGAAGATCGCCGAGAACGGCGGTGTTGGTGCTCAAGGCGCGACGATGTACACCACGTACTCGCCGTGCCCCGAGTGCGCGAAGCTCATCAAGCAGGCGAAGATCGCACGCGTCGTGTATCGCAACTCGTACCGTCTTCCTGACGGCATTCTGATGCTGCGTAAGCTCGGTGTTCGTGTCGATCATCTGCCGTATGGTGATGAACCGGAACTGCCAGCCTCAGCACCTCGCGTGCATGTGCAGGATCCAGACGATCAACGCATGTTCCAAACGTCCAACGACGATTTCGCTTACGTGCAGCCAAAACCGGCCATTCCATCGCGTGGTGAAGACCCGCAAGTCTCTCGTCTGCTTCGTGAGGTTGCTCAGCAGCGTGCACCGCAACCTGCCCCGAAGCCTGCTCCTCCACCCCCACCGTCGCAGAGCACAATGTCAGACGACGAAGAAGTGCAGCGCCTGTTGCGCGAGTTCGAAGCGCATCAAGCTGCTCAAGCGAAGGCAGCTCCAGCGGTCGCGCCGAACGGAAAGCCGGTTGCACCACCAGAAGCACCTTACCGGTCCTCCTTCCTGTGAGAGAGCTGCTTACTGAGCTGAACGATCGAGTGCTCCGCTTCGATGGGGTCTCGATCGTCGAGGCCGATCAAGTTGATGGGCTGCTGCGGCGTGGCGCCATTCCTTCGCAGCTTCGTGTTCTGGTGGAGACGCCCGAGATCGCGCAGTTCAACGCGTGTGTCTGTGATGCTGAGCGGTTGAAGGAGTTCGCTGAGGAGCCAGTGCACATGCGGTTCAACTGGCAGCTGCCACCAGAGTTCCTCAGCCTGGATGTCGAGCAGCACGTGTCGGCGGTGTTCGGAGAACGTCTGCCGCACCTGAAGTATGACTCAACACAAACTGAGGCCGCGATCAACCGGGTGGCCCTGGAGCTCAAGGGCTTTGAGCAGCGCGGGCTGTACGACCTGCTGAGGACCATCATCTATGTGCTGCACCGGTTCCGTGAAACGGGCCAGGTCTGGGGCGTTGGTCGCGGCTCGTCATGTGCGTCCTTCGTGCTGTTCCTGCTCGGGCTGCACGTAGTCGATCCGATCAAGTTCTCGGTACCGATCGAGGAGTTCATGCATGATTGACACTCGGGACCAACATAACTGGTGCTTGCTCATTGGCACCAACGCCGTCGAGAACCAGTACAACTTCAAGTGCACCCGTTGTGGTGAAGCTGATTCGCTTGAGTTAGATGATGACGATGATGGAACGCAGCTAAATGAAAAGCTGAAGCCTGGTCCCTGCACTAGAATTCGTCCGCTGGCCGGCCGGGATAAATAGGAACTGCCCATAGTGGGCAATCATTAGGGGACCCAGATGAAAAGCATTCGCAGCGCACGTGGCGATTTTGTGGACTTCGAGCTCTTGGCCATCAAGGCGCAGCTCGCCTCAAAGCCTGTGCCAAAGCCGGTGGTTGAGCGTCGCGAAGCCATCGAGGAGCGTGAAGGTGTGAAGCCACTGCCAGCTCCGGCAGTTGACGAGCTGCTCGCCATCGCGGTGGAAGCCGCGGCCGAGTCCGAGAAGGCAGCACCGAAGAAGAAGTGACGATGACAAGGCTGCATCGTACCCGTGCTCGCACCCGCGAAATGGACGAGTTCATGGCCGCAGTCAATGGCAGCCCAGCTTGGCGACTCGAGAACGCAGCCGTTGCTGTTGAACACGCGCTTCAGGAGCAGCAAGCTGTAACCGAGGGTACAATCAGTTGTAACGATTGCCGTATCAACGACGATTGTCCGGGCTTCAACGACTGCCCCTTCATCAACCACCGAGATCCACATGACGACACTTCGCCCGCTCCATAACACGGTCCTCTTCCAATTCCTCGACGACACCGCTGGTGCTCGTGGTCGCTTTTCCGAGCGCACCAAAGGCCAGATCATCATCCCAGTGCTGGACTCTGCTCAGCACAAGACGGATCGCTGGGGCAAGGTTGTCGCAGTCGGTCCTGACGTGGATGGCGTCGTCGCTGGTGAGTTCGTTCTGATCCAAGCGCTGCAGTGGACTCGGGCCGCCGAGTATGATGGTGAGAAGATCTGGATGACGAAGGACGACAAGATCATCGTGGTCACAGACGACGAGACTTCAACTTACACCTCGCTGTAAGGTCCCGATGAAGCTCGATGAAGTCACTCCAGCCTACTCCACTACAAAGGACATCTACAAAGTTCTGAAACAGTGGAGCGTCAGAAACACCCCGAAGATCGGTACCCTGGTCATCGACCCGAAGTATCGTAGGCTTCGCGGAGTGACCCTCTACCGAGGCATCGAGCTTGATCGCAGAGACGTCGAGACATTGAAAGGCGGCGGCACCGTCGATTTCCCATCGAAGGGTTTCTCCTCGTGGTCCGAGGACATCGAAGTTGCCAAGAACTTCGCACACGGCGCAGGCGCTTCGGGCGTGGTGCTAGCGGTGCCGGTGGAGAAGCTCAAGGTTTGGCTCGATGTCGACGAATTCCTGCATCGAAACGGGTTTCAGCCGCTCGATGATCGCGAAGAGCGAGAGATCATCGTGCAGGACACACCTATGGCGATCACCAAGGACATGCTGTATGACATCGGTTGATCGGCTCGCGGAGGTTGCTGAGAAGGCATTTACCTTCACACTCAGCGCGCCTTCAATGAATGAGATAGACGCGATGCTGCAGAAGTTGAACGCAGCATCGCATTCGCTTGAGTGCGACGCGCTGGCCATTTGGCTGCGCGTCACGTTCTCGCAAGCTCCAGAGCTTCCAAGTTGGAAGCCACTTTGTGACCAAACTGCTTTGCTGTGCACACTTCGAGGGATCGATCCTGAGCTGATGCTGTGTGGCCTGATTTGAAGGACAACGCGTGTTTTTCATTGCCCTTACTTTCCTATCC